>Ga0058704_10000013_pt1 | contig 83808 bp, 77 predicted proteins | sample AgamicMgSfe_FD_71363 | JGI IMG/M metagenome (GOLD analysis project Ga0058704, IMG submission 71363) | Agave microbial communities from Guanajuato, Mexico - Mg.Sf.e | ecosystem: Host-associated > Plants > Phyllosphere > Phylloplane/Leaf | place: Guanajuato, Mexico | collected 2012-05-30
GAGCTCTGGCTCTTACATTCATATAGAGGAGGCATGGCCCGCCGCTGAGATTCATTCACGACAGTCTGCGAAGCCCATGAAAGACTCGAAGCATAGAAACTGACAGACAGTGACCGTCACCACCATCAAGAAATGTCGTCGAAACCTTTCAAGATCCTCATCTCCGGCTCGGGCATCGCAGGAAGCGTCTTCGCCTCCTGGCTGCTGAAAGCCCACCCCAACGCCGACATCACGATTGTCGAGCGAGACCCTTGCCTCCGCTTGACGGGCGCGAGCGTCGACATCCGCAGCTCGGCCGTCGACATCATCAAATGGATGGGCGCGGAGGCGGAGATCCGCAAGCACACGACGAACGAGGCTGGCGGCCAGCTGGTGCGGGCCGACGGCACGGCGATCGCGACGTTGAATGCTACGGGGAGGGAAGACTTGCAGAGCATCGTCTCCGAATTCGAGATCTTCCGTGGCGCGCTGGCGAAGATCTTCATCGATCCCGTCTTGAAGCACGATGCGGGCGTGAAGCTCATCTTCGATGAATATGTGGATGGCCTGGAGCAGCGCGAGGACGGACGGGGAGTCGTCATCACTTTCGCCAGAAGCAAAGAGCAGAAGACTTACGACCTAGTTGTCGCCGCTGATGGCCTGGGCTCGAGGATTCGAGGCATGATGCTCGATGCGTCACCGCGTGAGCAGATCCACGACGAGGGCGTGCACGCCGCTTACTTCACCGTCAAGGGCGACCTGCTACAGGGAAGCAAGTACTCGAGATGGTACAACACCACCCGTGGCCGCGTCGTCTCTCTCCGCCCGGACCCGGATCCCGCAGGCCTGACGAGAGCCATGCTAATCAACGTCAAACCGCAAGGTCACAATCCAGCGAAAGACCGGTTCGACGCTGCTCTCCGCCAAGGTAACGACCGTTACATGGATTTGATGGACGAAGAATTCCGAGATGTCGGCTGGCTGGCCAACGATGTGCTCGCCGGCATGCGCGAGAGCCCCGACTTTTACTGCTCGGTCTTCGCGCAGGTGCGGTCGCCGAAACTCCACGCCGGTCGCGTCGTGCTTCTGGGCGATGCGGGCTACGCCACGCCGGGGTTCGGGACCAGTCTGGCCATCATCGGCGCTTACGTCCTCGCTGGTGAGCTATTGAACGCGACCGGCGACGGCAACGTCACGGCGGCGTTGGAGCGGTACGAAGCGCTCATGGTGCCGTTTGTGAAGTATTCGCAGGGCGGGATCTCGAGTGCGATGCAGCTGCTGAATCCGCAGACCCGGTGGGGGATTTGGGTTAAGAATACCATAATCGGGTCGCTGTTGTGGCTGAAGATCGATCAGATGGCGATGGTCGCCGCGGCGTGGTTGGGTTTCACGGAGAAGAAGCTCGACATGCCGGGTTATCCGTGGCCTTGCGTGGCCAAGTGAATCGCGAAGGACGGGGGCTTGTCTCGGGTGTGTGTGTGTATTTACTAGATCACATTCAAATGCGTTGCCTCGATGGAATACATGTAAAGATCGGCGGGTCCCTTTCGGCTTCCCCACCGCAACCCACCCGCAGTCACTACTACACCGCAGTCACTACTACTACACCTGGCAATCACAAGTTCACCATGTACAGTACAGTACTCAACTCCAGACAATCTTCCACCTGGCCACACAAGACCGGTAGAATGCAATCACTCGTGACTACCTACGAGTCCCATCAAGCTAGCTATACTCCAACCGACCCATCCCCCGCCAAGCCATGGCCCATACCTGCAGCTACATGTACCTCGATTGGCCTGATCCATGGAGTCATGGACCATGGTGATGCAGAACACAGGATGTCCCTACTGGCCTTGGTTAGGGGCTCAGGGCCAGCCCCAAACGTTCCATGGCTGCATGAGGTGTTCTGATAAGCTCCCAAGGTGGGCGAGAGGCCGATGTCGACCTGTTGTAACCCAACATGTGTTTGCGAAACACGAAGCACTGTTTGAGTCCCTGCATTGCTGCTTCTCTCCGACGCATAGCACAGCTGTCAGTCTGATGGACGAGCCACAGCATCGTTCCAGCCCCCACGGTCCTTCCTTCGTGTTGTTCCGCATCGCCAAGACGATCGTCCAGCCAGCGTGCCAATATTCTACCCCTCGAAGCGACACCCTACGCTCTGGCTGCATCGAGTCAACCGTCCTCGCTTTTGGTGTACACATTCTTCGCAGGCTACCGGTGTCGTCTGTCTCTCCACTACAATGGATCGCCACGACAAGTCTGTCAAGGTCAACGACTTCCAGCTTGACCATGGCGACGACGAGCTCGGCCTTGATGCGAGGAAAAGCAAACCCTCGGACAGGAACGACATGGCGCGAATGGGTAAAGCGCAGGAGATGAAGGTACGGACCATGCCGGCCCTCGCCTCCGCCAGCGCCCTGCTGAGAGCACTCACACCCACAGCGTAACTTCAAGAGCATGACGATCTTCGGTTTCAGCGCCATCCTTATGTGTTCGTGGGAAGGCATCTTGAGGTCCGTGGATTTGATGGTCCGCACCGTACAGGCAATCACTCACTATCATTCAGCACCTCTGCTCTGGCCTTGACGAACGGAGGAACAGCTGGTTTCATCTACACCAATCTGGCGACCTGGATCGGCTTTTTGGCGGTGTATGCCTCTTTGGGTGAGCAGGGAAGCATGGCTCCTACGTCGGGAGGTAAGTCAGCTAGCACGCACCGAGACCAGTGATCTGCTTCTGACTGATACATTCGACAGGTCAATACCACTGGGTAGGATGATCTCATGTTCATACCGGAACTTTTCTGAGTTGCATGCCCTAGGTTAGCGAATTTGCGCCCAGGAACTGTCAGAAGATCCTTAGCTACATTGTGGGTATGTATCGAATGGGCGTCAAGTACGGATGCCATCGAGATACTGATAGTAGCCAGGTTGGCTGGGTGTACTTGGGTGGCAAACAGGCGTTTGTTTCTCGGGCTACCTTGCCGGCACGCAGATCCAGGGTCTCCTCGTCTTGAACTATCCGGACTACATCTACCAGCGCTGGCACGGGACGCTCCTCACCATGGCGGTCTTCGTTTTCGCCGTCATCTTCAACATCTTCCTTGGCCAGAAGCTCCACCTGGTCGAAGGCTCAATTCTTGTCTTACACATCGTTGGATTCTTCTGCATCCTCACAACACTCTGGGCTCTATCGCCGAGAGCCACAACGGCGGATGTCTGGACGACCTTTGATGACCCCGGATGGGGAAACCAAGGGCTGTCGAGCCTGATTGGCATCATTGCAAGCGTAGCTCCTCTGCTTGGAGCGGATGCGGCTGGTCGGTTCCACGTTCAAGGTCATATGCTCATCTTGTGCTGACGCCTCTCAAGCGCACATGGCCGAGGAGATACAGGATGCGGCTTACACGCTGCCGAGGGTCATAGTCGGTGCTACCGCTCTCAATGGCGCTCTAATATGGATCATGTGCATCACGATCTGCTATACGTTCGGAGACCTCGAAGCGGGTATGTGCATCGCATCGATCCCTTACGCCGCGCCCGCAGGTTTATTGACATTGCTCAGTGTTGACTACCAAGACCGGGTACCCTTTCATCCAGGTCTTCTATAACTCTACCGGCTCGCTTGCTGGCACAGACGCCATGACGGCCATCATCATCATCATGAACATGTTCTCCTGTCTGACGATCATGGCCGGCTCATCTCGCCAACTGTACGCCTTCGCGCGGGACGAGGCCGTTCCCTTCTCACGTTGGGTCTCCTACGTAAGCGCACTAGAACCATCGAGTTCCACATCTTTCCCGCTCCCTCTGACTGCAATCCAGGTACGGCCAGGGCTGCTAGTCCCCGTCAACGCCATCATCGTCATCTTCATCTTCGCCTCGATCCTCGCCCTCATCAACATCGGCAGCCTCGTCGCCTTCAACGTCGTCACCTCGCTCGGCACCGGCACGCTGTCCTTCTCCTACATCGTCACGATCGCGTGCCTCGTCTGGCGGAAAACGACCCGTCAACCCCTCCTGCCGTCGCGCTTCGACATGGGCAGGGCGTTCGGCTTGGCCGTCAACCTCGTCGCGCTCGGCTGGCTGTGCTTGGTCTTCGTCATTGCCTTTTTCCCGGCCGTCCCGACGCCTCTGTTGACGTTGCCGTCGATGAATTGGTCGGTGTTGGTGTTTGCCGTTGTTTTCCTGATCAGCGCAACTTACTACGTGGTGTATGGGCGCAGGGTTTACGTTGGGCCGGTAGAGTACGTGAGGAAGCTGGAATGAGCGTGGTGAACGGACTGGATGCGTATAGGACTTGAGGGAGATATGCTGGCATGGAGAGATACTGCGTACTTGCGACGAAAGTGCCAAGGCTTGTTTTGCGAAAAGCGGAAGGGCCATTGCATGTCGAGTCTTAGTATGCGCCCTGCTCAGTATCATGCATGGCTCTGGCGTCGACCGAAACGTCAACAAGGAGAAGGGTGACCGTCACCGAAGGATGAAGAGGAAAACTTCATGGTCCACATCGCCGCGGCGCGCAACATTGCATGTCACACTACGATTGCTCTGTCGCCACCTACTGACTTCCCTTCCCATCTTCAGCCACCTGCTCGCTCCCCCCAACCTTCTCTTTCTTCCTCAACATCGCAACCCCCTCGACATGGCTCGTCTGCGGGAAGAAATCGAAACCCCTCAGACTCTCGATCTCATACAACCCAGGCGTCGGCAACCCCTCCTCATCCTCCAGCCCACCCACCAACCAACCCACATCCCTCGCCTGCGTGTGCACGTTGCAACTGACGTAGCACACCCTCGCCGGCGCGTACTGCATCAGCTGACGGATGAAGTCCCGATCGCAGCCCTTGCGCGGGGGGTCGATGACGACGGCCGTTTCCTGCGGGAGGAATTTCTGCGCGTCGACCGCGGCGAAGAGGTTGTTTGCGTCGGCCGCGATGAAGTGGGTTGATTCCGCGGGGAGGTGATTGAGTTTGGCGTTCTTGCTGGCGAAGTCGATGCTCTGCGGTGAGATGTCGATGCCGATGCTGTTGTTGAAGATCTTGGAGAGAGCGACGGTGAAGAAGCCGGAGCCGCAGTAGGCGTCGATCATGTTCTTGATGGCCGGTTTAGTTGCGACGTGATCGTCGCTGTGTAGTGACGGTTGTGATGGTGGTCCGAGAATGTTTTCACGGATATACTGAGTGACGAGTGGTAGGATGGAATTGTTGTTCTGGAAGAATGCGCCGGCGGGATTGTCGAAGCGAAAGTCGTCGACGTACTCGGTAGAGCTCGCCTTGTGGTCGGTGATGCACGTTTTGCGGTGTACATGCGTGCCTCGGTCTTCCAGCACCACGCCGTCGTCCTCACTCTTCTCGCCACCGTCCCCCTTCTCAACCCTCTCCGTACTCTCCCGCAGCAACAACGTCGCCCCGCGCTGGTACTTATCGATCTCTCTGCTCACCCTACCCCGCTCCTTCTTCAGTCCCATCTGCACCGCTTCCGTCCCAATCGGACACTCCTCGATATCCATCGTCTTGCGCGTGCCTTTCTTCATGAAACCAATCTCCGGCACGCCCGGCCACTCCGCCCTCTCACCCTTGCGATGCTTGCTTCTCGCGTTGGGCGGGCCGTCAAAATGCGGCGTCAGCTTGGTGCGGTACCCGTACTGCAGCGGACTCCCGATGGTCTCGCCCACGGCGGGGAGTGCGGCATCCGGCAGATGAGAGAAGTTCCGGTACGCCTTCTCCAGGATCCGTCTCTTGTGCGCCAGTTGGTAGGAGTACGGGAGATGCTGGAATTGGCAGCCGGAGCATTGCGAGAAGTAGGGACATGGCGGCGTCCCGGTGCGGTGCTCGGAGGGCGTGTTGACTCTGACAAAGTCGGTCAGGGTATAGTGCTCGTCGGAGAAGTGTTTCACCACTTTGGCCGAGACGGTGTCGCCGGGTGCGGTGAAGGGCACGACGTAGACTTGGCCATCCTTCTGCGCGAGTCCGTCGCCCGTAGACGAGAGCTCACTGATCACCACTTCCACTTCCGTCCATTGCTCCGGCAAGGTTCTCTCCGCCTGTTCGTCCTGTGATATCCTGGCGTCGGCCAGCAGTCGCCGCACGTCTTTCAGCAGTACGTCCTCGTTGGAGCCGTCGCTGACCGTCGACGCCGTCTTTTGCTTCTTGTTCTTCTTGAAATGCCGCTTGCCTTCGTTGAAAGTCCGTTTCTGCGCCATTACCGCCGGCGCACGAACAATGGCGAAGTGCGGACGGTGCTGAGCAGGGCGCAAACACTGGCGAACCGCGAACATCTATGTGATCGATTTGCTGGACGTTGGACGTGTGTGCGCACAAACAGTTCCCCAGGGTCTGATGAAGCTTCGTTCTCATTGGCTACGCGAGGCTGTACACTAATGGTTGGCTCAGAGCGCCACTAGTAGCTTGGCTTGTGGCGACTCTTTGCTCAACTAAGGTATGTAAGTGCATACATTACAGGCAATTTATTGGACTGCGTACAAGCACATCGAACCTGGCCGACAAGGTACCACCGCCAGTAATGACCCTTGTCCGTGTTACACACCAAAGCCCGTCTACAAGGGGTGTCATCCGGGTTACCTTCCGTCTCCATCATCAGTCTTCGCGAGTCCCAGTGCCTCTTGAAGCTTTCTAGCCGCAATGCAGCAGAGCCGGACGCGGTTGGGTGAAGACTGTCCTGCCAGCCGGCAATGAGCATGGCTGCTCGAGCAATGACCCGGCGAGTCGCTGCCTAAACACAGATGCAAATTGACGGCAAGAGGCAGCGCGCATCGAACCGTAGCCGTCCACGAGGATCATGGCGATGGGCTCGCGATGCCGTGTACGCCACGCGAAGTTCGACCGAGATGCAGCTAGGTAGGTGTTGTCGGTGGTATGATCTCGTGCTCATCACCTAGTAGCCCCAGTCGCCTCATTGATCTTCACCAAAGCCTTCTCGACATCCTCCGGTACGTCAACATGAGTGATGAAATCCTTGCCTCGCGGGCCATAGCCATTTGCGTCATCTCTCAGTCGCGGTATCTCGCCGGCCAACAATTCGTAGAAGCGTTGAATCGGCCACAACTCCGCTTCTGGCACACTGGGTATATCGTACCGTAGCTCGTTCCCGATCGCGTGAACTCGCGGCACGAAGATCGGGCAGCCGACAGACCGTGGTCGTGGCGACACATCGATGTATGCCTTGTCGAAGCTCGCTATCGTACGCAAAAGCATCGTCGGATCCTGAACGATGATGCATGTCGCCGGGATCGGAACGCCCGCGTTGTGCAGCACCTTACGAGTCTCGATCGCGTTGCTGCCGCAATTCGTAGACTGATCTTCGAAGAGGATCCGGCAGCCTTGGCTTGTGATCCGAGCGAGGTCGAAATGCCGCTGGAGGATGGTTTCCATGACGCGGGATTCGGGCAGACCGGTGATTTCCTCCGCCGATGTATGATATTGCTCGTGTCGTGCCACGGCATCGTATACGTGTTGAGTGGAGTGGCCTTTGCCACCGACCACCACGACGGTTCTTGTCAAGTTTGGTCGTTGTTCGAGGGCATGGAATAGGTTTTGAGCCTGGGTCAAGACGGCTGAGACACAGATAACGATGCAGTCAACCTTCTTACACGTTTGCAAGTCTTTGACTTCTTCCCTGGCCAGGAAGTCGGCAATCAAGTTAATGTCGGTAGCGAGGGACTCGTGAGCCATGTTGTGCGAATTTGGTAATGTTGTACAACAGATTGCTGCAAAGACGGGACCGGATCGACGTGAACTGCGAATGATTAGTCACTTCGGCGCCAACATCTGAGCGCAGTCACGTGCCTGATCCATTCAAGAGTACACGCTCCGTGACACTCACAATAACATTTCCTACATCCCATGATGAACCCATCGCTGCATTCCATGGAGAAAACGCACTCCCACCTCAATCTTCCAACCCACGCAAACCCTCAACACCCAACCAATCCTCCCCCTCCCTCCTCCACACCTCAACAACCTCCCTCACGTTTCCGCTTCCCAAACCGTTCCGACTGTCATGTAAATGCGGACATCCATCCACGATTCCCGTCCCCGGATCCGTGAGCCACTCGATCCGTCCGTCCAGCGCCTCCACTGCCAACTTCAGGATCCACAGTCTCGTGTTCTGACCGAAGAACGTCTTCGCGGTGAAGGTTGTTTGCGAGGCGGTCGAGAGGTGGATGAAGCCGTCTTTGGTGTCGAGAGCCGTGGGTGGGAGCGTGGGTGGGAGGGGCGTGGGTGGCGGGTGGTCTAGGATTTTGTAGATGTAGGATGGATCCATTTATTGGAACACCGGTTGACGTGCTTTTCTCCAGTTGACTATTGGGACGTGGCCGGATGTAGGCGATGCTTCTGCTTGTGTCTTTGCTAGGGAACGGTAACTAGATACGGACAACAGGTTGAAGAAACTTAAGGCTGAGAAAAGTTCACGATCGATTCACTGTCACGCCAAGGAAGGAAATGGACCCAGATTCCATTCGTCTCGTCTAACCACGACTCTACACGAAGTATCTGTACAAACTGGCGACTAACAATGGTCATCGTGATCGTGCGATGCTCGGCGCACATGAGGAATTCAACATCATGCGTGCGGCAAAAGGCTCTCTTGCCAAAACCTGGCTTGACGAGGCTCTTTCTCTTGGTGCGCACAAAGCACCTTCGGCCGATCTAACGACACCATGCCCTCGGCAGGTGGTATGATGACTCCATTACGGCGCTGTGCCGAGCGTATGCAGTCTCTGCAGAGCAACGACCAGTGCCGCGACACGACCTTCCAGCACAATCTCGGCGTTCGCAGGCCGGGAGCTGCGTCTGACTCGCCGGTCTATGCTTCCAAGCAAGAGGTGTTGCAAGTATCTGGATACATACTCCATCGCATGTATCGTTCATGTCTCACCCATCCCTGCAGTCGTCACAATGCCATGCTTGATCGTCTGGCGGTGCCTCAACGATACCGACGCAGTCGAAGTGGAACCACTGCTTCTCACAGCGATTGCTATCGCATGCAATCATGTTGCCGGAACTGGCTGTGTCGCAGTAGCAATACACATTCTCGGTTTCTTCGGTGTCATCATGTTGTCGCTTGCTGCGTTTAGACTGGACAGAATCGTGTTGATCGTCAGATTTTCGCTTGCAGCTAGGATCGGGCGAGTCGTGTTCCTCTTGCTCGAGATCTAGTTCCCGTTCCACTGTCACCGTCGCCTCCTCATCGAGATCCCACACATTGGCGACAGGATCATGCAACGCATTCGTGATCTTCCGCACACCCATATCATCCCCCTCCGCCGTTTCCTGGATCGCCGGGTCCACCCACCCTTCCGTGTAACTGCCACCGAAATCGATGATCCACAATTGGTTGTCCGCGTCGACCATGAAGTTGTCCGCTTTTGCGTCGCCCCAGACGAGGTCGTTTTCGTGCAAGACTTCCTTGATCCGATCTGCTTCTGCCGCCCAGCGATCCCGGAGCTGCTGTGGGACGTCGGCGTCGAGTTTCGTCGTCAATGGTACAGGGTCCGGGATGTCGGTTTGGAGAAATCCGAGTAACTTGGTGCGGTCGTCGAAGGTGACTAGGCCTTCCAGTTTTGGTACCCGGATGAGCTCGTGGAGACCTTTCTGTTGAAAGGTAAGCAACTGTACTTGAAGACTGGCATATATGACTTGTGCATCCAGTTCAGGAGCAGCTACTCACCTCACCGATCTTGCGGAGTATCGGAATCTCTCTCTTCGTCGGCTGCGGCTCAGTACTGTCAACGAGCTTCAGGAAGTACGTCTCCTCGCCATGACGGACTCGGGCGGGACGGTATGGAGGAGGAGAAGCGCTACCGGACAGCACGACAAGATCTCGGGCTCGGAACCACGGGACTCCGCTTTCGCGAATGTACTTTGGTATACCGATTTCGGGGGTGAGGGCGCTGATTCGCCATTCGAGATCAGGATTCGATTCGAGCGCCAAGGCTGAGAGCTCGCCGTCTGTGACCCCGAGCTCGAAGAAGTGCGTGGGCCGATTGTACCATTCGTCCAGGTTGACGAGTTGTTCATCGGCGTCGGTAGGTGCAAGTTCTCGGACGGTGGAACGCAAGGGCTTCAGCATCCAATCCTGAAGAGCTCTTTCAGCGTCTTCGGCCGTGAGGGTAGCTTTCTCGGTATTCGGCCTCAAATCGACTCCACTATCGTTCGTACCCGAGTCATCACTACTCTCCCATTCGTTCGCCTGCTTGACATCTTGATAGAGTCGGAGGTATTCACGGCCCGCGCTGTTTGATCGAGATCCTGTCAGACGGCATTTCAAGGCATCTCCGTCGGCGATGATGTGCAAGCGAAGGTTGTGTATGAAAACAGTCAGCGCACAGCTGTATTCGTGGTCGTAGTAAAAGTCTAGGACTTGGTAGTCTGGGATGTCGCGATTAGGTGAAGGCATCTTGATTGAAGAAGGGAGGGAAACTTCCCGAACGTGAAAACAACGTGGAACGAGGAGAGTAAAGACGTTTCTGTAGGCTTACCATTGCGCTTACGGACTATGGTTGCTCACCAGCGTCATGCCTGACCTTACGATTGGGGTGGCTTGCATCCCGACGTCAGCAGCTAATAGGTACGCCGGCCGGTTTACTGCTCCAGAACGCGCGATTGATTTATTAGAGGCACGCGATCTGGTATCATCCAGCGGAAGTGCGTGCGTTAGCGCCATCGGATCTGCGTTTCGCTCAGATCTTCCCGAGATCCCTCGTTCCTGGAATCCTGCGCTAGCCCATCGTGCCGAGGTCTCGAATGTTGACGTCGTCTTTCTCTTTCCACTCCTCTCCCAGCCATCTCATTACTGTATGCCCCATCGCGCGATGGGTACAGCCATGCGGACCATACCCGCGAGTGAACACGGAAGTGCTCGCCCAATTGCCTGTCTCAGAGCGAGTGATGATATCCCCTCTGTTTGCGTCTAGTCTTTCCTGTGCGCTGCGAAGACAAGTGTCTTACCAGGCGCGCGGCGTGTCCAGACGTTGGTTCGCAGGCTTCTAATACAACGTACGCCTTGACATCCATCGAGGGAGGATTGACCATAGCAGTGAGACCCAACACGCATGGGTGGCCCATCGATAGAGCTACGAAGGACGCCACAACACAGTATATAATACAAAAGACCCCATTTCCTCCCTTGAGTACTCCCATGACGCAGTGGCTTAGCGTGTCGTTCTTATATCTACGCCTGCGGGACTGATATGGCAAGTAATGCGAAAGTCGCGAGTTCGAAGTACGTTATCCACGATTATTTGCTCTAGAAACAAGATATTAATGTATTCCGCAGTCTCGCTGGGAGTAAATCACTTCTTTTTCTCTCTCCATTTCCCCTTTCGCTTTTGCCTACGTCCTTTTGCTTTCGTGCGCAATTAAACAGAGATGCTATTGAATACACCCCAAGGCGATCACACAATCTTACGTACTCGCTACAGGACATCCTCTATACGCAAACGCCATTCTTTTTCATTATCCCCACGAAAGACGATATACACCAAGATCTAGAAACAAAGCGCCGCCGCTATGCTGCAGACACCTTATTATATTCTCTCTCACGGCGACATGACCAGAGCAAGCAGAGCCATACGCACAAACATGCCGTAGCGCATCTGTCATTAATCGTCAGTATCTTGATCCTCCAGTCAGGACGGGCATGGCTCAGCAAAACTCACCTGTCGGAAATACGCCGCTCGCGGGTCATCGTCGACCTCCTTGTGCAGTTCCATATTCCTCGGCAACGGGTGCATGACGATCATGTTCTTCTTCGCGTCCCGCAGCGTCTTCGAGCTGACCACCAACTCGTCCTTGACCGTCTCGTACAGCTCCGGGTCGTCGAAGCGCTCCTGCTGCACGCGCGTGCAGTACAGCACGTCCGTCTTGGCCACCATCTCCGGCGTCAACCGTTCCGACTCGACGGACAGCTGTCCCCGCGCCTGCAGCGCCGCGCGGACTTTGCTCGGGAGCGCGAGCGCGGCGGGCGCGGCCAGCTGAACCGTGACGTTGTAGTGCCGGAGCATCTCGCACACGGAGTGCACGGTGCGGCCGTAGCGGAGGTCGCCGGTGAAGGTGATGGTCAGGCCGTTGACGGTGCCGAGTTCCTCCCGGATGGTGAAGAGGTCGAGGAAGGCTTGGGTGGGGTGCTCGCGCGAGCCGTTGCCGGCGTTGATGATGGGGTGGTCGGCGCACTTGGCCGCCACCTCGGCGCTGTCGTTGTCCGGGTGGCGCAGGACGATGGCGTCGCCGTACATGTCCAGCGTGCGGATCGTGTCTTCCAGGGACTCGCCCTTGCGGGTGCTCGAGTGCGACTCGTTGATCATCACGCATTCGCCTCCCAGTCGCTTCATGGCGGCGTCGAAGGAAGAGGAAGTGCGCGTGGAGGGTTCGAAGAACATCAGGCACAGCACGCGGCCTTTGAGGATGTCGAGGCAGCCGTCACGCTCCACGCCCAAGCGCATCTCCGCGGCGACGGTGAAGAGCAGGTGCAGCTCCTCCTTCGTCAGCTGCTTCACGGACACGATGTCCCTGCCCTTCAGTGGCGAATCTTTCAGCAGCTCCTCCAACGGCGCGGACGGTCGCGGCGCTTGAAGCACAGCAGGCGCCGTCGACACCTCGGCGAAGCTCATGCAGTCGACTTTGCTGATGCTCATGTCGTAGTTGCGAGCAATGGCCTCGATGAGGATCTTGGCGATCTTGACGTTGGTGACGAGCGGCGTTTGATAGTCGACGGCCATGCGCCGGGTGCGGTACCCTTTGCTCATGTAGTTGGCCGGACGTCTAAACTTGTTGCTCGATGGCAAATTGATGTACAGGTCGATGAGATTGTTCGCCAACGCGTGCGTCAAGGAGTACTCCTGTCTCTGCTCGTCATCTTGAAGGGCTTCGAGATATTGCACAGTCATGCCATGCTCCTCCAGGAAATCAGCGGTACCCGCCGTGGCGTAGAGCTTATAGCCCATTCTGTGTAGTTTCTCGACCGACGGAAGGATCTCCATCTTGTCCTTGAAGGAGCCGACAGAAAGCAGGATGTTCTTCTTTGGCAGCTTGAAGCCCGTCGAGATCAAGCCTTTGATGTAGGCTTCGTACTTGGTCCGCCCAAAGCACGCCACTTCGCCCGTCGAAGCCATCTCGACACCCATGACTGGGTCTGCGCCGGAGAGGCGGGAGAAGGAGAATTGCGGAACCTTGACGGCAACATAGTCCGGTTGGATCGAGAGAGGCGGGTACTCCTTCACCGGGATGCCGGTCATTGCCTTAGTTGCCATCTCGATCAGGTCCAGACCCATGACCTTCGACACGAACGGGAATGATCTCGAAGCGCGGACGTTGCACTCGATGACCTTGATCTCATTATCCTTGGCAATGAACTGAATATTGTAAGGCCCAGTCACGTTCAGGGCGTCGCCGATCTTCCGTGTAGCATCTTCAATCTTGCGAACCGTCTCCGGGTCCAGATCTTGCGGTGGCAAGATCAGTGTGGCATCACCCGAGTGCACGCCAGCATTCTCTACGTGCTCGGAGACGAAGTGGCCAATCATGACACCATTACGGGCAACAGCGTCCATCTCGATCTCTTTAGCGTTCTCGATGTACTTGGTAATGACGACCGGGTGGTCCTTCGAGACTTCGACCGCTTGCGCTAGGTATGCGGCAAGGTCATGTTCCGAGTACACCGTATTCATCGCCGCACCCGAAAGCACGTACGACGGACGAACGAGCACCGGATACTTGACTTGTGAGCAGAAGGCCTTGGCTTCTGCCGTGCTAGTGAGCTCTTTCCACGATGGCTGGTCCACCCCGAGTCTGTCGAGCATGCGGGAGAACTTGTACCGGTTTTCGGCGGTGTCGATCATCTCGGGCGACGTGCCGAAGATTCTGACATTGGCTCTGTACAGTGGAAGAGATATGTTGTTCGGGATCTGACCGCCCATTGAAAGGACGACGCCGCCGGAACGCTCCAGCTGGTAGATATCCAGGACCGTTTCGAGCGTAATGTTTTCGAAGTAAAGGCGGTCGACTTCATCGTAATCTGTGGACATGGTCTCCGGGTTAAACTTTTTCGGACGTTAGCATGGTTCTATGATGTTAGGTGTTGAACAGAAGTGATGTTGGAAGTACAAAGAAGCAAAAAGTCGAAATTTGAGGACAGTCAGCTGGGGTACGTTACGGTTGCTTCACCGCGCGTGCCCTGATGGAGAGGAGACAATTGGAATGATCCTGGAAGAAGACATTGAATAGAAGACAGAGAAACTCACGTTAACCATGACCGTCTTGTGGCCGTTGTCGCGCAAAGTGCGCACAGCACGGACGGAACACCAATCGAACTCAACCGAAGAGCCGATGCGGTAGACCCCCGAGCCAAGGACCATCACGCCTCTATCGTCGAATTCGATATCGTGCTCGGCGCCGTTGTACGTCATGTACAAATAGTTGGTGTAAGCCGGGAACTCGGCCGCGACCGTGTCGATTTGCTTGACGAAAGGCGTAATACCAGCCTCGAGACGAGACCGGCGGACGTGCTGCTCGTTGCTGTCCCAGAACATGGCGAGTTGGCGGTCGGAGAAGCCCATCTCTTTCGCGCGTCGGAACAGGTTGTGCGGCACGCTGTCGACCGAGTACGTCTTCATCTCCTTGCCGAAGTTGCTGAGGCCCATCAGCTTCTTCAGGAACCACTTGTCGATCTTGGTCATTTGCCAGATCTTGTCGACCGAGTAGCCGTTGTGCATGGCGTTGGCCAAGGCGAACATGCGTTGGTCGGAAGGCGTTTGCAGCTCGGCGTCGAGGTCGATGGACATCAACGCCTCGGTCTCGTTGAAGCCCAGGTTGCTTGGGTCTACGGACCGGATGGCTTTCTGGATCGCCTCTTCGAACGTTCTGCCGATGCTCATGACTTCGCCAACACTCTTCATCGACGAGCCCAGCGCGGTGGAAACGCGGGTGAACTTCTTCAGATCCCAACGCGGGATTTTCACGACGACATAGTCGAGGGAAGGCTCGAAGCATGCGCTAGTCTTCTTCGTCACCGTGTTCCTGATCTCGTTGAGGGGGTAGTTCAAGCCAAGCTTGGCAGCAATGAAGGCTAATGGGTAACCCGTTGCTTTCGACGCCAATGCCGACGATCTCGAAAGACGAGCATTGACCTCGATGATGCAGTACTCTCTACTGTCCGGGTTGAGCGCATACTGGATGTTGCATTCGCCAACGACACCCAAATGCCTGATGACTCGGACGGCAGTCGTACGTAGCATGTTGTAGTCTTCATCAGACAGCGTCTGCGAAGGAGCCACAACCACGGAATCGCCAGTGTGAATACCGAGCGGATCGAAGTTTTCCATGTTGCATACGGTGATGCAGTTGTCGTGCGCGTCACGGACAACTTCGTATTCGATCTCTTTCCAGCCTTTCATGCTGCGCTCGATGAGGACCTGTGGGCTCGCTGCAAAGGCCTTGTCGCACAGGTCCAGCAACTGTTTTTTGTTCTCGGCGAAACCGCTACCCAGCCCACCCAGTGCATACGCAGCTCGAATGATGACCGGATAGCCGATTTCTTCAACGGCTACTAACGCCTCGTCGACGTTGCTAGCCGATTTCGATTTCGCGCAAGGAGCGCCGATCGACTCCATGCTCCGGGCAAACAGCTCGCGGTCTTCCGTCGTGATGATCGTGTCGATTGGGGTACCGAGCACCTGGACACCGAGCTCTTCGAACTCGTCCTTGAGCTGGATGCCGACCGAGAGAGCGGTCTGACCGCCAAAGGTACAGTAGATGGCATCCGGACGCTCGTGCTTGATGACCTTGCGTACAAACTCCGCATTAACGGGGAGAAAGTAAACCTTGTCAGCCAACCCTTTCGATGTCTGAATCGTCGCGATGTTCGGGTTGATGAGGATGGTGTAGATGCCTTCTTCTTTCAGCGCCTTGATTGCCTGGGTACCGGAGTAGTCAAATTCGCCGGCCTGGCCAATACTCAAGCCTCCACTGCCCAGGACCAGTACCCTTTTTGGTTGCAGTCTTGGCTTCAGAGCTGCATTCTCGGCGGCGTCACCACCAGGGAAGCTGACAGGCTGTTGCATCATCTTGGGATCCTTCATGGCACTGATGATTGTCTGGATGAAGACGTCGAATAGGAACTCGGTGTCTCGGGGTCCAGGCGCGCTTTCGGGATGGAATTGCACGCTGAAGTAGGGACGGCTATCGTGCCGGATGCCCTCATTGCTTTGATCGTTGGCATTGACGAAGAGTTCGCTCCAGCCAGCAGGCAGTGTATTCGCATCAACAGCGTATCCGTGGTTCTGCGACGTGATGTAGCACTTGCCCGAAAGCAGGTTCGTACACGGGATGTTGTGGCCACGATTTCCAAACTTCATCTTCAGGGTGTCTGCGCCTGCGGCGCGAGCAAGCAGTTGGTGACCGAGGCAGATGCCGAAAATTGGTGTCCGCGCTTCTTTCATGGCCGATGCTATGTGCGCGACCGTGTCATGCATCATGGCCGGGTCTCCGGGACCGTTGGAGATGAAGAGACCGTCGTACTCCTTGCCTGCGAGCTTCGGGAAGTCATAATTCCATGGCACGACCTCCACTTCAACGCCGCGTTGGATGAGGCAGCGCAATTGGTTGTACTTCAATCCCACGTCAACACATACAACGCGGACGGGTCTACCTGACGGATGCTTCAACGCAACGGACGCACTGGGAGAATAGACTTTGGGCTGAGACGTTGACACTGTGCGAAATAATCAGATTGGATGGACTAATGCTACGAGCGGGTAAGTCGAGCTTACCGTCGGCGACCAGATTCCGAGTGTTCGGGTTATACCACTCGAGCTCCTCGAAAGTCGCAACATCCTTCATCTTCTTGTGCGAAAAATAGCCGTTGCTGCTATTGACACCCTCGACCGACAATCTGCCGTTGATAGCACTCAGGTTGGGCGCGCCGAGTGTAACGGCGGGTGTCATGGGACCGTTGGGCGTCATCGTGCCGCTCGGTGTCGCGGCGCCATCGAGGACTTGTTTGGTGCCAGTCTGCACGAGCAACCGGCCCAGCATGCTACCCTTCTCCCGTAACCGCTTCGTCAACGCTCGAGTGTCCACGCCGCACAGCGCCGGTACGTTCTGCTCTTGAAGCCATTTGCCCAAGGAGGAATCGGCCAAGTAGTGGGAGTAATCTTCACCTGCGTACGAGGCCACCACCAACCCTGCGATGTGTATTTCGGCGGCCTCGAAGTGAGCGGGGAGATCTTTGAGGATCTCGTCTCGGTCCTTTCGCGAAGGCACGCCGTAGTTGCCGACGAGCGGGAAGGTGATGACCAGAATTTGACCACGGTATGATGGGTCAGTGATGGACTCTGGGTAGCCTACCATGCCGGTTTGGAAGACCAGCTCTCCTGCAACACTGTAGTTGGCACCGAAGCTTCTGCCCTCGCAGAACCGTAGAGCCTCGTTCCCGTCCTGGACCTCGAGAGCCATCATGCTCTCCACATCTTGGTTGGCCATGTCCAAGAGCGTCTGCTCACGGCAGAAGGAGTGGAGGGGGGAGTGTAAAAGGTTCGCGACAACGCGGTAGAAGGTAAAGCAAAACCATTGTTGCTCAAATGAACTTTCTGACAAAATTCCAAGTCTTCCTGCACGGACCCTGCAGGCGAGGTACGGAGGTAAGGATAGGAGGTAAGAGACACGCTACCCCACGAAAACCACCCGCTAACCGCAGCCGATCCGGCGCAACAGTGAATGCGTCACGTGGGTGTTTGAGCATGTGCATTACTCCTGACTCTTGAGTCTGACTAATCCTCACTCTTGACTCCGAGTCCTCGTCCGACTCTCACTTCTATGCGCTCTTCGGTCGGAGACATGGCTCTCCTCATAATAATCTGATGGATCGTAACATTGCGTCTGATACAGCGCGGACGCGTGCAAAACATACAAACACATATACATAGCCTCAGTGATGAGCTGCTGTTCTCTCCTTTCCTCCTGCTTCCAAAGGACAGTCGCCCACTCACTCAGCCATCAAGCTTAAAGCCTGCCCAGTGGTATAGACTACACTTACGTTTGATCTTACCCTCTCCTGTATGCAGCCGGTCCCGTCGGACGCAAAGATCGATCCAATATTTCCAGACCCAGATCGATGCGAATCGTTTTCGACACCGCACGAACCGAGTTCCTTCTATACCACGGACCAAGTATCTGGGCAGATGTACCTCCTATGGAACGTCTGAGCCCGCAACAGCTGTACGGTAGTCCAACAAGTACATCCACGTCTGTACCCGTACCGGCCCTCAAGAAGGAAGGAAGCCACAAACGCCCCCCAGCCCAAGCGCCTATGTACCATCACCCATCTGACCCAATCACGTCCCTCAATCCGCGGGCCACGAGACGAAGACCGCAGTCCAATATCATGCGACGACGTACATAGGGCTGAGGAATATCTTTACTGCACGATGCATCGCCTGGCTGCAAGGTGCAGATGTGAACGCAATGGAGATCAGTCCACCCGGCGCTTAGAGGGTTCCAGTACAGCGCTGATGCCGTTCGCGCTGGAAAGTACATCCAGTACATGCAGGTGAGATGTCGTGAAAGGCACTTTGGACGTTGGTCGCCATCTCACGGCCGTTGTTTGGTTGCACCCTTCTTTCGTCTGCAGGGTGCAAATCGGAATCACGCGAAGGCAGAGCCTGACATTACGAAACATCTTTCTCCTTCAATGTAGGGAGAAGAACCTAGAAGACGTCGGTGACTGAGGTAACGTAGATTGATCAAATAAGGTAGTAATAATAATCCAGGTATGCCGTCGAGATGGCCTCCCCCAACACCAAGCAAATGTTCTAATAAAAATCCCGGCCCGCCGCAGTCAAGATGCCCCTATCAAAAGCAGAATAACAAGCGAAAAAGGTATATCGCTATAAAAGGGTATAAGGTATCGATCCTCCGAGTCCTGAAACTTTTTCCCAGACCCCAATGTAGCAAATGCAGAAATGCGCGAAGAGCGGGACCGACGAATTCAAGGAGGGATATCAGTCGATTCCCGTGTTGTTTTCGCCGAACGTGGACTCCCGTGCCATGATACTCTTACAGTTCCTGCTGTTCCTCGCAAGAAAATCCGTCGAAAAATCAAAGGTCCCGTACCCGCCAAATCCCCACAACTCCGATCAGACAGCGCAGCAAACCCCATCCGAGTGGGTATCTGAATAGGAAGGGAAGCGTAGGGAAGCGGCATGAAAAGCGCACACGCGCCGCCACGCGTGACCCTCTCTAGGCACTAGGATGGCGGAGGATATCGTCGCAGTTGGCGTCGAAGCGCATCGACCACAAGCGCATGCCCGTCATCAACTTCTCCGTGCGCTCCAGCTCCCGATCGCGGCCGAAGATGGCGTCGACAAACTCACACCCACTATCCTTTCCCATCGTGACGTTCTTCGCGCTGCTGCCGCCACCACCGCTCTGCTTCTTCGCCGCCTTCCACATGTAATTCTCGCAGATCTTCAGAAGCTTGTTGAAGCGCTGCCACAGCCGCTCGCCGGACTCGAGGAAATCGTCGACGAGGTCGCGCGAGGCGGTCTGACGGATGCGCGAAAAGCACTGCTCGGCGCGCTTGATCTTGCCCGCGAGCTGGATCAGGAGGAGCCAGAGCTCGCCGGCGATTTCGGACATCGGAGTCGCGGGGCCGTGGTAGAAGACGGTCCAGTCGTAGATCCATTTGCCCAGCGAGTTGGCGTCGAAGACGCTGCCTAGGAGCAGGATCGGCTCTTCGGTGGGGTCCCAATTCTTGTATGAGTAGCCGGCGGGGACGCCGGCGCGGCGCGCATCCTCCTCCGTCGCTTTGGGCGGCGGTTTGCTGGCTGTGCCTGTCCGAGGCCGAGGCGGGGGTGGATGGTGGGTTGACTTGTGTATATTGTAGGACGATCGCCGGGGTCGCGCGTGGGTGGTGGGTTCGGCGGGAGTGTAGATCGGCACCTGATCATAGTAGTGATGATCAGCGCGTGACTCGTGGTAATTCTGGTGTCGCTTGTACGGCGGCGGTCGCGTCTCGTACTGTTCGTAGCGCGGCAGGTCCTCGTAACCGCGATCGCCGTAGTCGTTGTAGACGTATTGCGACCGCGACGAGTAGTGCTTGCTGGTCGAATACTTGCGCGCCGTGGTGCGTACTCGGTGCGTACGAGTACCGTCGCGTTCACGATCGGAGCCACTTACATAGTCGGTCTTGCGCTGCGGTGTAGACTGAGCGGAGGCGTAGTAGCCAGTCGATGGGTAGTCGGGTCCGGTGTAATTAGTGGTCTTTCGAGGTGTCGCGTAGGTGGTGTTGTAGGCGTATGCCGTATCGCCCGTGGAGCGCCGGGCGTGTCCTTTCGGGGATGGAGTGGAAGTATAGACATACTGCCGCGGGGAGTAGTACGGTCCTCCCGAGTGTTGAGGCGTACGTGGAGGCGTGCGGTAGTCGTAAGTGGAAAAGTATGGGGGATGCGCCGGATACCCTGCAGTCTGGAACATCGGAAGCCGATGGAGGCGTCCAGACGCGCCTCTATGTCCTTATCCGTGTACGATGAAAGGACGGGAGAAAGTTCGAGTAGACGGGCGTTGCCTTATCTTGGTCTGTGAGGTCGACAGTATGGCAACGGAGGACGAGAAGAGAGCGAAGAGCGGGTCCGGTTCTGGCGTCTGGACATTTGGCTTGGGTTGAGGATGATCTGCGAAGGGCGCAAATCCGAGGACGAGATCCAGAAGAATCTCGTAAGGTCGATGGCCGGGTTGGTTGGTAATCCGAGTGAACAGTACAGTGTGAGATGCTGCTGGTTGTTGCGTTGCGTGCGCGAGGAGCGACAAGGCAGAAAGAAGAAAACGGGAGGTTGGTTGAAATGGGGGCGTAGCGAGGTATTTGCGAGTGCCGAAGCGATCTGGCTCACGGTCCGTCCGCGTCGTCCCCTTTGTTGTTTCCGCGCTAATCAAAGGGGTCACTCTCGCGAGTCTCGCCCGGGCCAGCGTCGTGTCTGATGGTTGACTTGGCGGTGTGTGCTCCGTTTCGGTGGACGAGCAAGTAATATGAGTGATAGGAGTCAACAGGCAAAAGGGGACGGCAAAGCCTAAAGGTAAGGTAAGGTATGGATGGAAAGGGGCGCTGGAGTCCGAGCCAGTGATCCAAGTGTGCCCAACGCAGCAGCTGACGGCGCTACCGACCACGTCCAGCCATACAAAGCTGCTGGACTGACAAGTGCAGTGCAGGACGCCAGTACATGTACTTCTAGCACAAGACATCACACTCTATTACGACGAGTCCAGCAAAGATGAGCGGTTTGCCTTCGTCCGGCCAGGCATGTGAATCACATTTTCGTAGAGCGCCATCGGTTTTGTGTCGCCACCGAAACCGGTCCACACTCTCCAGGCTGTTTCTGCGCCCGTCATCACAAAGAGTAATGCAAGCACGCCGTGCGACGACACATGTACAGATACGACAATATACCGAGGGTGCTATGCTGAGGAAGGTTGCCATATCCGGCCCCGTGCCGCGTGAGAAGTCCGACGGAGTCAACGCACATAGCCGTGATGAATGTGATGGTCTTGACTCTTGCGACGACGTCTCGACTCTCTCACTGTCGCAGGTGTGAAGGCAGATGTGTCCGTGCGCTCTGTTGGATGTGATTAAGGGTTGTGGTGCGGTTCTCTGCAGCTGCCCATGCTCAGTGTGCAGTAGGAGAAAAATCCTACGGATCCGAGCCCAGTTCCACCCTGACACGGCTGCAGTACCGGCCCGGCGAGCCCCTTTGAAGGGATGTCACCTCGGCATACTGTAGTGAAGCTCGCCGTGGATGAGAGACAAATATGTCTTCCTGAGTCTCCTAGGTTACTCAACGCCAAGGTCCTCGTGAGTCTTGAGTGAGTCGTGGCTGTTTGCTGGACAAGCACTGTCGACCTTGCTAGTCTCTCTGTCGGTACACGTTGGTTCATCATCCAGGAAACACCAATCATCTCCTCCCGCCCGCGACTCTGTACTCGTATGCATCGAGGCACGCCCTTCCGTCTGCACGCTTTACGATAGCGCTGCATGATGATTGGCTTCGAGCACGCCCAAGCAGCTTCGAGATCTGCGTTCCCGCCCAAAGCCACCTCCTCGTCTAGCATCTTGCCGTCCAAGACATCGAGCGGTGACCGCGATGTTGATTGCTCTAGACTTTCTGACCACACGGCAGCGCTGATGAAAGCTCTACTGTTTGCTTAGATTATTGCTGACCACGACAACGACGACGACGACGACAACCTCTGGAGAGCACTGCAGCAGCGGCTCAGTCAGTGCCACCACCCTCAAGCCAATGCTGGCATGCATGCTGCAATAATTACCACATTCGGCGTCGGTGATGCACTGGCAATACGGTGATGGCGTTAAGTTCCGGAGCAGCCCCTCAGCTGTTCCTCAAGAGTCAAGACGCTCTGGTGTTACTGACAGTCATCAGTCAATATCCTCCTTTCCTGTATAGCGAGTAGTTCCACGAACGACACCGGAGAGACGCGGGTAGCTGCCGCGTGCATGCCAGGGGCATAACACCGCAGGACTCCAGGAGACAAAGAACAACGAATGCCCGTTCCCTCCGTTTGTGCACCCGATACGCCCCTCCCAGCCTCCCGATCGACGCCAGTGGATCGGTACCGTGGCTGCGCACGTGAACGTAGGAGTTCGTCCACTCCACGGGCCGATGCACTACATCCATAGCCACAGCTGTCCGCTGCTGGAACCGCATCGTCGTGCTTCTTGGACTCGTTGGCTCCAATCAGTTACCACCACCACCATGATAAGGGTACCCATTGACTCACAGAGTCGCATGACAGCGACTAGTCTGCAGGCAAAGACGTGTGTAGCCATAGACTTGGTGTCGCCGATGGGTTAACGGGATCAATGCAAGTCTCAGGCACTGTGCGACCGGCGATGCAATGTTGATCTCGTCATCTTAACATCGAGTCACTCCCTGCCTGCCACCGATTTCGAAATCAGCTCAGCAGTGATCGGTGCACGTCTCCTCGAGTTTCGATGCTATGCTCAAGACCCATGAGGGGCGAAAAGTGACGGGAAGTGACAGGCAGTCGATATTTCGTTTGCCAGAGAAACACGCCTATCGAGACCGTCATCACAGGAACATTGACACCGTGCTCTCTATCTTCTCCCGTGCCAGGCTCTTCCCGTTATGCACTGCTCCTGGTCTATCTCTCCTCATTCAGCACGAGAGGTCAGGTACTTCGGCCCCGTCTGATCTGATGAAATGTTAGTAAGAGGGGTCGACAGGACGACGAAAGTGACGAGAACTCTTTTTATTATACGAGACAAGTACGGCACGCAACTCCTATTAAAACCACCATCTGAAGCTCCGACTCACAGTCGTAACATGCCAGAACGTCGCTAGACAATGATTCCTGTCAATAAAGAGCTCCTCGCCACAGCCAGCGATCGAAAAGGCCGTCATGCTCACAGTATGTACATCCTGATTCCGACGCGAGCTTTGGCCGGAGGCTATGCACGACGATGCTCATGACCGGGATCGGCAACGGCAATTGCAAGTCGGACTTGTCGAAGCGGCCGACGAAGTCCTCCAGAAGCCGCTTGAGGCAGATTGCCCAAGGTGATTGTAGACCATAAAAGACAAGCGACTGTCTTGAACACGGTTCCTCAAGGACAGGCTCCAACTCAAATCAGAGCGCGGCAGAAATGGTGAGTTTGTACGCTGGATAGTCACAGAGGCAGTTCATCTTCCTAGCCCTGATCTCTCTTTCTCCTTGTCCAACCCTTGGAGACTCGCTTGCCCTCTAGTCACGTACGACGAGAAGGAAGTTTTCGGATGGCTTTTGGCGTGAAACTGAAAAGATATGAATCAACAGAACAGAATGTGATATCTACAGACAATGACGACCCCTTGCTTCAGGCGTAGAAAAGCACCACATAACAGCAAAAAGTCAAGGTCCTAGCTGTATTCGAAACAGCGTCCCTGGAAAGAGAGAGGAACTCGTCTCGAGTCGTCAGAATCCAGTGTACTGACCATCTATACTATAGAACCATGGGAGAAAAGCATAGAGCTAATGTATGCAGCCTCTGTGGATCGAACTGGCGGAGCGTGAGAATCCACAGTCTTCATCTCACGGCTTGAGATGAATACATACCACAGTACCTCCAGATACCGCACAGAAAGGCTCATGCGACCGAAGTGGACTTCAGTCTGGCGCTCTCCCAAGTGAGCTAAGCTATTATGCTGTTAGGTCCGGGATCCGTTGGAGGCCTGGGAGGTGATTTGAACTCACGCTGCAATCTCGATGAAGCGAAGATAGGAACAAAATTGTATATGAGGTTTTGATGGTGGACCCACATGGCTGGTGGCCGGCACGGCAAAAGTACCCACCGACGCTGCACTGCATTTTTGGATCGGTGGAATGGTTGATTTTGCAGAGTGGAAAGGGAACTCCAGTGCATGACTGCATCGGACCCAGTGTACGACATTGATCATCTTGACGCCATCGTAAAGTGATGATAAATCTACTCCATTGGAAAGTCCACATGGTCCGCTTGGTGCCTGGCCTCTGGAGGTACTGATAAACATTGGCGCGTTGCTCGTTGCAATCATAAGCCGAAGTCGACATACATTCTTGCTGTCAGGACCAGCTAGATGTGTGTCGGATCGAGTCGCAGAGGCCCTGCTGTACCGCACCAAGCTGCCAGCACAAACTCCAACCCACACCTTGGGCATGCGTGTTGACAGGCATCCGATTCGGTGCAGTCCAAGTGTTGCATAGAAGTTAAGAGTACTCTGCCCTGAAACCTCGAGCCTGCCGTCTCATATGTACCGGAACATGTTGTTCTTCACACTCCTCTTCATCGCCACCGGCTGACCGTCCTCCAGCTCGACCCCGGCTTCACCTCCATCTCCCGCGATACTCATCATCTTCTGCCGTAGCTCTTCATCCAACTGGGCCTGTGTCTTGGTATGCTGCTGCTTGGCGGCGGCTTCCTGTGCTTTCTGCTCGGTCACTTGCTCCGGATGCGCCTCGTCCTTGTCTGAGGGACTCGTCGACGCCTTGTCGGATGTGGCGAAGCTACGTGCTACCGCCGTGCGCGCGCCTAGGCTCGATGGGCTTTGCGCTGCCGTAGAAAGCGATCGTATTGCGTTTCGATACATCTTGTGGCTTCAAGAGAACGATTGAGGCTGCTCTCAAGTGGTTGGTTTGGAGGCTCTGGATAGATGGGATGGTCCAGATTGTGCAGAGCTACTGGTCTTCACCACGTTCGTTCTGATGCATATGATGAAGTAATGTCCCTCCAGTTTCATTGGGGGAGAACATCTTTCTATGCAGGTGATTTCTACATGTACGGCACTAGAACAATACATCACCGTGACGAGTTGCTCGCGTGCTTTATGCGGGGAACTTGAAAGGCTCGGTCGGAACGGCCCGTACTTGGACGTCTCCGCGCCTCTCAAAGTGCAAAAGCTGCTGAACTGCGATGCTGCTCAAACTATCACTCACCGAATAAAACAGCCGCTGTACGCTGCTACGATGCCTGTCGTAAAAGGTGGTGTGTGGACGAATATCGAGGATGAGATCCTCAAGGCGGCCGTGTCCAAGTATGGTCTTAATCAATGGGCGCGCGTGTCGTCGCTTCTCGCGCGCAAAACACCCAAGCAATGCAAGGCCCGATGGTCAGAATGGCTGGATCCAGGCATCCGAAAAATTGAGTGGAGCAGAGAGGAAGATGAGAAACTGTTGCATTTGGCCAAGCTGATGCCCACGCAATGGCGGACGATCGCGCCGATTGTAGGGAGGACGGCAACGCAGTGTTTGGAGCGGTATCAGAAGCTGCTCGACGAGGCTGAAGCGAGAGAGAATGCGGCCGAGCTGGGCTTGATGGGACAGGAGGGAGGCGAGGCCATCGCGCCCTCCGCAGACGATGTGAGGAAGTTGAGGCCTGGCGAGCTTGACCCTGATCCTGAGTCAAAGCCCGCGCGACCGGATACTATCGATCTCGACGAGGACGAGAAGGAAATGCTGTCCGAGGCTCGTGCGAGGTTGGCCAACACGCAGGGTAAGAAGGCCAAGAGGAAGGCTCGAGAGAGGCAGCTGGAGGAGAGCAGGCGATTGGCGGTGCTGCAGAAAAGGCGTGAGCTGAAGAACGCTGGGATCAACATCAAAGTCACGACGCGCAAGAAAGGTCAAATGGACTACAATGCCGATATACCATTTGAGAAGGCACCCGCCCCCGGCTTCTTCAACACCCAAGAGGAACAGGCGCGGAATGAGACCCAACGAGAGATGTTCGACCCTCGTAAGCAACAATTGGCCAGTAAGCGCAAGGGCGATCAACAGGATGAGCAGGGTCAGGACCACAAACGTCGGAAGAATGAGAAAGGCGGTGGGGCGAATGCTTTTGCCGCTGCGGCTAAGGCTGGCCAAATGCAGCGCATCCGTGAGGCCGAGCAGAGCAGTAAGAGACGAGGTCTTGTGTTGCCCGCCCCGCAGGTCAGCGAAGCCGAACTGGAAGACATTGTCAAGATGGGTGTATCTGGCGACCGGGCGAATACATTGGCCGAGGGCAGCGATAACGAAACTACCAGAGGTCTGACTGGCAATTACACCAACACCGTCGGCGCCACGCCGATCCGTACCCCGCGCGCACCCCAGGAAGAAGACAGGATCGCGAACGAGCTCCGCAATGCTCGGGCACGCACAGCGACGCAGTCTGCGCTTCTTGGTGGCGACAACACCATCCTCGCTGAAGATAGCGCGACAACCGGCTATCAAGGCGTTACCCCATCTCAACAAACCTCATCAACACCTAACCCGATGGCAACACCGTTCAGAAATGGGATGGCTAGTGGCGTGGGAGCTACACCCCGTGGACCAGGCGCCACTCCTATGCGCACGCCCCGCGACAATTTTAGCCTTAATCACGAAGACGCATCAATGCAACTTGTTGGCCAGACTCCCAAGGATATTCGCATGCGTGAGCAAGCCGTCCGCAGCTCTCTGCGTGGGAAGCTCGCCAGCCTGCCCAAGCCCAAGGAAACAGAATGGGAGCTTGAATTACCCGAGGACCAAGAAGAAACAGTACCATTGACTCAGCAGGCGAATGCAGAAGACGCAGCGGTACGAGACAAGCGGAACGCCGATCTCGCTCACGCTGCAGCGCTTGCGGACTTTCAACGCCAGACCCAGGTTGTGCAGAAGGGGTTGCCGCGACCTAGTGTCGTCAATGTAGACGCTATGCTGCGCAATGCCGAAGACATTGCAGATGTAACGGACCGGTCCATTGCTGTTGAGACGGCTTTGTTGATGGGTAACGACGCGCGCAACTTCGGCGGTGGTCGCGTTAATGGTTCCCTGCGGCCTGCGCAGGTCTTCGAAGACGAAGGATTGCAGAGGGCGAAGATGGAGGTGATCCTCGAGATGGGTCAGGATAGCGCGAATCGTGTCAAGTTCGGAACGGCGTTCGAAAGAGAATGGGAGAAAGTGCACGCCAGTACCATCCTTCCAGGTTTAGCCGGATACGGCGAAGACGACCTGGATGAGGAACAACTCCTGACGGAGTCCTTCGCCAACATCCAGGACTCCATCACCGCTTCGGCAGACAAGTCTTCTGCGTTGGAGAAGAAGTTGGCCAAGGTTCACGGGGGTTACATAGCGCGACAGAAGACGTTGAAGGCCAAGATTGCCGAGGCCGCTACTTCGTTGGAGAGGACGAAGCTGGAGACGGAAATTGGGAGGGTGGCGGAGGTGACGGAGCAGGCGGGGATTGTAGAGAGGTTGGAAGGGTTGAGAGAAGAGGTGGGTTTGGTGAGTCGGAGGGAGAGGGAGGCGCAGGAGGTTTACAGGGCGAGGAAGGAGGAGTTGGAGGGATTGGGGTAGAATAAAGGCGTGGCATCGAGGTCGTTGGGCTGATCTTAGAAGTAGAGAGTATTGTTAGTGATACTGTACTTTGGGGGTCACTACTTAACACACTAGATTGTGATTAGAAGCCCCTTTCAAGAACTACAATTAGAGACCGCGTGCTTCAGTCGACCAGCATTTGCGCGTCCTAGCATACAAAGTCCCCTGTGCATCTCTCCAGCCAAGAGTATATCATTTAAGTCTGCAAGTGCTGCAGCAACGGGACGCGATCATCATATGATTTCTTCGCATTCCAATGTGTTGAGAGCGAGGCATCACTACCCTGATGTTGTTCACCTTCGCATGGCACCAGCGTTGGGAGTGAAGTTCGGCCACCACTGCGCATTTTTCCGTAGTTCTTACCTGGACAGGTCTTGATCTACGTCTCCTCAGGAGACTCTCTCTCGATCTCCACGAGGTGGGTAACTACTCTAACAATCTGCAGCATCGTCCGCGCCACCCATCATCTTCTCCATCATCTCCAGTAAGCCTTTGGGCGCGTCCAGCGCAAACAAATGCTTGGACGTCTCTGCGCTACTCGTAATGAGCTCGGCGGCGCGAGGGAACATTGACTTTTCGTACTCCGCGACAGCACGATCCAGACTTCCCAACCCGTGCTTGACAATCTGCTGGGACAATTGAAGGCTGTCGGTCAGCGCTACGTTCACCCCATCGCCGGACGGCGGGCTGGAGAAGGCGTCAGTATCAGACCAAGAATCGTAGGAAGGTCTTGGGATATTCACCACACATGCGCGGCGTCTCCAATCAAGGTAACCCCGGGAACTGTTTGCCATGACAATGACTGCAGTGGAGAGGCGTACAGCGGCCAAAATCGAAAGTCTCCTTCGCTGTGTTTGATCAGGTCTCGATGCGCCTTCGCCCAACCAGCGAAATGCTTCGTGAGCAGCCACCGCCGGAGCGCTGGCGGATCCGAAAGAAGAGCGTTGCTCAAGTTCCAATGCTCGGGAAGACGCAGGCCAACGACGATGTAGTATGAGCCGTCGTCGAGCAGTTGAGCCACAAGTATCTTCCCAGACCCGATGGCATTGTAGTTGCCTTTTCCAGCAAGCGAGACAGCAGTGGAGTAGTGCTCGTTCTGGGGCCTGATGTATGTGGTCAGATAGCACAAGTCGGAGTACTGTGGTTTTGCGGTCGTGATCTAGTGTGCATCAAGCAGTCAACAACACTGACCTTCCCACATTCGCTGCGATTCGCTCACCAAGCTCCTGGCTTTGGACCACGCGCCATCCGCACCCACCACGAGCTGAAAAGGTGATTGGGAAGTTCCATCGATAAAGTGCACAGACATCGCCCCGTCGGCGTCCCGTTGCACGTGTTGGACCTTTGAATTCCAGTGTATTTTCCCGGGCGGAACCGAGTCGAGTAGCAAATTGCGCAGATTTACGCGATCGATCTCCGGTCTGTCCGAATCGCCGGACGTGTCACCAAGGTCGAGTACCACGTTCCCATTCGTGTCAGCAATCTTCGTCGGCGCATCGTAGCGTGCAATGGCCTTGAATCGATCCATCAAGCCAGCTTCCTGAAGTGCGACCTGTCCATCTTCGGCGTGGATGTCGAGTGTACCACTTTGCACCGTCAGGGGAGTCTTTGATTCGTCACGCTCGTAAATGACATAGTCAATGTTTGCTTTCTCTAGCAGCCTGCCTAAGAGGAGTCCACTCGGACCAGCGCCTAGGATGGCAATGGGGGTTTTCATGGTGGCAAGAGTCCGCGCAAGTCGAGGCTTGAGTACAGTTTTGACATCCATGCGCAGGCCATGGTTTTTATAAGATTGCCAGACGCTCGTCGGCCGTGATACTCTTACCACTGTGGACGGGAGGCGGAACATGCTGCGTACGCTCGGTGAATGTGAGCCTCTGTCGGTCCTTCCTAAGCTCCGTCAGCCCCTCGTAAGCTCTGTCGGTCCCTCGTAAGCTCCGCAGATCTCCTTGAGCCCTTCTCTATCTTCCGCCAGCCAGAAGCTGCAAGTCCTGTACCGTGGACATCGAAATGTGATCAGAAAAGCCGAAATGGGTACTCAATGAACGCTGGTAAGTCTCGAGGAGTGAGCACAAGTGTATACTGCGATGGATGTAAGGAGATAGAGGTCGGAAACCCATGTTCATGCTTGTGACACCGCAGTGGAAGAATTCCGATGCGTGATATGGAACATCCACGGTCGCCTTTCATAAGAGATTCGTGTGGACAGTGATGTACCCATATATTGTTGCTGTTGCTGAGCCATAAGAAATCGTTTCGATCGCACGTTCTCCAAGGTGTCGTTTGCTTGCGTTTAGAGCTACAGGGAACGGGCCGAACACAACGCGACTATGCACGTCACATGATCGAGGCATGTGGTAGTGCATTGCGGGTGAAAACAAAGGAGGAAAAGGCCCAGGCTGGGGAAGATCATTCCTTTTAACTTCAACCTTCAGTATGACGAGTGTCGACGAGCTATTCAAGAAGCCCGGCCTGCCCTCCGCTCCCACCAAACGGAAATTCGAGGCGCCGGACGCCCAGGAAGCGTACAAAGCGACTAAGCTTTCGCATCGCGACTCGCCAAACGGGCACGCCAACGGCGTCTCCATCGTCGATGCTCCCGAGGACGACGAGGACACCGAAGCAGGTCCCGAACTTCCCCCAGAGGACGAAGAGGACGATAGGTTCTTCGACGCTGGCGTGACTCGCGACGCAGCTGATGCGCTGGACTACCTCGACAAACAGGAGGATGGGGAGACGTATCAGGAAGAGAAGATCGACCCGGCGTGGCTAAGACGACTGGCAGTCAGTTTTGAGAAGAAGGTGTCGAAGAATGCGCAATTACGGGCGAGATATGAGGGCGATCCGCAAAAGTTCATGGCATCGGAAGCGGATTTGGATGCAGAGACCAAGAGCTGGAGTCTACTGTCAGAACACCCGGAGTTGTACCTTGCATTCGCCGAATCGGAAGCCTTGGGCATGCTGGTCGGTTTGCTTGCCCACGAGAACACAGACATTGCCATTGGCGCTATTGAGATCGTGTCCGAGCTACTCGACGAGGACGTCGAAACCGAACAGGAGCAGTGGGATGCTCTCGTCAGAGCTCTACTTGACGCCGACCTTCTGGATCTACTGATGAGCAATCTGGCGCGGTTAGACGAGACCAACGAAAGCGATCGGAGCGGAGTCTACCATAGCATGGCTGTCATGGAGAGCCTTGCAAGCCAGCAATTCGTCGCGGAGAGGATTGGCCGAGAGAAAGTGCTACTTTGGCTATGCAACCGCATCCGTACGCCAGAAAAGACATTAGGCCAGAACAAACAATACGCCGCGGAAGTTCTACAAGTCCTCCTGCAAACATCGCCAGTGCTACGAAAACGACTAGCTGTCGATCTGGACGGGGTGGATCTCTTCCTTCAGATCCTAGCCGCATATCGAAAACGCGACCCGCAAAGAGACAGCCCCGAGGAGGAATACGCCGAAAACATCTTCGATGCGCTGACCTGCGTCGTTGACGAGGCAGACGGCAAAGCCCAGTTCGTCGAGGCCGAGGGCGTGGAACTATGCCTCATCATGCTGAAGGAGGGCACCTTTAGCAAACTCCGTGCCTTGCGCCTTCTCGACCACGCCGTTGGCGGGCGAGGAGGTCCCGCGACACGAGTGTGCGTCCAAGTCGTGGAAGTGGCGGGCTTGAAGACGCTCTTTGGCATGTTCAAGAAGAAAGCGGACAGCGGCACCGTCGAGCACTTGCTGGGGATCTTCGCCGCTCTGTTACGACTACTACCCGGCGAATCGTCCGCTCGCATACGCACATTGGCGAAATTCATCCCCGAAAATGTGACCAAGCTCGTGCAGTTGAGGCACGAGTATGCTCGCAAAGTCGGCCTGATTGATCAGGAGATCCGTCAGGAGCAATCTGCGCTTTCGCCTGAAGAGGCAGAGGACAGAGCGGACGAGTGGTTCTCCCGGCGGTTGGACGGAGGCTTGTTCTGCTTGCAGACCATCGATACTATTCTCGCTTGGCTGGTGGCTGAGGAGCCTGATGCTGCGAGGGTGGTATCGAAGGATGTTGGTGGCGATGCTATCAAAGGCTCTCTGCAAGAACAGCTGGATGGGCTGGATTTGGGCGCCGAGGCAGATCAGGATACGAGGGATATGCTCACGACGCTAATGGGTTTCTTGTAGTGTTGATTATGTATAAGGCCTCGGGGCTGACCGAAGCCATCAGCGTACCGCTCAACAAGTCGCATGACTCCGTTCATCCGGTGTGGTATGGACTGCCTGTGCAAATCCTCGTCCGAACGCCCGCTTGAACGCTCGGAAGCCCTTGCGCAACACCGCAAGCGTATACGAACGTAGCTGCAGCCGATAACATCACAACTTCGTCTTCCCCTCCTCACTCAATCCTCTCCTCAAGCCCTGGCCCACATTCACCACCCTCGCCGCCCCCCTCAGCGCCGTCGCCGCCGTACTCACCGCACTCACGGCCGAATCCACGCCCGCGCTGGCGCCAGCAACATCGCTGGGTCCCGCAGTCACAGCACTCGGCGTCCCACTCCTCGACGATGACGACGACACCTGCTGCTGCTGCCTCTGCAACTGCGACGACGTGAGCCAATGCACCTGCCGACTCAACGCCGCGAGTTGGGCACCGAGATAAGAGATCTCCTCGCGCGTGCGCAGGTTCTCGTTCAGGATCTGCATGCTGTGGCGGCCGTCGAGCTCGGAGAGGCCGGTGGAGACGCGGGCGAGTTCGTCCCGGAGGCTCTCGTGCATGGAGAGGAGATGGTGCAGGGGTGAGGTGTAGGGCCCGTCGTTGGTGGCGGGTGGAGGAAAGGGTGGAGCGGTGTCGAAGTTGGTTGTTGCGACGGGCTCGGGAGCGTCGATGGGCTGAGAAGCTGCTGGCGGGATTGTCGGCGCTGGTCGGGATGGTGGATGAGGTGTGGACTGTCCGTGCGCTGGTAATGTTGGGGCTGGTGTTGTAGAGGCTGGGAGAGGGGATTGGAAGCCCATGACTTGGGCCTCGAAGGACGTGAGCGCGTTTATCCTTGATGTGTCGAGTGCTTCCAGTGAAGGGATGCGGTTCTCATGAGCGCTCGAGGAGTCGGGGTCGTCCTGTCTTGGGTATAGTATACTGTGCATAGCCGAGAATCCATTCTCCATCACCTCGAGCTTGCGGCTCATGGCCTTCTGCGCTGCTTCCTGTGCGTCTAAGCGTTGCTTCTGCGCCTCTAGCATCGGCGCGAGTGTGGCAAATGTGCAGCTTTTGGCGTGAGCCTCCGCTTGTGTGCGCTTGCTTTTGGTGATGCAGCCGACGTCCTTGCCCGGACAAGGGACGCTGATTGCCGGACATGTCTCCTCGGTATGCATGTGCAACTCTCGAGGTGATATCCGTTCGTTGCACAGTCTGCATGCGACTCTCCGGTCGCGGCATTCGGATTGCCAGTGCTTCTCCAGGTTCGATTTCTGCATTTGCTCATGGCAGTCCAGGCAGCTGACATCGTAGTGGAGACAGCCATGCGCAGCATCTTTGCGGCGGACGAGTAGCTCACAGTCGTTGGCCGTGCACTCTACGCACGCGTAGCCGCAGTAGATGTTGACATGATCTTGCACCTCTCCCCGCTTGAGCTCCGCCTTGCAGCCTTCACTGCTCTTTGGGCACTTCACGAGCAAATCGTCGAGGATGTTGACAAGGATCTTGCTGGTCGCCGATCTAGGGCCGAGTTTGGCAGGCGTGCGGCATGATGGACAGTCCCCTCGAGGACCGGATGGCGAATAAACCGAAGCCCACGTCTGGCGAATGCATTCACGGCAAAAACAGTGATCGCACTCGGCCAGGATGACTGGATCAATGAAAGGGCACCGGCATATCGGGCACATCAGGTTGTCGTCAAATGTCATTACATAATCCAGGAGCCGCAGGTCGACCGGTGGGTTTAAGTTCTGTGCGCGAGCCTTGGAGTGGAGGAAGTTGCTCTCTTCCATCTGCCGCCGGGCCTCCAATCTTCGTATGCCGCGCAGAGTCATCTGACTCGCCATACCAGCGGTGTGGCTCCTCCCAACGTTCGGAACAGGCGAGAGAGCATCGAGCAAACCTGCAGAGCCGGCGCTGCTGGTGTGGGGCATGTGCGAAGCTCCATCGCCGCCACGTTGCGGCGAGCGAGAGGAGGACGCTGATCGTGACATATCCAGACCATATAGATTGGAGGTTGATGCTGGACTCCAATATGTCTCGGGGTGTGAAGTAGGGTGCGACCACAGGTTTCAGGTAGCCGGGGAAAGCCAATTACTGGAGCAGTGGGTGCGGTGATATATGGCAGATGGCACACAGTACCCCAGTTGCTGGCGGGACGAAGCGTTGGGTACTCTCGACGGCGGACGTATTGTGATCGAACGAACCGCTACCTTATCGCCGTTATACGCAGTCGTATCTGGTCGCCTCCGACCGTAGTCGGCGCTGGCAAGGTTACGGCGGTCGTCTGGTTCCCTGGCTTCCAGCATCGACCGAGGACGGTTGATGGAGGTGTTGGTGCTGGGATGTTCTGATACAATCGTACTCGAGCTTGAATGTCGTCCTTGAGCTCCTGATGGGTCTTCTGAATTCGGCGTGACTCTGAAGTCTTGAGAGATCGCGAAGATGGCCAGTTGTTCGAGATGCCCTCTGTTGTGTTTGTGATATACCACGGAGACTGTGCTATTTTAGGGCAAGTCCGAGGTGCGGGAGTGATCGGCAACAGCGGCACGGCGCCGCCAGCCGAGGCGCCGACGTCAGCCTGGACTTCCAACAAAGATGGATGGTCGCAGTTGTGCCGGCGCATCGATACACACCAGCAACAACCAAGCCTCCTCACTCTGCACCACGTGACGCGCACACGGACGAGTACTCAAAGCGTCAAGAGTCACTGCGGCTGCAGTCAAAGCCTCGGCGTTCAACAACTAGCATTAGCTAGACAGACAAACCACACCGACCTAGCTGCCTGGAGCAGTGCATGTCACCAACATGGCGTCCTCCTCACCACATCAGCTCTTCCTCCTTGCCGACCACCTCAAGCTCTCCCTCCTCGAACGTCAGAGAGCCGTCGCGCTCAATCTCGAACCTCACAAGCAAGACGCTCACATCTCCCGCTCGCTGTCGAACCTGCAAGAAGGCGTCGATCAGCTTACGAACCAGGAAGTCGACCTCGGACAGGCAGACGACAGCAGCTCCGAGTTAGCGCGGCTGAGGGCTCAATACCATGAGCTGTATGCGCAGTACCACGGCTCTGCACCACCTTCTTCGGAAGTGCGACAGCCGAACAATCCCGCATTAGCGGATGACTTTGCGGCTGCACAATCTCGACCGACCCAATCGAGACGAAACAAAAGCGTGCGATTCCGCGACAACCCCGACGCGGAGGAAGTTGATCCCGTTGCCGAGGCGAACAGGACAGCCCTCTTTAGCGAACAGGGGCGGTATCGAGACGAACCCGAAGGCCCGGAGCAGACGGGAATGGACAACCAGCAGATCCACGAGCACCATAAGCAGGTCCTACGAGATCAAGACGACCAGCTTGACACACTGGCTCAGAGTGTTGGTCGACAAAGGATATTAGGGATCCAAATGGGGAATGAGTTTGATGAGCAAGCTGAGCTGCTCGAGGATGTGGAGAGGGGAGTCGATAGGCATAGCAGCACGCTGGACCGGGCGAAAAAGCGGCTCCACAATGTGGCCAGGAAGAGCAAGAACAACTGGAGCTGGATCACGATCGGGATATTGATTTGTATACTGGTCTTGTTGATTGTTGTCTTCAAGTAACGATACCCAACGAAGTACCTTACCGAGTCCATGCGTGTCAGACTGGCCATTCTGAAAGGAGCCTCGGCTCATGCTTCCCGCGGTAGTGAAGCCACCTGTGCAGTCAAAATGATTGCCTGAGACCAGCTATTCGTATCTCAAGGGCATACAGAAGGTTGTCAACCGGCATTGCACACCCGTATTGTATAGCCGAGGCGGTTCCCACGTGGTAATCGCTGTGTGCTACGTCCTCATTGAAGTCTAATGGGTTGATCGTCACGACTCGCGGCCCCACGCGATCGGGAATGCGAACCCCGCTACATGTCAAAGATGCCCCCAAGCCCCCGGATTGGAATCGACTGGTCTGGTACCTAATAAATACTGTATCCGAAAGGCCGCCGGTGGGTCTACGAGGCGCACATCACACATGGCGTACACCAGTTACTACATGTACTCTCCTCATAACATTAATGTCGCCCCCTTCACCCTATCCCATAACAACTACTTCTGTCGCGCGTCTGCCAGTTCCATTGTGAGGAGATCGACCTGCGCATGATCGCTCCCAGGAGCTCGGAGGAGACAGCCTTATGGCTCGCAAAGCAAGGCAAAGGATAAGCTATGGTAGGTTCGCGCCGAGCGGGCTTGGAAGTGCATGGCTGACGACCTGGTGCGATACCCAGTCCTACCTCTTGCGAACGCTGCCGGCGGCCACAGACTGGGCGTCAATGGACTAGCAGTTGACAGCAACAACTCCATCCTGTACGCCATAAACCCACCGTTACCCGGCGCACACCATCACTGATCAAAGCGGCGCAGATATTCCGGAGGCAGAGACGGTGTAATATGCGCTTGGGATCTCCATCTCGACCTGAAGAGTCCGAAGCTACCTGAATTCGACGAGAAGCTACCGACGCCGCCTGAGACGACGTACAAGCAGCAGGTCCAGGCGCATACGCATTGGATCAACGACATTGCGCTCGCAGACTCCAACCGAGCGCTCCTGTCCGCTTCCTCTGACATCACCGTCAAGCTATGGCGACCGGCAGCGTCAGACGGTCTCCCGCCTCAGCCCATCGGACTGCACAGTGACTACGTCAAGACACTCGCCGTCCCGTCGCCGACTTCAGACTGGGCGGTGAGTGGTGGGTTGGATCGAAAGATCTGCGCTTGGGACCTCAATGGCGGCGGACAGAAGCTGCGCATCGACGTGGGCGAAGACGAAGCGGGGGGCCTTTCGAATCGGGATAAGGGCAGCGTGTACGCATTGGCAGCAAACAATCATGTCATCGCAAGCGGTGGGCCGGAAAGCACCGTAAGAGTTTGGGATGCGCGAACCAGCAAGCGGATCACGAAGCTGGTGGGCCATACGGATAACATCCGAGACATCCTGGTCAGTCAGGATGGAAGTACGATCATGACCGCAAGCAGCGACCAGACCGTCAAGGTATGGAGCACCGCGGCGGGCCGGTGTATGTACACGCTTACCATGCACGACTCGAGCGTCTGGTCCCTCTTCTCCACCGATCCGGACTTGTCTGTTTTCTATTCTAGCGATAAGAGCGGCCTAATTGCAAAGACGGACACCCGGGATGTGATCGAACTTGACGAGGGCCTGTCGGTAGCACTCGCGCAAGAGCACGAAGGTGTGCACAAGGTGGTCGCGGCCGGTGATTGCATCTGGACCGCGACGAGTCGACCCAGCATTAACCGGTGGCGCGACGTCAATACCGAGCATGCCGAAATAGAGATACCAGCATCGTACAACACGCACAGAGCCAGCACAGGTACGATCATGGCCAAGTACCCGAGCCCGCCGCGCTTGCAGGATGCGCAGACTACGCCGGGAGCAACCAACACAGGCAAGCGGAAACTGCCACTTCGACATATGCTGCGATTGACCAACACTGCCTATTTCCCTATGCCAAACGAGGCCGACGGTGACAGACAAGGTTCACTCAACGACACGAAGAACGATCCACCAAGTCCGGAGATTATTCCGGGGCAACCGGTTCGAAATCAACCCGATCACTCGGTGGTAGGACAGACCGGACTCATCAAGCACGTCATGCTGAACGACAGGAGGCGGGTCTTGACGCTCGACACGGCGGGCGAGGTATTGATGTGGGATCTGCTGAAGTGTGTACCGATCAAATCCTTCGGCAAGCGCCACATTGAGGATGTCCAGCTCGAGGTCACCACGACGTCCACTGTTGCGAACTGGTGTACTGTCGACACCAGAACGGGCAGCGTCGCTGTCATCTTGGAAGAGAACACCTGCTTTGACGCTGAGATGTACGCCGATGAGCTTGACTTGGAAGAAGACATCGACTTCCGGGATGATCAGCGCATCAATCTCGGGAAGTGGGTGCTGCGGTATCTGTTCTCGAATCTCATAACCGAAGAAATCAGGCGGGATCAGGCTTTTCGCAAGCAGCTGCTCAGTGCGAAAGAGGAACAGCAGAGGTTGCACCGTGAGAACGCGCCATCAAGCATACAATTACCTCCGGTGCAGGTCAACGGCTGGCACAAGGATTCTACTGTGACACCAACGACACCAAGACCAACTAATGGAGTTGGAAAACCAACAACGCCCGGTCTCGCCATCGGGCTTGCAACACCGGCAGTCTTCACCTCCCCAACAAAGAGCACGGCCTCGACTGGCGCGAATATATTCTCGCCGACTATAGAAGAGGGGGCATCACTGGAAAAGCGTACATCACAGCATTCCCAAGCAGCTTCCCAACCACGACAATCGACAGACCGTAACAGCGATTACTTTTCTACATCACGGATACCCAGCACAGAGTTGACCTCGCCCGGCGCGGCAAGTAAGCCTCCAGTAACGCCCAGCGAAGTGGCCGAAGACGCAACGACACCGGTCGGAGAGGGGACGCCCAAGGATACACCCTCGAAGGAGGGTCTGTTTGGAAAGAAGTTCCGCATGGGCATGTCCTTCAGCGGCATGAAGAAGATCGGGCGCGTTCAGCCGGCCGAGAAGGACAAGCCTGCGCCGGTGGAGGAGAAGGAGGAGACGGAGAGCGACTCGCACTCGAGCAAGACGAGCAACAGCCGCGTCGTCGACGACAACCTCCTCGGGACGGTACAGAAGATCCGCTTCGCCTACGAAGACTCGCTCCAGAGCCAGATCCAGACGCAACAGGCGTTCGACAACGGCTTGCCCGTCCCCGAACCCGACGTGATCGACGTCACGTCCGCCATCACGCCCTCCTTACCCGCCGAGACGCCCGTCCTCAAGCCCCCGCTCACCACCACCATCCTCATCCAAGAAGACCGCCCCGAAGCCGGCGGCGTCGCGGACCTGTTCGAAGGCACCGTCGGCTCGCTGGGCGCCATGTGCGACCTGGTCGAGAAGGCGGCGCCGATGTGGCTGGGCGAAGTCTTGCTCAAGAACCAGATCCCGTTCAAGGACATTGTCAAGATCTCGTTCGTGCTCGAGCCCTGGCACGGCCGGCTGCCGAGCATCGCGTCCGACGGCAACAACCGGCTGAACGCGAACCGCATGCTGCGCGCCAAGAAGATCCTGGCGTACGTCGCGGAGCGCATCGAGCCCGGCCCGCCGGTGCCCGAACACGAGCGAGACCCGACCGCGTTGCGACCGGACGAGTATCTCGAGCTGTGGTGTCAGAACCAGGTGAGTAAGAGACAGACATTTCATTCCACCCTTTGATATTCGTCATGTCGGTATGTGCGCTAACGAGACTCGCCAACCAGCTCGTACCGCCAACCATGACATTGGCAACCATCCGCTCGCACCTGTGGCGTGGCGGCGGCGACATCATCCTGTACTACAAGGCCAACGGTAAGAAGGAGATCCTGCACGCTCCGCAGGTCTCGAACTCGGCGATCCCTGTCACGCCCAAACCCAGCGCATACGACGGGAGCGCTACGACTGTTGGAGCCTCGTAGAAGACGAGAGATCACATGGTTTAATTTATTGTATTTAGTCCATTGTCGATCAGGATTTCCCGGGAGGGCTACGTTTTTGGGTGTGGTCGTCGTTTTTGTTGTTTCACAGGCAATACCCAACTTTGCGCTGATGTGGCGATGCGCCGAGTGTTGGTAGGCATATATAGTGCGCGTAACGTCACATACTCTCGAAAGGCCGATGTTTGGGCAGACATCATGTGCCCATGGTGGATTCGACTCTTTTCTCGGTTTCAGCGGCATTGGTTCACATTGAGAGATATTCATCACCGTCTTGAACTGGGCAGGATCGAACTCGGGACTGGAGACTGTTGAATGTGAAAGAAATATCGCCATCCGGGGATGTTGCACAGCAGAAGGCTCGTCATATGCTGCGAAGGTTGGCCATTGGTGATAGAGAACAACGTTGAAGGATGAAAGAACTCATGAACGGAGGTGGCCATCGAGTGCACAGCGCATGACGTCACGCGACACTTTGCGCCATCACCTCGCCTCAAAGGCTGGGCTGTTATGGAAGGCGTGGAGGAGCGGGGCTGATTATGTAGCTGGAACCATCGAGTGACATGACACAGAAAGGCACCATTCGCTCACGCCGTGATCGTATCAGCACATTCGCACCACGCCCGCGCTTCGATCCTCCCGCAAGATGCATCTCGAACTCGACAAGAAGGTCGTCCTCTTGACCGGTGAGTCTACCTTCGGTATTCCTGGGGTACCAGCATAGTTGACGTTGATGGGCAGGTGGGACAAAGGGTATTGGGCGGACGATGGTGAAGGCTTTTCTTGCTGAGGGAGCGATAGGTGCGTGATTCGGCGTGGTGGAAGCGACTTCTATGCCGTCCTTGTCGCGCCCTCAACTCCCTGCGGCGTCGTGACTGAGCGGAAGCGATAGTCCATTTCTGCTCCCGAACTCAGGCCGACGTCGATGCGGCGAATCAGAGTCTGGCTCAGGCGTTCCCGAACGCCAAAGCTATTGGAGCCGCCGTCGACGTTGCTGACGGCATCCGAGTTGCCGAATGGGTGAAAGGGTGCGAGCAGCAGAGCGGTCGCATTGATGTCGTGGTCGCGAACGTCTCCCTTCTCAAAGGCGACGACGACGCCCTGACTTGGCAGCAAGGCTTTCAGACCGACGTGCTCGGCACCTGGACCTTATGCCAAACCGCCATCCCGTACCTCGAGAAGACCAAAGGCAATATCGTCGTGATCGGCTCGGTGAGCGGTCGAGATATCGACTTCACTGCCCCGGGACCTTATGGTTCCTTCAAGGCCGCTCTGGTGCACTACACGGCGTCGTTGGCGCACGAGCTTGCCCCCAAGGGTGTCAGGGCTAACACATGCTCTCCGGGTAACATCTATATCGAGGACGGAGTGTGGGGACAGATCGAGCGCGAGATGCCGGACTTCTTCAAGAAGCAGCTTGAGGCGAACCCGATGGGTAGGATGGGTAAAGCCGAAGAGATCGCAGATGCGGTACTGTTCTTGGCAAGTGAACGAGCCTCCTTCGTGTCCGGGGCGAACTTTGTAGTTGATGGCGCACTATGCACAGGTGTGCAGTTTTGACGGAATATAGAAAATGCCAAAACCTCTCAGCGCAGGGTCGTCTATCCAGCAAGGACACTGAACATGCCAGAACCCATGGCTTCACTGCCTCGACGTCAAAGAAACCAATGTTCCCCTTTCTTGTGACTTTCGTAGTGCTTGGCACACTTGTAATGCGAGGAATAACACGTCCTTCAAGGCAGGCAGTCATATCCGCGAGGATAGCTTCAACTCGGGTCGTCAGTGGTCGTGCTTCTTTCGATCCATGACTCGAAAATCATGTCGCCCGCGGCGACGGCTCTGATCGGTAAAGTAGTTGCGTCGTCGACTTGACTCTCCGGAACGTCCCGACTACCTTTCGACTGGGTGGGCATCCAGGGTTGTGGATGGGCGACCGGTGCTTGACCGCCAGACTTCAGCTCGATAGCGACCGTGAAAGTACAGCCTGCTGGTAACGGTGCGAGCAGTGTGCCGCAATTGGCGAGCTTGCTCATTGTCGCCCGAAAATGCTCCTCCATGTCAACCATGGGCAAAACCGACACCGATTGGCCATCACTTTCAGTGCGTCGAAGCGGCATGTCGGCATCTGCAGCGGAGACCGCAGGAAATTGCGAGACATCGAACACGTATCGCTCGACGGGGGAACTGTTTTTCGTGTAGATCATCACGACTACTCTGTCCACGGTGCCTTTCAGTAGCTCGGTCTCGACCGCTGTCACCGCGTCGTTGATCCATTCGCAGACTTTCGGATGTCGATTCTGCCGGACTGGGAAGTTGTACTTGCGTGCTGACAGGAAGGACGTCTGTGGGTAGATTTTACGCTCGTGCAAGATCGTGTGAGTGGCCACCGTGAGGAAGTCGGTGAATGCTGCGACCAGCGCTCGGAAAGTTGGCGCGTCGCTCGCCATTACAGGTCGACATCACACGTCACGTATATCGTCCGTCACAGATGATGATGTTGTTGGTGTCTTCGCGGTTGCGTCGGGTTTTGCTCGTAGGGAAGGATCTATGTCGAGTTGAAAGGAGAACGACTTGACGTCGGCATGCACTCGTGCCAAGACTTCTGCGCATCTCTCTCGTGATCTGGACTTGTAAACTTTGCTTGTTCAGTATCACTTTCACCCAACGGGACAACGTATCAACAACGAGGCCTCGGAGGCTGAGGTGAAGATTAGATTTCCCTCGCTCGTGTTGTACGAGACTATCACAGCATTCCATCGTGACGGCCGCGCTCGCACTACCTCCGCTCTGCATCTGCCGTGGAAGTCGAAGAGTAGCTCACACCGAAGCTGCAAACGCGAAGCACCACCGTTCGTCGTACTACACTGGATCTGCCGCATGGTCAAAGTTATACGACTTCTCGTGACGGCAGCTCCAAGCTAAGCCATATTCGCTACTATGGAGGAGCAGCTAGTGCGCCTGCTTACCGAGACGCAAGCAGCGCAAGAGGGACCGAGGAAGAACGCCGAATGGCAACTGAAGCAGCAGTACTCCAATCCCGACTTCCCACTGGGGCTGTTGTCCGTTGGTGCGCACGTCGAAGTACCCGTCAACATCCGGCAGGCTGCTCTTCTGTACCTGAAGACATGGGTGCAGGCTTGCTGGTCCGATGGCTTCGACGAGTTCAACGGCCAACTTTATGCCGATGGAGCGAGGAGGGCGCAGATTCGGCAAGCTTTGTTGGACCTTGCGCTCAACGGGCACGACGAGAGAAAGGTGAAGAGTGCTGCCAGCCTCGTGGTAAGCAAGATCGCGACCACAGACTTTCCTGACGACTGGCCGGACCTTCTCCCCACCGTCTTGAGTGTAGTCGGTTCTGGCACTGATGCTCAACTGCACGGTGCTCTCAAAGTTCTTGGCGAGCTTGTGGACGACTGCTTCAACGAAGAGCAGTTCTTCAAGGTGGCTCGGGAGCTCGTCAAGGTAGTCCGAGATGTCGCCGTCAATGAAAGCAGGAAGCCTATCTTGCGTGCTCTGGCCGTTTCTGTTTTCCGGTCATGCTTTGACATTCTCGAAATGGTCATGGAGGACCATAAAGCTGCCGTCAAAGGATTCGCGGAAGAGACACTCAGCGGCTGGACCCCTTTCTTCATTACAACGCTAAAAGCACCGTTGCCACCTAACCCGTTAGATGAAGAAGACCAAGAAGCTGGTGCATCAGAGATCTACCGGGGCTCGGTCGCGTTGAAGTTGCAGGTGGTCAAAGTACTAATGCGGATACGGTCGGTATTCCCTGCGCAGCTCGCTCCGCAGAGTACAGCCTTGTTTGGCGCGACTTGGGACGAACTCTCTGGACTGCAAGCGCAATACCACGGAATGTACATCGACGACGACCAGCAAGGCAGGCTGGAAGATGCTGACGGTTTGCCGTACACTCTAGACTTCCTGGTCCTTGAGGAGCTCGACTTCATGCAAGCATGCCTGCGAGCGCCCCCGGTTCGTAAAGAGCTCGAGCAGCAGCTACGTGTGCAGGGTAGCGTTACCACGAGCTGGGTCACGGCGGTGATGAAAATCGCGGTCGCTTATGCTCAGATCACCACGGAAGAGGAAGGGCTGTGGGACATCGACGTCAACGTCTTCTTGTCCGAGGAAGTGAACGTGACCGCTAACTACACCCCCCGAACAGCATGTGGTGATCTCATCAGCAAGCTAGGCGAGTGGCTGAACGCAGCAACTGTCGAAGGTCTACTAGCGTACACACGAACGCTGTATGCGGAGAACGCAAGCTGGAAAGCGAAAGAGGCAGCGCTTTACCTGCTCGATCAGCTACTAGGTGACTTTCAAGAAGTTGAGCAGAAAATTGGGGCGGAAGCAGCAAAAGGCTATACTGATTTCATTCAGCGTGCAATGCAGGAGGAGGCGGTGTTCCTACGAGCAAGAGGTTACCTGGTAGCTGGTAGCCTTACCAGGACCTCAGGGGATGCGCTGCGGCCAATAGCCGCCACTTTCATGGAAGCTTCGCTGCGCGCCATCACAGATGATCCTTCGGAAGTGGTGAAGGTGTCTAGCATCCGTGCGTTACAATACTACCTGGCTGCTCTGCCACCCGCTGTCACGCTGCAGAAACAGCCTGTCATCATCGCGTCGTTGTCCAACTTCCTCAACACCCAAGACCTGAGCGATCTAGACGACAGCGATGACCTTCTCATCACCATCATCGAGACCTTGCGAGACGCAGTTCTTCTAGATACCAGCACGTGCCTTACGAGTGGTGGATTAGATCTGCTGTTCACTGTGGCCAGTCGGGGAGCAACCAACTTCCAGATTGCATTGCTTGTCACGGAGACGTTCGAGGAAATTGCGAGTACGATAGCGGCCACCGGCAGCGGACAGTATGCTCAGCTTTCAGCCAAGGTCTTGCCATCGTTGATGGGCGCGTTTGACGTTGCTACGCTCACAGAGGAAAACGCCTTGGCGAACTTGGCCGCGGAATTGCTGTCCGTGCTTACGGCCAATGGATCACCACCGATGCCGCACGGCTTCGTTGCGACGGTCATGCCACGACTGACTCGCTTGCTGCTCGGCTCGCAGGATGATGAGCTGCTCAAGTCCTCGACCACCGCCGTGATGCACATGCTCAGCAACGATCCAGAACAGATGTTCAATTTCCGGGATCAAGCTGGGAAAGGAGGCCTGGAGGTGGTGCTCATCATCATCGACCGATTGCTGAACCCGGCGGTCGACGATAATGGTGCTGCCGAAGTTGGTGGGCTGGCGGCAGAGGTTGTGGAGAAGGCAGGGCCAGAGCGTCTCGGTCCATATCTGATGCAGCTCCTCCGCGCTGTGGCCGTGCGCCTGACTACCGCGACACAAGCAGCTTTCATTCAGAGCCTGATACTCGTCTTTGCGCGCCTTTCGCTAGTCGCAGCGCAGGATGTTGTGAGCTTCCTAGCGGATCTCAGCATCGGCGGTCAAGGCGGGCTGCAGGTCGTCATGAGCAAGTGGCTGGAGAATTCCGTCACCTTCGCCGGCTACGATGACATAAGGCAGAAGTAAGTCCCAGCATTCTTCATTTCGGTGGGGGCACATACTGACGCTTTCTGTAGTGTCATTGCTCTGACCAAGCTCTACAACCTGCACGACCATCGCTTGGCGGAGATTCAGGTGAAAGGCGACTTGATCGTGCCGAAGTCCGATCGCATCATAACCCGATCCCGAGCGCGCCAGCAACCGGACCAGTATACCATGATCCCAGCCCAGCTGAAGATCATCAAAGTGCTTGTCGAAGAATTGCTCTCCGCATCCGGGAACCGGCCCTTGGATGCTGCGGCTGCGGCTGAGTTGGACGAAGACGGCGACGATGACGGAGATTGGGAAGACGATGACAAAAACGACTTCCTCGACCTCGGGTCGGGGCTGTCAAAGTCACAATTGATGTCGTACGGTGCGGAGGACAGTACCACTTTCACGCGAGGCCGGGATGACGAGACGCAAGCGTATCTGCTCGAATTCTTCCGACAGGCCTCGGAGCAGCCGGGTTTTGCGCGGGTCTTCGGCTCCTTGACGGAAGAGGAGCAGGAGAAGCTACGAAGCATGAATGATGCGTGAGCGGAGGACGAACCGGGTGGCTCTGCAGCCTTGATCGGAGCGAGTTGACGTCGAATGACAAAGGAACCTCTCTCACAGATGACGAGGGTTGGTTGCTGTTCTCTTGACTGTAGATACCCAACTCCTCACATCAAGGAATTGGTTTAGTGACGATGCAGACGATACGGTCCTCGAGGCAACAAAGTCTTGTTTCATCCACGAGTGGATTGCCTGACAGAAACGGAATTCTATCATCGCACATAAGCTACCTCGCTCGATGGAGGAGAAGTTGACCTTTGTCCTAACCTTCGTCCGACACACGTAGTCAAAGGTTAATTTACCATCGTGCTCTGAACTATTGCACAGACCGCACTTCGCTTCACTCCGAGTCCATTACTCCATCGGCTGCGAATCCGAGTTGGCCTCGGTTTGACTTTTTGCGGTTCCGCCACGCCACCACTTGCACTTCACATTTTGCGATTGTTGCTTCGGTCATGATTGTTGTTTATGGCATCTACAGGGTCGGGTGAGGAGTGAAGCCGCCGTGAACGAGGAGCACTGCAGTCATTCGTCTGCGCGGGATCTGGCGGGTTTCGGAAAGAGGATGCTGTTCACCAGGTCTTGATTTCGCCCATTCTTAGACTGATTGCATTTGTGTCGAGTCTGGTGCTGGTCTCGTTCCTGCTGATCGCCATCAAGAGGAAGAACGTGCTTCACGTCCTCCGGCCCCGGCTCTACCGAGAGCACAACATCAGCCCTTCGGACCGCCTCTTGCTACTGGACCGGACCACAAGCTTCTGCCGGGCCCATAGTCCCCAGCCGTGCAAAAGCGTTGCCTCAAGGCGAAAGGTCTACGATTTGTTCATGTTGTCGACGGAGCTCGATTGGTTGGAGATCCGACCCCACACCCTCTCCCCGTACGTCGATTACTTCGTGATCGTGGAGGCCGCCACGACCTTCACCGGCTTGCCGAAACCCCTTCATCTCCGTGACAACTGGGCTCAGTTCTCGGCGTTCCATCGCAAGATCATCCACCGCGTCGTGGCAGGATCCCGGCCCGTCGATCGGCCGTCAGACCTGGGACCACGAGAACTACTTGCGCAACGCGCTGTTCGACCAAGTCTTCCCGCAGCTGATCCGACAAGCAGGAGCGGCCCAGCCCGGAGACGTCTAGGTGGTAGGGAACGTCGACGAGGTCCCGAGGCCGGAAGCACTGGTTGTCCTGCGAACGTGCGACTTCCCGCTCCGCTTGACGCTGCGGAGTCGCTTCTACTATTATTCCTTCCAATGGCTTCACCGAGGGGAGCAATGGCCTCATCCGCAGGCAACAACCTTTCGCGGCATGGCCGGCACGATTTCGCTAAGCAATCTCCGCAACGATGAAGGCAGCCACGGGTGGTTCTTTTACCGAGTTGAAATATCACTAAAGACTTGCGTATGTAAAGAGCGTCAAAGTCGAGTTTCAAAATCATCCATTCCTTTTATCACCCATGTGACGGACAAGTCCTCAACACGACCTCTGCCCAGGATCTCTTCTTTACTCTGGCTGCACTGATTTAGTAGTAGTTGCAGTGAGCGACGTTGTCGACAGCGATGATCGTCGTGGTCGTCCCGACGGCTGCGCTAGCAACACCAACGGTGACGTTCTTGAGGCCGACGTAGCTACGGAAGTCAGGATATCAGCCACTGCCCCAAACAAGGAACCCACTCGGGTGTGCGACGGGATAACTTACGAGGACGGCAGCTTAGCCAGCGACATGGGCGTGTTGGGGATGTCGGTGACCGAGAAAGCGAAAGTCGCCTCGGGCGCCTGCCCACCGTTGACGTAGTAGCCCGTAACGGACAGGACGCAGGACTCGCCGACCGACACGAGGGTCTGCCCGGTGGCATCCTGGCAGGCGAAGTAGAAGTAGTCCAGGTCCTATTACCGTTGCGTGTGGAGTCAGCACAGTCCTTATCTCGCATCCTCCTCTGGACTCTGACTTACGAAGGACTTGACCGCCCCCTGGATGGCGATGGCGCCGTGCGGGTTGAGCGGGTTGCCGTTCAGGCTCATAAGGTTCTGGTTGAACGAGGCGGAGGCGGTGTTCGGCGGGCTGTATCCAATCTAGTCAACAACCGCCCGTCTCCCGCAGCTGATGATGCACGTTTCACGGACCTGTGCGGGACGTAGCCTTCCTGCGCGGCGGTGGCCTTCTGGCGGGACATTAGTGCTAGCCAGGACCAGCGGAGGTGGAGAACGGTACGGTGGTGTCCCAGTCAATGTACTGCAGATCTGTGGGATGGTAAGCGCAGCTCTCGGCCGTTATTGTCGATTCCGCCTTACCATGGTAGGTGCCAACGGGGTTCGCCTCGGGCACGCTCGAGCCGGTCTTGTCGTCGAACTGTGCCGAAGGTCAACAGAGGCTCGGCCATACAGGGACCGCTCCGACTAGGGCCAACTCACTGTGTCGACGTAGCACGTCTGCTTGAGGCCGAATGCTGGGGTGGCCAGGGCATTGGCTGCAAAGGCAGCGAGGAGCAGGGCGCGGTTCATCATGATGGCTGAGTCTGTTGAGATCGTTTTTCACGGTTCGGTGGAAGTGAAGAGGGATGAGACGAAGGCGTGTGTTGTGAAGGGCAGGAAATTCAACTTCCAAGAGCGGACATGGCCATTCTTATACCTGCTCCTTCGCGACTTCGCCATAATTGTATGTAAGAGCTCGACTGAAGATCGACACAGCTGATGGTTGCTCAGCAGCGTACAATGTCCCGATAGTCGCCCTCTAGTGCTGCGCTTGACCCGCGAGGATGTGCTATAGGAATCATGGCCCACCGACCCATTGCGCTCCCTATGTCCACCTCCACCGAGTGAAGTAGGCCATTCCAAACCCTAGCGGGTATATTGCGGTGGTATAAACTTCCACTGTAACAGACTGGTAACGGCATTTGCGTGTAGGCATGGCCCGCGACGTTGAAGCAACTGGCGTACTATTGCATTGGTGTCGTAGATCTTCGCGCTCGGCGTGCAAGAAGCAAAGCCTCAAGCCCGGATGACCTGCGGCACTGGGTCGGTATAACCTTGGTGGGAACACGTTCTTGTTCCAGACGGTGCGTGCGGTCTCACGACTTGTTCAATCATCAGGTGAGCATATGTGTAAGCTCCGTTTGGGTACGTGAGGCGGCGACCTTCAGGCGCGTAACTTCTGAGACATCAAAGCATGTTGTGGTGGTCGTCGTGGAGCCGTGAAGGTCATATTACCGAGCTAGTGAGCAGGTGGTGGGTTTGTTCTTATGATTAAAAAGCCGGCCGGGTGGTGTGGGACCGAAGCTAATGCCGACCCCACGCCGGCGATCATGGGCAAATTGCGGATTCCCCAGAGGCGCTGATCGGCACTCGAATATGCCCAACATGACTGCCGTGGCCTCAGGCTCCGCAGGATCACAGCGCCAGGTGTGTATGCCTAAGTGGTTCAAGGCACTTGGGTCAGTCTTCACCAATGATCTCGCAAGCTCGCAAGCCTTTTTGAGGCCGCTCGCAGGCACGGTGGGTGACACATCGCGAACTGGATTTGCGCCATGGGATCACGCTCGTCAGCTCATCACTGCACTTGAACAGCCCCACACGCTCGCCATCAAGATGCGGAACCCGTTCTACTCGCCGTGCCACAATGATTTCAGTTCTCGTAGCCTGGGCTTTGGGTGGCGTCTTCAAGCGGGACATCCGCGCAATAGGAGCACGTTGTCCGAACCATAGCTTGCCTCAGCCAGGTACAGGCGTGCCAGAGCCACTCGCCGGAGTATCCGCACCACCGTCCAACGGCTTCTTCTTCTTTTTCTTCTTCCTCGGGACTACAGCTGGCTTCTGCCCGTAGTTCGCCATACTCAAGTGACTGCCGCAGAGTAGACATGTGCCATCCTGAAGCGGCTCGCAGAAGATGCTCAAGCAAATTGAGCAAACGAAGCCGATGTCTACCACTCGCTTGTGACAGAAACATGCGGCCCTGAAGTCCACGCCCTCTCCTTCTCCCGGCACAATCAAATGGTTCCGTGCGGTTTGATCGGGTAGATATGCGAACATCAGGTACTGCAGGAAGCCAGCTCTTGAACTGGCGTCAAGAGACATATATATCCCGCCGGTCGTGTCTGCAGCTTGCTGCAGAAAGACAGGATCGCCCGCGAGTTTGAGGACGTCGATGGGAACGCTCATGCGCTGACAAGCGAAGATGCCATTCATCATTTCGATATACCTGTCCGCCAAATCACCAGAGACTGAGAGGATGAGGATGCGACTACTCAAGCCGAGTGCGGTATGTGCGTTCGTAGGATCGGTCGTGAGCTCGTTGCCTCCTGCCACCGCGTTCGGGTCGGAGTAGTTGAAGTGCGTGCTCGTCATCGCGGTTGGCACGGACACAGTCTGCTTCGAGATGTATGCCAACGCGCGTGTCATCGCTCCAGCCAGCATGGTGGAAGGCGCGGAAGATATGGCGTCGGTAGTGGTCGAGCTCATCAGCCTGCGCAGATTGCTTAGGAACGCCTGTTCTAATTGCGCGAACGGCCGGTATTTGTTGGCGTCGTCCAGCGGCTGGACCGGCCCACCTGTACCCGCCGTATCGCCGTCCTGCATCGGTACATCTTCACCATCACCCATGCGACCGTCCACTTGGCTGTTGTGAAGCTCGGTGTGCGCTGGGGTAGGGTAGAGCCATTCTGCTCGCTCGGAGTGGCTTGCTATCACCGCGATTCGGTTGGCATGGTTGATGGCCAGGTGCGCGTTGATGAAGACGAGCAAGTTCGCTACCGCCTTGGAGAGTGGTAGAGATGGGGCCAGGAGCGCCCAGGCATGAGGGTTGGTGTCGAGGATGATGGTGAGTAAGGATGGGGGCTCGACATCTGGTTGTGTCGTAGCGCGGTCGGTGGCATCTACCGCGTTCATGCTCCCGTTGATCAGACGCCTACCGTCGCATCGCCGCCCTCGAGCAGTACGTGAGAATTCGGTCCGTGACGTTGGTCGCGTTGCGCGGCTTTACGCGACGCACAGACCGAAACCAGGCCTCCTCTCTTCTTCCTACTTCTCTTGGCCTATTCTGTTGTTCACTGGCTCAATGAAGCGACCGGGTTCGACTTCAGATGTATACCTAGGTATCCTCACTACGATTGTCGTCGAGTGAATGTCAACGTCGCATTCGCCCAAAACCCGCGATCACGTGCACGGCCAGATGGGCCGTTCGACGCAGCGGAGCCCTCCCCTTTCGGCATCACCGCCCAACCTCAGTCTTGGCTAAAGGTACATCAGCACATCACATGTAACGACGTCTCTCCTCAACATCGGCGGGCTCACCTTTTCTGGTGTATGCCGACGTCGAGGGACAAGTCAGGGACTGTGATATAGATCAGTGGACGCAGTCTCCCTCGCACGTACGATATACGGGACATATCAGAAGACGCCACATAGGCCTCTGCACTTATCCCACAGTCGTGTCTCACACTTGCCGCGAACAGCCATGGAGCGACCAAATGGCAGCGCATCAACCGCAACCATGGAGCCGATTCAGATGAGTCCCCTCCAACAAGACGTTTCGACCAGCCCTGGGAAACGTGCGCCGTCTCTCGCAGCACGCAGCCTGGGCTCGAGATCCAAGACGAGCGACGACAATTCCGATGACCGCAACGAAACGCTCCCTTCGCCCACGACAGCAGCCGAACACATCCAGACGTGGAAGTCGCCCCGGATCAACATGTATCGACTGCCGGCAAGTTTCTGGAGCTTCGTGGTGATGGGCATGAACGACGCCACCTACGGCGCCATCATCCCCTATCTCGAGCAGTACTACGACCTCAGCTATCTCATCGTCTCGCTCGTCTTCCTGTCGCCTTTCGTGGGGTACAACGTCGCCGCGCTACTCAACAATGTCATCCATCTCAAGCTCGGCCAGCGAGGCGTGGCTTTCATGGGTCCAATCTGTCACATCATCGCCTACATCGTCATCGCCATACACCCGCCGTATCCAGTCCTGGTGGTTGTTTTCGTCTTAGCTGGACTGGGCAACGGTGTGGAGGATTCAGGATGGAATGCCTGGGTTGGTGCTATGGCGAACGCGAACGAGATTCTGGGCTTCTTGCACGCCTTTTACGGCCTTGGGGCAACCATTGCTCCGCTAATTGCCACAACGATGATCACCAAGGCGCATCTGCCGTGGTATTACTGGTACTACGTGATGGTCTGTCCCGACTGATTCCATCCCACAGGTACCTCTGATGACTGACTGACCGTTCTCCAGATCGCCGCGGCAGTCATCGAGCTCGCAACCTCCGTTCACGCCTTCTGGGGCGCGACTGGCGCAGCCTTTCGGGAAGCGCATCCGCGAACGTCAGACGCAGGTGGTTCGCGTCTCAAGGAAGCCATCTTGAAGCGTCCTGCATCGCGAGTCACATGGCTCACCGCGCTGTTCCTGCTGGGTTATGTCGGGATCGAAGTGGCGCTTGGAGGCTGGATTGTGCTGTTCATGATACAAGTCAGGCACGGCGCGCCATTCGCCAGCGGGATGATCTCGACCGGGTTCTGGCTGGGCATCACTGTTGGGCGCGTTATACTCGGATTTGTCACGCCTCGCGTTGGAGAGAAGCTTGCCATTGCTGTATGGCACGTCCTGACATATCTTCCTTGACAACGATCACTAATACAACCAACCCACAGATCTACCTCCCAATCGCAATGGCCCTCGAAGTCGTCTTCTGGCTCGTGCCCAACTTCTACGTCTCGGCGATCGCCGCGGGACTGGTGGGCTTCTTCCTCGGTCCCATGTTCCCGGCCGCCATGGTCGCATGCACCAAGCTCCTGCCCAAACACCTCCACGTCTCGAGCATCGGTTTCGCGGCGGCGTTCGGCGGCAGTGGTGGCGCCATCTTCCCGTTTGCCGTCGGGGCGATCGCGCAGGCGAAGGGCGTGCAGGTGCTGCAGCCAATCATCGTGGCCTTGTTGGCGGTGATCTGGTTGCTTTGGATGGCTTTACCGAAGATGAGTACGAAGAAGGAGTGATGGGACAACGGCATGTCATATTGGGCAAGCGTCCGGGCTTGTCTGGCTGCTTCTCCTTTGCTTCGTTCACAGCCAGCACGTCCAAGTCGTCCAAAGATTGTGGCAGCATGTCACGGCACTGCGGTGTGTCAGCTGGCTATGGCTGATGCGAGTCCTTGAAGTGAGTGCTCAGACTTGCGGAATCATGGACTTCATCTGCTGACGCGTTCGAACCTGTCAGGTTTCGAAGATCATCGGACGTACAATCCGCCTTGCTGAGCAGAGGGAAAGCATGCATGACTTTCCCTCATGCCAGCCAGAACCCCGACTTAAACCAGCCGTTTTGAATATGGGCACAACGATTCTTACAAGTCCCAAGCAGCGAAAGGTCAACGGGTGCCCAAGCGCATCGTTTATGGTAGACCGGCAGAGCTTACCGAGTCTCCCAATAGGCGCGTTGGTCATGCGCGCGCACGAGTGGAACAGCCATGTGCGAACGGTGGTTGATCTGTCGACGCGGAACCAATGCTGCCATGTGGAAACGGTAAGCGCACGCAGGCATACGACAATGGCAATCGCCGCATTAGTGCAGATGAACAAAGCATTCTCAAGTTTTAATTGTAGAGGTAGTAATATTGACAGTCTCGCAGCAATGATCACCGCGAAAACCCAAGGTCGGGACATACCCGTTTTTTGCCTCAGCGAACTCCAATGACCATGTAGATCCGTCGCCCGCCTCAGGTATGACGCAGGGAAGAGAGAAATCAAAGAAGAAAAGCAAATCCGCATCCGTTTTCATGCACGTCCACCCACCACCCTTCCGATCCATCACACCCTTCTTCGTCTGTGCCGGATTGCCCGCCCCCCTTGTGCGATTTGACCATTGCCTTTGTTCCTGCTCATGGTGCAGACCGGCTTGCTCTCGTCCGAGTGCATGGACGCAAGCGCAAAGGAATCCGTGTTGTGGCCGAAGTACAGGTACGCCCCGTCCTTTGTCTTTTTGACCGAGAGGATGCCGATTGCTCCGGACGAGTGGGACTGCTTGACGCTCGGATGGCCCATGAAGTCGCGCTCGATGAAGCCCTTCAGAGCTTCGTCGTCCGTCGCTACCTGATCATATCCGCCACCAGCGGCTTTGCGGAGATCTTGGTAGATGCGGTCGGAACAGACGCCGGCGGCCATTGTGGTACCCATGTGCTCACCCGTGCCGCTCGTGACGGTTGCCACGGTCGTGCGGTCTGGGTCATCCGGGTCGACTGGGATGACGGCGGCGCCGATGCCGACGAGCGCGGCGGGTCCGATGCGGCCGCGGTGCTTCATGCCGATGCCCCCCGATGAGGCCCCACAAGCGATGTTGCCGTAGATGTCGATAGCAATCGCACCTACGGTGTCAGTGACGACGTCCTCGTTCACTTGCGCGCCGTCTCGCAACGGGAGCTGGTCAGGCCGCACAGGCAGCGCGCCATTGAGCGGCGTCGGGTTCCGAGGCGGAGGCGAATCTCGCGCTTTGCGTGGTGGCGTACCTGACAATGACCGATGGGTAGTCTCGACCGGTGTCGTGCGCCCCGTCTCGGTCTCATTCGGACCATGGGCACGACCGGTATACGTAACCGCAGTAGCATCTGAATCAGAGCCAGACGAGCCGTCGTGCCAGACGGCCACGTGAGAGGCATCACGGACAAGCGCAGGACGGCAACCGGGCTCGCCGAAGCTGTTCGGACTCATGTGTGAGCTGAACCCCTGCGACCCGAAACTGCCATCTGTGCCATGTCGTCCGGCACCGCTGTACAGGACCTTCTCCGTGCTGTTGGCGAACGGATTTTTTGATACATCTGCTAGCGAATCAGGTGGTCCGAACGGGTCAAAGTACTCTTGCGGCGTGAGAGGGGTCGAGTGTCTGGTTGCGTTGGCGGTATGTCCGGGTGATGGTGAAGATGCCTGACGCGATGGCGGCGTAGATGAGTCGTAGATCGCATATTCTGCCGGGTCATCAGACGGCGGAGGGGATATTGGCTGTGCATCGTTCCGAAGTCCTCCCGTTAGTGCCTTGGTATGCGCCTTTCTTATCGCCTCCTGATCGGTGCGTTGCTGCTCCACGTCGTGCAGACTGAGTTCGACTGGCGCCGGCGAGGTCCCGTAACGGCTGGCTTCTTCTTGACGTTTGTTTCTTTCAGCCTTCAGTAAGTCGCCTCTCCAACGCCGCCATCGCTCTCCAGCCGCCGGCGAGATAAGGTAGTCGTAGGGTAAGACCTGCATATTATGTTCGTATGCAAAATCGGTAGCGCCTTGTCCAACGAGTAGATTTGGAGGCACTCTGCGGAGTGAGAGTGTCTGCGTTGTATGATCGAGCAATAATCGGGCGAGCGATATTGGATTCTTGATCTCTGTGAACGGCATCAGCAAAGGTCAGGTTGTGAGACTTCTTGGAAAACTTACGTGCGACCGCTCCGGCTCCCCCGCTACGTCCGTAATGGTCCACGACGACGGCATCGCACTCGACAACACCGTCAATTGCAAGATTGCTGCCGTAGCCAGCGTTGGTGATCTCGCGATCTTCAAGGACCCTCACTGCAAGCTCGACAGCATCCACGGCCGAGCCTCCGCCCTTCATGAGCGCCATTGCGGCCTTGGCTGCACTGTTCAAACGGTTAGATGGCACCCTGATGCGTGTGTGGAAATGGATGTGGACACACTCGTTGCACGCTTGCAGGTGGACGGACTCGTTCTGCACGCTGTGGTATCCGGCTCCGGCATGGACGAAGATGCAGGCGATGTCGCTCTTGCGGCTCCGTTTCGAGCCGAACATCTTGTGCTTCAATTGCGTCAATGTGTTGAGGCGCTGCGTGAGTAAGGATGGCTGGACTGGTTTTGGCAACGTGTCTTAGGTGGTTCGCAGTCGAAATGGCACTCTGGCAACACTTAGGTTGGGGTGAATGATACGAAATTTGCGGGTTCGAATGCCGCTCGTGGGCAGAGACGCGTCGGTGTCAGGCTTTGCGAAGCATGCTACTGCTCCGAGTGATATCAGCTCGACGGGAAGAATGAACGAAGGTGAGTGAAGAGGTGGATGTGAATGCCGGATAGTGGCCCTGGAAGAGAGGCGGATGGGGGAGGAGGGAGGATGAATGAACGAAGATAAGTTGTCAAGGAAGAATCGAAGTCGCAACATCTGAAGTCGAAGAAGGAAGAAGCCTAGCACGCGTCGTTGTAGTCGTTCGACGCGCTCTTGCCTCATCCAGGCTCGACTCAGGAGGAAAGAGCGAAACTGCCAGCGGGAATCGGAAAACCACGTGAATGTACAAACGGACCCGTGGTGTTTACTGTGCACTCATGGCCAGACGATACTGGCCGACATGGTTGCTTCTTTGGGAAGGCAATCAAGTGGCAATGTGCATCGAGTTTTCTGGAGTGAACATGAAGTGAAGGGAAGGTAAACGTCCATGTGGTCTTCACCCGAGAACGGGAGCATGTTGGCTTGGCATACCGGTACTGTAGTGGGGCAGGATTTCCTGAGCCCTCCGCCTTACGTATGTACCAGGTCCCTCCACCTCCATTGGGCAGTTCAGGCGACAACTTTCGTACGAGCGTAGGACGTCCTTCACCCGATAACAAGGCATCGAGCCTGGGAGTGGTCATCAAAGCGCACTCGAAACTTGCGCCAGCTGCGCCCCTGAGACCGTTCGGCAGCAAACATGGCGCCCCAAACGCCGGCCGTTGTCATGGACAAGTATGCCCAAAATCATCTGCCTAGCCCTCGTGGTAAAGTTGTCGCTGACAGCTCCACAGCGGTACGGGCTACACCAAGCTAGGCTTTGCCGGTAACGATGCGCCGTCCTTCGTCTTCCCCACCGCGATTGCAACCAAAGGCCCCGGCGCAACTGGCGGTTCTGGGTCGGGCAGACCAGCCATAGCGAACAAGCCCTCCTACCTCACGGGCGGCGCCGGTCCAGCCGGTCATCTATCTGGCAAGAGAGGGACGGAAGACTTGGATTTTTTCATTGGCGACGAGGCGCTCGCGGCGTCTGCCGGACCCGGCTATGGTCTACACTACCCTATACGACACGGACAGATTGAGAATTGGGACCAGATGGAGCGCTTCTGGTCGAACAGTATCTTCAAGTATCTCCGCGTCGAACCAGAAGACCACTGCTTCCTGCTCACCGAACCCCCGCTGAACCCACCCGAGAACCGGGAAAACACCGCCGAGATCATGTTTGAATCTTTCAACTGCGCGGGGCTATATATCGCTGTACAAGCCGTGCTTGCGCTCGCCGCGTCTTGGACGTCGTCAAAAGTGCACGACCGGAGCTTGACGGGGACCGTGATCGACAGTGGTGAGGGTGTGACGCACGTCATCCCTGTCGCGGAAGGATATGTGATCGGCAGCAGCATCAAGAGTATACCGATTGCCGGGCGTGACATCACGTACTTCGTGCAGTCGTCGTTGCGAGACCGGGGAGAGCCGGACAGTTCGCTCAAAACGGCCGAGCGGATAAAAGAGGAGTTCTGCTACGTGTGCCCGGACATTGTCAAGGAGTTCGGCCGCTTCGACCAAGAGCCAGATGAGAGATTCAAAAAGTACGAGGTGCGGCACCCGAACGGGCGGAACGTCGTGGTCGACGTCGGATACGAACGCTTCCTGGCGCCAGAAATCTTCTTCAACCCGGAGATCTACAGCTCAGACTTCCTGACCCCCCTCCCGACCATCGTGGACACGGTCATCCAGACCTCGCCGATCGACGTGCGAAGGGGTTTGTACAAGAACATTGTGCTCTCCGGCGGTTCGACGCTCTACAAGGACTTTGACCGGAGGTTACAGCGAGACATCAGACATCTGGTGGACGCGAGGATCAAGGCGTCCGAGGCACGAGCCGGGAATGCGGCCAAGTCGGGTGGGCTTGATGTGCAGGTCATCACGCACCGACGGCAGCGACACGGGCCGTGGTTTGGAGGCTCGTTGCTCGGCCAAACACCGGAGTTCCGTTCATATTGCCACACCAAGGCCGAGTACGACGAGATAGGGCCAAGTATCGTGAGGAGGTTTGCGTTGCTTGGGGGGCCTGGTAGCACGTGAGAAAAGACCGGATAGAGGCGCAGCACGACACATGCAACATGTAGAACATGCTCAGGGCGGGTCATGAGGGCCTCGATGGGAGATGTATGTCACCGGAGCCAAGGCATTCGCTGCCTACGTTCAGATTCCAGCATGTCTTCGCCATCATCACGGTTCGACGTTGTGTACATACCTTAGGAACCGGCACACTCCGTAGAACCAGCAGCATGAGGTATGAGAAACAGTTGCGTTCCAGACCTCATGATGTGTGATGACGGATCGACGTGTGTATCAAAAGCGGCAAACTCCGTGGACAATTAGCATGAGGTATTGATGAATGCTTGGCCACCTGCAGGTATGCGCTCGAACGGCATGTTCCATGATTGAGGCCATCCACCAAATGGCGTCGTTTACTACTCTGTGCCATTCCACGTCGTCAGGTCAGGATTGTACGGAAGTTGAGTGACAGTGAGACACGCGTTGGTAATAATAAGTTACTACCTAGGTAAGTACTGAGTACCATGTACTCTACAATCTACATCTACATCCACATTGCTTTCACGCTTGAAAGGCCGCCGGGACTCCCCAGCGCGGATTCCAGCCAACCACAGTGCATGCCACGGCTCCGGTCGAGTGGATTGCATCTCCATGTGCCGAAGGCTCGGGCGTGCCAGCCGTGCTTGTTCCGACCTCAACAAACGCCCACACCATTAATCACTGTACGTTAGCATCGGTAAAAGTAAAGGGATTTTGTTGTGTACTGTGCGTACCATGTCTTCCGATCACAACTCCACCGCCCTTTTGATATATTTGGAGCTTTCTCGTTCAGAGCGGGACGGTCGTCCGGGGAAGCGGGAGTCGCACTGTTGTGCTGTAGCCTGTGCTGTGGGGCGAGATTGTGCCGTCTCTGGTATTGATGAGAGCTTGACGAGGGCTGTACGGACTTGGCGAGATGCGCGACGAGGACGACCGGTCACCAAACGGACGATGATGAATGCCGCGGCGCTGCCATCGACCCGGCCGATCGGGAAATTGGGCCGTGGACCGTGGGGTTGATGCGGTGTGATTCGTGGCTTTTGGACGTTTCCGGGCAAGCGGGCGTCGCTATGCAGGCCCGTGGGGTTAGAAACCGGCTGATGATGCAGCGGGTGAGGCTACATTAGTACTGTATCCTCCGTCGGACGGGTTCCGATATCCCGCCTTGTGTTGCCGAGAGTATGCCGTGGCCCGTGGGGGCCAGTGACGCCTTTGCCGAAGCTCGTCCCGGTGCCTTTCTCTGATCTTGGGCAAACTTTTCCACGTGTGGTAATCAAGGAAGAAGACACATGTACTCGATCATCGCGCACATATACGGGTGATTGACATCCGGCCGGATGTTCATGTAGTACACGTATAGTGCATGCATCGGTTCGTTCCTCGGCCAAGTAACGGATTATGGCCTCGGCCCTCGGGAGACCAACCTCAGGTCCCCAAAACCTTGGCCCGAGCTCGAGATCAACCACCAGTCCAACTGTCCAACGGCTCCGTGCGGCCGTGCGGGTGCCGCACTCATGTCGCATACCCACCTGACGGTCGACCTACCGCCTGCGCGGACAGTGGGTTGCTATCACTTCCACCTGCGTATTTTCTCATCCCGCGGCCCGACTGGCAGATTGCGTGCCTCTTTTCGCCAAGAAGGGGCCGATGCCGTCTTTCGCAGAATGCGGTCTCGCCCATCCATTCTCCCCACTGTCGTCCGTCGCATCACATCCCACCGTGCAGTGTCGCTCCGAGGAGGTATCATCATAGGCGGTATTCCCCCCTTCTCTCCCTCACCACACCTACCCGACACTGAGCTACCGGACCAGGTGAGGCCTGATCAGCAGACCAAGAAGCCGAAGAACCTTCCCTCGGTCCGACGGTGAGCTTCCGCGAGCAGAGCAAGCTCCGCAACACTAATTAACGGGGACCTTTACCTATTAGCTCTCGCGATTGCCGGGACTTCCGGGACGCTGCCACACTGCTCCGGTAATCGAAGATTATTGCTCTTCGCAACAAACGGTCGCAACCCGGCCTTGGTCTCCGTCCCGCTCGACACCCTGTCACACCCACCCGCGGCTGCCAGCTTCCCCGGTCCATTCCCCCAGCTTCGCCGCGCCCTCACCTGGAGACTTCACCCAGACAATAATACCTTCAATTCGCCTGCAACTGCTCGAAACACCCGACCGTCTACTGCAGCATATCATCACCGACACCGACACCACCACCACCACCACCACCATTTCCGCGACTGGCCACCAACTGCCTGCCGCCGGGCCTTCGCCTGGCCGGCAAGCGCAGGGTCGGATGCGGTCGAGCATCGCTTGCACTTGGTGTCGGCGTTCCAAGGTCAAGTGTGTCAACAGCGGCGTTGGGACGTCCTGTCGAGCATGCGACAATGCGCAGAGGGAGTGCATATACCCATCACCGGTGCCCAGTGGCGGCCGGCGGGCAGACGGCATTACCGGAAAGCTCGACGCGCCACTCGATGGTGAGAGAAGGCAGAAGTCGCGGAAGAGCACCCACCCGTCCACCGCCAACAACCCACCCTCCGCTTCGCACGACAGTCCGCGACCGCTACTGGACGCACTAGACCCGCGACTGCTCACGCCGACGGTGTGGCAGGAGCTGTTCGATATCTTCCAGGTGCACTACTCCGCCGACCTGCCTTTCCTGCATCCCCCAACCTTCCTGAGGCCACTGCGGCAGGCAAGCATGCAGCCACCGCCATCTCTATCGAGGTCGACGGAGGCGAGCATTCCAACGCGACCGCCTGCGTCGCCCGAGTTTCTGCTCGCTTTCCTGGCGCTCACAGCTCGCTTCCACACAAAGCTAGTCGCTCACCATTCTCCGCCAATGTCAGACCGACCATCCAATCCACTGATTGCGTCGGAGTACTATGCTGCAGCCGCGACGGAGAAAGTAGTGACGAGCTGGACCGACAACACGATTCACGACATTGAGCGCATTCAGGCCACGCTCATGCTGGGATTGCACGAATGGGGCATGTGTAGAGGACCAAAGGCATGGCTGACGATAGGCATGGCCATCCGGGCAGCGCAAGCCATGGGCTTGCAGTACGAGCACGATCTGGACGACCAGCCACTGTCGCGATCGCAAGCGCTTGACGGTGAAGCACGTATGATGGGCGTCGACCCACGGCGTAGAAGCTCCTCTAGCAGTACACAGACGCGGGAAGAGGCGTTCGTCCAGCAAGAGATCAGGCGACGGACGTTCTGGAGTTGTTACATCATGGATCGCTGTCTGAGCAGTGGCAAGTATCGACCGCAAACGCTGCGTGCGCAAGACCTTCGCATACAGCTGCCTGCGAGTGAACGCTCGTTTCTCTTTGCCGAGAAAGTCCGCACGCTCATGCTTGGGGAGGAAGGTCGTATGGTGGTGGCACGCACTGAGGACCGGCAAGCCTGGGCTGCACTCGGCCCTAACGGGTTTTGTAAGTCGGACCTGGCATCTCCGTCGAACGTTCAGTCAACGGAAGACTGTGACGAGGACAAGGGCAGGCTCGAGACTGGCGCGGACGAGGGCCTGCTGAGTCGATATATCAAGATCCTTGAGATCTACGGCGAGGTCGTGAAGTGGTCGTGCGCTGGTGGTCGAAGGTATGCCAGGAAACTCTATCACTTGTTGGGCTATTGTTGCTCACGATCTCGAACAGGACTGAGTCACTCCCCCCTTGGGACCCAAAGTGCCGGTGGTATATGCTTCGCAAACAATGTCTCGACTTCAAAGCTCGCCTTCCACGCCAACAGACGCTCACGCCACAGAACACGCAAGCCCACATCAGTCTGAAGACCTCGACACCTTACACGCTCGTCCATACGGTTTACTTGCTCTGCCAAAACATGCTGCACAGGGAGTACGTTCCGTTCATCCCTCTCCGCTGTACAAAACCTGAAGGACCGCTTGACCCACCAATCTGTGCGCCCAGCAAAGACGACCCTCCCCCCGGCTTCTGGGAGGACAGTGCACGGGAATGCTTCAGAGCTGCGCGGGAGATCATGGATCTGGTCCGAAGTTGTCAAGAGTGGAGTGCGCTCGTGGAGACGCCGATCGTCGGATTCGCCATATACACGGTCGCGTTCGTTGGTGTTTACTGCATCAACTTCCCGTGGATGGATCCGGATGGATGTATGTCCGCGCCACCGCCGCGTGCTCACAGCGATACTCAACCAACTAGAGACGGTCATGGAGTCGATGCTGCGCGTAGAGCAGTGCAGATCATTGGCCAGATGCGGCCGAGACTGCACATGGCCAACGGGTGGTTCAAGACGATCACGCGGATGCACCGGTATTTCAAGCGCATGAAAAGCGATTACTACAAGAACATACAATCTATGGACAGGCCCGAGAGCGATGCGGGTTCGGTCTCTGCTCGCCACCTCTCCCTGCGCGAGGGCGGGATCGGAGGTGGACTGGAGGAATTCAAGCTGTTCGAGCGAGCCTTGAAGGACTTCGGCAGCCTCGAAGAGCAAGATGCCGAAATGACGGATGCTGGTCCGCCATCCGGTTCACGTTCTTCTGCCGACTTGGACGACGGTAGCAGCGTTGACTCCACCACCAAGAGCGAGGATCAGGATCAAAAGACCGCTCCCGCGGAGCAAACGAGGGTCGAAGACCGCGGCCTGTGGAACGCGATCAACGCAGGCCCAGGTCGGCCCGCCAGCCAACGCGCCAGCCTCTCCGCACCAAGCGGCCAATTCCGCAGCTTCGACTCCTACCCACCAGCCCAACCGCCGTCCCTCCCGCCGCTCCAGCACCAAACCCCCGACTATCAGCTGCAGATCCACAACTTCCGCCCCGCGCACATCCTCGACACCCCGTCCACCGCTGGCGCGCCGCCGAGCCTGACCTCCCCGGCCTCCCTCACCGCCTCCTCGTCCTCCCAAGCTCAGCCCCCGTCCCCTTTCGACCGCCGGCCGAGTCAGCCCTACAGCCCCTGGGCGCCGCAACCCGCTTCCTCGGGATATCCGATGCCGCCCCCACAGCCGCTATACGCGGCGGCAACAAACGGCATTCCGCAAACGACGCCCGCGCCACCGAACCCAGCAACAGCAGCGGCAGCGGAGCACGCTGGCGACAATCCACTGTTACAGCCGTCTCCGCAACTCGCGCGCCAGCCGCAGGCGTGGGACCACAAGAGGAAGGAAGCCTGGCTGGACGGGCTGCCGTTGGGGATCCCCAGCGACGACCTCATGGCTTTCATCACCGGCGTCGAGCCCGAGGATTACGCGGCGGGGCTCAGCGAAGGGGGATGGTTCAGTACGCTGCATTGGGATGGGTCGGCGGCGGCGGCGGCGGCGGCGAGTCATTGAGATGGATTCGCTCTGTTCTCTGCGCCTCTAGTCTCTGAATGTGGTGAACCTGGCATGGTCTTATGTCTCGAGCTGAACGATGACGGGTTTTACGAGTTGCCTGGAAGGGAAAATAAGGATATGTATGATAGGTTTGCACGATCTGATGACGATGGGTGGGAATTTTTGGGGCAATTTCTCTTTGCTTTTGCCGCGTTGGGACTATTGTTGTGGATGGTGCAGTTCACGCAACCTTACTTTGTAGATATAGAGACTAGGTATGATGAAGCCGTGGGCTACGGATGCACTCTGATCGTGTGGAACTACCTAATGAAGGCATCGTCAGTCTTTCCATTCTCCCGACCGAGACACACCACGCTCACCACGCTCGCCACGACAGAAGCTGTCCGGCATGTAAACCGCCTGCTGCAGACGGATTGGTCACGACCCATCACATGGGTCGGCAGTCTGAGCAGGGCTGTTTTACCTAGGTAGGTAGAAGCCGAAGAGCTTTGCCGCGAATCGGGTTCGTTTGCCCATGGTTCATCAGGAGTTACTACGGGGTATGGGGGGTGTAACGCATCGATGCCACGCTGTACACCCTGTACGTCGTGACAAGGCCAATCCATATAAAACTCCGTGTCGACATCGATCACGCTTTTGGTTCGTCTGGACTCTGACCTCGATTCGTGGACATAGAAGTAGTTTCAAAGTTGTTTTCCCCTCTTCATGATATCCTTACCTTACTAGATCCCAAGCATCGATCAACTCCACCAGCCCTGCCTCCACTTCCCGGGTGTGGCTCCTTGATTCTTGTGATGATGAACAATCATCAGGTGATCATGGTGCCTTGCATACATGTACATGTATTCACGAAAAGTTGGAGAAACCATGTCGAAACCCCCGCAACGGAGACTCCAACGAGACTCCACATGCTCGGCAATTCCCCCCCACTTCACCCACTTCACCCACTTCACCCACTTCACCCACTCCATCAACCCACTTTCATCCACAATGTCTTTTTGTCCGTCTCCTTCGTCCACGGCCGCGGGTATTTTTCCACCCCGTCACATCATCCCTCTCATCATCCATCACTCGACCTACCAGCGTCTGTGCAAGGTGAGCTTAAGAGCCCTCGTTCCTGATCGTCCCCCCGTCACCTGCCGGATGCGGTAAGCAGAGAGGGACCGACTTCATCTCGCGGAATCGGCAGAATGATTGCCCAGCACTCAGGCACAGCGTCGCTGCATATGCACAGTATGATGAGCGAGAGAGGGGTTGCCCGTACTCTCTTGCCTCTTGGCAAATCAGTGATCTTCAGAGGGAGACTACATAAACTACATCAAGGTATGCCGTCCGTCTGTTTCCCTTCGCTCATCCTCCACCCTTCCGTTGAGAGGTGTCTTGTTTTTCCCGTCCCTCCTCATGTCTGGTATCGTGCCGTGAGAGCCTGTCAGGATGTTGTTCAACAAGCTAGCACAGGCAGCTCTGCTGTCTGCCGGCGCGCTTCAGAATGTCGCCGCCATGGCCATTGGCGGCCAGAAGATGGTCATCAAGCCCGAGCTTAACCGGAGAGCTTTGCAGGATATCGTCACTTACGACGAGGTGAGTGATGTCGTGGACGACATCTCATTTACCAAAGGCAGTACTAAGACCATCGACCTTGCCAGCATTCCCTCTTCGTGCGTGGCGAGCGCATCATGTTCTACTCCGGAGAGTTTCACCCCTTCCGTCTTCCCGTCCCAAGTCTCTGGTTGGACGTCTTCCAGAAGATCAAGGCCCTGGGCTACAATGGTGTCTCCTTCTACGTCGACTGGGCCCTCCTCGAGGGCAAGCCTGGCGACTTCAGCGCGGAAGGCGTCTTCAGCTTCGAGCCCTTCTTCGAGGCCGCCCAGACTGCCGGCATCTACCTCCTCGCCCGGCCCGGTCCCTACATCAACGCCGAGGTTTCTGGTGGCGGCTACCCCGGATGGATGCAGCGCGTCCCGGGCCTGCTCAGGACCAGAGACCCTAGCTATGAACACGCGACCGACAACTACGCGGCTCGCATCGGCGCCATCATTGCCAAAGCGCAGATCACCAACGGTGGCCCCGTCGTCCTCGTGCAACCGGAGAATGAATATACGCAGGGTGTGACTCCCGAGTTCCCGGACGCCGAGTACTTCGGTTACGTGGAAGCTCAATTGAGGAATGCTAGCATTGTCGTCCCATTCATCAGCAACGACGCCTCCCCGAAAGGACACTTCACGCCTGGCCACCCATCAGCGGTCGACATCTACGGCCACGATGGCTACCCTCTCGGCTTTGACTGCGCCAACCCCTACACCTGGCCCGACAACGCGCTGCCCACGAACTTCCGTACTCTCCATCTCCAGCAAAGCCCCAGCACGGCGTACTCGATCGTCGAATTCCAAGGTGGCTCTTTCGACCCTTGGGGCGGACTCGGCTTTGCCCAGTGCACCGAACTTTTGGGCCCAGAATTCGAGCGGGTGTTCTACAAGAACGACTTCAGCTTTGGCGTCACCATCTTCAACATCTACATGACTTACGGTGGTACCAACTGGGGCAACCTAGGTCACCCTGGAGGGTAGGTTATGATCTGGCAACCCCACTATGCGGGACACCAGCTAACGTATAGCCTCACAGATACACCAGCTACGACTACGGTGCCGTCATCGAAGAGACGCGCGAAGTCACTCGGGAAAAGTACAGCGAGGCCAAGCTCGAGGCCAACTTCATCCAAGCCTCGCCCGCTTATCTCACCGCGGCTCCACAGAACAACACTCGCAGCAACGGCTCCTACACCGGAAACAGCGCTCTTGCGGTGACTCCGCTGCTCGGCGGTAATGGCGTGACCAACTTCTTTGTCCTCCGTCACTCGGCATACAACTCTCTTGCTACCACCAACTACAACATTACGCTGCCAACCAGCAAAGGCAACATCACCATTCCTCAACTCGGTGGCACGCTGTCTCTGCACGGCAGGGATTCGAAGATCCATGTCTCCGATTACGATCTTGGCGGAGTCGATCTCCTGTACTCCACCGCCGAGATCTTTACGTGGAAGAGATACGGCAACAAGAGGGTGCTCGTCGTCTACGGTGGCCCGGGCGAGGAACACGAGCTCGCGGTTACCAACGCTGGCCACGCCCGTATCACTGAAGGCTCTGGCGTCAAGCTGGGCAACAAAAATGGTGCGACCATCATCAATTACACGGTTGGCTCCAAGAGAGCAGTCGTGAACCTCAGCGATGGCCTCACCGTCTACCTGCTCAGCCGGAATGAGGCTTACAACTACTGGGTCATCGACTTGCCAAGCAACCCGGTCTCCGGCAACTACACGAATGCGACCACCTTTACTTCGGCACCGATCGTCAAGGCCGGCTACCTTCTCCGTTCTGTCCAGGTCGCCGACGGTTGCGTGCACCTCACTGGTGACCTGAACGCCACTGCCGACATTGAAGTCATCGGCGGTGCTCCCGCTCACACGACCGAGCTGACCTTCAACGGACAAAGCATCCCGTTCAAGCAACACGCCTCCGGAGTCGTGACGGGGATCGCCACGTACAAGAACGCCTCGTTCTCCATCCCCAACCTTTCCACCGTGGGCTGGAAGGTCATTGACAGCTTGCCCGAGGTCCAACCCGGCTACGACGACAGCCTCTGGACTTCCGCCGACCTGACGTACAGCAACAACACCGAGCTGAACCTCACCACCCCACGCTCGCTGTATGCAAGCGACTACGGTTACAACACCGGCAGCCTCATCTACCGAGGTCACTTCACTGCTACGGGTGGCGAGTCGACTTTCCAGGTCACCACCCAGGGTGGCCTTGCGTTCGGGCATTCTATCTGGCTGAACAGCACCTTCCTCGGTTCCTTCCGCGGCGCAGACCGGTAAGTGATACAAAGACTACCCACGCGCCCGAAGCGCTTGCTGACCCTTTTCGTGCTAGGTACAACAACGCCAACGAGACCTACACCCTGCCGACCCTTTCTGCCGGGCAGTGCTACATCCTCACCATCCTGATCGACCACATGGGCCTGAACGAGGACTTCACCGCCGGCACCAGCGAGATGAAGAGCCCCCGCGGCGTCCTCCACTACAACCTCGCCGGCCACGCCCAGAGCGACGTGACCTGGAAGCTGACCGGCAACCTCCACGGCGAAGACTACGAAGACCGCACCCGCGGGCCCCTCAACGAGGGCGGCCTCTACGCCGAGCGTCAGGGCTACCACCTCCCCGGCGCCCCGACGGGCAACTGGTCTTCCAGCGCCCTGGGCCCCATGGCCGGCCTCAGCCACGCCGGCGTGAACTTCTACTCCACCACCTTCGACCTCGACCTGCCCGCCGGCTACGACATCCCCCTCTCCTTCTCCTTCTCCAACGTCACCACCGCCGCCGGTGCCCCAGCCACCTACGGCAGCAGCGGCAGCAGCAATACCGTCCCGGCCTACCGCTGCCAGATCTACGTCAACGGCTATCAGTTCGGCAAGTACGTGCACAACATCGGGCCCCAGGACGTCTTCCCCGTGCCCGAGGGCATCTGGAACTACCACGGTAGCAACTACGTCGCCGTCAGCCTGTGGTCGCTCGAGGCCGAGGGCGCCAAGGTGGGCAACTTGAGTTTGGTCGCCGGGCCCGTGATCCAGAGTGGCTTTGGCCCCGTTGCGTTGAGCCCCATGACGGGGTGGACGGCCCGTGCGGGCGCGTACTAGGTGTTCGTGACATGATGGATTTTTGCCGTCATAGCTTCATAGTAGTAGTGCAGAGACGGAGATGACTGAGTGAATGAATGATGATCTCTCGTTGTTTTGATCTCATGGTTAGAAGTGTCAGCCATGTGAGCTTGTACGTCTTGACTTTATATACAATCACCCGGCGGAGGTCTTCTGAAAGAGGTGAGGAGGTGAAGTGGGACTTCACCTAGCCAACGCGCCCATCTCTGTGCCACCCATCACATCACATCAAACACCCATTCCTCCGACTCGAATGCAACTCCGACATCCCCACCTTCTTCCTCCTCCTCCTGCTCTTCCTCTCACCTCCCTCCCCACCACCCGCAGCCCGCGCGAAAACCTCCACCACCCACTCATACCACACCTTCCGATCGTCCGTCTGCCGCCACATCGTCACCTCCATCTCCTCGCCGCCGCCGACGGGCACGGGCGTCTTGAGCGGGAAGAAAATCGGGAACCAACTGATCATGTCTTTACTCTTGGCCTCCATCGTGACGGGATTGGTCGAGAGCTCGACGACGGCGGCGGGTTGACTATTGCTGCTGCTGCTGCGATATAAAACCGTTTCGAAGTAGCCCGCTAGACCGTGGCAGACGCCGCGGTCAGGGATGGGGAAATGGAGTGTGCGGGTGCGCGCGTTGTGCTCGTTGCTGCCGTCGCCGCCGACCCAGCCGCCGGCGTCGGTGGTGCCGCCGGCGCGAAGACGGGATTGGGAGAGGGTGGTGCTGGGGAGGGGGTGGGAGAAGGACCAGGTTTTTTCCACGTGTGGAGCGGGTGGTGAGGTTTCGGTGGACGGGGATGCGGGGTCGTCGTGGGAGAGATAGTCGAATTGGTGGAGCATGACGACGTACGGCAGCTCCCACTTGTCGACGGTCGTCATGTTAGTGTCCGTCGGGCTGGCGCGGCTGAGGAGGTCGCTGTGCAGCTTCGGCGCGGCGATGGGGGTGAGGTGGGCGCTGTAGCTTTGGGGGATGTTGATGCCGTGGTCCGGGTGGAGGACGTGTTGGACGCCGTCGAGGCATTCGGGCGAGAGCTCGTTGTCGGCGAAGGAGCCCAGCAGTTCCGAGACCAGAATGTCGACTTTGTCGATCGCGCCCGTGGGTGAGGTCGGTCCTGGCCAGGTGCGCATGTCGGACTTGACCACGGTGACTTGGTTATTCCAAAGCGGGTCGGATGCGTTGCGACGCTGGAGTAGGACGTGCGCGTTTGGGTTCTTCTCGACGGCCCAGCATCGGATGTTGATTCCGGTGCTGCGGCTCGCCGAAAGCGCTCTGGTCACCAGCGGTCCTCTTCCCGCACCGACAACCGCGATAGTGATCTCTGGGCTCTCGCCTAATTGGCTCCTGAGGTCTGTCAATGCAAGGGCGATGGCTTTCTCGTACCATTCGTACTTGACGGGATCTTTCTCGAAGACCTCGTACGTGATACTTTCCAGGTTATCCGTCAACGGCTGCAGCGGTGATTGCAAGTAGTCCTGGTACCCTTGCCCGAACAATTCCATAGGCGGCCGAGCCGGCTGAGTCTGCTGTAGATGTCGCATGTACTTCAAGTGCAGAGTAGTATCGTCTGGGGGTGCCGTTGCCTGCGATGCTGCTTCGGCCGGTGTAGGCTCCGAACGCTGTCCATGGGCTGTACCTGGATCATCACTCGGGATTGCTCCAACGTCGCTCAGGAGTACCCAAGGTGGGAGTCGGAGACGCAGAAACCTTGTCAGGTATTGTTGGTGCTGTTTTGGTAAGACAGGATAGCCTTTGGCGTTGCGGAGGAAGCTCGTTCTTGGGAGCATAAGAAGTCGAACCGGCTCAGAGAACCAGCGTGATTGCAGTGACCTAGAAGGCAATTGACGCGGCACCTCGAGAGCTAGTCAATGCTCGTCAGCGCAGGTTGAAGTCGAAGCGATAATAGAGCGTGATGTACCTTCATGTCCTGCCGATTCGCTCGAGGACTGTAGGAAGAAACAAAACACGCAAGATTTGAAAGACGAGCTTGAGAGAGACAAGAGAACCCTTGCAGGAGTGCATACCTATAGAGAGTCTTGTGGTGTATTTACACATGATCTGGACCGTGTTCCACATCTCCCATGCCCCGTACAAGTCCAGCTCGCCCTCTTCGTCTTCGTCCCCAGGAACGCCATACTGCGATCGAGCTAGTTCGGCCAGATGGGCGCCTTCCGCGCTGACGTCTTGCTCCAGCTCGCCGATCATGGGGAGCAGCATGTGCAGCTGTAGGTATGGTCCCAGCCCCAGAGCTTCCTGTATAGCCCGCGCATGCTGGACAGTCCCGCCTGAAGAAAGCGGTCCATAGACGAGGATGTTGCTGACACCACAGAAAGCCGCATACGCCACTTCTAGGTTGAAGACCTGTCTGCTGACGTGTGCAACCAGCGGATCTCGAGAGCCGAGGTCGATCCAGGAGCTCGTCACTGCAATGAACGAGGCGTTGCTTCCTTCGGGTGTAAGATCGGTGTCCTGAGGAGTGAGAGGCGAGACGAGAGGCATTGGTACCGCAGTCGCCGTGGACGTAGCATTGGCAAGGCCATCAACGTAAGCTTGAAGGGTGGTGAGTACTCGGGACTGGAAATGGGTGGTGGTGATCGGTGCGGTCAGCATATCATATCCCACATTCTGCGCTCGCACGAGCAGATCACCAGTGACTGGGGTGGTCCGTTGACTTTCATGATGGCCAACATAAAGGATTGTTGCTGGTTCACCTGCAAGAGACGTTTCGCCGCCGTCCAGTGCAGACATGGTAGATGTGGTGTTGTCTGTTCGGTGTGTGGGGACAGAAGTATGTCATTCAGGAGTCGTGTTGACAGACGATATTGGTTCTACAGACGGTCCATGCTGACTTAGACGTTGTTGCTGGCGAAAACACTTCGACATCCTCAAGTGAAGGTGAAGTTTCGGAGGCCGTCGTCTCTCCCACGACTTTTGCACACCAAAACGCGATGGCAGCCTTGCAGCCTTATAGCCACAGAAGTTGTCGTAAAAAACTCTGGACCCTCATCTACATGTAGTAAAGGTCGGCGCAAGTGCAAACCTCCGCCACCACTCCAGGCCCATAAACAATCACCCATCGCAAACATGGCAGACGGCGAAACCTCACGGTTCAAGCGGCAGAAGATGTCTCCAGACGACGGTCGCTCCAACCCCTACTTGGCGCACATGTTCGAAAACGGAAACGGCGCCGAAATCGACGGGCACGCAAACGGCTACGGTAATGGCGTCCCCAAAGCATCGAAAGGCGCCGGCAACGCCCTCTCCAAGCTGCAGCGCCATGGGACAACAGCGAAAGAAGCCAAGTTGGCGGAGGATGGGCCGTCCAATCCGTTCAAGCCCCAGGCGCAGCTCTCGGACCGATACTTCGGCATCTTGAAGACGCGGAGAGATCTCCCGGTGCATGCGCAGCGACAAGAGTTTCTGGACATGTACCAAAGGACGCAGATCCTGGTCTTTGTGGGTGAGACGGGGTCGGGTAAAACAACGCAGATACCGCAGTTCGTGCTGTACGACGACCTCCCGCAATCGCAAGGCAAGATGGTCGCCTGCACGCAGCCTCGCCGAGTCGCGGCCATGTCGGTCGCGCAGAGAGTGGCGCAGGAGCTGGATGTTACCCTTGGTGAAGAGGTCGGATACAGTATTCGGTTCGAGGACATGACTGGGCCAAAGACAGTACTCAAATATATGACTGATGGTATGCTGCTGCGGGAAGCCATGAACGATCATGACTTGAAGCGGTACAGCACCATTATCCTCGACGAAGCGCACGAACGTACCCTGGCGACCGACATCCTCATGGGCTTGTTGAAGGAAGTCGTGCAGCGGAGACCTGATCTCAAACTCATCATCATGTCGGCCACCCTTGACGCGCAGAAATTTCAGAAATACTTCATGAACGCACCTTTGTTGGCCGTACCTGGCCGGACCCATCCCGTCGAGATCTTCTACACACCTGAGCCAGAGCGGGATTATGTGGAAGCTGCCATACGGACGGTCTTGCAAATCCACGCTACGGAACCGGAAGGCGACGTTTTACTCTTCTTGACAGGTGAAGAGGAAATTGAGGATGCCTGCCGCAAGATTAACCTGGAAGCGGACGAGATGGTGCGCGAAGCGGACGCCGGTCCGATCAAGGTCTACCCACTTTACGGCACCCTTCCACCAGCACAACAACAACGCATCTTCGACCCGGCGCCGGCTCCTTACAAGGCAGGTGGCAGGCCCGGTCGGAAAGTCATCGTCTCAACCAACATCGCCGAGACTTCTCTGACCATTGACGGTATCGTCTACGTCGTCGACCCCGGCTTCAGCAAGCAGAAAGTCTACAACCCACGGATCCGTGTAGAGTCCCTCCTTGTCTCGCCAATCAGTAAAGCTTCCGCGCAACAGCGGGCCGGTCGTGCCGGACGTACACGACCCGGCAAGTGTTTCCGCTTGTACACCGAGGGCGCGTTCAAGAAAGAACTCATCGACCAGTCGTACCCAGAAATCCTCCGCTCCAACCTCGCTAGTACCGTGCTAGAGCTGAAGAAGCTGGGCATTGACGATCTCGTCCACTTCGATCTGATGGATCCTCCCGCGCCGGAGACGCTCATGCGCGCCCTGGAAGAGCTGAACTTCCTCGCCTGCCTCGACGATGACGGAGAACTGACAGCCTTGGGCAAAGTCGCCTCTGACTTCCCTCTCGACCCAGCGTTAGCCGTCATGCTGATATCCTCCCCCGAGTTCTACTGCTCAAACGAGATCCTCTCCCTGACCGCCTTGCTCTCCGTCCCACAGCTCTTCGTCCGCCCTGCCGCGGCACGCAAGCGCGCGGACGAGATGAAGGACCTCTTCGCACACGCCGACGGCGACCACCTCACCATGCTCAACGTCTACCACGCCTTCAAGTCTCCGGAGGCGCAGGCGAACCCCAAGCAATGGTGCCACGACCACTTCCTCTCCTACCGCGCGCTCCAGCAAGCCGACAACGTGCGCCTGCAGCTGAAGCGCATCATGGAGCGCGAGGAGGTCGAGCTCATGTCCACGCCCTTCGACGACAAGAAGTACTACGAAAACATCCGGCGCGCGCTCGTGGCCGGCTTCTTCATGCAGGTGGCGAAGAAGGACTCGTCGGGCAAGACGTACGTCACGGTCAAGGACAACCAGTCGGTGCTGCTCCATCCCTCGACCGTGCTGGGCCAGGACAGCGAGTGGGTGGTGTACAACGAGTTCGTGCTCACGAGCAAGAACTACATCCGGACCGTCACGGCGGTGAAGCCGGAGTGGTTGTTGGAGATCTCGCCCACGTATTACGATGTGGACACGTTCAGCAAGGGGGAGATCAAGACGAGTTTGCAGCGGGTGTCGGACAAGGTGCGGCGGAGGGCGGCCGTGACGGGTGGGGGTCGGACGCGGTGAAGGGGGGTGATGTTTTGGGTCCCGGTGGTGCGATCCGCGGCATGTGGGAGTTACTGGAATGGTGGAGGAAGGCATTCCTATGGCTAGGGATACGATCAATCTACACACAAGACGGTACATCGGGGGTACGATGCAATCGACCTGTCTTGGAGAAGAGCTGGAATATCGTAATCTACCTCACGAATTCAATGCTCAAGGCCGGACGTAAATAGTGTTGTTGATGAGGGAGATATGGACGGAGGACTAAATGCGGGTGTAGATCCTACGTGAGGCCGCGAGCCCACGAGTAGCATGACAATGATATAGATACTAGTCAGAACATGCTCCAGCATGCTTCCACTGTCCCACGTTCGGGCGAATGATTTCGGTTGAATGTCACCTCTGCTGATGAGGTGACGAGCTTGTGCCGACCAAACTTGCAGAAAGGCATGATGAGATGAAGGGCAGTTGTTTTGTCCGGTGGGAGAAGCAGGAAGTCATTGCGACTCCGGTCGAGTCCACGTGAGAACCCCGGATCTATTCGACGTGAACACCCGGTTTCTCGCCTACAGGTACTTCTACCGTCCCAGATCAGGCAACCCGTTTCTCTTTCCCATCCGTACGGACGGTGTCCGACGGTAAGCTACTGGACCACATGTCTGCCCAACACACGAGGTCACGCCACGGCGGCCCATCGCTTGACCGCACCCTGCCTCAACAAGAGGGGGTTCTCATGATGCAGTCGAACCAGCCAGGTCACATCCACGAAGAAAGAGACGGGGCCACATGCAGACTGCGCAACCGGTTCGACCGTCTGACCGTGAGCGCCCTTGAGGGCGACAAGGTCGACCCTGACGAAAAGCACGATGGACAGTCTGTCCAGTTTTTGTCCGAATACAACAACACTTGCACCGCCCTTTCCCTCATCTCACTGGGGAGGACGAGAAGACATGGGAGCGGTGTATTGACCGACATGTTCTTCGTCACCGCGTACCTACTGTACCGAAAAAGCGAGTCGGCCTTCGATCCCCGCGCAGAGAGTAAAACCCTTTTCCACGTGATGGTTAGTCGACTGTCTTATTACAACGTTCCCCGAGTTTCTCCACCGGATGGTTTGTTTTTCGGTCGTCGGGTTTGCGGCGGACAAAGAGCAGCCACGTTCTTGCGGACCTTTGGTTCCCCTCAAGTTTTCGGGTGACAACGCGTCGGCGGGATGGATGGCGGTGGGCGGGTGAGTAGCGGTCATCTTTCGATATTTACTTATCCTTGATCATTCCCGGCTCTGTTTCACATGGGAGTGTCTATGTCCTCATCAGTCGCTTTGTCTTCTTAGCATCATCATCATCATCCATCGGGGTCAGCGGTTCTTGTCCTCAGCATCATCATCACCAGCCGCCACATCCCACCAGACCTTTATTTGTTGCCCGGTGACTGCAATCATACCTAGCAATCACATGCAGGTCATTGGCATGTAGGTATCGCCTGCGCGAACCTTTCCCCAAGAACAAATATCTTCCAAACCTCTCCTCCGCCAACAACCATGACTTCCTACTCTTCAACAACAAGCTACATCTCCTCCCCGACAACCTCACCCGCCACCCAACCAGTCAAGATGACGACAACATCTGCACCCAGCTTCAACACCACCATCACCCCAAAACATCAAACCCACGCCTTCTCCTCCAGCACCCTCCGCAAACTCAGCAACAGCAGCAGCGACCTCCCGAGCGCATACGTCAGCGACCTCGACCTTTTCGCCGACATCCTCAGCCTCGACGACAACTATCACGACGACGACGAGGACATGGACGAGCCTTACCTCAGCGAACCCCCGGCGCCGCCTCGACCGGCAGAAGTCTGGTTGGCGCAGCCGCTGCTGCCGCCTGTGCTCACGCCCCGACGGCGGAGCAGTGGTGGGCAGACGAAGGCGAAGAGTCTTCGTCAGTCGCAACCGTTGATGAGTAAAGGGTGATGGAAGAACGGGATTTTGTACAGTGTGTGGCTTGGCTCGAACGACCTCTCTGGACGGAAGTACTGACTGGATCTGACGAATGGTTCTGAATGGCTCTGGCGAGATTTTTCTGGCGCGTCTAATATCGACATCTCAGTACCCGACAAGCTCGACGACATTATCGATATTTCACCGTCGGTCGTACTCTTTCCTTATGGACTCCACCCAACGGTCTCGCTTTCAGCAGAGACGCCATCACATCAATTGCACTTGTCGTACAGAAAAGGTATGGAGCTGGTAGCGGCACAACATGGTCTATCAAGCCCCGCTTGAAAATCCACTTTCCGCCGCGCATCCAAAGAATGAGTTGCCGCATCATCTCATCAGAGCATACGTCGATACCACCTGGCTTGGGCGATACCAAGAAATATTGCGCCCGCCACTGGACGAACCTTGACTCGACCACAACGTGTGCAGTCCCGAAGCAACTAGTAATTAAACCGGAGAACGCCTTTCCGATAACCAGGCCTTCCGCGGAGCTGCAACCGACTTCCTTTGCACATCACCGTTCTGCAGTACAGGTTCGCCGCACGGCTGCATCGATCCGCAGCACGCGAGTTGGAGCAACGCACGAGGCCAGTCAGCATCCAATGTTCGATCAAGTGCCCAGGTATTCGGGATGGGAAAGAACAGAACGGCAGGCGAGCATGCAGTGATGATTTCGTCACATATGTGCCTCTTATCCCGAACCATATTGATTCGGGGGAGGAAGCGAGGAGGTCGTTCTGGCGCGATGGCGTGCCCGCTTTGCATTCAGTGGGTAAGGCAGGATAGGTAGTTCATCAATCGAATGAGGATGCCCTTCGAAGCGCCTGCATCCTCGTCTCGCTACCGCCCGGATCTGCATCGTGCAGCTGGGCTTGCCTTTTTCGCCTTTAGAGCCAATAGCCATCCATTTGCCGATGACGGTCACACCCTGAATATCACTGTCGTGCAGCTCATCGGCACCTTATCACTCTGAGCATGAACATTGAGAATGGAATCGAGAGAAGCGGATTGTCCCCCATTGTTTCCGCCGCACGAAAGGTGAATGCATCGCATGGTGGCGTTGTGAGTCAGTGTGACGAGGTGCGCTTCGCTGGTTACTGACGAGGCGTGAGACTGCCCATGCTGCATGCGGTCCGAGATGTTTCGTATCACAAAGACGTGGGGTCGGTCGGTATATGTGGGTGGATGAAAGGAGGAGGGAGGGACGGGCAGCTCCGAGCCTGCTCTGGGGTTTGCACTACGTGCGACGACAGCGTAGACCGCTCTCACTCTTTCATCCCTTCATCCCAAACCGAGAGCGCTCTGAATCCTCCGGTGATTGTTGAAGTCGGATATTCAGTCGAGTGTTCACGTGACGAATGTAGGCGCTGTCAGGAGTTAGTGCGTCTCCTAGCGGCTGGACGGATGAACCAATGATGCGCGGAGAGCACGTGTGCGTCGGTACGGGAGTACAGGTGTAGGCGCCTGCTAACCAGCGGCCACTGCATGCGAATCACATTCATCCGACCTCACCATCACACACGTGACGCCGCATCACCCACTTCACTCTTATCCCCCAGCGCGTGGGAAAGCATCCGAATCGGCATCCCGTGCGAATGCTCACAAGCTGCAGCTGCTCGACGACGAATGGCAGTCCATGGCCTCTCCTTCGCCTGCCCATAGGCTTTGCCACCCCAGCCCTTCACATCTCGACTCGAGCCGCTTTCTCCCTCTTCCATCTCGTCCGTCCACCGTCGCATGGCACCGGTCATGCCGCATGCCTGCCCAGGCGGTGCTAGACCACTCCTCACGCTCCGCTCGTCATCGTCAAGCGACTACGCGCCCGCTCACGGTCGGTCTGGCGAAGTGGGCAGGTAGGAGACCGTAGGACTGCATTCATAGACGGGAGTACAGTACTTCCCTCACCTCGCCTCTCATCCCGCCCCACCTCTTCTTTGCACTCTTCTCTGCTTTCGCCTCTGCATCCGACCCTCGACCTGCACACCATTGCGTCCGTCCCCTGTCTTTCGAACCCAGAACCTTACGGAAGTACTGTGTATCCCCCAGCGCGGCTGCCTGCACCTGCAGCGGCCAGCTCATCAGAGCTGGGATTGCTATTCGCGGCGTGCGGGACCAAGCGCACCGAGCGAGCTCCTCGAGTCCTCGACCTCCATCGCCCCCTTGGTCGTTCACAGGGCCAAGAGGTGCGCGGAGTGTGTGACCGCACCCTCTTAGCGCGCATGGTACGTGGGACCCGGACGCCTTTCCCTGATATACAAACCTCCGTTGCACCTCTTCCTGTCACGGCCGTTTCCGGCAGTCGACCTACTCCGTGACCCACCCCCCCCCCGACGGCCTCGATGTAGACGGCCATGAGCAGAGCGCTGGACGTTGTTTGACTGACATACTGCTCCCTCGCTCCTCCCAGCTCAACCGCCCCGCGCGCACACCATGTCGACCGGTCAATATTCGAGGCATCAGATCGGGTCCGGAACCTCGAGCGCCGTCCCACCGAGACATACACCGCCACCGGCCGTGCTCACACCGGAGAACACAGATCAAGGCTTCGAGCCGTGCGCCGCCACTGCTTCCTTCCTTCTATACTCCCAGCGCAACCTGATCCTCGTCCTTCACCATGATACCCTGACCATCGAGCGCCGCTTCGACCTCCACCGCGAGGATGTGCTGTGGATACAAGTCGACAACGTCAGCGAAAGAGGTTCGGGACGGCTGGCGGTCAGCTACGATGCCGGCAGCACGGCGATCGTGTGGGACATCCTCACCGGCGGCGAGGTGGCACGGTTCTCGGCGTATGAGCACATGCGGGTGGCCAGCTTCATGCGGAACGGCAACATTGCGTTCGGCAACGATCAAGGCAACATTATCCTCTTCGAACCTTCGACCTCGGAACACATCTCGGCCCGGACCATCTTCGATCCGGTCACGGCTCTCGCGCCTGCCTCCGACTGCAGGGCATTCGCTATCGGGTATCTGAATGGATCGATCCTCATCGCGACGCTGCAACCGTCATTCACCATCCTACATACCTTGACCACGACTCGGGCACCATCGCGCATTACCGCCCTCGCTTGGCATGGATCCTCCTCCAAGCAAAAGAATGAAATGCTTGCCACCCAGACTTCCGACGGCGATCTGCGAGTTTGGAGTGTTCCGAAAATCCCGTTCCAGGACGCACCCACTATCATCAGAGTCTTGCAAAGAGCGGAGCACTCCGCTCTCGGTCCATCTTGGTTCGCCTGGTCCAAGAATGGGCGAATTGTACAGTATACCGAAAGGTACGTGCGCTGCATGGTATCGCTGGAGGCCTTCCTGTATAGCTAACCGTTCGCAGCGAGACGAGGTCTTGGGACGTGCGGACGAAGAAAGTGACGTTCGAAGTGATCCCGACCATCGAAAACGTGATGGCCGTTGCCAACTACGGTCCCGCTGCCACGCTCTTTGCACTCGGCCGTAATCACACGGTGCAACAGTACGACATCACCCCAAACCAGGCCCCAATGCAGGTCGCTAGCGTACAACACGTGCCCGCGAATACACCACCCACGCCACCTACGGTACTGCAGGAGCACAAGAACCCTTCTGGCGAACCGAGGACAGCTGTGTCGACTGAGGCACCTGTCCTAACTCTTTACTCTGAACCGGAAAGCAGCGCAGACGAAGGTGGCGCCATGTCCCCGCTGCAGAAGATCGCACGCGAGATGGACTCTTTGGACGCGATGGAATCTGAACTGCGCGACCGGGTCATGCCCCTCAGTCCGAGCTCGAGTCGGACCTCTTCGGTAAGTTCCAAATCGTCCGGGTCACGCAGCAGCCGCAAAGGACGAAAGTACCTGTACGACCCACCATCTTCACGGGCGTCGAGTAGTCCGGGTTTCAATGGGACGGAGTTCTCATCTGGAGACTCGATCAGGCTAGGCCACGAGAGCATGTCCATTCACTCGGTCTCTTCATATGCCTCCAAGCCTCGCCACATTCCATCTACTCTGCGCAAAGACCTTCTCCGAGATCCGAGCGAAGGACAGCATACCGCCTCCATGGACCTCTTCCCTTTCACGAAAGCGAAACTACGTGAAGTGGCGTTTAGAACTCCGCACTACGGTACTCTTGCCCGTACTCCCGAGGTACTGCAACGAGAGATGTTGAGCGTAGTATTTGGCTGGCGCGACGATGTCCGGAGCCTGATCCGTGACGAGCTCGCGAGGCAGCGGCCGGCTTCGGCAAGCGCTGTGCTGCTCACGAAATGGCTGGGTGAGGTGGGTGCCGACAGCATGGCTTCTGGGGTTTGCAACGAGTCCATGACCTCCTCGGATTGGATGCTCCTCGCTCTGAGCAGCATTGGGCAAGACTCGCAAAAGCAGGTGGGGGAGGCCTTCGTGCAGCGCTTGCTCGAAAAGGGCGATATCCACCCGGCCGTTGCCATCCTGCTGGGTTTTGGCGAGAACAGTGAAGCTATCGAAGTGTATGTCTCGCAAGGCTACTGGATGGAGGCCGTGCTGCTGACCTGCTTGACGTCTCCGTCGGACTGGGGTCGCGTGTCCTTCCTCATCCGCAAATGGGGAGAGTACGCTGTCCAGCACGGAGAACCCGAGTTGGCCGTGCGATGCTTTTCGTGTACGAGCGTCGAGACCTCGGAGCCGTGGTTCTCACCGCGCGCACAAGATGCGGTCTACACCGCACAGCAGCTGCGCTTGACGGACCCGCAGAGCGCAGGGCCCGTAGCTAGCCCGCCGGTTTCACCCCCGTCTCGATCCGGATCGGGTAGGCTGACGGCGATGAACGCGTCCTTGAAACTCATCACTACCTTCGGTGACAAAGGCGCACCTGCCGCGTCGTTGAACGAAGGCAGGACGCCTATGGCGGGGGCGGTCCCTACGCCGATCGCTGAGTCGGCCGTGGACGCTTCGGGTCAAGTCTGGCGGAAAGTGGGCTCGACTCGCGATCCGTCGGAAGTGCGGACTGCCACGCCGGGAGGGTTCGGCCGAAGGAAGCGCTTACCGTCGCGGTCCGACATCGACCGGGTGCAACGGATGGCGAACGAACTGAGCCCTGCCGTCACGGCCCACGATCGTGCGCCGAAGCCTGGATCTCCTGCGGGCCATATGCGACGGACGTCCAACGTCAGCAGCATCCCGGAACCCGTCACGGCGCTGAAGCCGACTGTGTATGCGAGTGGCAGTCTTACGCCGGGCGTCCGCGAAAACAACCACCTCCCATCCCCTTCGGACGCCGTCTTCACGCGGCTGAGAGAGCAGTCTCGCGCCGGCGTCCGTGCGTCTTCGCGCGACAGGAAACCAGACGGTCTGGCCGTGCAGGTCGTCGAGACCCGGTATACGGACAACATGTCACCGGCCCCGAGCACTGGTGCCAGTGAGAGCGTACGCAGCGCCGCAACCGGCAAGAGTGGAGCGAATGCACCCAGTCCACCACTCACCAACGCCAGCGTCAAGGCCCGCGCGCTTGATAACTTCATCTCCAGCGTGGAAGTTGCCCGCCAGGAGCGTGCGAGCAGCAAAAGCCGCGCGGAGAGCCGGCAACGTGGAGAGAGTCGGCCTCGTGGCGAAAGCCGCACTGGTCGGACCGGAAGGCGGATGCGCGGCCCATCTGAAACCCGCGACGAGGATCGCGTTCGCTTCATCGTGCCCGCGAAGCGCTCGCCATCGTCGCCGGTGCCTTTGTCGCCGGCGGAGGTCGCACAGGCGAGCCAGGGAGCGGAGGTAGAGCCTGCGAACACGGATGACGAGAGTTTCTATAAAATCGCGTCGCCGGTGGAATCGCACAGGAGTGGACGGTCGGCTCTGTCTGCCAAGCTGGCTAACATCGGTGGACGTGGCCGCAACGGCAGTCTTGGCGAGGGAGCCCCGCCGGCATCGCCTTTGTCGCCTGTGCCGATGCCGCAAGAACGACGGATTACGGGCGACGCGGATGTTAAGGACTCTGATGGCCAACGCGTGCACATGCGAGCTCGAAGCTCCAGCAGGCATCCGGATGAGGACCTCCAATCCCGACGAGCCGCGAGTCGGACTCGCCGTGAGAGATCGTCTAGCCGGAGACCCGCCGGCAAGGAAGAGTCTGGAGGTATGTTGATGTCTGATGTGTTGACCGACAACCCTGCCGAGGATGACTCTGTATCTTCTATGCGATCGGAGAGCCGCAGACCGCCCCGCGGAATGAGCAGGAAAGAAGCAGCGGCTTTGGAGCTGGAGCAACGTCGCCTTTCCCTGGCCCGTCGCCCATCCGCACCGCCGATTCCTATGCCCGCCCAGCTGTCGAGCAGCAGGCCCGGGATGGGTCCGCGATCCAACACAGAGCTCGGAAACAGCCCGACATCGTACCTGCCGCCCATGTCCCGATCCCACACCGTAGATCCGGGAGCGATGGCCCGGCACAACCACGAGAACAACAAGAGGCTGAACGGCGTCGTGCTACCACCCATGGGCTTGCCGGCTACACCCCGAGCAATGCGTCACCCGCGCTACATGAGCGCCGACCCCGAGGAACGCGAAGGCGCGCCACCCATGCCGCAGATACCCGGCAATTTCAGCGACCTGTCTTCGCCCGGCGCCGGGAGCCTGACGGGCTCTAGCCTCAGTCAAGCCCCTTCTTCAATTGGCCAGCTTAGCCAGAGTCAAGTCTCGTCGTCTCAAGCGTCAAACGGAGCTCAGCCAGCGCAGGTGGAGACGGATGACCTCGGGCCGTTACTCCCGTCCACTGTCTTCGGGCAAAAGGCTTCACAGCCACCTCCTCGCTCTGCCTCTGCCCCACCAGAGAACATGCAGAGTGCACCAGTGCACCCTGCATACAAAGCCGGCCTACCTTCGTCCAACCGCAGACAGTCTCTGACCCGTGGGCACGTGAGGAAGATCTCGCCGCCCGACGTGTCTAACCCTCCTGACGCGACGGCACCGGCGGCCAGTATCGACGCAGCATTGCACGGCGACGGCGAGCAGCAACAAGTCGTCTTCATCTCCGAAGGCGAAGAAGCTCCCCCTTCCGTCATCATCTTACCCGAACTTCAACACCTCGCCGGCCCGCCACCTCCGCCACCTCCACCTACCATGTTCCACCATCACCACTACCATCAAGGCAGCTCCTCGGACGTGATCAACATCGCCATCGACCCGACCCCATCCGTCGCCGCCGCCGTGATCGACGTGCCCGCGCTGCCCGCCCCCATGGACCGCGCACACACCGTCTCCCCAGCCACGCACCGCCACCACCGGCCCCGTCAAAGCAGCGTGAGCGAGACCTTCGGCTCCCGCTTCTTCCGCGGCGCCATCACAGACCGGATCCGCACCCCCTCGCGCTCCCGCGCCAAGTCTCCTCCCGTAGCCCCTGCCGCCTCCTCCGATAACACGGCAACAACACAAAACATCGTCGCCAGCGGTTCGCAGCACCAACGTCCTCCTTACGAGACCGTCCTCCATCCCGTTTCCAACCCACAGCCGCAGTACGATAATTCCACCGCGCGCGCCAAATCGCCTTACGAGCAAGCCATGGCCGCCGGCGGACAGGATCAGCAGATCCCTCCTCCTCCACCTCCGCCGCCGCCACCACCAGCGGCATACGATGGCCGGACGCAGCTACAGGAGACGACGATCCCTCCTCCTCCTGCACCGCCGCAGCCCTCGCAGCCGCCTATCCCCCGCAGTCAGAGCGCGACGGGGTACTATCGCAGTCCGAAGGAGATTCGGGCGAACATGCCGCCCGTGACGTTGCAGCAGGGGGTTTATGACGGGGGTGGGTTTTTGTGATGGAATTATATGCTTTTTGGGGGGTGGGTTTTCTAGTTGAGTTTTGACGAATACGATTTGGACGATACCTCCCTCCCCTCCCCTCCTCTCCCCTCGAATCAATGAATGAACGAAGAAAGAAAGACGGGATTCACACACACATATCGACAGCATAGCGGGATTTTTATCATCATCGTTGAGCATCTTCTAGCGCAGGCGCATGTCAGACAGATGACTTTTGAAGCTTTTTCCTTTGCTTGGCTTGATGGGCGTTTCATTTGTGGATAGCTTTTGTACATTTGGAGTTTGTCTTGCGTTAAGATGGTAGGAGTAGCCTCACGGCCTGAATGAATGCCTCTCGTGGCTCTTTCTCTCGGTCCTTGTCACACGCACGTGAGGTACACTAGCAGAAGTCGTCGTCGTCGTAAGAGGACAACGTGACCATTCCCTCATCTTCTCTGGTACACAGGTTTTCTTCGCCCGCCTGCGTGTGCCAAGTAGAGAGCTGGTTACTTTGGCGCCCAAGGACTTGCAGCGAGCGGAGCAGCACTAATCACCACATACATTGTTTGTGCACTGCATTGTGCGCGATAAAGGCAGGTCGACGAAAAACGTTGCATGTTCTTTGCCTCTCTCGGCCCTTGAGTTTGCGGCCGAGAAACAAGCCGGGGTCTGTTGTACGAACGGCCGGCCCGCCGGCCGCCCACGGGCTCACGGCAGATTGGCCGAAGCAGACTTACTTCGATGAAGCATAAAGTACGAAGGTGGGTGGGACGACATGCAACACACCGTAGTCCGTGGCTTCCCTTTCACAGCGTTTGCTGTACAACCAAGAAATCGGCGCTAGGCCGCCTCGTTGACGGCCTGCAGAAAAGCATCAGGGTGAGCTGGAGGCGAACTGCTGCAGGTGTGACAAGTGCCACGTTCGTGTTTTCTGGGG
>Ga0058704_10000014_pt1 | contig 80629 bp, 77 predicted proteins | sample AgamicMgSfe_FD_71363 | JGI IMG/M metagenome (GOLD analysis project Ga0058704, IMG submission 71363) | Agave microbial communities from Guanajuato, Mexico - Mg.Sf.e | ecosystem: Host-associated > Plants > Phyllosphere > Phylloplane/Leaf | place: Guanajuato, Mexico | collected 2012-05-30
CATCAGCACCATCCTCTTCGTCCCCAAACATCACCAATCCAGCCCCTCACCTCCCCATTCTCCTCCAGAATCCAACATCCCCTCAACCAAACACTGGACCGACTGCCCCACCCCAGGCACCATCACCCTGCTCTCCCAACCCACGGGCCAGATCTGCGCCGTCTGCGGCGACATCCTCGCCACGCGCCTCCGGGCCCGTGGGATCAGGGGCATCGTCGCCGACGGTCGCGTCAGGGATCTCGCGGCCATGCGGGAGCTGTGCGACCACGGGGATTTTACCGTCTGGTCCCGGGGGACGAGTACAGTCGGCACGGGCCTCGAGGCCGTGGCGTGGGCGGCGGATGTGCCTGTGACAGTCGGCGGTGAAGGCGGGGTGGAGGTGAAGGCCGGGGATGTCATGTGTGCGGATGCAGGGGAGAGGGGGTGCGTGGTGATTCCGCGGGAGAGGTTGGAGGAGGTCATGGCGTTGTTGCCGGGGTTGAAGGCGGCGGATGAGCGGTGTGTAGCGGATGTCAGGGATGGGGTGGAGGTGTTGGAGGCTTTTAGGCGGCATCGGGGGTGAAAGTGAGAAGCTGAGGTCGTACATCGCGCACTTCTACATCATGCGTGTTTCATGATCCGTCTGATACGTACAGAGACAGTAACGAGGTCGTGCGTAAGGTGCGTTGATATTGCTCGCTATCTAGAGTTTGCTTGGTGCCTTTCGGGAGCGTTTGTTTCTATGAGAGCTATAAGCCCATTGATTGCTTCGTGTACAGCATCCCCCTTCCTTCAAAAAGGCGTCAGCGGTAGCAAAGACTTGCTCACCTCTCGCGCCCAAATGCTGGCGGAGCCGCCGGCTTGTTGTCGAGGATCTTTTCAATCTCCTCCATGATCTCGGGCGTGATCTTGGGCACCAATGCGACGGCCTTGCAGTTGTCCTCAATTTGGGAGACCTGTGTAGCAAAAGTCAGTGATTGAGGTAGGACGATAGTAGGGGCGGTTATGACACATACCTTAGTTGCACCGAGGATGACGGTGCTCACGTTCTCATTCTTGATGCACCACGCAATACTGAGGGATGCGACGCTGCCACCAAGCTTCTCGGCGATCTACGACATAGTATCAGCATGGCAAAACCTCACTCAACATATGGCAGAGTAGGATGGTCACCTACCTCAGTCAGCTTCCTGACCTTGGCAATCTTTGCCTTGCCCTCCTCGCTTTGCAGAGACTTGACCGTTCCCTCGAAGAAGCTCTTGTTGGTCGCGAAACGCGAGTCTTCCGGAATACCGTCGTTGTACTTGCCTAGAGACATACTTAGCCTCTTTCATACATTATGCCACTTGATGTAGTACTCACCCGTAAGCAAGCCGGACGCCAGCGGAGACCAGATGGTAGTGCCGTAGGAGAACTGGTTGAACAGCGGAGCGTACTCGACCTCGAAGCGCTGCCTGTGGAAGGCGTTGTACTGCGGCTGTTCCGCAATGGGCGCAATCAGGTTGTACTTCTCCGCGATCTGGGTGGCCTCCATGATCTGCACAGCGCTCCATTCCGAAGTGCCCCAGTAGTAGGCGAGGTTGAGGTTCTGGCTACCGGTAACGGGTGTGATGTCAGTACACATTTCTGACCACTCCAGGACGGGTTGTGAACATCGTCAACACATACATGCATTGAGTGAATCCCTCCACAATCTCCTTCATGGGCGTGCCGACATCAGGACGGTGGGCGAGCACAATGTCGACGTACGGCTGGTCGAGACGCTTCAAGGAGCTCTTCAGTCCCTCGACGACGTGCTTCTTGCTGAGGCCGCGCGTGTTCGGCTCCTTGCGACCCGTGCCGAAGAAGATCTTGGTGCTCAACACGTATTCATCTCTTGGCCAGGCCAGCTCCTTCAGAGCTTGACCCATCTCGACCTCGCTCTCTCCGTTGGCGTATCTGCCGGTTTTAGCTAGGGCTCCATAAGGCAAGGACAGGATAGACAAACGTCTCGGCGGTGTCGAAGAAGTTGATGCCGTGGTTCCATGCCGCCTCCAAGCAGTCCTTAACGATCGAGCCCTTCTGCGTGCCGCCGTACGTGAGCCAGCCGCCGAGGGACAGGACCGAGACCTTCAGTCCGGTCGGACCGAGGTGGCGGAACATCTAGGGAGTTGGTCAGCGCCAATGGGCATAGATGCTGCAACATGGTTATAAGATGAAGCCGTACCATGTCCTTCGGGTCAAACTTGCTTTCGACAGCCATGTTGACGATTCGGTGGGGGGTTGTTGGTGAAGATTGGTGTGTTTGCGGTGGTATGCAGTTGGTGATAGGGATGAGAACAGGGAAGAGAGAGGAGGGGTTTAAAGAAAGATGAAGTGTAAGGGCGACTGTGATGGTCGATTTTATCCGTCTGTTCCACCACCACCTTCCCAATGCGGGCCGATCTGCTGCGTCACCGCCATGATGATGATCGGCCCGTACGTGCCGATTGAACCGTCGGAAACGCCAGAAACGGCCGGTACATACCGTATGTACTCGAAGTTCATGAACGTACGACGTGCTCGATTATGGTAATAGTACATTGTAGTAATCTGCAGGATCTCCCCAGCGAATGTCTATCAGCTTCATCAGACTGGAGTTTCCCTGACGCTTGCAAGACAACGTGCCGGGTGAAGTAACGAGCATTGATTTCTCCTTCTAGACAAACTCGCTACAACAGTGCGTAGACCGGTCACCATCTCGGTCGATCCGTGTAAGTTCGTATCAAGCGCTAAAGACCCTCACGTTCAAATCTACACTCCCGCACGCCAGCAAACAGCGTATCTGCTCCGTCCCCCCAACCCCATCCTCCCTACCCGTGCCATTCACCGTCACGCCATTCGTACCAGCTCCACCTGCACCGGCATCACTGGCCCTCGCTTCCTTGTAGACACTCGGCGCCCACCTCAAGCACGACACGAAATGATCCGCCGCCTCGATCATTCGCACGCATTTGCCTTCTTGCGCGAGGTCCCAACACCGGATCGTTTTGTCATCGGCACACGAGAGTAGGTACCTTCCACTCGGATGGAAGACGAGACTTCGGATCCAATTGTCGTGTCCTGTCAGCGTCTTGATGCAGACGCCGTTAGTGGAGAAGATCTTGACCAGCTTGTCCCTGCCTCCTGTCGCGAGATACTCTGCGCTGCCACTGCTAGGTGGAGGCTTCTTCAGCCCGGCGAGACTGGCGAGGTGTTGGTAGGACGCCGGGGGCGCGAAAGCGCAACACTCGACGACATGTTCGTGAGCGAGGAAGGTCTGTTTCAGTGCGTTCGAGTCGGGCTGTGAGAGGTCCCACATGCGGCTCGTTTGATCGGAGGAGGTCGAGAGTAGCCAACGGCCGTCAATCGAGGGCGAAAGCGAGCGCACCCAGTCCGCGTGGCCGCGCAGGGTACGAAGACAGTACCCGGTAGTGACATCCCATATTCGAATGGTCTTATCTCTGCTCGCCGACGCCAACAGATTCCCGGACAGTGGGGCGCCCGCCGCGCCCGATGGAAGGAAGCGCACGCTGCTCACGCTATGGTCGTGTCCCGGTAGGGTGCGTATGTTCTTGTACTCGTCGGCCGGGTCCCAAAGCTTGATGGTGAGGTCGGAACTGCAGCTCGCCAGCAGCGTATTACCTCGGGGTCCGCCGAAATCCACGTCGAGTACAGCTTTGGTGTGGGATTTGAGGGTGCGCTCCAGCTCGCCGAGCTCGTAGTCCCAAATCTTGATGGAACAGTCCTCGCTACCCGACGCCAAGCTGGAGAACAGTGGATGGAAGGCGACGCAGGTGATGGGCTGCCGGTGACTTTGCAAAGTGTGTCTGGCTGGGGCTCGAGGCAACCACGTGGCCGGGTCGTGGTTCTTCCGCGCAGCCAGACTGCTCGGGGTGGCGTTTTCGAGTTCGTGCTGCAACTGCGATGCTCGGGCCTCTAGATCCATAATCTTCTTCTGCAGTCGCACAACCGACGTCCACTTCTTCTCCAGCAAACCTTCATACTTGTGGGCGGTGGCAGCATCGAAGCTGCTTTCGGGAAGGTTCAGCTCGTCGCGGATTGCTTGAGCGGACGCCGGGTAACCGGAGGAGGAAAGGTAGGCGACAAGGGACTTGTGGCTGTCAGCGCGCCATCAGCGAGGGAGATCGATCTCGACGACGCCAAGTCTGGACGTACAGCTCTTCCGCTTGCCGCGATGTGAGGAGTTTGCTCATCTTGGTGTCGGCGGTGCAATGACCTGCGCCATCAAAGCCAGGATACGGCTGCGGTGCGCTGCTTAACCTCTCTCTCCACAGGGGATGTTTGCGCGAGACTTCGGTTTGAGTACCGATGGTAGAGGTGGTGGGTTCCGCTCAAGGGCGCAGGCGCGCAAGGCCGGAGGTTATGCGAGGGTGGAGTCGGGTGCCTGATCGTTCAACGTGCTTCAGAGGCAAGGCGATTCTCTTGGTCGTACTGGTAGTTCGAATTGGCGTTTCTTGCACTCGTGTCTCATGGAGGATATCTGGACGTTGAAGGAGAAAGAGATATACACGAGAATGTGATATGTTGGGTGATGTCTCGGAGTTTGAGAGACGCGTCGGGTGCCCTTGGCGGGGATGTGCAAGCACGAGCCATCACGGACCGTTTCCCGCCCACGGCTGTACCCGTCTATAAGCCGCCTAGCAACAGGATGTTGTTGATGGCTAGCGCCACAGTATACATGTACGGCACCGCACATGTAAAGTAAATCATCATCAACCTCACACCGCGACACATGTACATATCCACCCAACGTCCACCCTTTCACGACGACAACCCTTTTCCTCCACGCAATCGATCACAGCTCACCGAACACGTCGTTACCGGCCAACGAAGCTCTCCGGGACAACTACTGATCACGATTCACGGCGCGTTCACGTAGCTTGATCGGGTCACGTGCGCACATCGCGGGTCGAGAACACCTACGCCCATCGCCATGGCGGAGGAAGATGAGTGGAAGAAATTGCCTCTCCCTGACCAGTTCACACACAAAAACTGGAAAGCGCGCAAGGGCGGGTACGAGACGGCGACAACGGAGTTCAAGACGGCACAGCCAACGGCTCCCATTGTGCGCGACTTCCTCCTAGACAGCAACCTCTGGAAAGGTGCAGTAGGCGACAGCAATGTCGCGGCGCAGCAAGAGGCGTTGAACGCGTACAACGCCTTCTTGGACGCGGCGGGGCCAGATGGCGCGAAGAAGACGCGAGGCTCGACCGTGCAAGGAGTGGTGGAAAAGGGCCTAATGGGAAGGCCGGCGGCGAAAGCGGCGGCGCTGGAGAGCTTGCTCCTGCTGATCGAGTTGGACAAGGCGGATCCGGTGGTGGAAGAGTTACTGCCATTGCTATCACACAAACAGCCGAAGATCATCGCCGCCACCTTGTCCGCACTCACCGCCATCTACCACGCCTACGGCTGCAAGACCGTCGAGCCGAAACCTGTTCTCAAACTCCTGCCTAAAGTGTTCGGTCACGCGGACAAGAACGTCAGGGCCGAAGCGCAGAACCTGACTGTCGAGTTCTACAGATGGCTGCGGGAAGCGATGAAGCCGCTGTTTTGGGGTGAGCTCAAGGACGTGCAGCAGAAAGATCTCGACAAGCTGTTTGAGCCGATGAAAGACGAGCCTGCTCCGAAGCAGGAGCGTCTACTGAGATCGCAACAGGCTGCACAGGAGCAAGCTGCGGCGTCTGGGGAAGGCGTAGAAGATGACGGCGGTGAGGGTGACGTCGAAGAGGCCGCCGAGATTGATCTCGAACCCGAGTACCAGGCCGTCGACATCTTCAAGAAAGTGCCGAGCGATTTCAGCGAACGGTTGGCCAGTTCAAAGTGGAAGGATAGGAAAGAAGTACTCGACGAGCTCTTCACCGCGGTCAATGTGCCCGCAATCCAAGAAGGTCCATTCGACGACATCATTCGCGGCTGTGCAAAAAGTATGAAGGATGCCAACATCATGGTGGTCACCGTCGCGGCGAACTGTGTCGAATGCATTGCCAAGGGGCTACGAAAGGCGTTCAGCAAGTACCGCGGAACGATACTTGCACCCATATTGGAAAGATTCAAGGAGAAGAAGCAGGGTGTCATGGACGCGCTGTCTGCCGCGTGCGATGCTATTTGCATGGCAGCTGGCCTGGGCGACATCGAGGGTGATGTGCTGGAGGCGCTCAAGAGCAAGAACCCGCTGGTCAAGGAAATGACGGCGAGGTTTCTCGTGCGAAGTCTGAAGGCTATACGAGAGGCACCGACGCTAGAGCAAACCAAGGAGTTTGCGGAGGCGAGCAAGAAACTGCTCGCCGAGTCGGTAGCGTCGTTGAGGGATGCAGGTGCTGAGGTGCTAGGTGTGCTGTGGAAGATCATGGGCGATCGAAACATGCTCGGCCATTTGGATGGTGTGGACGATATTCGCAAGAACAAGATCAAAGAGTTCAGCGATGCAGCAGAACCCAAAGCGAAGTGGAAGCCGAAGGCTGCACCAGCACCAAAAGCTGCCGCTGCCCCTACCGCTGCGAAGAAACCCGCACCAGGCACGAAGAGACCTCCAGCAGGCGGCTCGAAGAAACCCCCAGCAGCGCCGAGAGCAACCACTCCTCCACCTGCTGAAGAAGCGCCATTGCAACCAAAGCCTACCACTAGGCCCACAGCCAAGCCGCTCGGCGGCATACGACCACCAGGCGCTGGCCTCAAGGCGCCCGGTTCTGGACTACAAAAGCCTGGATCGGGCCTGAAAGTACCGTCATCAGGCACAACATCGCCCAAGCGGCAAGGGCCGATAACTGATGAGGCGCCAACACCGGCGGCCAAATCTGGCCTCGGCAGAGGCCTCGCTGGTCGACCACTCGGCAAGCCATCGTCAGCACCCGCTTCGCCCCCTCCTGCACCACGCGAGAGTGTGGCGACATCAGCACTCAGCTCGACCGAGCGTCAAGAACTCGCCGACTTGAGATCCGAAATCGATCTTCTCCGGGACCAGACAAGCGACCTTCGCCAAGACAAAATGCGCCTCACCTCCCAGATCGCCGAACTCCAAAATCAGAACGCGCAGCTCATCGAAGATCACACGCGTGACGTTCTACAAATCAAAGCTAAGGAGACCCAACTTGTGCGTGCCCGGTCTGATGGGGAGAATGCCGAAGATCGCGCCAATTCGCTCTCGAAGGAGATCGACCGCCTCAAACGCGAGATGAGCCGTCTCGGCCGACACAACGGCGCCGGCAGTCCGCCCGTCGACCGACAAGCGAACACGCTGGGCGAGGTCATGAACGGGGATGGGATCTCGTCGAGCGGGAGGCCGCCGTATTCGTCTAGTAGAAGCTTTAACGTGCCTGCCTCCCGCGCCTACTCCGGTGATAGCGGCTACCATGCGAACGCGAATAACAACAACAACGGGCTGTACTCTGGCAGCGGAGAAGGTAAGGAGAATGTACCGGATGGCGGGCCTAAGGGGACCAAGCTGAGCACCTTCTCAGCAGCATCATGTGCAATGTCAAACGGTTCGTTTGGGCGAGCGACACCGGCTCCGTCACTGGCTACGGACGAGCAACAGCAGCAACAGCCGAGCCTAAGCCGAAGTCAAAGTGAGGGCGTTGAGAGTTGGAGGCGGGCGGCGGAAGTGACGCAGAACTTGAAGGCGAGGATCGAAATGATGAAGGTATGTTCTGCTACCAGCATCCCTGCATTCGGCGGTGGAGTTGTATGAAGTAGATGCACTGACACGTCTTCCCACAGGCAAGACAGAATATCGGACGAGGGCAATAACGATGAAACAGCTGGTTGCTTTGAACGGCTCTTTTGCACGATTGGGAAATTTTGTGCTTTTCTGGGACGCACGCATCGTGAATGGCGTTTGTCGTGTGGAAGAGGAGTGCTTACAATGGCGCGGTGCGCTTGTTGCAGGTCGTCTTCCGTTCAAGTCTCCTAGAAGTCAGCTACATACCCCCTCCTGCGAGATAATTCATTCATCAGCCGTGTAATACTCCTATCACTGCTATCTCGGGTTGATGACTGACAGACGCTGGGCTGAGTAGGGGAGCGTTCGCGGGCCGCGGACACTGATATCATCTCTATGGGCTCAACCGTGCGAAGCTGATCTCTTCTTCCGGCAATGGCGGTGGCAACTACACCCTTCACTTCGGAGTATGAGGCCAAAGTTCTGACGTTGGGAGACCGCACTTCCTTGGCCCGGAAGGGGCGCAAGCATACACAAGTACTTTGGCACGAGTATGCCTCGGTATACGCTTGAACACGGCGTGTGAGACGTACGATTTCTTTCGGGGGGCTCGCTCCTCCGAAACTTCGAACGATGGTGGTGCCTTCGGTACTTGACCTCGCGTGTACAGTGGCTACTTCGCCTCCTGGTCATTCACGGCTGGTATGTAACCGCCAAGGAAGGATGGACTTCAGGATGCCTTCTTCGGGATGCATTTCGCCAACTGCATGAAGTACAAAGAAACAGCAGGAGCGTTTACTACCAAATCATGCATACTTGTCAATCTTTTCTACATTCAACACGCAGACTCTGCCTTTCGCATCTCCAACGGGTTCCGCTACATACCCACCTCGATGCACCATACCATCTGCATGGACGATCTCAGTGACGAACTCACCCCAAACCGCTACAACGATGGCCTTCGTACCATACATCGCCAGATTGGCACCCACGCACATCCTGCCGCCCGACCCGAACGCCCAGAACCATCGACTCATCTCCTTCAGGTGCTGCTGATAGGCTTCGGAGCTGGCGTAAGATGACTCCAGCCAGCGAGCGGGATTCCATGTCTCTGGGTTGGGGAAGACGGCGGGGTTGCGGTGGAGGGACCACGCTTGTGACTGTACGCGGACCTTGGTGGGGAGGACGAAGGTTTGGTGATCGGACGAGCCGAGTACGGCGGAAGGAGGCGTGATGCGCGGCTGGTTGCCTGGGATCGCCGCATGCAGGCGGAGCGTCTCCATCAGGATTGCATGCAGAACGGGTAGGCTGTCGATCGCTTTGGCGTCGTGTTTGTCAGCAACGTCAGATATCTCGGCTCGCAGCCTGTCCTGCCAGTGTTTATTCTCGAGACGGCTGAGTTCCCAAGCGAGAAAAGTGAGGGTGATGCTCGACGTGTCGAAGCCGGCAGCGGTGTGGTCCAACAGCTCACTTGCGACTTCGAGGCGCTGTCTCTGGACGAGCTGTTCGATTGGGAGATCAAGCTCAGATTTTGTCTTGCTCTCCTTGAATAACGCATCCCGAAGCTGTGCATACACGGTCGGGTAGTCCTCCACCCTTCCCTTACCACCGCTTTCTAGTCCTTTCAGCGTTTCCTCCGCTTTGTCGCACATACTCAACAGCCACGTCTCAATATCCTCGTTTGCGTCGTTCACCCAATTCGGCACCACAAGCCACCCAAGACCTATGCTTCCTAGAAAGGCTGTGAACCTGGGAAGTTCCTGCGGCCAGAACTGATACCTCTGCCTTCCCTTATAGTCCCGAAAGAACTTTGCGCCCATTTCAGGCTGCTGAACAAAGCCGCTGCCGTTCCGCATGCCAAAGATGTAGGCAGAGACGAAGTCCAATGTGGTGGCGCAAAAGAGGTGGTAAGACTCCACCGGCTGCCCGTCCTTCGCAAGCGCATCCAGCCTGGGCCTCAACCGCTGACGCAACAGCACGTCCGTAATGGCAGTCAAAGACTGCGAAGACTGCAACGTGGTTTTCGCGTAGACGTTGCTCAGCATCCTCTTGCGCTTGGAATGAGCTCCGTGGTCGGGCATGGTGAACATTGGCATGACACCGTAGGCGTTGAAAGCGTTCCGGTACCAGTCGCCCTTTTCGTAGCCGCCTGCGTAGATATTGCGAAGCCCGCCGTCAATGCAGTTGACGCTGACTTCGTTGGGAGCAATGCGGATGATCGGACCAAATCGCTGGTGAGCAGAGTGCACAACGGGCGTTTCCTCTTCTTTGCTGCGGTACCATAGAATCCAGCACCTTGAAAAAGCGGCTGACCAGTGGGCGTTTGGGATCTTTGACAGCGGCGAAAGAAAGGCTGGGAAGATGATATAGCGGTAGACCAGAAGGCCGAGTACGATGCATAGGCCGATCAAGGGCGAGACCGACGTCGTCCTGGTGATGTTTGCAAACGTGCCCATGCTGAAGTGTGTGAGCAGTACCGCAGAGCGAAAACCAAGAGAGCATGCAGGTTTCAGAGGCGTTGGAGTGAAGTTATTGTATGGTTTGTGAGGAAGATTCCCCGAAGTCAGTGACAAGAGGAAAAGACGAGTTTGAGGTTAGAGGTGGACGGACATTCATGCGATATGAGAACGATCTATATATGTACTCACCTAGGTAGGTAGGTATGTGGGGAGTAAAATGAAGGACACAGCATGTACCTCAGGAGGTAGTCGGACCTTCTTGTCGTGCGGTTATTCCGCTACTTCCTAATGCGGTAATGCTACTACCCCACTCCGATAAAGGGTGCAATTACCCCAAATTATGAACGTCCCCAACTTAACTACATAAGGTAGTGTGTACATTTAATGTACAGTCACGCGAGCAGCACCTCCTCGCTACACACTCCGATCATGCCATCTACCACCCTCACCGACCTACCGCCCGAGCTGCTAGATCACATCACAACTTACCTACCAGTCGCGGGCGCACTTGCCAACCTTGGTGCCACCAGCAAAAGCCTTCGGACGTTCGTTGAGAAAGACGCCTGGCAGACCTTCGCCCGGACCCGCTTCCCTTCACTTTCTCTTGCGGCGTCTTCGTTACCCTACAAAGACGTGGTGCGGACACTGACCACCCTCTCCAAAGCATGGGATCGGCGCGCGTTCCTAGCACGTTTCATCGAGCCTCATGGCGACATCACGTCTCATCCGGGTGGCAGCAAAGTTGAGCGATGGAAACGGCCACAAGGGCAGACGATAGGGTTCACGCCTCAGGTGGACGTCTATGAAGAGGTAGGGCCAAGGTGGCAGGACAGGAAAGAGGTGTTCGCTTTTAGCGCTGGAGCAGAAGTGTGTGTACGAGAGCAGAGGCGAGGTGGAAACGGCAAGCAGGGGGCGAAGTGGATGACATACAGGCCGCTGAGTGCGTATGAGGGCCGCGACGACGTTACGACACTCCACCTGCTCAGGCCCGGTGCTGCGGGGCAGTGTGATGATGAGAGGCAGCACCTCGTCGCGGGGACCGCGAATGGCGACCTATGCATTCTCTGTCTGCCGGCGCAGAATAAGAGCATTGTACCTGTCGCTTACTGTACCACGCAAGGCCTGCCAGTACGCGCGACCAGCCTCTTGCAAGAGTCTGGCCACCAGCAAACGCTTCTTGCCGCTAATTTGGGCGACTCCCGCATATCTCTGTACTCGATCGACGTCAATCATTCGAAGATTGCTCCTGTAAGCAGCATCGACATCCGACCGCCTGAGAGTAGCATCGGTCATCTTGCAAAGCATCAACGTGTCTGGTCAACCCAATTCCTTTCCTCTCAGCACCTCGCCGTTGGTCTCGGTCCTTCTGATGAGCCGATCCTGGTTTACGCCGTCACCCCTTCCGGCCTATCAACCGACCCTGTGCGCAAATTCAGCTTGCAAAACGAGCTTGACGCTTCGTCAGGCGAGATCGCGCTCGCGGGCTCCACGAAGAAGACCACTTCCAGCGTTTACCCCATCATTCCCTTGCCAGCTTTAGGAGCCGAAGCTAGGTCGCAAGCATCCAACAGCTTTCTCTCGGGTGCGTATGATGGTATCATTCGTCTGCACGACATGCGCAGTTCGCGCCAAGTGGAGCAATCGTTCGTCGATCCGACCGACGACAGTGCCATCTACAGCTTACTGGCCCGCGGGCAGGAAAAGCTAGTTGTCGGTACGTCAAGACACAGCTTACTGAAAGTCTTCGATTTGCGGCTAGGCGCCAAATGTTACGACTACCTTGACGCCCAGCGGACAGCCTCACCCAAGACTAACGGGGCTAGTGAGCACGCTAGGGGGCGAAACCACGCCTCGAGCAAAGACTGGAATCTTTTCCTGAAACCGACCACACGGGGTGCAGATTGGCGCACTGGTCGAGGTGGTAGAGGTAGGCAAAACTGGAGCCGCCAACGTACCGCTGAGAGCAGCATCTACAGCCTCGCGTCTCCGTCCTCGTGCTCTCCCTACATCTTTGCGGGCGTGGAGAACGCTGTTCTAGAACTCGAGTTCACGAGCGCACTGGATACGCACCCGGATCCGGTCGTCGTCAAGCCATGGACAGCTCACAATGGTGGCCGACAAGATTCCTGGCGTACAAAGGAGGTCTTGGACCTGGCCATGCATGATCAGACGCCTGACATGAAGCTGCACACGCAGAAGAACCTGTGGGAGACTTGGCGGTCGCGGCAGAGTCCGAGCGTGGACGGACTGGATGAGAGGTGGAGAGTTGGCTCGGGGTGATTATGCCGCTCCATGCACGATCAACGACGATCGTCGGGGATGCAGTAGCATGACCTAAGCCGGTGGCCACAATGAGGGAAGTGAAAGTAAAGCAAGACATGGACTGTTCCCTTTCAGACTTCACCGTCCCGTCTTGAAAAGCCAATGCACGGAAACGACCTCGTGAGTGTTTCATGTAGATCGGATGAACCTCATAAGTCAAAGTGAACGTGTGCTTCATTACTACCTGCGCCTTACCTCGTCCAACTGGGGGCTGCCGGGCTTGGTCAATGCTGCTGAGGCACAAAGGCACCCATACCGTACGCGATGTACACACGAAGGCAAGAGATCTTGTTGTAAAAGAATGGAAATGCAAGAGCGGCGTCGGAACAATGACACAAGTATCTTGCAGGCCGTCGTTGCTCATATGGTCCTGAATTTTAGCGGCGGACCACCCAATACATTGCTGCGAGGTGGGCGGATCATTTATTATCATGCTCAGAGTCCTCAATGACTTTCCGCAACTGCTTCGCCGATTCGTTCAGGGCTACGCTCTCATCCTGGCTTAATGGCAGCTCGAGCGTCGTCGCGACGCCTTTCCGTCCCAACACCGCGGCTTTGTTCAGGCATACCTTCAAGTCTTCCTGGTAGTGACTGACCGGTCGGACGTTCTTCTGATCGAACAGGATCGACTTGCAGATACTTGCCGTCACGCTTCCGATGCCAAATGCGGTGGCGCCCTTGGATGCAATGATGGCGGACGCTTTCTGCTTCGTGTCTTCCGCCATGGCCTTTCGGTCCAGCTTTCGTGTCTCGGGAAATGCATCGAGCGGGACTCCGCTGATGTTCGCACATGACCAAGCGACCTGAGTACATCAGTCAGACGTTGGAGAGCTTCCGTGGATCTGCTTGGACCCCTTACGATTTGCGACTCGCCATGCTCGCCCAACACGTAGGCGTCGATGGAGCTGGCGGAGACTCCGGCCTTGGAGGCAAGAGCACCTCTCAGCCTCGCCGAATCAAGGAAGGTGCCGCTTCCGATGACCTGTTGCTTCGGCAAACCGGCGTACTGAAACGCAAAGTAGGTCAAGACGTCGACGGGGTTCGCGACGAGTAGGAGGATGGTGGTGTCTTTGAAAGGTTTCATGTCGTCGATCACACTGCGAAGGATGGCCTGGTTGCGGCCGATGAGGTCGGTGCGGCTTTCACCTGTGATCTCCATTTAATATACTGCTCACCAGACGACGGATGAAGCTCGCTTTACCCTCTTTCTGCTTTGCTCCGGCAGTGATGACCACGATGTCGCATTGACCGGCTTCCTTGTGCGATCCAGCCCTGACCAAGGCGCTCGTGTTGCCGTGGTACGTGACATCGCTCAGGTCCTGGACTTGGGCGTCTCGGACTTCTTCCTTGGGGTCTACCAGTAGGACCTCGCCCGCGACGGGGTTGGTCAGGAGAGTGTAGGCGATGGTTGACCCGACCGATCCGGCACCGATGATGGCAATGCGCGACTGAAGGACCGCCTCGTGTGATGACATGGCCGGTTTTGGTCTTCTTCACGTTAGATTGTTGTGGGTGCTGTAACGGTCTGTATATCAACAATTATACGCATATAGGTAAGTAGGTATGTGTCCCCGTGTCCATGTAGGAAGGACAAAGGTTAATGTTGTTCTGACGTCCATCGGCGCATCTATGGGCGTCATGATGCTCTCAAAAGCCAACGAGACCTGAGCAACATGAACCTGCCTGCACAAATGAGATCCAGTTGCGACATCCACTGATGAAAGGATCTACACCGAGTTGACATGACATCCGCTTGGTACATACCATCAATAGCCACAACGAAATCGTTTTTTGTACCTAGGTAAGCTCAAAAATCATTCAAACCTCCGTGTTCTTGAAGTCTCGTCGGCGACTGATAATCGGCTGCGGCGGACGTTGTCCCGTGGGGTGGTCACTGGTGGGGTCGGACCGGGTAATGAACCACCGACGTACTCGAACAACATCGATCACAACAACTCTCGACTTCCAACACATCCACACAGTCCCGAGACATAATTGGAGTTCCAATTGGCGTCCGTTTGTGATCACAGACTTTATCGACCGATCCATTTTCGGACCATCAAGCGATTAGACGGGAGAGAGTCTACAAGATGAAGTTGCTTTACCCAAACACTCTCAAGCTCGACACTCAGAGCATTGAGGGGTTCGGCGTCAGCCTGCACTCCTACGATGCCAAACAACCCATTCCCGACGACCTGATTGATGGTGAGGTGTTGGTAACGTGGGCCAACGCATCCGACAACCTCAAAGACGCTGCGCACCGCATGAAGAAGCTGCGCTGGATCCAATCGCTTGCCGCGGGCCCCAACGACGTGCTCAATGCCGGCTTCGATCCATCCTCCGTCACTATCACGACCGGCTCGGGCCTGCACGACAACACGGTCGCAGAGCACACTCTCGGTCTTCTGCTCACTGCCGCCCGCCGTTTCTTCGAGATGCGCGACTACCAGACGCAGGGCAAGTGGCCTGGTCACCTGGGTGGTCCGCAGCCTGACCGACCCGACGGTGCCTTCACCACCTTGCAAGACGCCAACATCCTTGTCTGGGGCTTCGGCAATATCGCGAAGACGCTGACGCCATGGCTGACGGCGCTCGGAGCAAACGTGCAGGGCGTGGCTCGTCACCCAGGCGTCCGGAACGGCATTCAAGTCTACGGTGAAGACAAGTTGAAGGACCTCCTCCCGAAAACGGACGCGCTCGTTATGATCTTGCCAGGTTCGGAATCTACCCGACACGCCCTGAACAGCGAAAGGCTGAAGTTACTGCCAAAGCACGCTTGGGTGGTGAACGTCGGGCGAGGCACCTCGATCGATGAGGATGCACTGAATGCGGCATTAGACGAAGGCCAGATCGGAGGTGCTGCGCTCGATGTGTTCGAGAAGGAACCGTTGCCTGAGAGTTCGCCTTTGTACAAGCAGAAGAACGTGGTTCTCAGTCCACATGCCGCGGGTGGAAGACCACGAGGCGCGGAAGCACTGATTGCCGACAATCTGCGGCGCTTGATCGCAGGACAATCCTTGAAGAACGTGATCTGACGCCAGATGGAGGCGGGCGCCTCGAAGCTATAGCGCACAGCGAGATAGTTGAGCGACTGACATACGCTTTCCGTTCAGGAAGAGTACAGAATCTTGGAAGTGCCATACGAATATCGATGAACCAGATCTGAGGCCGGAAATGGTTTTGCAACTCTCGTGAAGAAAACGAGGCGAAGCCGCGGGAAGGTTCCAATACGCGTGACTACCAATGTTTTCTCTAGAAAGTTTGCTGTAGAGCGCATGTTAAAGTGATGCACGCCCGGCAGTCATGTCCAGATACATGTCACGTGCATGAGTGACACTACGGATAGTCCCGCCAGCCATGTCTTGGCGCACGAAGTCGGATTTGAACTTCCCCCCGATATTCAAGCCCACGATCATCGCAGCGACACGGACGACAACTCCTCACTAATTTTCTTTCCCGTCGCCAAGCAGTCAGTCAGTCAACATGGTAAGCATGCGCTCCGTCTGGTCGAGATATCAGCTGCGGCCTCTGCTTCTTGCGAGCATGTCGTAGCGAGGACTTATCAACCCACCGTGCTGCGAGCAGCAATAGTGCGGCGCAGAAAGGCTTGAGCTGCCATGATTGTCGCAAGACTCATGCAGACTCTTTAGAGCAAGAACAGTTGGACTGACTGTTCTTCTCAATGATAGCCGCCCAAGACTGGCAAGAAGACCGCGCCGGCCCCGTTCCCGGGGACCAAGGCTGGCACCAGCAAGAAGCAGGCCAAGGTGAGTCCAAGAACGTGGCGTGCGATCTCCCGTCCGTCGATGCTCATTTCTCCCAGAACCCCCTCATCGAGCGCCGCCCACGCAACTTCGGTATCGGTCAGGACATCCAGCCTAAGCGCAACCTCTCGCGCATGGTACGATGGCCCGAGTACGTCCGTCTCCAGCGCCAGCGCAAGATCCTCAACATGCGCCTCAAAGTCCCGCCAGCGATCGCCCAATTCAGCCACACCCTCGACCGGAACACCGCCGCGCAACTGTTCAAGTTCCTGAACAAGTACCGCCCGGAGACGAAGGCTGAGAAGAAGGACCGTCTGCACCAGGAGGCCACTGCCGTGAGCGAGGGCAAGAAGAAGGAGGATGTCAGCAAGAAGCCGTACACCGTCAAGTACGGTCTCAACCACGTCGTGGCCCTCATCGAGGCCAAAAAGACCGCGTTGGTGCTTATCCCGAACGACGTTGACCCGATTGAGCTGGTCATCTTCCTGCCAGCGCTTTGCAGGAAAATGGGTGTGCCGTACGCCATCGTCAAGGGCAAGGCCCGTCTCGGCACGGTTGTGCACAAGAAGGTATGCGCTGACCGCTCGCACTTGCACCACATCCACACTGACATCCCGTCGTATAGACTGCCGCGGCCGTCGCTCTTACCGAGGTCCGCAGCGAAGACAAGTCAGAGCTTTCCAAGCTCGTCCAGGCCGTCAAGGAGGGCTACATGGACAAGAACGAGGAGGTCAAGAGGCACTGGGGTGGCGGAATTATGGGCGCCAAGGCGCAAGCCTACGAGAGGAAGAAGAAGGAGAGAGCCGACAGGGAGATCAAGATCTAAGTGCGCATGCCGTTCGGCGTGTGATGCTTGGGTCATGGGGTTGTTTCTGCAAGGCGTTAGTGGCCGCTGGAATCGACCCTTCCTTTTGCAGCACTTGATGCAATTGTGCCGTGCTGCGATGAATCCAAGCCTTGATACCCCTTCGTTCTGATTACATCTGTTGGCTGTGTGAGGCTCCGCTCATTATCGAGGTTGTGAAGCCGTTTGGGATTTTATCCGTGGTTGTCTGCTGCCATTTCCCACGCTACAAGCCACGACTCCTCCAAACCTTCGGCCTCAGTAATCACCTTTGACCGACACACCCAACACTTCAACAACATTCCAAGACCAATTCGCCTTTGTTAGTACGTGCCCGGAAAGACCACCGTGCGTGAACATGTATCTCTCACGACCTTGAACACGTCCTGGTATGGACCAAAAAGCCCAATGCCAGCAGCTGCCTTCAAAGCGAGATAACAATTTCATCGCCGAATACATCTTGATATGGCCCAGGAGCGAAGCGCACTACCCACTAGTTGGAGGCGCGTTCTTGGGTCCAGCGTCTGGATATCCCACCGAGCTTTGCAGTTTTCCATAGTGTCAGAAGTTGAGCTAATCCACTCAGCATCGCGGCTCGCGTGGAGACGGACATCTCAACGTATGTGCCGGCGGATTGCTGGACTTCTTCGTCGTCGAGAAGCGAAGATAGGTCCAAAGTGCTGATACTTGACTGTATCCTCCGTGTGCCAACCTAACCGTCGCCGTGTTTGAGGAGTATCCGGGTATGTCTGGCTATCAGATAGGCAATGTGGACAATACAGGCTGAAGAGCCTGGACCCAATGAGACCCATTGCACTGGTCACGGCATGGCGGGATGTAGGGTCAGATGGCCTTTCCTGATGCATCCAGTGCAGTCGTTTAAGGATCGGCCTGACTCCGCACGGTGATGTGCAAAGACTGGGTTCCAAAGGGACGCGGACGAATGCATTTCGCCTCGGATGTTGAGATGCGCGAGGTGGCACGCTGACAGATGGCGGGCTAACAGGTTCATGTGCGACCAGAGCTCTCGAACCATTTCTTGACGGCGTTACTTCCGTCGTGCGCTGCTCGGAACACTGTAGGCCGGTCAGTATACTGCGAAGAAGAAGGCATCGGTGTGCATGCGATACTTACGGTGGCGCTCCGTCTCGTCGAGACCAGTCATGAAGTCATTACCGTCGCCTTCTTGCTGCACAGTCCGGGTATTTTGCGCCTTGTCCGCGATTTCAAGGGCGCGTTTCTTGAACGTCTGCGGACCGTTAGCGGGCAGTCTGGTGCGCACCCCACCACATGAGTCGGAACGTCGCTTCACGGACATACATCCATCAGCACTTCCACCATCTCCTCCTCGTCGAAAAGCTCTAGCATCCTTTCACCCAGACCGTAGAACCACTGCGCTTGGCTCCGCAACTCCACCGACTTCGGATCTGCCCGCAGCGCATTCAACACTCGCTGGCCCAGGGCGGACGGCATGTCGAGGGTCGCCAGCGATGCTGAACTCGGGCCGGCCGGTTTGGACACGGCGAGCATCTCCGCCATCCAGAGGGGAAGATCGAGCTTCGTGCCCGTCTCGATTGCCGTGCCGTTGCTGAGCGCCGACAGGTGTGGAACGGGTAATTCGAAAGTGCATGGAGCCTTCTGGGAGTCGGTCAGGATGGCTGTCGGGGAGTAGTACGCGGCCATTAGTGATGTTGTGAGACTCCGTCCTAGACAAAGTGTTCGTGAGGTTTCGATAGAGTGAGGTCCAGTGTGTAATCGTCGCTTATGTAATGGCTACCGTGATGTGTCGCGGCGAGCGCCACTGGCTTGCGTGTGTCGTTGCTTGCCTGATGCGACTGCACCTCAGGTACCAATATACTATGTAGTACACAGGCCTCGAGGGACTTCAGCTCACGTCGTTCAAACCATCACTCTTGCTGCCATCTTGTGCTCTGACTCTCCACCCTTTGCTGGTTCTGCCACGGCTTGCGGCGGTCACGATCGAGAGTGTCGTGTGCTCGGTCTCGAGAACGAAACAAACCGAACTCCCGGCCCAAGCTCCCCTGATCGCCATCATACAGTTACTACGCATACACCTCGATACATCAACACACGCATACCGCCACCGAGGCAACTCCCGACTTGCAAGTTCCACGACAACGGCCACCCTCTCACCCTCCCAGTTCACGGCCTACTATCGCCGTGCCGAGTGACAGCATATCGCACCCGTCACCGTTGCGTGATCAACCAGCAACGCATATCCATCTGGGTCTGAGCAGCGATCGCGCCGCCATCATATCAGGTCCCAGTCGCCTCAGATGAGCCGCGAGGCCATCGCCGACACCGTAACTTCACGACATGGCCGCTGACGGCGCACTACACGAGCGCGTGTCCGAGCTTCTGAATCAGCCCAACGGCCATGGCAGTCACAGTCACGACGACTCTCGCGCGACTTCTCCCGGTGGAAATGGCTATCGAGCCGCCGAAGGTTATGCGGATCCGAGCGTTGATATCAGCAGGCTCGGGCGCACGAGGCCACGTGTGTTCCCGTACGCGAAGTATCTACCTTACGAGACGGAGACAAGGGAGCAGAGAGAAGCGGACATGGACGAGATGATCAAGCACCTATACATCGCCGTGGCATCGGGCGACTTCGTTCCGGGCGCGGTGCACTGGACCAAGGAGATACGTGGGTTGATGAGCTTGAAGTTCGACTTGACCCGGAAGCAGCGGATCAGCCTCGTGAAACTATACTACGACCTCGCGCTCGCACCAGGGCTCGAGTATGCCGTGGCGGAGAGGTTCGCGAGCATGTTCATGGTACTCACCAAACGGAAACATTATCTCAGGTCTGGCAAGGACCTGGTGTTGGACTGGCGGCCTCTGTACCAAATGCTGAAGGTGTTCGTACTACCCACCGAGAGCACCACCCAAAACACCTACAGCAGCAAGCGTAACGTCCGGACATTGACCAAGTTATGCACGTTTGCGCAACTGTTCTTTGATCCACGAGAGACTCCGGCCATGCTAGAGGAGTTCTTGCCCTTCTACAGCATGTCCTACTCCGAGCATGCGTTTGTCGTCGTCAGTCTGTTCAACCTCATGCTGCCCACCGCTGCTCCACCGCCGGAAGAGCCGCAGCTACAACCGCAGTGCTATCTCCCGACCTTCTTCCACCTCTGGTCGACCGTGAACAGATCGATGATGGCCGACATGCGATTCCTCGACATATTTTCGAGACAGGCTAGAGACTGTTTAGGCTCCGAAGATCTGTCGTTCGGACCATGCGGCCTGTTCACCGAGGAGCAGTCGTCAGTCATCTTTACTGCTGTCCTGCGCTTGCTTGAGATTCCCGTCGGGCAAGCTACCACGCCGTACAGTGCGTCGGTCGACATGGGAGCCGGTTTGAGCGTCCTCCTTGAGCGGGATCCTCGGAAGCATCCCGTCTCACATAGTATAGCGCGCTGGGTGATCATGTCCATGTCGCCGAAGTGCTTTCAAGCCCAGAACGGCAGAAGCACCCTGCACCAGCTCGAGGCTCTTCTCCAAGGCATCGAAACCTTCTTTCATCCTTCCAATTCTGGAGACTGGACCAAGCCTCTCGCACAACTCGTCTATTACCTGGCCGACTTCTTCGTCATGCGCTGGAACCGTGAGCAAAGTGGCGAGTACCAGATCCCCGATGACCGGAAACTCGATGATGCCGTGAAGAGGAGATTTGTGTTGTGCTTGCGCGATGTGGTTTTCATGGGGATCTATGCGAAGAGCGGGACAGCGATGAACTATGCGCTTAGTACGCTTCAGTCCCTCGCATACCTCGAGCCTAACCTTATCCTTCCCGGTGCCCTTCAGCGCATTTACCCGGCAATGCAGGGTCTTGTCGAAGTCCACCGCACGCTTTCGTCAATCAGGGCTTTGCAGATGCTCAGTAGGATCATCGCCAAAACCAAAGGCTTCCGCTGCCACCTGACGACGCTGCTCGGTCTCGCACTCCCAGGCATCGACGCCAACGACCTTGACAAGACGATGCACAGTCTGGCTTTCATCCAAGCCGTTTGCTACAACATCCCACTTCATGACCTTACAAAGACGCCAAAGGTCGAAAAGAGCGAGCTCAACGGCGATTACGAGATGGTAGAACGAACGGACTCGCCCAAGCTCACGGACACTGGCAATGGCACAGCTCTGGCGGTAGGGTGGGTTACGGACCAGGTAGCTCGATTCGAGCAGGAAGGCCCGGGTATCGAGATTGACTACATGGCTGAGCTTTCGGCCGAGGACGAGGAGGCCATCCTCAAATCAAGCACGGCTGGCTTCGCAGAGTTCGTGATCTCCTTTCTCGGCCGCGTATTTACGCTATTGCAGAACCTGCCAGACGCCGCGAGAGTGAAGAGTGGTAGCCCAGAGGAAAATGTGGTCAACACCCTACCCGCAGCCTTCAGTCCGCTACTTGCCAGCTTGAGCCCTGAACTGTACGATATTGCCCTGGAGCAGATAAGTAAATTCATCGCCAACCATGTCGTGCATCAAGCGAGGGATGCTATGGCGTTCATCAGCAACGCTCTCGTCAGAATTAGTCCCAAGAAGGCGTTGACGAGACTTTTACCGGAGCTCACGGCGAGTATCCGGACCGAGATTACGGAGAACGGCGCTGGAAGCACCCGCACAACGGGATCCGAGATTCTACCCAGAGACCGCGCCCTTGTTTGGCATGTCAGTTTGCTTTCCATGTGTGTGGTGCACGTTGGTGGTGATGTCCTCGACTTCAAGGATGAGCTGTTTGACCTGGCCAACTTCATGCAGGATAATTGCAAGGGTATCCCGTTGGTGCACGTGAGCAATTTCGTACACCATCTGCTCCTCAATCTTACCGTCACATACACCGTGGACTACTCGTTGTACGAGAAAGACGAACTCAAGCGTGGCTTGACGGCCGAGAGCTGGAGTCGTTGGGTCGACCCGTCCGGCCTCGACATCCAGTGGCATGTACCATCCCAAGAAGAGCTTGATTACGCCGTCCGTATCTTCGAATCGCAGGCCAACAGAGCCTTGGGTGCGCTCAAAGAGCTCATCAGTGATGCCGCCCATGTTAAGCGTGACGGCGTTGGCAAGGATTGGAGCGACGAGCTGGTCAGGAACCTGACGTTGCTGAGGCTTTGTGTCAGTGGCATTTCTCGCCTTTTCCGCTCTGACGACGACAGTGTGACGCCATACACTTTCGACGGTTCCACAAAGACGAATGGCGACGGCGCCGCGATGGACATCGACGGTAGCGACGAGGACCAGCTGGCACATGACAGCGTCGCGGATCTTGGTGAGCCCGATGATGAGAAGGTCAAACGCTCGTTCCAGTACTCGACTGGCTACCCTCTACGAATCGGCAGTCCACAGTACGAAGCCGTGCATAAGTTACGTAAAGCAACAGGCGAGACGCTGCATCACGTACACGAGTTCTTGGTCCAAAATCAGGAGGATGATGTCCCGTGCTTCAATGCGCTGTACACCACCTACCGAATCTGGTTTGTCGATATCGGCATCGAACGCTCCGCGCACGTCTTGGATAGGCTGACAAGATTGCTCGCCGCTGACATACATCCTTTCAAGTTCTCTGGCACGCGCAAGCAGTATCCACGCCCTCTGCTTGTGAGGCGAGCGAACTTGTATCACTTTCAGCGCCTACGGTTCAACGAACACCCTCGTGCGGCATCTGAGCTTGACAAGACACTCCTCCTGGATCTCGCATATTCGAGCACCAGCGTCTACACCGACATCCGGCGAACAGCGCAGTCTGCAGGTGAGCAGGCAGTGAAAAGCGTCGTTGGTGCCAAGACTCTCATCATTCCACCTCTACTTGACGCTCTGGAAGATGCGCTGAAGAAGGGCGATCATCCTCGCATCAAGGGCGCAATGTTTAGCCTACTTTACGGCAGCCTTGCGAAGCCGATAGGGCGAAACTGGACTTTCGCACCCAGGTTGATCCGCTTGTTCATTCGCGTGTCCGAGGCGGATCGGCCCAGTATACAAAAGCTCGTTGTTGGCAGCAGCTTTACCATACAGGACATGACGAAGCCAATGGATCGCATGGTCATACTCGATGAAGGTACACTGGACGCCATCTGGCCTGAAGAAGGTGAGACTGTGCAGCTTGAGAGGACCGTTGCCAGGACACAGGCAGATGCGCGGGCGTTGGCTCCTACGAAGAGGAACAAGTTCAAAAAGCGCCGGGAGGTTGTCGAAAAGCGCAAAGCCGAGCTTGCCGCCGAGCTGGTCGAGCAAGTGAAGAACTCGCATTGGAAGAAGGCTTCGCGAACCGCTGTCATGGCAATTGGCCTCGATTACCGCTTCGAGACGGTTTCATCGGACGGCATGCTTGAGCTAGTCGTCAAGGGAGTCATCGACCCGCATCCCGCGCTGAGAACACTGTATGCGACTTCGATGACGGCGATCTACACTCTGGCTCAAACGAGAGCACTAGTTGGCCATAAGTATCAGAATTACTTGCTTGACGAGACCCACGACCCAGACGAGGTATCCGTCCCTACCCGACGAGATGAGGAGGGGTGGACGCAACTACACCTCGACGCCTTCGCGCATCCCGAGGCAGAGGCGTACATAGACCCGGACTATCCCGGTTGGTTGGTATGGCCGAAGACGATGCGCGGGATCCGCACTGGGAAGTCGTCGCTGCAGTATGACGAAGTTGAGCAGAGCGTGCGCAAAAAGATGGGCTCCCACATTGACCGCCACTGGCTTAGCACGTACTTTGGCTACATGAAGCAAGAGCCACGAGATCAACATGCCGATCGATTCAGGACGAGCAACAGTATCATCGTCGCGTACTCCATGGATCTCATGGCTGCAGGCCTCACCAGAGCCACCTGGGAGGACTTTGTTGACTTGACCAAGGCTGCATACGGCGATGGGAGCGACAAGCACCAGCATAGAGCGATGGCGGAGATCATGGGCGCTATGGTCACTTCCTCTGAAGACTTCGAGCCTGAGCTTCGTGCTAAGATTTGGGACTTCGTGTTCCCAGTCGTCCGCCGCATCTTCAACGAGGGTCTGACACCGGAGAACAGCGCCTACTGGGCTACATTTGTCACGCTCATTGTGGGCGGCAAGGACCCCCGACGTGTTTGGCCGATGGTCGACTGGCTGGCGAGCTTCCGCCTCGACATGGACACGAATGCTGCGTTCAAGGAGTCCTCTAAGATCACATTGCTTCAGATCGTGATTGGCGCTCTGGGTTGGCACTTTCAGCTGCATCGGCCGGTCATGGAGGACTTCTTGGAAAACCTGAACCATCCGTATAAGGGTGTCAGAGAGGTGATAGGGGCCACGCTCGCCACAATCTTTCGGACAAGATATCACGAAAGCTACAAGGACATCCCAACGCTTCTGGAGGCGCAGAATCAGGCAAGCAGTATCGGTACCAGGCCATATCAGCCTACCGAAGAGTTTGCTGGGATTGTGCACAACGTGTTCGATCGATTGGAGAAGTGGCGCCTGGAGCGGCCTGCCGGCACCCAGACGCCGACGCCCTATACGCAAGCCAGCAAGACCGTATTGATCTGGCTCGACACCACGCTATCATCCTATGACTGTACGGTGCTGGTGCCTTTCTTCCCTAGCACTCTGATGGAGCAGCTGCTGCACATGATGGACATCAAAGAAGACCCCGAGCTTCAAAGCTTGGCCTACCACGTCTTCCGACACTTACCGAACATCTCGCATCGATCGGGAGAGGACGAAGCGTTTGTTTCCGCGCTCATCAAGATCGGAAAGCAAGCACCGAGCTGGCATCAGCGTCTCCGTGTCTTGATCAACATCCAGGTCATCTACTTCCGCCAATTGTTCCTCATGCCCAGCGGTCAGGCGGCAGAGCTGTTCAAATGCGTACGTGACATGCTTCACGATGTGCAGCATGAAGTCCGTCTCGGCGCCAGTGCCACGCTCAGTGGTATGGTCCGATGCTCTCCCATCGCGTTCCGAGAAAAACAGGTCCAGGAACTCAAGAAGCATTTTAACAACCTGCTCGTCAAGAACCCGCTGCCAAAGCGTCCGAAAGCCGGCGTCAAAGATGGCGCTGGCACGGGAACTAGCACACCGAGCCAGGAGCAGAACAAGCTCGTGCTCACTCGTCACGCGGCGGTGCTCGGTCTCGGTGCGCTCGTGCAGGCTTTTCCCTATACCAGTCCACCACCAGCGTGGTTGCCGGAGGTGCTAGCCACGCTGGCGGGCAGGGCGGCAAGCGACCCTGGCATGGTGGGTAAGAGTGTCAAAACGATCTTGAGCGACTTCAAGAAGACCAGGCAAGACACGTGGCATGTCGATGTCAAGGTGAGTTAGACCGATCATCGGGAGAATGTGTGGCAACACGACATGCTGACATGAACTGAAATCTAGGTGTTCGAGCCGGAACAACTCGAGGATCTGGAGGGCGTCCTGTGGAAGAGCTACTTTGCGTAGACTTTGGACTTTACTGCAGCCTCCGAGGACGGGATCGGCTCCGGGTGGCGCATGGGAGAGGTGTGTTTCGAGGAAAGTGTCGTGTGACTGCTGCGTTCAGCGAGCTCCTGCATGGCGTTTATTGGGAGTTCCGCCTCGCATGTACCTGTGAAAGAAGGTGTTTACTTGAAAGACGCTCGACTGTATGATATGCGTGCGAATGGCTTTACTTTCTTTGTGTTTGTCTGCATGGAATTGGGCGCTCAACCTGGCTGCGTTTGTCCGCCCGCATCGGACAGCAACTACATGTACTCGGGTATGCAGCTGTCCGATGGATAATATAGCGAAGTGAGTGTGATAGGGTCCATGACATCAAGGGCATTCAGATACCCGTCCACCATCAAGAAGATGAAGCCTCAACACTGTGAGAACGGGTGCTCGTCAAGCCGAATGATGAGTAGCAGGGTCCTGCCCGTTTCAGCCTTTCAACTTGTTCAAGGCCCTGCCCGCCGCGCTTCGCGTCACTTGTTGATTTGTTGACTGTTGCCCGATTGTGGCGGAGGCGCGGAAAGTCGACCTTCCTGGATGCGAGGCATGGCCACCGTACTGTACATGTATGGTAACGTTACATGTTTGTTACGGTAAGTTCATGTCTACTCCTGTCTCTTTTGAGCTCTGTTGTGGCACTTTGTCACAAACGCTGCCGTGAGCTATAAACACATCCATCGAGACCACCAAGTCGACCGGACGGATTCGATGCTTTCCCCATCAATCGTCAGGTTCCTTGACGATGCGCATCTTCGGCCGTAGGGCCCAAAAGCCCACCGAGTCTAGGGATGTGTGCAGCCCGTCGACTGCGTGCCAGGACGGAGCGCATGGAAGGACTGCATACAACTGCTACACCACCGTCAACTGTCCACCGCGCCAGCAAGCCACCTTGGCCCCATCGATCTCCCAATCTCCTCCGCCGCCGTACGACGCCTTCGATAACGGTCACGGTCTGTCTTCCACAGCCACGTACGACGCCGCATTGTACCCTCGTCAATACCTGCCCATAGCGCCAGGCACGCCCACCTCCAGTGCCTATGCTTCTGCCACAACCTTCGACTTAGCTCGGCCGAAGACTGCAGCTGGGTGGGCACAAGAGCCGGCCTGGCAGAGTACGTCAGCCGTGGCCGCTCGCCTTTCTTCGAACGGATCGAATGGGTGTGCGGTGGCACGTGGCCTCAATCAGGGTGTCGCATTTTGTGATAGAGTCACAGAGAGGTTGAATGATATGCTCGCCAGGCCAGAGAACCCAGCCGCTGGAGTGGAAGAGGGGGAAGCTTGCATTTCGAGAGACCTAGCGGTGGTGGGCGAGGAGAATGTAGCCGGAACGAAGCGACCCAAAGTCCGCGCTCGATTGGCGCTTGCAGAAGACAGAGACCAGTCGAGCGGGAGTGTGATCAATTGGCAAAAGACCTGGCTGTACCAAAACTCTCGGCTTCCACCGGGCATGGTCCCTTTCAACGCATACTTGCCGACGTGGACGCTGGTATGTAGGGCTGCCAAGGCGTCACTTGACGTTTATACACGACCACCACGAGGGCAGCGGAAGAACTTTACGGATGCCGACCCACGCCAGGGTACGAAGGCTACCATCATCAGGAGTCAGACTGTAGATGATCGCAACCTCATCATCGTTGCCATTCGTGGTAGCCAGTTCAGGTACGTGGACTGGGCTGTCAACATGGCTCTGGCGCCGACGGAGCCCATCGACTTCCTGGCAGATAGAGGCAACGCATGCCACGCTGGCTTCCTGGAGTGCGCACGTGCCATGGTCCATCCGGTCGTTGAGCAGCTGAAGGATTTGATCCAGCGTGACCCTTCCTGCGCCGCCAGCTCGCTGTTGTTCACGGGACACTCGGCCGGAGGCGCGGTAGCGACCCTCCTCTACATGCACATGATCACGACCAGCATCAATTCGTCAGAGTTGACTGAGATTGCCGGGATGTTTAAGCGGATTCATTGCATCACGTTCGGGACGCCACCCTTATCTCTTCTCCCGCTGCAAAAGCCGAACGGCACGAGACACGCGAAGGATGTCTTCCTCTCGTTCGCGAACGAAGGTGACTGGATAGTCCGAGCGAGCCGGGCGTACGTCGCGTCGCTCGCCAAAGCGCTCGCTGCTCCGGCCTCAGCTGCTCCGGGTCGTCCGCGGTTGCCTGAGAGAGTGTCGCGGCAGAAACTCCAAGGTAGCGATGAGGCGAAGCCTGTTGCTACGCCGCTCGTACAGTGGCCTGTACCGGATGCCGCGTTGTCAAATGCGGGACGACTGGTGCTGCTACGGGAGAAGCCCAAGCGCAAACACTACCAAGTAGAGGCCGTTCAGCTAACCGATGCACAACTTCGAGGCGTCTTCTTCGGAGATCCGGCCATGCACGCCATGGTGTTGTACAAGCAAAGGGTCGACGAGCTCGCTTTCGCTGCTGTGTCCGGAGAAGATACATCCGTGCGTCCGAGTCTCACCTTTGAATGAAATCAAAACTTTCAACAACGGATCTCTTATGCTGGGTAAGCTTGCGCAAAGAAGGAGCCTAGTTTGATGTGAATGCAGTCGATACTAAACAGAACTCCAACCCGTGTACGCTGCGTACATTGGGTGTTGTCGATCGAACATGTATCGAAACCCGCGTGATGTGTGGTCACCTTGGTCAATCTCACTTCACAAAGAACTTCACCTTAGCGTTCTAGGAACCGCTCGACTGCCTTTCCACCTACTACCAATCCGACGAAGTCCTTGCCACATTCCCCTCATACAACTCCGATACCTTCAGCGATTCAAAGAAGGAGCATGGCCGATCAGAACGAAGCGCAACGTGACAGCAGCATGAACAAGAACAACTACGGCCGCGGCCAAGAAGCCCAGTACGCTGCTGCTTCCCCTGACAACGGCGACGAAGAGCCCGCCACGCCGCAGGCTCAGCAGGAGCCTATGACAGTCTACTTCGAGGACATGCACGGCTTCCGCCTCACCTTCAGGCTGAAGCCGACTACTACTATGGGCAAGGCTATGAGATTTTTCTCGGAAAAGGCTGAGTGCGACCTCCACGAATTGAGATTCCTGTTCGAGGGTATAAGGATCATTAATGACCACACGCCGTTATCGGTAAGTGCGCCGTCGCTGCCTGTAAGTGTATGCTACTAACTGTCGTAGCTCGAGCTAGAGGACGGCCACACGATCGAGGTTCATCAGGAGCAGGTCGGAGGCGGTTGACGTGAAAGAGGCTATGAACGGGCGCTAGATATGAGCGTACATGTAGCGGCTACTATGGTTAGGCACACTCGCAGCACACACGATGGGTTGGACAACGATCCGGCGGCACGAAGGGTTGTTTCTTGAGGAGTGCTGTTGCCCACGGGGCAGGTTCTGATTGCATTGATTCTTCAGTCGCATCACTCACTCGGCTGCATAGAGACGACCGCGCAACTTCTGAATCCTACCTATGTACGCTGAGTCGGTCCGTGCGCAGCGTGCTTCGTGACGCCACACATCCTTCTCCACCTCCCTCCATCTTACCGTTGCCTGGTTACAGCAAACATATGTGACATCCTCGGCCCTCTCCCACTACTGATTCTACGTTCACTCTAAGCCAGTGGTCCTAACTGTCAGCTAGGCTCCTGGCAAGCACTTTCATGTGCGCCGGCGTTGGCCTCGTACGACCCGGAAGCGACGAAACTAGTAGGTAAGCAACTTATCAAACGGAGTACGTCTGGACGGTCAGAGTAGTGAACTTGCAAGTAGCCTCGCGAGGTACGCTCTCAGTCAGGCCTAATAACACGACCTAGGCATCGGTCTAGGAACGAACGATGCCACTTACAGTATTGAGCGACAGTGATGTCGGCCGCATACTACACTCTTTCGATCGAGATGACATTTTCAAACTCCAAGAGTCCATGGCAGATGCACTCCATTGGTACTCTACCTCGAATGACGCGAACGAGTACTGCTCCGACTTTCAGCCAGAGCGAACGTCCCTTAAACGCAAGGACGGCTCTACGACGATGTTCATGGCAGCGAGCGGATTGGCTGGTCAAGGCATTAAGGTGGTCAGCATCGCACCTCCAGATGCTGTAGGCCTACCAAGTTTGGCAGAGAACCTATCGATCAGTTCTGGAGACTCAAAGTCGAGCCCTCGGACTTCGATCTCGACCACCAGGACGACTGAGAGCACTGCATCGTCTTCTGTTTCATCACTCGCAGGCTCTTCGACGGATAATATAGGTGTAGGTCAGGCGCCTGTGTCTTCCGACAGTGGCGCATCAGCGTCCACCATCAAAGGCTCTCTTACCTTACTAGACCGCCTTGGGAACACGATCGGACTGATCAACGCGGCGGAAGTGACCGCCTTTCGTACAGCGTTAGCATCGACGATGCTCCTGAAGAAACGGCAATCGGTACACGATCTCACCGTTTTCGGGGCCGGAAAGCAAGCGTACTGGCACATTCGGCTGGCTATGCTCCTCCGACCTGGCGAGATCCACCATCTCAATATCGTCACGAGGAATTTCAACAGCGCTCGAAGCTGTATCATGAGGATATACAACCCTCAGCCGGACGATCCCGACTACGTCAACCCAATCGGCGCGAAATACAACAGCAAAACCAAGACCAACGTCCTCACGCCTTCGCACACCGAGTACGAGCGTCTGCTAAAGGACTATGTCAGAGCGTCGAACGTGATCTTCTGCACGACGCCCTCGACTACTCCATTGTTTCCGGCTACTTACTTGAACAATCCGGAAGGGCGCAAGAAAGGGAGATATATCGCCTGCATTGGGAGCTACAAGCCGCACATGGTCGAGCTGCACCCGGATGTGCTGCGCTATGCCGTCGCCCCCCATCACGAGCACAGACACTTCCACAAACGGCAGAAAGAGGGTGGTGCCATCATCGTCGACACCGTCTCTGGCTGCCTGAAGGAGGCCGGAGAAGTGATCCAGGCGAAGCTCATGCCCGATCAGGTCGTCGAGCTCGGTGAGCTGATCATGCTCAGGCGCGAGGCGATGAAGAAGGTGGTTGAAGAGGGGAGAAAGGTGGAGAGTGGGTGCAACTTCCAGGACACCGGCGGCCTGCACGAGTGGCTCACCAAGGGTAACGTCATTTACAAAAGTGTCGGCATTGGTCTGATGGACATTGTCGTTGGGAACGAGCTCATCACCACGGCTCGGCAGAGAGGTATCGGAACGACCGTTGACAACTTTTGAAGGATGGGGTGCGGAACAGATCAGCAGATACCTGATCTTGACCGTTGAATGATTGGCGTTCGCTCAGTGGTCATAATCATGTCCATTAATGAGCGTCTAGGTTTGGAGGCGAGATAAGGCAAACAGCCTAGACGGGAGCGTGAGAGCAGGCTCGACAATGGAAAATTTGCTCTTGCACTGCACATTTACATGTTGAGACCGAAATAGGTGCAAGATTGACGTGCGCTTCAGAAGCAACATTCCGAGCAAGAAGGGTCACGATGCTCGTAGCTATCCGGAAGAGAAGAGCGTGGTAATCTCCGACTACTTACCATCAGTTGCATGTTACAGTCATGGTGACTTCGTATCAATCAAGTTGATCTGCTTCTTTTACATCCACCAAGATAACAGTCGTCGACGCCTCAACGCTATCCGCTCAACGGCGTATTCCGGAATACCTCGACACTGTAAGAACACGTGCATGAACGTAGCGCGCATCGCCGCTGCAAGGTTAATTTCAAACGCTCGCCACATTGTGCTGTTAAATGGTGCGGCTTGCCGTGTGTGGAAGCCGCTGTGCTTCGTTAGACGATGTTCTGTCATCTTCCGCGACGAACTCAACGGCGTGCGATTGACTGTCCCGCGGAGGCGCCACGCAATGAAATAATGATTCACCCGCCCATGGGCAGCCCGAAGGTGCTCAGGTCTTGCCGTGAATGCTGTATGACACCTTGCTGATGCCCTTCTGCCGCTTGATACCCTTGACGACAATCTCACCGACAACACTGGTGTCCGGGACATGCGTGCCCCCACAAGGATACGCCCCTGCCGTCTCAATCTCAACGACCCTGACATTACCATCATGGCCTGAAACAATGGGCTTGCCTTCTGGATGAAGGACACCCTTCTCTTGGAGCTGATCGGGCTTGTACCAGTACAGCTTGATCGGTAGAGCATCCTTTACGTATTGAGAGGATTTCGCCTGGATGGCATCCTTGTACTTACTGTCAATCACGCCGTTGAACTACAGAAAGGATGCGTCGGGATAGTGCTGCGCTTTGAGCTCCGTGACGTCTAATCCAGCGGTTTGCTCTGCAATCCGTCGAACCGCGAGGCCGAGGATATGTCCTGCGGTGTGACACCGACTGTTCAGATCCCGTCTCGCGCCGTCAATGTGCTGCTCAACCATGTCCCCTGGCGCGGAGGTTCCTTCGTGGAACCGGCCGAAATGCAATATTCTCCCTTCAGCGCCATATCGGACAGCTTCGACCTCGAATCTCGTCTCTTTCTGGCCCGAGTCGTTCAACACCATGTAACCAAGATCGAATGGCTGCCCACCGCTTTGAGCGTAGAAGATCGTGTCGGTAGTCTCCAGGACGCAGACGTCGGGTTCGGCCTGTTTGAAGAGCTCCTGCTCTGCTTCTGAAAGGTCGCTGAGAGCACGGATCGAGGTGACGCGGGTTAAGTGTTTCCGCAGTGTCTCGTCGTACTGATACACTGCTTTCGTCGGGGCTCCGGCCGCGTCCTGCAGGATAGTACGCATCGTGGTCGTCGTCGCCCGGGAAGCAGTGGTGGTCAATGGACGGACAAGCGCCGGGCGAGAGAACGGGCAGACTACGAGCCTTGCTGGAAGCTTGGTCGACGCGAAGGGTATCGACTTGATGTTGTCACGAGCATGGACTTGACATCGTGATAAGAGCGTTGGCATTTACATCTATCATCTGGGTGAGCCTTGATGAAAGAACGGTTCGCAGTATTGCACACTCAGCCACAGTGTAGGACAGAAGCGGCTCCTGTATGCGCAATATGGCGGATAGGACCAACGACACCCAGCGACGATGCTTCACGTGCAGAAAGTCGAGACAGGACAACACAACTCGTCTCCGTTTTCCCGAACACAGTTCCTTGCAGTCATAGACCACGCAAGCACCAAGGTATTTGGTGTGGACTGCTATGCTGTAAAGACTGCCAGGCGGTGGACGAGGGTGACGTCCAGTCCACATGCAGTCGGTAGGCCTTGGCGTTCCATCTTCCCATCCCCGTTTGGATCTCGGACAACCATGGTCTCGTCTTTCCTTCTCTCTCAACGACAAGAAATACAGAGCTGAATGCAAGGTGTGCGAAGCCCGTTATTGCTCACCTGCGCTCGCTGTTTGCGCGCTAGAAGACTCCGTTGTCATTTTGGAGCGCCCGCCACTGTCCGACTTCGTTCGGATGTGGCAACGCCAACCAGTGATGGCAAGGATGGCGCCGAGGGAGAGACTCGAGGAGAGGAAGAGGAGGGGGCAATGTCGAGGAGGTTATCAAGCTTGAGTGAGGAGGGATTAGAACTTGGTGGCAAGAGCGCGCGGAAAGCGATCGAGGAGGCTGGATTCAGTGATGACCTCAAAAGACGGTTGGAAGAGAAGATTGCGGGTGCCAGCTTCAGGAGCGAGCATGCCAGCGCATTTGCCCAGAGTGACATGCCGTCAAGTGCTGGACGGGGTACTAGGGACATCGCTGCGGCCCAGGCATGGACCGGCACTGAGAGCGTGGAAGATGCCTCTCTGCGTATGCTCACGGATGCCCACAAACCCCTGCGTGCGCCTGCAAGGCCGCCTGGATTGCGAGGTCCTCCGCCCAGAATCGATACTGGGCGGCCGAAGAACAAGGATGCAGTGGGTTCAAGATTGGCGAACGCTCGGGACAAATCTTCAGTTTACTCGTTCCTGAAAGACCCGGACATGTCTGAGCAAGAGCGCGAGAGGCTGCGTGCAGAGCTCAAGGCGCGCTTCGAACCGGCTGCACGGGCTGTGCCTGCTACGATCCAAGGTCTGGCCTCGCTTGCAAACGAACGGATTGAGAACGCAATTGCGCGCGGGCAGTTCAAAAACCTCCCGCGCGGCAAGCAGATCGAACGTGACTACAACGCCAGCAGTCCTTTCATCGACACTACCGAGTACTTCATGAACAAGATGATCCAGAAGCAGGAGATCGTTCCACCCTGGATCGAGAAGCAGCAGGAGCTGGTTTCAACAGCGACGCGGTTCCGTGGTAGATTGCGGGCCGATTGGAGACGTCACGTGTCCAGGACGATCGCTAGCAGAGGTGGTGCGCTCGATAAGCAGATGGCACTCGCTGATGAGTATGCGCTCGCAGAAAAGCACGCCAACCCTGCCAAGAAGAAGGTCGAGCGTGTTAACGCGGTGGACGACAAGGGCCACGTTTCCCAGGTCACACTCTCTGGCGAACTCACGGCATCGTCAACCAGCGAGACACCATCGGCAGTAAATGAGATCGAGATTTTGGAGCAAACTTTCAACGATGACGGAACGCTCAAGCCACCACAGGAAAAGGTCACCGTCTCCGCAGAACAACCCCAACCTGCACCAGCGTCGCAGGCACCATCTGTGTCGCCGTTCCGTGATCCAAACTGGGAACAGATCGAGCGTTCATACCATATTGCCGCCATCAATCACCTGAACACCCTTACTCGTTCCTACAACCTTATGGCTCCCGATCTTGCCAAAAAGCCGTACTTCTCTCTCGACCGCGAGCTGAAGTCTTGCTTTGCAGACGTGGCGCCATCTGTTGCTGGCGCCATTCGCGAAAGAGCTCTCGCACCCAAAATCAAAGGCGTTGAGGTCGTGGGCCACAAGCCCGGTGGCGTGTTGGAAAAGTTCGCCATGGACCGTGCCAGCCAGGTATATGACGAACGAAAGCCGCAGTATGGCTTCAAAGAATTCTGGCGGGATCTGTTCTCGTCTTCCAAAACATGACCACTACGGGCATTAACACCGAAACGGTTGATGCAGACAAAATTGTCGCATCATCGATGTTTATACCCTGTGCGAATTTCGACGCCTTCTTTGCCTTCTAGAACGCCAATTGCCGTCGTGAATGTGCATGTGATGTACCGGGTACTACCGCAACCCCGGTCCGGTGACCAGCTTTCGTAGTTTGGTAGCGAAGCGGCTCGGCTCTTGGTTCGGCTGCATACAAGTACCTCACTTTCTTTGCTACTACTGGTCACGTGCTACCCTGTGACTACCGTGGTTCAGAATGAGACCCGGCCTGCGAATCCTTGCATTGTCGCTATCGAGGGTGAAATCATGCTTCGTCGTGCCTCTTCGCAGTGACCTAGCAGCGCCAGCAACGAATCCCACCAAATGAGTCCTCTCAAGACAGGACAAACGGTGCCACTTTGCCAGTATACGGGCCTGTGGCGTCAGGCCTATTGCAATGTGCTGATGGTATCCTCACAGTCCCACAACTCGGTAGAGCGCACTTGCCGCATGCAGAGCGCCTAGAGTATGCGGAAAACAATGCTGTTGGCTGACCGGGATACGGTCTGCGGTTGCTCGGGCGGACATGGCAAAGACTTCCGGGGGTACCCCTTCGCTGCGCAATGGGTTATAGGAGTGCTCGACTGTTTGGTTTTGTGAAAAGGTGAAAAGGATCGTGATGGCAGCTGCGCCTTGTCGCTGATGGACGCACAGGGACTCATCCTTCCAGTGAACGACCACTATCTTTCCCGAACGGGATCCCAGTAAGGTCGGCCGGACGCTGTCGAAGGAGTTAGCACCGATGCTGCAGTACCGCCAAAGCTCTCGTACCTTCATCCGATCCATCTGGATCGGGATCGAGGTCCGTATCGCCGTTCGCGGAGGCTGCGCGGCGGTTGCGATTCCGGTTGTCTCGGTAGCGAAAGACGTGCCACAGCATCCAGCGAATCACCCAGTTTTCTTCCACCACCCGGTCCGTGTCTCGACCCAAGTCGTACACCTGCCGGGTCTCCGGACGCGCGCGCTGGTAGATGCGTAGGATCTCGGCGTGCATCGCCGTCTCGTTGACCTGCGAATGGCTGTAGGGCCGTTTCACGTTCGAGTCCCGCAGCTCGGGCTGCAACGACCCGGGGTCCTCATTGATTCTCTTTTGGCCTTCGACCGCTTCCTCCTTCCGAATGCCGTGTCAGCGTTTTCTGCTTTCCCCTTTCTAGTATTCGTGGCTAGGGTACCGGGGGAGCGTGTCCTTACTTTCATCGCAGCGTAGATGCGCCGGTGGAACTCATTGTTTGCGTCGAGGCTCAGACGGTCAAAAAATCGAGCCTTGGACTCGCTCTGAGCCAAGGCTCGTCGAGGTGGGTTCATGTGTACTCGGGCACTATGACGGGAGCGTTGGTGCTAATGATGGAACCGATGAAACTCAAAACCAACCCAAGCGCTCAGAGACTCGACCTCACACGCTTTCTTTCTCTCGTTCTCTCTCGCTCTCTCTCTCTTTCTCATCCGCGTTTGCAGCAAGAGTAGTCACAGACGTAAGCTGCGCACAAGATGTTTGAGAGGAGGGAAGTCTGGCAGAGCGAGACGACGGGATCATGCTGCATGCATCAACAAAAGGGCGCTCCCTGCCGATCACGGACTTCTACAAGCTGCACTATATCACAAGCACTCTAACAGAGAATCCCGGATCCCTCATGGGTCGATGAGCTGTCACCACTGTATCTGTGGGTCGTTCATCACAAGGCGCCGTCCACTGCTTTCGACTTTAATCAAAACTGATGGCTGGATGTGTCTGCGTTTGCTTTCTCCTCTCCATCGACACCACTTTCCATAGCAAACCCTGCAATCGACTGCAATGGGTTGGAAGACAACGTCATAGTCTGACTCTGCTCCTACTGATGAAGCGATGCCCAACCTCGCGAGATCACCGTTGAAACACAATCAAAGCTACGTGTATCGTCCGAACGTCCGGATCCGTGTTCATGGGGGTCATGTTCTAGGCGAGTACGATCCACGACTCGCGACTCGCCATGCGCGCGAGTCGAAGGCGGGAGTCGGTGTAAAAGTCATGCCACCTGACCGCGGTCCACTCATCAGAGACGGGATATGTCTGAGGCGCGAGCATGCACCGGCGGACGCTGTAAGGCGGGTCATCCTTAGTAAACGTTCTAGCGTCTAGACCAGTGGTTGGTCCTAGAAGCCAACCTTGCGTCTCTGATGCTTGTCAGTATCGAGTCTCTCACACTTGTTCCGTTGCTCCTCTCGCTGCCGACGTCTGGACTTTATCACATCGATGATCGACAGTGGCGTGTACATGCCGACGCTTCATAAACCTTCTAGCCTCAAGTTGCGCCATGGGCTGGACAACCACGTGCTTTTCAGAGATTTGCAGGCTGGCACGAGGTGGACAAGGTACGGGAAACCTTCGGAGAGCCCTATATTTCATACGAACTGTGTCCCCTACCGCCTACATGTACCGGCCCCTCCACCTTTCCCACACCCTCGTCTGCATCTATCGCGGGTGTTGCGCGGATGTTCGACTCGGACGAGGGAGGGAGAGGGGGGTTGGGCGAGAGTTTCTAAGCGACATGGGGCCAATGCATAGAAGTCGTACAGCGATCAGGGTTGTCATTCTGTCTTTACGACGAACGACCGTTGATAAGCTAGGCAGGCAAACCTACATACGTGAGCGGGTCCCTTTGATATAGATTGCCTTTGAAAACGCCAGGTTGTCCTACGCAACCCTTCCGATCAATCAAGGCGATCGTTGACATGGTTGTCAATATGATCGTGAATCCTGCGAGACTATGAGTGCACCGTTGGCGGCGGTCTGATCTCTCGTTTTGATGATCACTTGTGAAGGACCGGACAGCAATAGTGCAATAGTTGGGCACATGTAGTCAAGAAGTACAAGTACGTGTTGTCGGTCGCCGGCCGCGCCAGATCCATTCCAGATCATCCCGTCCTGATCCGTGCCTTGTCGGCCGTATCTGTTCTTGGACAGGCTATCCGGTGTGAGGAAGGATAAAACTACATGTAAAATAAGCCGTATTCACTTGATTATCAGATTATAGATACAGTAGGTAAGCTTCAATTAAGGCCTGAGGACTCTTCTTATTATTCATTTCTATCTAGCAACATTACATAGTACCTATATTCCAGGTTCTCTAGAAGTTCTATTATTACGGGAAATTACCACTTTTTAATCACCCTTCTGTTATTTAGATGCCAGGTGTATGTGTTGAGTTGTTAAGTCGTGTTCAAGCCAAGAATGATGATACCTACCTACCTAGGTAGGTATCTTTAAAAGTCCCTAACAACATTGGACCTGTTTGGGGAATCCGCGCTTCTACGCTTCGGTACAGTAGCAAATTGGTACATAGTACCTACCCATCATCATCACCACTTCACCGCACTTCACCCAGCCCTGGGTGTGCCGTAGCTACACAGTACGGTCAGGTATATGTAGGTAGCCGACCAGACACGGTTCCCTCGGCTCGCGCAAATCCGAGAGCAGTATCGCGATGTCGTCTCTCCGTGGGGGTGGAGAGATGGAGCCGTACCTTTGTTCTTTGCTGACTCTACCGCAAGAGGCATTTTTGACACGCTGAGATGAAACACATCCTACCTACTACCCGTGTACCTTATTGTGTAGGCAAGCAGGTACTTCACCATCATCAAACCGCTCACAAGCGGCTAGAAGGCGGACTTCCGAGTAGTAAACTAGGTAGCCACGGCAAATCATACCTATGTAGGTACATCGTCTCCTCAGTCCTCACCGCAAGAGTCAAAAGTCAAGACACCTACCGTTTTGGGAGACCTTTGCATGGCCGGAATTTGTCTGGACTCTGGAGCAAATCGCCGAATCATCTCACCTTGGTGTGCTAATAATTCAAGCGAGCTTCGTAATGCGATGAGCATGGCGGATCGGCGACCACGGCCTTGTGAAGAACCATCGAATCCTTCACTCGCTCGGGGTCAGAGCCAAGGTCAGGCTCACATTCATGATTCGCCACTGCACAGCGGCATCTCGAGCTCACATGCAATTTGCAGACCCATGGATCATGGCGAGGATCGCTTCTCCATCGGCGGCAGAGATCAGCCTCAGCCTGCACGGGTGTTGGACCACTTCAAGCCACCCAAGCACAGGCAGTACAGTAAAGCTCCCGCCGTTCGCCTATCCCCATACCCTACCTTGTGCGGCAGAGACAAAACACCACGCCGATCGCGAAGAACAGTGGTTACTGGATGTGCCGCCTTCATATATCGAGAGACCGTACGCATGCGGTCGTGGCACCACGTACTTGAATGGACTGTACGAGTTTGTTGCCACCTGTTTCACGTGGGTCTTCTCCTTGAGCCACACAAGAGCCGAGAAGCTCTTCCATCCGTGGGAGACGACCGAATCGAAGTTGACGAGTCCCGCGCTCCTTCCCTGTCCGGCCAGCTGTAGGGTTCACGATTCTTCAGGCGCATTCGCAAGGATAGAAGGTACAGTCAGCTGTTATTGCAGGTGTCCATCCAAACTCGCTCTCACTCGGATTCGCCTGCTTCTCAGCGTCTTCACGGTCGGGTGCCGCGACTCAACAGGGTAGGTCCTTCCGCCGGAAGAAGCGTACGCAGCTTGTCACGGACTGAGTCCTCCAACATTTTGCATTCCCGTGCAATCTTTTCAATGTTGCAAAGTGGTCAACTTTGATCACTCAGCCACTCAAGCGGCAAACGACAGAACCAGCATGTCTAGGCAAGGCATGACGATCAGTATTACATCGCATCCGGCAGGCTAGAGAGCCTAGAGAGAAGCACTTGATTCTAACAGAACAGTCAACGAGTATCGTGATCCAACATCAGAACGTTCATTGCTCCCGAGCAAGGAAATCAGCACAGCTGAGCTTACACTGCATCAACCAGACAGTATGGAGAGCCCGCACAATGAGCGTGGGGCTGTCACAAACGATCAACGCACTCACGAGCATCGGGACCCCAACGGTGATTGGGCCACACGGTCGCGGCATGAACATCCACTCGACCAAAGGAGCACAGAAGGCACGCCACTGTTCACCATCACCGAGCAGAACAGCGTTCCGACACTGAGGACCATGCCATCGAATTGGACGTTTCAGCGCCGCATCCTCACATGGCAGCCGTCAATGGCGAGAGAGGACCACAAGTCATAGCAGGGCCCTGGGCCCATCAATCGCCGGCAAGAGTGCATTTCTCTCGACGAAGCCAGATTGCGAAGACTCCATATGCGCGCCGACGACACATCGACGACTTCCATGGGCTATTCGTCAAGTGGCTTGCAGAGCGATGACCAGTCTCCAGGGCGCAGACCAGCCGAGCCCGCCGCGCCGCCCTTCGCGCCTCCCGAGCGTGTGAAGACGCCCGAAGGTGTACCGAGATGGCCTGGTGAGCGGAGGACAAGTCAGCAGGCCCATATAGCGAATGCCACGAGGGACGGTCTTTTCGCTCGATTGCGGAACCGGAAAGCCAGCAACTTGAGGCTGAGAGACGTCTTCCGACACCAGGCATCTGGGCCTGGGCCTGCAAGCCGATCTTTCTGGCGTCCACCAGTTAGTGGGCACATGACACCTGGGTACCGTGACCTACAGGCGCACCCCTTTGCCACGCTCCATGTCGCAGACGGTCCTGGAGCACTGTCAGCGATGCAGGGCCCCGGACGGGGTGAAACTGAAATCAAGCATCCGCGGGATTTACAACCACAACAAGCATCGCATCCCGAACCAAGTGCTAGTACTCGAGACGTCGTGCCAAGCACTCCTAGACTCTCTCTACCACCACGGTCATCCGACCACGCCCAAAGCCTCTCACAACGTGCTCTTCGAGCAGCCAGCGGTTCCGCACTTCCCGTCTCTCCCCTACGAGCTTCGACATCCCTGGCGGCATCGCAGTCCGCTCGCAATGTTTCGGTTCCCAAGGCTCGCCAACTGCGTTCGCCAACAGCTTTCCGCCGTTCCGAAAGCTCCCACGGGGCCGATCGTGGTGTAGACACCATCAGAACCGTCGAACTCATCGAACGCTTTCCACAACCACCAACACCACCAGATGCTGGTCAGCCGCAGAAGATTGTCGAGCAACGGCGAAGTGTGTACAATTTGTTTCCAAGATCCAATGTCGCTGGGCCGCAAGGGTCAGGCTTGAGAGGGTTGCTGTTTGGGGCAGAGTCTGGGAGCGCCGCAGGGTCAACATCGGCGAGGAAACTCCGCAAAAGGTCTGCTGTCAGTTTTGACTTGTCAACGGCGGATCCGAGACCATCTGGAAAAGCGAACGCTGTCGCAGAAGGCGCGCCGTGCCCGATGGCAGACGCTGGCAACCCACACACAAGCGTCTCAGCGCGAAATCAATGCAATGCGAGTGATGAAACTGGAAACACGCATGAGGTGACGGTACGCGGCGAATCGGGTGCACGCTACCGTCACTCGGGCACGCCCATCTATGAGCTCGACGCTGCATCTCTCCACAGCTTCGACGAACGCATTGAGCAGTGCGGGCGAGCTCGCGCGCAGTACAACGGACTTCCCAGTGTCGTCAATGCCGGACGTCACAACCAGCCCTCACGTAACACCAGCGGTCAGACTGACACGAGTCGGTACTTCAGCGCCGCGAGCGCTACCAGCAATCGCGCAGAAAGTCTGAATGTGCTGACCTCGCCAGATGCCCACGCTGCCAACAGCCCCAATCGGAACGAAACCGAGCGAGCAGTGGCTAATGGCGCGCATCGGTTTGTGAGAAGGAAACCTGTCCCGCAACAGGCTGGCCCACAAGCGGTAGGGTCAAGACCCACCGACGACGAAGCTGGGAGCGCTCCCGCCAGCCGTGCACCGCAGGCGACGTTGGACACTACCACTCCCCACGACCCGACAACGCCTACTGCCGAGCAAACCAACTCAGACCACCTTACCGAGAACACCTGCCCCCACGCCCGTGCAACTACCACCACCACACGCCGCCTGTGCCCTCACTTTCTCACCTCCGCCTTCCATCGCAACGCCGCTGTGCGCGTCCCCCCCCACCACCACCAACTCGACGGCCCACCTCTACCCCTAACTCCGACCCCGACAGCCATCACACAGCACCCGCACATCCGTTACGCTCGCAATCGAGGTACCTGGCGCTCACGCATGCAGCGGACCAAGTGCTGGCACTGCGAGCTCGACCGGCAAAAAGCAAAGGGACTGGCACGATTGAAGGCGGCCTTGGGCTGGACGTGTTTCTGTCGGTTCGAGAACTATGAAAACGATAGCAGTAGTGACGAGGAAGATGTCAGTCGTGGGCCGGTGGGGATGGTGCCGATGCTAGGGAGCACGGGATGAGTGTAGAAGAACGGAAAGAGGGTGCGTAACATTATTATAAACCCTATGTAGTGCTTGGGGCGTTGAACCATGCTACTGTGTCTTCATTGAATAGTCTCTTCGTGATGGCCGCCCAGAGAGCGCGTGTGTAGATCCGTCATGCGTTTTGGTACTTGATCCCACCATATCTAGAGCGGTCAGTCATGATCACGACGTTGAGTAGAGGCCTCTCACGGACTCATCAAGCTCGTTACATCGCTGTCCCACCCCTCCTGGTCCTTTTCTTAGCCGGACTGCTCAAGCCCGCCGGAGGCGTCTCTCGTACGGTTTTGTCGCCGGCGACACCACCGACACCCCCGACCACCGACGCCACAGTCTCGCCAGCGCCATGCCCAAAAGCCGCCCCTCGGCTCCTCCCAGCTTTCTTCTTCGGCGGGCTAGCCAAAGCAGGCACATCGGCGCCGTGGCCACCTGGCCCTGAATTCGCAAGCGCAGCAGAACCCGGAAACGGTGGAGCGAACTGGGGATGGCCGCCAGCCGCCTTTTCAAGGTCCAATTTCGGCGCAAAGGCCTTCGCTGCCGGCGCACGCTTTTTCGCCGGCGAGGCGGCTAGGACGCTGTTTTTGTTGCCCGTCATGCCTGGGTCGAGTGAGGAAGAAGATGCTGTTGAGGGGACAGTAGTAGGTGCGGGGAGTTTAGACGTGGCGGGTACAGCGGTTCTTTTCCTTCTCGTTGTTGCTGGAGTGGACGTACGCTCAGCTGATCCTGGCGGTACTATTGATGCCAGTATAGTTGGGAGAGGGTCAGCCGCAACGTCCGTCGGCTTATTGATTAAGCGGTCCTTCGCTGGCGTTGCGATTCGCGAACGCCTGGGTTTGCTGGGAGGCGCAGATGCTGGTTGGCATTCGTCATTTGCTGGCTCGACCGCGGCTGCACGCATCGGGTTGGGCTGCTCGATGCCCGAGTCTGTGATGGCCTTCATAGTGGGTGCTTCTGCGTCGACGGTAGCAGTAGCAGCCCTTTTCGCCGCTTCCAGTGCTTTCGGCTTCTGTTTCGGCTTACTCGGCGTTTCCGCGGGCCGCGGGAGTGATGTCTCGGTAGCCTCAGCCTCGGACAATGACACAGCAGACACATGAAGCTGCCCTTGTCCAGCATCCTCACTAAGCTCACTGGCTTCCAGCTCCACGGAATAAGCATCGCTGAACGACGCAAGCGTCTCCGCCCACCTGACCGCCCTCTTCGTCCCCGCCTCAGCGATGTCCAGCATTACATCGGCACCCTCGGGTGCGGTCACGGCAGAGACGCCAGAAGCGCTGCACCCGTCCGCGAATCCTTCCTCGGCAAGCTCCGCCAGTCTACAGAGCGGCAAAACAGCGCCATCCTTATTTTTATGTGTGTTGCGTCTGGTCAGAGCTGCCAGTGCCTGCGCTTCCGTCTTCGTGGCCACGGCAACGCCGTTAACGGCCGGGCCTCGAATGGTGATCTTGTTCGGAGGGGCAGCGCCAGGCGCATGAGGCGTTTGAGCGAGCATCTGCGCTTTCTGCCTACCAACGCGGCCGCTACGGCGCGTGCCATTCGAGGCGGGATTCTTTGTCAAATGAACATCCTGTGGGCTGACCTCGATGGAAGTCGTGCCCGTGTTGTTCACCGTCGAGCCGTCAACGGCGGATGACTTACGCGGAGAAGGACTGTTGGGATCCAGGTCCCCCAGCACGTCCGCGGCCTTGACCGGGCTGGCGAGCGCTTGTCGCACGGCATCCGAGTCGCGCCGGTTCGTTATCGATTCACGTCTTGCGGCAGTGGATAACGAACTCTGAGAGCCTTTATTTTCAGCAGCGCGGGAGAGAAAAGCTTGCAGCAACGCCGTGTCGTCCGAAATACGTGGTCGCGAGAGCTTCTGAGGCGACCTTCTGCGCTCTTCAGGCGGCGCGGAGGCAGCGCGTTCAATGAGAGGGTTGATGTGGTCGAGCTGTTTCTCTCGTAGTTCATCGCTGGTTGTGTGATTTGCATCGGTACTATCGCTGTGCACATCCGAACCTCCCTCCAGCACGGCCGCGCTCGAATGGGAGTGCAACGAAGGACACACCGACTGCGCGAAGCCGATCGAGTGGGAGGATCCGCATGATGGCTCAACGATACTCCGCTCCGGCGGACTAGGAGATTGGCGTCTGGGCGAGCAACGAGACGAAAAATGCGAACGCGCCTCGTCCCCAGTCGAGAGTGGACTGAATGGTAGTAATTCTGCGACGGTGTCCATGGCGATTTCATTCCTAGCAATGCAGGTGGGAGCAGGAGGCGACCACACAGACTCGGCTTGCATCGCCGCTCTGGAGGGATCTGTGTGGGCATCCTCTGTGACTCGCGCGGAGGTGCGAACAGGAACCGCAGTGCTGACTGTAACATCTTCTGGCGCTTGCTGTTCATGCAGGACTTCATGCACATCCTCCCATTCATCTTCCTCAACCAATGCCTGGCCTTTATGCTCAAGCCCTATTGCAGCAGAAGGCGCATTCTCCATAGACCTCCCAACATTTTGGACTTGTCGGTCGTCTAGTCGGCTCGCAACTTCGGTTTGCGCTCTTGTGACGACGGCAGGAGTAGCGATGCTCGACACGACACCCTGAGGCAGCGTACGTTGCCTGTCCGCAATGACCTCTCGGGCAAATCTTGGACCAAGCTTCCGTCTCCGTTCGACTGCGTAAACGGACACGTTTGCTGAGGCCAGGTTATCGGAGTGTTTCTCGAGGGCAAGTGATGGAGCGGCCGTGCTCTGTGCATCGGCGTTGTTCATTTGCTCCTCAGGCACAGCATGTGATTCTATCGACTCGTCGCGCATTGTGGACGCCTCGTTTGGTGTCTGGGCGCCTTCTGGTGGCTTCGTGGTGCCGTCAGAATAATCCTCCTTGGAGTCCTTGACGAGATTCACATCCTCGACATCCGACCACGCTTCCGACTCACTGCCAAGCTCAGCGTCCATAACGCATCCATTCTCGTCCAAAACCTCGATCGTGGCATTGTCTGTTTCGGCAACATTACGCCCTTCCACATCCGCCAGCTCAGGGAGTGCGATCAAACTCTTATCATGTAGACCACGGCTCCGTGTGACAATCTTCCTCGCCGGACTTCCCCTCTCATCCCACCTTGCTACGCTCGCGCGCAACCCGAATCCCTCATCAACACAGAGCTTCTTGACGGCCTGTAAGGGGCTAGCTCCTAGAGTCCACAATGCCTTTGCTCGCCTCGAATCTCGAGGTTGCCGAGATGTCGCTGGCGCGTCGCTTGTCGACCGCTCATGGTCCGCCAATCGGCTTGAAATAGAATTGACAACGCACTTCCAGACCCTACCGACACGGATGTTGCGTCGCGAGAAGGGCGAGGCTGGTCTCCGCTCCCATCCCCGCTGAGTTCGTGCAACGGGTAGGCTGCTGGGCTGCAGGTAGGCGGTGATGTCGGCCGGCGCGGCGACGGTCGACGAGGTAGCATCGCGCGCTGATCTCTCCATATCGCGTGGAGTAGACAAAGTAGCTATGTCGTCTAGCGATGTCTTTCCATGCTGTATAAGCAGCGAGAAGAAAGAATGTCGTTGATGAGTGGAGGTGGTGACATGAGCGTGGAGTCGCCCGCGTGTTTGTCCATCAAAACACAGCGGGCCGGTCGGCATAGCGCGCAGTTGCCGCGTCGGGCCGTCGGAAACACAAATAGATGTTCGGTCGGAGAATCTACGCACGTGATCATCACCCCCGAGTTATCATCGACGTTGCTTTCTCCCCATTGCCACACGTCCCATCAACCTTTTCGAACAGGCGCTCAGTATTTACGACCATGGTCGCCGGCAAGTCGAATCCCCAAGCGCTTGTCCGTACCGCTTCCACCGCGCCCAAGCTTCCTCCGCTTCCCAAGCTCCGCGTACGCAGGCCGAATGGAGCAGCTGAGAATCCGTGTATAGGCGTCATGTCGTCGATGTTAGGTGCGTACGGAATCGCCAAGAAAGGGTGGTCGTGCAGTGAAGCAAAGAGGATATCGCTTGAGCGTATGGATTGTTGATAAGAGGCGTTGTACAGGTTGCTGGGCATCACAAGGATACACCGCACAAGGTTGCGCGGTACTGGAGCAATCGTTACGGGCGTGTATGGATGCGAGAGTGCGTCTGGTTCTCCCTGTTGAAAGCCCACAAAGGGCAGCGACTGACAAGGCACGCGATGGCAGAAACCGACAGAGACGAAGAAGAGCAACGTCAACTATCATCTTTCGCGCTTCTACCCTAAGATTGTGGGACCGCACAAGCGCAAGTGAGAGTAAACATCTGTGGGAGGGATGCGAATGGAGTTTTTGACTTTCAACATCGCGATCGGCGTACTCGGGCATAAAGGTGTGCACATAAGGAGGAGGAGCTCTGGGACGTACGATATATCGTCAAGGGGTCGAGTGATTTCGCCCGCGAATATGCACGCATGACAGGCAGGTGAACGGTATGTATCGTCAGTCTCACCAGGGTCGGTCTACCCACATGGGATTGATGTTCTCGATGACCTAGCTTTCCTGACCTCTTCCGATGAGTGTCTCTGTGTGCAGAGATGTCTCACGGGGTGTACTTCTGTCGTTTCACATTCAAGCATACAACCACACAGGACACAATACTCATAAGGCAAACTCATACATCAGTCTCAACCAACGTTCCACGTGGCCGGTTCGAAGGGGCGAAAGACGAATCGCGACTATCGAGGTCTTCACTGTCTGCGTCACCTTGCGCCACGCGCCAGTGCATATACGACTTCATCATGGTCCCGCAACACGCGCAGACGCGATTGCCAACTTGTTCAGGGTCCCCCATCTCGGAGTGCACCTCGTTTACTCGGGGTCACAGCGGCCGCAAAGATGCACTGCTGGCCCCTAGCGCGCTGCACTACATCGGACGATCAAGAAGGCATCATGTCTTGCGATAACCGGTTAGATGTCGCCTGGTCTGCCTTCTTAATCTTTTCTCGGCGTGGATGTTTATTAACATCAGTGCCTGATGGCCGGTCATTTAACAAGCGTTCTTCGAATTTTGGATCGAGGTTAGTTTACACGGATCGCGACCGGAGTTCATGTCATAGGTTGCAGAGCCTGGGGGCTCGCGAGAGGAAGCTGTGATCAAATGGAATACCTCAACATCACGACTGTCAGATGTAGGTGACGAGCATTCCTCGCAGCAGCACAAGGAAACCGAGGTAGGTCGACGTGCGCTAGCCGAAAGGGGTAGGCGTACCTGTTCATCACCCGGTACTTTATTACGTAACCACTGCTGGGGTTCTGAATGTTTTCAGTGTTCGATGGAGTACAGTACGTATACCATGAACATCTACCAACAAACCCTCCGCGCATACACGATCCTTACTGCCCGCTCCTTTGAGATCAACAAGCTTGTATTGCGGACAATGGCGACACCGTCTTGGGCTAGCGTAGCCTCACGCAATGCGCCCAATGCCGGACAGGTCAATGTCCAGGCACAGGCGCGGAACAACGTCCCTTCTGGTGCCATCGCGTCGGCTCGCCGCTTAATAAAACCATCACCCGACCCTGCCCATCAACCTCAGCGGGACACCGAGGACGAGGAGGTCTATGTTCTCACCCTAATCACTGACCAGGCCCACCATGACAGGATGACCGCACTACGCAGCACTTACTTCCCCCGACGCATCAATAAACTGGCGGCTCATCTGACCTTCTTCCACGCGCTGCCAGGGAGTCAATTGGAGAACTCGATCATCCCTCACATTGAACACGTCGCAAGTCAGACAGCGCCCTTTAGAATCCGTGCCACCAAGCCCTTTCGCTTGAAGAAGGGTATCGCCATTTCGGTAGCCAGGAGCCAAGGCGCATCGCAGGCGCAGGAAGTCCACCGCCAATTGCAGAGTCCATGGAAGCGAGACGGCTTCCTCAGTGAGCAAGATGCGGGTGGGTGTAGGGTGCACTACACGATCATGAACAAAGTGGACGATGAGGGACAAGTGGCGAAAGCAATGGCTGAGGTGGAGTCTTCTTGGGCGGACGATCTAGGGACTGCAGAGGGTATTGGACTTTGGAGGTATGATCGAGGATGGTGGGAACTGAAGAGGAAGTTTGAGTTCACCAAAGGAATGAATGGCCCTCCTTGATTCTTCGCACGGGCAGGCTTCGGATGTGCCTGGCATGGAACAGCCCGTTGGAGCCTGCCTCTGCGTGAAAAAGAAAGACGACTTGCCGCGGTGTACGGTAGGGATGACAGTAATCCGCGCACCAGCGAAAGCGTCGGCCAAAGATTTGCCCGCATGCCCTCTCTCATGCGGGTTCAACGGAGACGACCTCGCGAAGCACGACGCTTGAGGAATGCCCTGAAAGAAGTGAGTAGAATCCAAGGCGAAGACGCACGCGATCAGTACACAATGCGCTGCTGCACAGGGATAGCACACCAGACGATGAAGACTGTATGGAAGGTACAAGGCTGGCCCAAGAGTGGTTGTTTGAGCAGTCTACACCCTCGAGTAACAGCCTCCGATCTTTCACGCGCGGAAGTCCATGTCTTCGAGGCTCATCCCCGCCTCTTCTCCTTACTCTATGTCTGCGCCAATGTATCACCGTTGAAGACGATGATGAATAAGCGACATTGCGTGAAGAAGGATGTCGATACCAGGACTGTTATGCGCAGGATCTCAATTTCCTGAAGACTCGGGAGAAATCTATCTCGGATCCTTGATCGCAAGCTCGTGGAACGTGGTATCTCCGGCAATTGTTTTGCTGCTAGACTCACCCAACGATGGCAGGAGAAGTTCAACAAAATCGCCTTCATCTGGTGATCAGCCTTCGAACGTGCTCGTCACGTGGGTAAGCTCGCGATCCAGATTCACCCGAGGGCCGAAAGGTGGGGGGAAATGGGGAAGGAAGTGGGACGCCGACTCCAGCAAATGGCCGATGTCTCCGAAGTCGGAGACTGCGCGGATATCATGTATTTCCATTTAGGTCAGCAGTGTATTATCCGCCACAAGCACTCTTCTCTCTGTACAGACATCGATCACAAAAGACTCCCTCGACCCGAGTGCCGTCTCATCAGCCATCTCCTTCCAACGCTCGAACCATGAAGATCCTCATCACTGGAGGCGGCGGCTTCGTAGGCCAACTGCTTGGCGAACTCCTCTTGAACGAAGGCCACAAAGTAACTCTGGTCGACATCTTCGAACCCCCAGTCCCGGCCGCGGCCAAGAACCAGGAAAATGCGAAATGCATCAGGGCAGATCTCTACGAATCACCCCAATCAGTCCTCGCCCCCGACTTGGACGCCATCTACGTCTTCCACGGCATCATGTCGGCTGGCTCCGAGGCCGACTTCGACCTGGGCTACCGCGTGAACCTACACAGCACGCTGAACCTGCTTGAAGCCGTGCGCCAGACGTGCCCGGGCGTGCGCTGGATCTACAGCTCGAGCACGGCCATCTACGGCCAGCCCTTACCGGAGATGCCGAGCGAGGCGACCGTGCCGACGCCGCAGGGCAGTTACGGCACGCAGAAGGTGATGCTCGAGTACGCCATCAACGACTACAACCGCCGCGGCCTCATCAACGCCTTCATCTTCCGTTTCCCCACCATCTCCGTGCGACCGGGCAAGCCGACGCAAGCGGCCAGCAGCTGGATGAGCGGCATCATCCGTGAGCCGTTGCAAGGGAAGGAGAGCACGCTGCCGTGCGATGACGACTTTGAAGCGTGGCTGTGCTCGCCCAAGACGCTGGTGAAGAATTTGATGATTGCGCTCACGCTGCCGAACGACTGCATGGAGCCGCACATTCGCCAGGTAAACCTCCCCGGCATCACGGCCAACGTGGGCCAGATGCTGCAGGCCTTGCGCGAAGTTGGGGGCGAGGACGCGGTCAAGCTGGTGAAAAGGGAGCAGCCGACGACGGAGATCAAGGCGATGCTCGACTCGTGGCCGATCCGGTTTGACGTATCCAAAGCACTGAAACTGGGATTTGTCGCCGACGAGAGCTTCAAGGCAGCAGTAGAAGACTTCACCGCGAGTTTGAAGCAGAAGTAGACTGCTATATTTTCTACTACACATTTTATTCAATTTGACCGCACATGGCTACATTCTCTTCCCTACGCTTTTCCCGCGCAACCCAAATGGTCGATCCACTCCTCGCACAGCTCTTGGATCAGGTCGGTTCCCTTCTCGATCAACTGCGTCAACGGCACCTTGCCGGTGTTCTTCGCGACGTACTCGTTGTAGTTGTCGAGGACCAGCTTGTTGACGTTGACACGGGTCACGCCCCTCTCGATGCACTTGGCCATGATGTCGGGTGGGAAACCGTTGGTGCCGTGAAGGGCGATCTGCACTTTACCACCTAGCTTCTTATGGATCGACTCAAGTCTGTTCGCAAACCATCAGCGAGGTCCCACTTCTTGCACAATTGACGACCAGGACCTACCTGTCGTAGTCGAGATGGATGTTCTCCCTCCCTCCATACTCGCCGTGGACATTGCCAAAAGCCGGTGCGAGAAAGTCGATACCGGTGGCGACAAAGTCGTCCACCTCTTCCGGGGTAGTCATCATGCCTTCCAGCTCGGCCGTGTCCTTGACACCATCCTCACCACCTTCGATCCGACCCGGCTCCGCCTCGGTGGCGATACCTTGCGAGTGGCACAACGCGACCAACTCCTTTGTCTTGGCCAAGTTCTCTTCCTTCTCGTAATGGCTCATGTCCACCATGATGCTGTCGAAAGCCGGCGTGCCATCCTCGGCCTTGATCTGGGCCGCGGCTTTGATGACCTCGGGGTCCTGCGCGTGGTCCATGTGAACGGTCACGGGGACCTTGGCCTTGCGCGCCGCATGGGCGGCGAAGTCGACAAAGAGCGGCGAGTACTTGAGGGCCCACGGGAAGAGGAGGATTTGCAATGGTGCTTGCTTCTTCTCCGCCGCTCGGATCGCCGCCACAATCGTTTCCATGTTGTACGAGACCACGCCGAGCACGCCGTACTTGCCCTCCGCGCAGGCCATCAGCATCTTGACGGCGCGGTTGGAGGAGAGCTTTTGGAGCGCCATGGTTGCGGGGATGTCGATGTGATGTTCTTGATGGTGTAGGATGTTGGACTCTGGTCTCGTACCGAAAAAGAAGTCTTGAGGCCGTGAGTGCTTCCTGAACTCGGTCTGAGCAGGATATTTATTCAAGTCTCCTGCGAGTGGCACATTCATCAGACGTTTCGTCCATTGGTAGCCTATGTTCCTCTCCATCCCGTCTCATCATACAACGACTGCCCCACCGCGGGGGAGAATTCAGCCGAGGAGGGGAGTGAACGCGATATCGGCCTTTGTTTTAACCGTCAGATTCCCTCGTGAGCGCGGGACGACAAAAACGGCATCCCAGCTCATATATGTCACGTGGACGTCGGGTATGTAGGCTCTCCAGCGCGTATGTGGTTGCTCATCACGTGAGCACTGTGAAGCGGCCAATATCGTGACGGTGTAAGCTACATCGCTTTCTGGATGCAGGTACCTACCTACCTGCGCCTACGCGCGCGCGCGCACGCACGCGGCACGTACGCTCCTGGCGGCTACTTGTTGTAAGCTGAACGCGAAACCACGTACGTTCGCCTGTCCTCGGTAAATCAACCAGACATCCTCAGCCAACCGATGGGCATCTCATGGCTGGAGTGGCCATTACTGTTCCAGAGACGACTCACGGTATGGACCCAGGACCACCGGCCATCATCCATCATGCACCCACGACGCCACGCGCCCGCCGAAACTGCCTGACCTCCCCTTTCTTATTATCTATCTGCCGCCACTTACCCTGACCTTCATCATGGCCGGCGCTGCACTGGACCCTATGGTGCCGCAACAGGCTCGACATAATACACCGCAAGTCGAATCGTCTGATCGCGTTGAAGAAAACTTGCAAAGACAGAGGCTTCAGGCGACGCTTCAGGCGACGTTTCCGCCTCCAAGATACTGAGATACTCTCTCCAAGCTTCACCTGACACGTCGAGCGCTGGTAGAGCACGATCGAAGAACGCGTGCCGAACGGCTCCGTGCGATTCCTGGCTGACCCCCCCGACAGTCACGCTCCGACACTTGTCTCATCGAGCAGTGATTAGAGATGCAGCCGATGGTGCGAAATGCACGTGCCGCGAAACTTGTTGTACATCACGGAGCGGTACGCTCACGTTCAGGTGGGCGAATTGCGGACCTGCCCTCACTTCAGGAGGTGCGTTCGGACGGTCTCCCACAGCGAACAGTCGCGCTGACAAGCTGGATAGCACCCCAACACCACCGCCGCCAGTATTACCAGGGGGATATCCACCCTCTTGGACGCGGGAGCAACGCAACAAACTCATCGCAAAAGCCAACGCGGTTGCTCGTGCCAGCACAACGCCAGTGGAGATCATGCCAAGCAGCCCCAGAGTAGTCATCCCTCGTTTGTCCAGGGATGAGCAGTATATGTTCACCGTCGATGTCTAGTACGAGCGTGTGAGAATGCCTATCTATCTGGATCGAACATAAGTGCGGTCAAATTCGTCTGCAAGCGGCCGCGACAGGCACTCCGTAGCAGGTGCGTGGTACATCTCACGAAGAGACGTCGGGATCATTCTTTGTGTTTGCTCATGAGCGGGATGGAGCTTAAGATACCGCGTTTTCTCTGTTCACAAGTACAGTATGTAACCGGCTTCTATGCAAGCGCGAGCAAGTCCGGTGTGTCACCGTTCATTCACAAGTCTACTTCTCACAATGATAACTACATGCAGTCACATCTGGGTCACACAATATCAAGGGCTACGAGCACACAACATAGGCTGTCGTCTGTCCTCGCAGATTACACAGCTGCCGTGACCCTCGCTCAACATCTGCAGAGTCAGCTACCGAGACAGGCCCCAATCTCGATTCCCACTGCACTCTCAATTCCTCCATGTCCCTCCAAACCTTCCACCCATCATCCTCGAATTGCTCTCGCATCTCCTGTGTCGTTTGTCGATGCCCATGGTACCGTCCGACGATGCCCGTCACGCTGCCCGGAGGCACGACCCCCACGCGGCCGCAGAACCCCCAGCCTTCCGTTTCTGTCCTCGCGACTCGCTCGTCGCCCGAGCGTCCCGTCGCACTGCCCCACTTGCCTTTACCTTCTCTCTCCTCCTGGTCAGGAAGCTGCGAGAAGGGCGCCAATGCGGCGAACACGGCCGAGATGGCACCTTTGTAGGGCTGGATGGGGTGCCACGGTGAGCCGAGAAATCGCGCGAGGTAAAACACCGCGAACATAAAGAACTTCAGGAGCCAGTTCAACCCCGAGATTGAAGTGCCCGCTACACCAGGGTGAGTGAGGTACATTCTCGGCCTCTGCTGTTGCTGGCCCGTGTGGAAGAAGGAGGAGACATAGGGACGCGTAGACGCCAGTTCGGAGGTCAGGACTAGATAGTCGGTGAGGCGTTTGGAGCCTTCGTACGGCATGGGCGATCGTAGGCATTGTACGTCATTGGTGTCAAATGAATCGGGTACGGCAGACACGCTTCCGATCCAGATGACGCGGCTGGACGGCGGGAGTAGAGGAGATAGCCAGTGCGTGAGCATGTAATGGCCGAATACGTTTGACAAGAAGATTTGGCCGAGCTTCGGCTCGTCACCTGTGGCCCGCTTTCCGTCGCCGCTTGGTGCTGGTCCGAGTTGGCGATCGGCGACAAGACCGACCTGCGCGCGCGGATATGTCGGATATGTGCATGCGTGCACCAAGTCGGTCACCATTTGCCAGATCGCGGTCGGGTAATCCAGCCCACTCCAACCGGCAAGACCTGCGTTCCACACCACAGCATCCAGTCGCTGGCCTCGCGTAAGGAGATCTTCAGCCAATGCTTTGACCGTCAACAGCTTCGTCAAGTCGACGAGCACGCCCTCCAGCTTCACCCTCGCCTCGAGCAGCAAGCTGATTCCCAGAGTCCGGCCATTGGCCTCGCGCAACGTCTTTTGCAAGTGGGCATTCAGACGTTTGAGGGTGTCCTCGCTTTTTCTGGTATCACGAGTCGAGAAGAGCAGGCGGAGGGTCTGGGTTTGTGGGCGGGTGAGGAGGAACTCATCGATGAGACGACAGCAGATGGCGAAGCCCAACCCGCTACGACACGTATATCAGCTTACCGGCAGCGAGCGAGACCACGGTCTATCGTGTCATTCGCCGGCGTACATGTATCTCACCTGTTGGCACCAGTGACGAGCACAGTGAATGTCGACTTCTCTGCTGGCTCGTGAGGTGGTACTTCCATAATCGTGACTGGTGATGCGGGTGAGGTTGGAGGTTCGTGGCTTGGCTTTGCGCCGACGACAGACGTCGATCTCCACCAACGTACCGTACCTTTCCGCTTCGACCCTCACGCAACAGTTCACTGTCACATCTTCGAGAAATGTAGTCGGCCAGAGAGCTCTGCGAGTGGAATCAAGACCGAACCATACGTGGTTTTACCAAGGCAAAAATTCTATGCTTGCACTCGTGCAAGGACTGGGTGGAGCATGTTCACGGGATCGTTTTCACATCTCAGACTTGAATGACCGAATCCCTACTCAGCTCGGGCAGCAGATTACATATTTATACACCTACGATACGATGTGGTGTACGTCTCGAGCAAGGATAGTGCAAGCCAACAGGCATTTACTCCGATCCGTACGGACCCATCCGCGATTCATATCTGGCCTTCCTTCCCAACCTGCTCCACTTGCTCGGTCTTCCCTTTCGACGCCTGGATTCTCCCTTCAAATCCAATGTCCGCCAGGTGCTGGCGCGGAAGCTGCCTCGCCACCCGAGGAGGATCGAAAACCGCTTTCGAGTCGACAAAAATGGCGTCAATCTCTTCCAATGACCGCCCGGCAGTTTCACTAGAGCGCCATGTCAGCGTCGGCCGCCGTGGTCGTTTCGGGCGCACTTACGGGAAGAAAAAGTACAGCAGTGGTACGAAAGCCGCGTTGAGGACAGTGTAAACGATGAAGTACCGCCATCCAATGTCGCTGAAAGCAACGGGTGTGACCTCGGCCACCTGGGAGAGTGGTCAACTGGCGTTCAAGATGAAGTGTGGTATCAACGGTTGCCTACTAACCATGAAGTTGAAAGTCCACGATACTGCAGTCGAAATGCCGCAGACCGCAGCTCTGACCTGCGTGGGTGCAATCTCGCTGGCGTACAGGAACGGCAGACCCAGAAAGCCCATCGTATTTACGACATACCACAAATATAGTATGAAGACGGCCGCTTTCAGGGCCGCCGAATTGCCTGGATGTGCCAGTAATGCGGTTTCGATGATGAAGCAGACTGACATGGATGCCGCGCTGAAAAGCATCAAGCTACGCCGACCAAAGCGGTCGACTGTAAACGAGCAGATCATCGATCCAAGGATCATGGTGAACTGAGAGCAAGCGGCAAGGATTTGCGCCTCCCTCGTCGCGAATCCGAGATCGGTTTCGAAAATCGAAGTGGAATAATAGGTGATGGCGTTAACACCGGTCAACTGTAGAAAGATCTGTGCAGTCGAGGCAAGAACCACGCGGTGGAAGATCCGTTGCGAACCCATGGAAAACATCGCGCCCCAGGGAGATTTGCTGGACAAGCTAATGCCAGCTCGATGTCGCGGATCTCTTTCTCGACCACATCCTGGTCCACCGGGTTCAGTAACTGAAGCATTTCGCGTGCTTCGTCCGCCCGATCCTTACGCATCAGCCATCTGGGCGACTCGGGAAGCAGCAAGATGCCAGCCATCGCGAAGATCGATAGGAGTCCGGTGACACACAACGGCACGCGCCAGGATGCCGAACCGGGTACGAAAGAGAAGGCAAAGTCCAGCCACAGTCCACCAGCGAGTCCGGAACCACAGAAGATCCCAAAGGCTGATACGTGCGCACCTCTTGTCTCCGCTCTCGACAATTCCGATTGCCAGACGGATACCGTGGCGACGATGCCGCCCGTCCCCAGCCCGAGAAAGCACCTAGCCACAGCAAATTGAGCCAAGGAGTACGAGGTGGACATGAGCAGCGACCCGATCAGCTGGACACCTGCGGCGGTGAAGATGGTCCAACGTCGGCCAAGGGTATCCCCGAGAAAGGTGCATGTGATCGCACCGAAGATGCCCAACAGTGTGTAGAGCGCAATGATGGTGCCTGAATATGTCTCAGCTCACATCTTTCAGATTGCTTCTCGACAGATGGGTGGCGCATACCCTGGATCGTTGACCGTTGATGCTTCTCTGCTTCGGGCGCATCGATCACGTCGATGGCAGGAAATGCTCTAGCGAAGGCGGGTGTGGTGAGTAGACCGCCAGCGGTCGTTTGGTTAAAGCCGAAGATGGCGATGCAGAACCACGCCTCGATCCATATTGCTCTGTGTAGCTTCGAGCCCTTCAAGCCCCCAAAGCGCGCCATGGCGATTAGTACAGTTCTCTACGGCACAAATAGGACGAGGCTTGTCAAAACAAAGAGCTTGACAAGTCTTTGGCTACAGACCCTTTGGTGCTTATATGAACCGTTGGCAGGCAACCACTCTGGAAGAATGGTCGTTGCGGGTCAGGAGGAACCGAGAGCAGGGCGGCTACAGCGGGTGCAAGCACCGCGCGAGATCCTGGTCTTGCATGGGCCGTATCAGACGCTCCGGATACTAAGCGACCGTGCGATCCATAACCGGTTCCACGCTGCTGTCACGCCAGGAACGTGGCCAGGAACGAAGCCAACCTACGCCGTCCAGCAGAGCTACGTATCTGCGGTGCAGTATCCGTCCACGAGGATATCTCGTCGACAGACACAGTATCGGGGGTGCTGAAGCGCTTATGCTGGAGGGCTTTTTGTACACGGACCTTCATCCCCAGATCATGCCCCATCAACCTGACGGAAGATGCGGCCAGTGGAATGTGCGGAGAAGAGGCCGTGCAGCCCATGCTTAGAGAGAATGCCCACCTGGTGCTGGCAGCGAGTCGGTGGTTATGAGATGATCATCACTATCTCAGGGACTCCTGGACACCTGGACACAGGAGGTTAGTCGTGAGTCGTGACAACTGACAAGGCATGTCGTCCCCTCTGCGGCGCTGCGCAAGGGTGGAGAAGGAAGCCACCCCGTGCCGACATCCGTTCGTTTGCGACTTCAGGCAAACCGTTGAGCGCCGTCCTGCGCTCACGTGCCTTACGTGAACTACCGACTGCTCAAAGATGAGTGTACAGTACCGAAAATGTACGTCGCGACGAAGTAACTTCATCGCCCGTATTCGTAACAATTGAAGTTGTTAGAATCCGTCCAATATTCGATCGGAAAGATTAGCGAGTAGAAATGCGGTTCGTTATCACGTGATGTGTAGTTGTGAGATCAGGAGTTGCATCTCACGCCGTTTATGAATGCCATCACGCATCTACTTTATTATCATACATACCGCAACCATGACTTCCAAAGTAATCAGCATCACCTCTTCTCAGCACTTCCAGACCGTGACTACCTCATCTTCCTACACAATCGTCGACTTCTACGCCGACTGGTGCGGTCCGTGCAAGGTCATCTCTCCCATCTTCGAACAGTTGGCCGCCGCTGAGAGCAAGCCCGGCCGGATCGCGTTCTGCAAGGTCAACGTCGACCAACAGAGAGATGTCGCGAGCACATATGGAATCTCGGCGTAAGTGAAAGGCAAGACGTATAGTCGCTTGTACATGGGCGTCGGCGGACTGACTAGATGGACGGATGAAACAGCATGCCGACCTTCCTCATCCTCAAGGGCCGCTCCGTGAAGGAGACCGTACGAGGCGCCAATGCCGCCGCTCTCCGCACTGCCGTCCTCTCCGCCGCCGCGGACGCTGCCAAAGGCTCCGCCAGGAGCAGCGCTTCTTTCTCTGGCAAGGGACAGACCCTTGGCGCTTCGGCAAGCACAGGAGGTGCTGGCAGCAGACCGATCGCGGCGGGCATGCCGAGTGTAGACGTGAGCGCGATGCTGGCCAGCCCGGGGCAATATGCACAAGGACGAGGCCTGCCACATACTATCGTGCGCTTCTTGGGCCTGTACTTTACTACGCTGTTCAGCTTGGATCCGGTCAAGGCTGCGGGGGAAAGTCCGTTCGCGGTGAGGACGGCGGGTGGCGCGAAAATACGGTGAAGTGCTGGGAAGAATAGCTACAGCTTGCGAGGGCAATATAAGGCGTGTTTGTGGAGTTTGGGGAGTCATTTGAGATACCCTTGACATTTGGTCTACCTTGATCGCCCCGAAATGAAGGATGTATCGTTGTGCTGCTCCAGGACTCGACTATTGATGACCCTACACTTAGCGTTCGTGCTGAATGTGAACTCTATGAGCGAGTGTGTTATAAGATTATCGAAGGCACTGTGTCTGTCTCAACCTCCGCGAGCTCTCCCGGAGGATGCCTGGATCAAGCCACGTAGAAGTCGCATCGACGGCAGGATTCCTGAGTAGCAACAGATGGAACAAAGAGCAGCCTCCCTCGTGGCCTCGCTCCCCGCTATACATCGGCGGCGTTCTAGTGACCTTACGGAGGTAGGAAGTTATCGTCAGGTGGTGGTACAGCGGTCGCGAAACGCGGTGAATGACTGTGTCCCTGATTTATCCTATATTCACCGTGGAAGCACCTATCGTACAACGATCCTATCTCTTCGCCTGTTTATCACCACCCTGCACGGCTCTCCCAGATCAACTCTGCACCCACTGACCAATGGTGACCGCACTTGTGTAAACCATTGCCACGACACCCAAACAAAGCAGCCCAATGTCGAAGGCTTTGGCCGCTTTGGTTTCGGCAGCACCCTTCAGATGCAGCCACGGTGGGTAGATGTACACCAGCGGCACACAGGCAAAGCTCCCGATGAGTGCTACAAATTTGTCCAGGTCGGACGCACCCAGGATCGCGATCACACCGCACAGACACATCAAGCAGGTCCGCAGAAGGTTCTTTTTCCACTTGGTCGTCGCAGACTTCTTGCCCGTGGCTTTCTCGCCGAACAGGCTGGTCTCGATGATGCGGATGGCTGGATACAGTTGCACCGGCTCTCCGACCAACACTGCGAGTGAGTACAGGAACTGGACCGCGTTCACCAGTTTGCTGTCTTGGGGAAAGTTGGAGATGATCTGAATCTTCGTTTCATCGCCAAAGGTCGCGTAGCATAGCACACCAACCGACGTGAAGATGACGGTGATGATAAGCATGACCAGATACAGCAGCCAGCTGAAGTGTTCTGGCTTCTTCATGGAGGACTGGATAGGGAGGATAAGACCGATGCCCTCGAAAGTGAAGATGGCGGAGCCGATCGTGAGCGTAAAGGCTGAAGGGTTGAAGAGGACGACAGAAGGTGCGATAGAGCGCTCCGCAAGAGTTGCAATGTCGTAGTACCAGATGTATACCAGGCCGATGAGGATGAAGACATCCGCGAGCAAAGCTGCAGGGCCAAGTTTCGAGATGTTGCGAATGAGCGACATGGGCACGAGAACGATGAACTGCAGAGCGATCAGGGCATTGGTGCCAAAGGGCTGGTCACCACCAGTATGCCATGCGGCTGCGTTGGCGAAAGCCAGGAGGTTCTCGGCGGTGAAGATGACGCCGGCACAGACGAAGCCAAGCTGCGAGAGAGTGATGGAGGCCATGATCAGAGATCGAATCTTTGGCCCGACAATAGCTCCGCCAAGCTCGCCGTAACCGCCGCCGCCGTATTTTGCGCGACACTGTAGCAGTAGCCTGAAGCACAGGCTCGTGATTATGGAGACCACGACGAGGGTGATGGAGGAAAACAGGATGCCACCGTTGCGGAATGCCTTTGGCAGAAACATGATCCCCGTACCGATGAAGGCTTTCAGTAGGGTGAAGAAGGTCTTGGTCGTGCCCGCATCGCCTTCGCGCTTGATACGTTTGGTAGACTTGCGTCGGCCCAGCAGAGGCCTCGTCTCTCCGCGATCTTGAGGCGCGGTCTCCTCATCGTCTGCAATCGCGGATCCGTCATCGTCGTCGTCATCGTCAGCGAGGTCTTCGCCAGCAAAGCTTCCGTACAGCTCCAGGAACGAGACGAAATTCTTGGTGACGGGCGTGGCCACACTGCTCAACCGGCGTTGCAAAGTCTGCCGTTGCACGTATTGCCGACGGAACCCACCAGGTTGTTGCTGCTCGTTGGCGGGTATTTCGTTTTCCGGTATGGACTGGCGTTGCGGACTTGATCGGTGAGAGGTTGACGCTGAGAAGGTTGCCGAACGTCTTGGGGCGTTGGCACGGGCTTTGATCTTGAAAATGTCCCGGTGCATGTCGCCGCCCTGAAGGTTGAGAGAATCTTCTTGGATCGGATGGCCATTGGTCTGTTCACTTGAGGCTTCGCCGTTGTTGTTGGTGCCATATTCGACAACGTCTGGAGCAGCAGAATAACCTTCAGGCAAATGCCTATCGACAATAGCGGCTTCCCGCCTGCTCCGCTGGCTGTTTGGTGTGTCCGTCATATCGCCCGGGAAGGCCAATCGCCACGAGGACACGACCTTCGAGTGTCAATGAGAGCTGAGCAACGGGGTGGCCGAGTGAGAGGTTTGTCAGATTCTCGATGATGGTCGAGTGCATCGAATCCCTGAAGTAAAGAAAACATGAGATGGCGTCGACGGCACGTGGCGCAGAGTAGGTAAGCGAGGGTAACCGCATTCGGCCAGCCGGGCTTTTTGCCCTGAACAACGATATACGTACTATCTATGTAGCGATACTGAACCGCTCAGTTGTTACACCCATGGATACTTCTCATGCTGTGAATCGAGAAGGCGAACAGAATGTGTTCTGTCGGCAGGGCTAAAGTCGGATCTGCGGGAACTCGGTAGCGCTCTGACGTGATGTCCGCCAACACTCCTATCTCCTGGACGAGGAGTAGCTACTTGGCTAACTGAAGGCCGTTACGTGACCATGCTACCGACTTGCTGTCGAACCGACTTCACCTTGACAGTTCATGTATCTCCCGGGCGTGCCATACCTCCTAGCCAACCAAAGGCCGTTACGTGGGTACGTTACCGACTTGATATCGACCCGACATCACCCCGGTTGACAGTAACATCTCTTACAATTCACATTTTATCTACACAAGACGCCTTCGCTATCGGAGGGCCACGAACACCCCCTATCCTCACTTCAGCTCCTGCGTAGCTTCGTCCAGCATGTTTTGGAAGGAAAACGGCTCAAACGCCACACCCTCACCAACAAAATGTTTACTCATCGCCTCGACCCAGTGCAATCTCAAAGAATGCAGCATGGCCGATGTGCCTTCCATGATGACCAACACGGCGATCGTGAGGGCAAACCAGACGGCGAAGAAAACGAAGACGGCAAAGACGCCGAGCACACCGTCGAAACCGAACGCGTTGGCGAGCGTCATGCTCCAAAGCACAATGGAGAGCTGCTGGTGAGCGAGCGAGAGAGCCCAAAGGCGAAGGTAGGAGGCGGTATGGGAGACACAGTTGAGGCAGAATTCTTGGCACGAGTCGTCAGTACGGTAGAGACGGGACGAAGATGTGTCACTTACCAATCGTGTGAATGACCTGATGGATCATGACCTCACTGAACTCGAACTCTTCATGCTCCTCGTCGCCAATGTCTTGCGTGATCATGGCGCCGCCGTCCATCTCGCTGTCGGCGAAGCTCGGGCGGCCGTTGGCTTGCTCGCTGTGTCGACCTTCCTCGTCATCGTCTTGGTCGAGCGCAGAGACGGTCGTCGTCTCGCCGATACCTCGATACCCCTGCGCTCGTGCCCGGTTGTGTTCCCATCGGAGGTAAAACGGCTTGAGGAAAAGCATGATCGGCACCTGTATGACTGCTAGTAACACTAGAATGACCTGCACAGTCCCTTGTCCCGGGTATAACTGCTCTTCGATTGTACCGGGTTGTAAGAACATGTAGATCAGCATGTTCAGCAAACCCGGTGGGTTCTGCCCAATGGCGTACCAGTCAACGCACCACTTGTAAATGATAGTGAAGACCAGGTAGCCGAAGATGGACTGGAAAAAGATCATGCCCGGGATGAAATTGCCAAAGATGTCGATAGGAGAGCGGAAATGGCGAGCGTTGACGTAGGAGAGGCAGAGGGAGTATGTCATCTATATCATCGGTCAGCCATGTGCGGTGGAGGAATGCATAGATCGGGCCAACATACGTGAGCCCAACCCATGATGATCGACAGTTTCATCTTGTAGGAGTTGCTGAAGAGCAGGTCATTTTCCGTGTCATGCCATCGCCAGTCCATGCCGAACGGATAGGTGTAGCCGTCGATCCTTTCGGCCTTGACCATGATGTTCTTGCCCGGCTCGTATCCCTCCGGAAAATTCCAGCGCCACATACTCGGGAAGAGAGCCAGTTCTTTGGAGAACGCATCGCAGTAAATCAAGCCAGTGTACATCGAAAAGATACCCATCATAAGCATGATGTACCTGCCATAGAAGGCCATGCCGAAGAGCTCGTCCTGTTTGCCGCGCTGAAGTGGCTTCTCCCAGTAGATCATCGCCACGGCGGCAAGGGCCATGATGGCACCGTGACCCAAGTCACCAAACATGACGGCGAAGAGGAAAGGGAAGGTGACGATCGTGGGGAGACCAGGGTTGACTTCGGTATATTTGGCAGTCCCATAGGCGTCGATGATGGTTTGGAACCCAAGCGTGAACTTGTTCGTCCGGTTGTAGGTTGGAGGGGTCTTCGAGGTCTTGATCTGATTGACAATGGTAGGCACGGAGAGGCCGGCGCGGTCATTGACGTCTTGCAGCGTCGACTTGATCAGGCCGAGACTGTTGGTCGGACACCACGCCTCAGCGACCAACGTCTTGCGGGCGGGATCGTACGAAAAGCGGTTGAGCGATTGATAAACACTCTTCTCCTTCATGATCACAATCATCCACGCGGCCAGCGAACGGCCGATCTGCGTCAGCTCAGCGTCGAGCGTACGCTTGGTGTTGCCGAGCACATTCGACAAATCCTGCAGGCGACTGTTGACCTCGTGGATTTGGTCGCGGCGGAGCTCGCTGTTTTCGTCCACGTTGTAAATGTCGGCCCCCAAGCTCTCCGAAATCTTACGGATTTTGGCGATTATCTCCTTGCCGTGCGCGAAGATGACAAACACGTTCTTGTGCACCTCCTCGCCCTTTTCCGGATCGACGACAGGGTCCAGAATCTCGGATTGGTTCATGTAGAGATTGCCGCGGAGGGTACGCCACAGGATACGCTCGAACGCGCCCATGCGTTCACGTGGGATGACACCGGCCACGAAGCCGATGTTCATCACGCTGAAGCTTTGCTGTTGACCTGCCTCGGCCGACCCGTTGGCCTGCTCGACGTCGCGCAGCAGTGGCGCATCGTCGGAGGAGTCGATCGACTGCCGGATCTCCTCCGTCTGCCCGCGTGCCCGGTCAAAGAAGCCGCCTGCTTCCCGCAACACCCATCGCCATTCCGTCAACTCCGTCTCACGCTTCTTCAGTGTTTCGTAGCTGTCGTTCAAGCTCTGTATCCGCTGCTCCAAGCTCTGACTGCGGTCCGCCAGCTCATCAATCTCCGATGCGGACGGGGCCGCCATGGTGTTACTGAACTCGTAGATCGGCCGCATGCCAATGTCGTTCTTCTCGATCTGACCACGGAAATAGTTGAGTTGCCGTTCGACGTTGTCCAGGCGGCGGATCTCTTGGGTGAAGGTTCGCTGGAAGGCCGACGTTTCCGGGTTGAGCTGCTCAGAGTCAGTATCCTGATAGCCTGTCATCGTGTGTCTACACGCACATCTCTGAACTGCATGACACCCAGCTCTCCCAGCGCCGAGACGACTTCACGACCAATCTCGTTGGCGACGTAGAGCTGGGTCAACGTCATGTCCGCCGAGCGGAATAACGTATCCTTTGCGGGCGCCATGTCGATGGAATCCTCTCAGTGTTGTCCGGAGAGGTTGTCACGCCTATTGGGGATGACGTGGTAAGGGAAAGGAGATGGTAGAGATGGGTGTGGTCAAGGCAGCTCCAAGCCAGCGGCGAGGATGGGTCACGCCAAGAGGCGAAGTCCGTGCGCAGATGCCTCGTCCATCTTCTACTAGACTTCGCCAGCAAGGGTCATTTGATACAGCGTTTTGATCGTCGTGATTTGAAATGCTTGTAGAACGGTGGTGCGGTTGTATTGTGGCCTCTGATCAACACAAAGTTCATCGCGATCTACTTCACCCATGGAAAACGCCTTCGAGAAGAATACATGCAAGAGTTCAGACTAACTCGGCCCCCAATCATCATTCTACCTTAGGAGGTATGTTCGACTTGCTTCCCCCAAATCCCCAACGCCTCGCTAATGTCATTTTCACAACCACCTCCATGCGGCCGACCTCAGGCAGCCCTCCTACTCGAATAATCCTTCAAGATGCCCATCATATGACTGTTAGTCGTCTTCGTTCCAGCCCTCGGTGCCCTCTTCTTATCCCTCTTCCTCGCCTCCATCTTCCGCGCTTCCTTGACCGCGCTTGTCGGCGTCAGCCCGGCCCGCTCCAGCTCGTTCCGCATCTCGTTCTCGTTGGTCGGCAGCTTGACCTTCTGCCAGAACTCGACAAAGTCTTTGTCTACCTTGCCAACCTGATCGTTGGTCCTTGCAGGGGGATCAAGATGAAATGACGGACTATCCCTCCACACCGTGCGCGGCGTATTGTCCTTCTTGTTGCGCGTCACAAGAACGTGGCCCGCGGCTTCAAGGTGGTTGATCGTATCAATGCAGTCAGGCCAACCATCTTTGAGCTCCTTCACAGGAATACCTTGCGCGGTGTCGAGAGTCGCGAGATAGGTGCGGAGCTCGTCCCCGTTCATCACGGGATGCAACGGACGGTACTTGAAGCTCTCCTTCCCGATCCCACTCTCGTGCTTACCAATGTATTGCACGCGATCGTGACCCTGCAGTGCCCGCTTGATGAGGGGAATGTTCTTCTGCAAGTCGTTTGGCAGAGACAAATAGGAGATGATGTGGTCATACGGCACCGACTGGAAGTTCTTCTCTTTGAGATAGTTGATCGCTTGTACGACCTGCGTCATGATCTCCTTGCCTCCAGTGATGGACGCGGGTGGCTGGCTAAAGGCAGCATCATGGCTGCGCTTCTCGGCGCTTGCTGCCAACGTCGTTGCGAACTTGGGCGTGGAGGACCGTGGCGGTGCGGAGGACGTTGGACGGGCATATTGGGCGTTTCGCGAGGTGGCGTCGGCGAACTCGGACTTGTATCTGCTGAGAGAGGCGGAGAGGGAGGACATGGCGGGGGTTTGAAGTTGTCTATGGCCCAGAAGACTGCAACAAAGCGCTTCAGGCCCAGGTCCGGAACTCGTCGTGGCTGATGCCTAAGAAAGTTCGAAGCGACGAGCAGCGACGCTGGCAATACACGTAAAGCTTTGTAATACTTGTTCTTGGGGGTGCGTGACGCTCGTGTTGATGGTGAAGTGTGAGAGATTGGCGGAAGGGTTTCCGCACAGAAACGCGCTAAGCCGTAAGCAGGCACTCCGCATCTGGCGCGTTCTCTGGGAACCTCCCATTACTACATCATAATAACTCGGCGCAACAATTATTCCCTGCAACACTTGTTGCTCGCATTTGTGTATCTCCCTAGGGGTGTCAGGATGGTGTGAGCAAGCGAACGAGAAGACCACCACCCGACGATGAGAACGCGAGCGCAGGCGGCTGACCCGGCAGCCTTGGACCTACCATACCTCTCCACCACGTTCGGCTTCCTGGAGGTAGAAGTTCAGGCGCTGTTGGACGCACCCACGGCGGAGCTGGTCAGAGATTTTTTCACATCACTGACCAACAAAGGGCACGATTGGGACGCGCTCAAGGCGGAGAAGCTCAGGGCCGACGTTGAGCTCGAGAACACTGTTCGCACTTCCGACAGCAAGGCCAAGGCGCAAAAGGCGCAAGTGGTCAAGCATGTGAAGGAGGTAGAAGAGCTGCGGGTCAGGCTCAGCGATGCCGAGAGTGCACGTGAGGCTCTGACATCGGAGCTCGAGCTATTGCGCTCATCCACATCCGGCTCGATCGCCGAGTCGCAGACCTTGCGGCAAAGAGTCGAGACGCTCGAGACCTCCAATCGCGATGCATTTGCGCTCGTCGAGAGCAAATCGACGGAGAAAGATTGTATTGCGACCGAGCTCTCGGAACAGCACGGCAAAGTCCTTGTTATCCGCCGCGAGATCAGTCAGCTGGAAGAACGCAATCAGGCGCTTCAAAATGCCGCATCCTCACAAAAGTTCAAGGAACAGTCACTTCAGCAAGAGATCGACCTGCTGAAGCGCAACAATGAATGGCATAGCAACGAGTTGCAAACCCGCAACCAAGAGCATGCCAGATTCCGGAAAGAGCGCAACGCTCGCATAGCAAGTCTACAGCGCGAACTCGACGAAAGCACGGCAAACGTGGAGACTCTGAAGCGGACTGAGACGAACTTGCGCCAACGACTGGATGAGGTACAGGCGAAGACAGCCGAGGCGTTTGAACGGGTTGCCAGCCTGCAAGAGGAGGCAGCGCGCAAGGAGCAAGCATTCAAGACAGAGCTGGATTCTTGCAAGCGGTTGGCCGATTTGCAGGCGCAAAATGCCGCAACGCACAAGGCGCGCTTGCAGGACGTGCAAGGGCAGATCGACAAGATGCAAGAGGATGCTGCCGACGAGATTGGCAGACTGCAGGCCGAAGTCGAGACGGAGCGTTCGGACAAGGAGGAAGCTGAGCGGAAGGTGGCTGGACTCGAACTCGCCCTCGAGCGTCTCGAGCGTCAACCGGGGACTCCCACACGCAATGGGGGACATGGTCCCACGACCCCAGCAAGGATTGGCTCCCGTGCCGACTCGCCGGCAGCTCTGCCCGGCAGCTTGCGCAAGACTGTCAACGGCATGAGCTTCACGCAACTTTATGCTCAGTTCACCGAGGCCCAGCAAGAGCTCGAGGCGGAAAGGAGGCGCACAGACAAGCTTTCGGAGACGATGGATAGTCTTTTGAGTGATCTGGAGAACAAGGCGCCGGAGATTGTGGAGATGAAGCAGGAACAGCTGCGTCTAGAAGCCGAAGTGCTCGAATTTTCTCGTCTGCTCGACGAGGCCAACCACGCGCGTGACGGTGCAGTCAAAGAAGCCCAACATTGGCACAGTGAGGCACGGGCTGCTGTCCACGAAGGCGAGGTCTTGCGTCAACAACTGCGTGATCTATCGGCACAAATCAAAATCCTCCTCGTCGAGATTCAGAGCCGTGATCAAGGCTTGGCTGACATGTCCGCCGAAGAGCGTCTGGAACTTGAGCGGGCCGCACGCGGCGAGATCGACGACGACGTGCTGGACCACATGACGGACACCGATCGCTTGATCTCCGAGCGGCTCGTGATTTACCGTGATGTCTCCGAGCTGCAGGAGCAAAATCAGAAACTCTTGCGTCTGGGACGGGAAATCGGGCAACAGCTGGAGGGACAGGAAGCTCAAGAGAAGCAGCGGCAGAACGCTGCCTTTGCGTCCGAGAACGAGGACCTCAGGCAGAGACTGCAGCGCATGCAGGACGAGCTGCAAGCGACGGCCACGCAGATCGACAGCTACGCCAAGGAACGCGACATGTTCCGTCGCATGCTCAAACACCGAGGACAGATTGCCCCCGATGTGGACTTGCAGTCGGTGTTCGGGCAGAGCGTGGGCCCGCCCGCAACGCCGCAACGCAATAGCGGCACGTTCGAGCCTCCCACACCGCGATCAAAGGACGTCGAAGATCTGAACAAGCTCATCAAAGAGCAGCAGACTTTCTTCGATCAATACCGGACCGAGTCTGCCACGGACAGAAAACAGCTCAAAGACCAAGTCGACACTCTGTCCCGCGAGAAGAGTACGCTGCAGGCCGACATTGCACGTGCTCAGTCACAGCTCACGTTGGCTTCGGAACGATTTGAGATGCTCCAGTCGAACTTCTCCGCCCTGCGTAACGAGAACAGTGAATTGCAGAAGCGCTCACAGCAAATGGCAGAGAATGCCGCGAAGCAAGATCTTCGTACGCAGCAAGTGGCGGAAGAGCTGGTGGAAGCGCGGTCGATGACCGAGTCGCTTCGCAACGAGAATGCCAATTCCAAGGCGGAGAAAGAGCTCTGGAGACGCATCGAGTCTCGCCTGACGGAGGATAACAAGAGCTTAATGGACGAGCGCAGCAGACTCAACAAGCTGGTCACAGATCTGCAGAACCTACAGAACGAGCGCGAGCTGGCAGACTCGGATTCGCGGAGACGTCTGCAAACAAAGACTGAGGCGCTGGAATCCGAGCTCGCGGAGACGAAGAGGAAGCTCGAACAGGAGGTGGAGTTCGGCCGCAAGGCTACGCTTCGCCGGGAGTACGAGGAAAGCCAGAGTCGGACACGCATCGACGAGCTGGTCAAATCGCTTGGGACCATACGCGAGGAGCTCGTGGCGGCCAAGACGACGCGCGACCAGGTACAAGCGAGGGTGGAGGAGATGAAGGTTGAGCTCCGGTCCGCGGAGGAGAAGGCTGCGTTGCCCACGTCTCGTGCACAGCCTGAACAAGAGACGAACGGTGATCTTGAGGTGTCGGAACAACGCCCGGCTCTCGAAGTTCTCCATCGTGATCTAGAGATCGCGCGCAACGCATTGGAGGCGGCCAAGCAACAAGTCGAGCAATACCGATCAATCGCGCAGACAACAGAGGAGGAGCTTGCTTCGTTCAACGAGACCAGCGAACAGTACAAGGAAGACACCGACCGCCTGATCACCGAAAAGGACGCACGTGCGAAGGAGCTGGAACAGCGGGTCGAAGATATCTCGACCGAGCTCACCACGACCAACAACGAGCTCTCCGAATTACGCACCAAGCACGATGACTCGTCGCGTGCTCTGGATCAGCAGAAGAGTTCGTTCGAGTCCGAAGTCGCGAGGCTACGGGACGATGCCGAGCGCCACGCGGAAGAGAAGAAACTTTATCAGGAAGATCTGAAGGCACAAGCAGAGATTGCTCAGCAAGCTCAGCAGTCTTATGAGGATGAACTGGTCAAGCACGCCGAGGCTGCCAAGGGCCTGCAAACCGTTCGTAAGGATTACAACGAGTTGCGCACGGAAGTCGCCGGTATTCGTGCTGAAGCCGAGGCCGCGCGCGTCAGCCTTGACCGAGGCGAAGAGAGTTGGACTGAGCAGCGAGAACGCTTCGAGCGTGAGCTGGAGGAAGTCAAGCGTCGGCGGGAGGACGTCGACAAGCAAAACAAATTGCTGCATGAGCAGATGGACACCTTTTCCGCCGAGCTGGCTGCTCTGCGTCAGGGTCGAGCCGCGCCGGTGGCAGATCATGAGGCCGCAGGCAACCTGCAGGAGGTCATCAAATATCTCCGCCGCGAAAAGGATATCGTGGATGCGCAGTACGAGTTCTCCATCCACGAGGCGAAGAGGTTGCAACAACAATTGGACTACGCCAACTCTCAGCTCGAGGAGACGGGGGCTAAACTGGCAGAAGAGCGACGCCTGGCCGCCGACCACAAGGCATCGGAAGGCAGTACCAACAAGCTCATGCAGACTCTCAACGAACTCAACCTTTTCCGTGAATCGTCAACGACACTTCGAAACGAGGCACGGCAAGCACGCGAGAAGCTCGAGGAGAAGAGTAAGGAGGTTGAGCGCCTGATGTCCGAGATGGAGCCCTTGAAAGGCCGCATAGGCGAGCTGGAGGGTGAGCTCGAAAGTAAAGATGGCGAGTTGAAGCTGGTCCAAGACGATCGGGATCACTGGCGCGAGCGCACACAGAACATCATCAGCAAGTACGATCGGGTGGATCCCGCGGAGCTGGAGGAGATGAAACAGCAGCTGCAGACGCTGAACGCCGAAAGGGAGAAGCTGCGTGGGCAAGTCGATGGTTTCGAGGCCACCGTTGCGGAGGCCAAATCTGAAGCCGAGAGGCCTTATATTGATCGCCTGCAGAAGTTTCGAGATCAGGCTAAGGATCAGAATCGGAAGCAGAATGACAAAATCCGGGTTCTTGGAGAGGAGAAGGAGAAGTTGGCGAGTGAATTGGATATGTTGAAGGTCGAAGTTGAGCAGGTGAAGACGGCTTTGGAGGATTTGAAGACGGCACTCCATGAAGCGCAGGCGAAAGCGCAGCAGGTCGGAGATGATGAAGACGAAGAAGGTGAGGTGCGGGAGGATGAAGAACACGCCACGCTTCGGGCTCGCATTGCTGAAGCGGAGACCAACGCCAGTGAGCATGTCAGCCGCGCGGAGACTCTGAACGGCCAGGTACAGACGTTGCAAGCAAGGGTCGAGGAGCTTGAGGGTCAAGTCACGAGCCTCCAGCTACAGCTCGATGATGCAAAGTCAAATCAGACGCAGGCCGACTCGGAGACGCTCGAGCAGCTGCGGCGGGAATTGTCAACCGCGCAGCAAGAAGTCGAAACCCTGCGTGCATCCAACACGACGACCGAAGATCAGCCCGTGGCGAGTGCTGAAGCGGTCGAGGGTGAAAGATCGGTGGCCGCCCAGGTTGCCGAAGAAGTTGCCAAGCTTCGCACTGAAATGGAACAACAGCATGCTCTGGCGCTGAATCAAGTCGAGGAAGAGCGTGATCGACGAATCGAGAGTCTTAAAGAGAGCCTGAAGCGCCAGCTCCGTGAGAAGAAGGAAGCGTATCAGAATGAAGCGCGTCAAGAGCTCCTGACTCAGCACTCCGCGGAATTGCAGAAGCTGAAGGAAGAGCACGAAGCGACCATCGCCAGGTTGACGGAGGAGCACCAGGTCGAGTTGACAAAGTTGCAGAAAGCTGACGGGACTGAAGGCGTGGTCAAGGCTGAAACAACCGCCGATGGAACGTTCGACCCTACCCACGAGCAAGTTGAGGACCTTGTGAAGAACAACCAGCGCGTCCGGTCAATCCTTCAGAATAACATTCGTAAGGGCATCGCCGCCGAGACCGAGAAGCTACACAAGACCATCGCCGACAGGGATGAGGAGCTCTCGAAGCTGAAAGAAGCTCAAGGCAACGCCGGCAGTGACGCCGAGAAGGAGGAGATTGCGAAACAGCTTCAAGCCGCAAAGCAAGACAAAGAAAACGCCGTGCGCCAAGCGGTGGAGAACGCAGAGAAGAAGGCCAGGGTACAGGTCAGTCAGCGTGACATGGCGCAAGCGAAGATTCAAGTCGTGAGCAAAGCGGCGTTGGAAACACCTGACAAGCCCGTCAAAGAGGTGTGGGAGATTGCAAAGGTGGCCAAGCCGGCACCGAAGCAGCCTGCACCACCGTCACCAGCTCAGACGCTGGAATTTTCTTCGCAAGCGCAGCAAACGCCGGAGCAGACCGAGCAGGCAAAGCTCATCGCGAGGCAGCAAAGGTTTTGGACGGGTTCGGCTCAGGCACAGAGAGAGGCATCGTCATCTGGGCAGCCCAGCACTCTTCCGTCTGCCGCTCACTCGAATGCTGTGACGCCTGCCGGACAGCCAACTCCAAACGGCGGCACCCCGCCCAACCCGCAAGCTCCCGTGTTCATGCCAGGCGCAGACGCAAGCGCCAATCCTCTCCCACCGCGGCCAAACTTTGTGACCGGCCCGGCTGCTCTTCGCGGTACGTCGTCAGCAATACCTCGTGGTAGTAGCGGACTACCTCGGGGGCCCGGCGCTGCGGGTCGTGGCGGCATTTCTATCCAGGGCGCTGCGAACGCTCAACAACCCCAACAACCACAGGCATCTTACCGTGGAGGACTGCAGTCCGGTCTTCCACGCGGGGGCAGCAATATCGGCCGTGGCGGACGCGGTGCGCAGGGTAGTATGCCTCGTGGCGGTGGCGGCGCGGGGAATGGTGGTCAGAAGAGGCAGTATGAGGGCGGACCGGGCGGGGACGAGAAGCGGATGCGCGGCGGCGGTGGACCAGGTGGTGGTGGCGACTAGTAGCCGTAGCTGCTGTTATGGTCCGGGGTTGTCAAGGGGAGGACGTGAGATTCGCACACTTGGCTGGGCTCGAGTGGTGTTTGTGCGTCTTTAGGTGTACTGTTATGATACGTAGTGCACCAATTTACTCGTTGCACATGAAAATGGTCTCAAGTTTAGAGCAAACATGTATCTCGCTCACAAGATCGATAACAACACATGTAGGCATACATCGATGATGATAGAGCACGTCCATCAAACAATCCACCAATTCGAGGTCGCCCACTCCACTCTAACGAGCGAAATTGAAATGATCGGTCCCGAATTCGGCCTGCAAAGAGACGACAAATGGTCAGCGGAACGTCAAGAACGAGGAGTATGACAAGAAAGGAACCCACCTTGAACCATTTCTCGAGCTCATCCGAGTCGGTCAGCTGGTTTTCCGTCTCTGCAGCATTGTCCGTGAGCGATGACTTTCCCACCACGGCGTGTAAGTTTCCACGTTCGTCAACTTGCGGCGAAGCAGCAAGATGATATCCATCCGCGTATTGAGTATCCTGCACAGTTGCACTGGATATCTTCTGTCTGCACGATCCGTAACCGCTACTGCTACTTACGAACAGGCCAGACTGCGCTCGGCTGAGTGGTGCGTCAGTAAAGTCGAGTTTCTGCGCCGCTTGACCATGCTCGTCTGGTTCAGTCATCCGCCAGGTGTCACTCTGTTCGACATCAGCCTTGTCGGGATGGGAGAGGAGGTCGACCCCCTCAGAGTCAGAGTGGCGATGATCGCTCTTTTCAGACTCGGATCCCAGCTGGGTCTCACGCTTGGTGCTCATGATGTCGGCTGCGCTCGGGAGTTCACTCGCGTCCCACAGGTCGTCACCATAGTCCATGGAAGTAACTTCATCGTCTTCGACTACGCGGGCGGCCTCCAGAAAACTCGGGCGAGGCATCGAGGCTACCGAGGTCGGATGAGTCACTCCAGCTCGACCAGCTTTGCCCAAGGTCTGAACGCTGGCCGTGGACGTCTTCACGCTGTCGTGAAGGCGATTGAGGTTCTGGATTTCGAGCGACTCGTTCTTTTTGGGGTGCACTACAGCCTGATCCTCTTTGGCAGACGTTGGCTTCTTCGAGATGGACACGTTGAGCTGGCTCTGTCTCGGGTCCGAGTTCGACTCCTGTTGCTTCCTGCCGCCATCTTTTGGCTTCGATGTCTTGGGTTTCTTATCCAAGCCTTCGCGACAGCAGAAATGCTTGCACTTGCTTTTGTCCTTGCAGGCGTGATTGCAAGCCCATTTGCCGTTTGCCAGCTGAAGAGGCTCTTGACCTTTGACGGCCTGCTTGCTGTCAACCACCTTGCGTTTCTTAGCGGCTGGTCCTGCAATAGAGTGACCGTCGTCGTCAATGTCGTCGATACTGATGAAGCCGCCGGTCTCTGCCATTGCGAGATCGACGTCATTAATCTCTCCGAACTCATCGTTGCCATCTTCCACGTTCGTTCCCGCGATGCACGCACGGCGCTTTGATGTGTTTTGCTTATCCGCCTCTGTAGCCTTCGCCGGCGGGAACACACCGGCTGGGATGTCGGGCTTCACCATTGCCTGGCGTGCGGTACCGGCGATACTGTCACACATGACATGCGCACGAATCGTCTGGAAAGGGCTCGTCAGATTCGCGTTGAAGAGCACGTCCTGACCCTTGTCCAGCTTCTTCGCGCTGATCCTGGCGAAATGAAGCATTTTCCCATCGGACGACTCGGCCAACAAGCAAACGTAAACGGGTCTGCGTTGGAAGTTCTCCGGCACTTCGTCGTTGAGAAATCCAATCTCCACTTTCACCCGTACCATGACATGCTCGTTCTTTCTGACCACCGGCTCTCCTACCGTCTTCAGTGCGACCCTCAGTTTGGGGAATGATTTGGCCTTGTCCTGGAGCTGAGCACCATACGGTGGGTTCCTGGACAGCAACGTCTCGAGTCGGTGAGCTTGTGCCGCTTCAATATCTTCAACCGACGTCAAGCCACCCGAGGCCAGCTTACGCACGCTGACGAGGCCGACACCTTCCAGCTGCTTCATATGCAGCGGTGAGTCGTCCCAAACCTGGGCACCGAGACTGCGGGCAAGCATCAGTGCGTTCCGGACGGTGACAGAGTCCTCCAAAAATAACTGACAGTCGATGATGCATCGCACGAGGCGGTGCACGTTCGAAAAGATGATGGCCTTGGCTGTGCTGAAATCCAGACGAACTTTGTGGTCTTCCGTAGGTAGCTCGACCGCGCCCAGGACCGCTTGGGTCACGAGCGAGACCTTGTGAGCTGCAGCGTCCAAGTTGACCGGGATTGGAAACTTGATGGATCCGTTCTTGTTCAGCTCCCTGTACGCGCTCCTCTCATTCGCGCGAAAGCGGACGTCATGGAACTCGGCCGCTTGTGAGATGGCCGACAGGATTTCGGAGGTCTTCGCTTTCGGTGGCATAGCGAGGAAGATCTTCATGGTGTCAAACTGCAGATAGTAGCGTGCCATGGCATCACCGAACTCCGTGCAGCAAAGCCTCGGCGTAGATGAGACCAAATCATGCTGCTCGAGTAAAGCTATGCCCCTGGTGCAGATGTTCTCAAGGCGTTCGTCGAGATCGCGACCCGGAGCGTCGCTCTCCAGTTTGTAGTGGTCCGGATTGTCCCTCAAGCGAACGTACAGAAACGTCCCAGACAGCCACTTCTTCGCAGACGAGGTGTCCGTGATGGTCCCCAGCCCGATCTCTGCATTCAGATGGTCGATGAGATTGAGATGTAGACGGCTCTCGAGAACCTCCTGCCCGGTGATCATTTCCTCGTAGTGAGAAACACGCGGCAGGCGTGTCATGATGACGGCCACCGCGCTGTCGTCGAACTGCGGCCGACCTGCACGACCGAGCATCTGCATGATTTCGAGATCCGAGTATTCCTTGAGCGCGAGGTCTTGATAGGTGACGGTGTTCTTGATGATGACCATATGGCAGGGTAGGTTGACGCCGACGGCGAGCGTGGACGTACAGCAGATGACGTTGATCTCGCCCTCGAGGTATCCCTTCTCGATGGCGGTACGATCCTGTATTTGCAGGCCAGCATGGTGAAAAGCCACGCCAGACGAGACCGTCTCTCGCAGATCTTTGTCTATAACATCGACACGACCGCGCGGTGCTCTCCAATGGCGATCCTCCGCTCGTTTCGTAGCCCACCAATTGGCGAGCAACTTCGCCGTGAGAACGCACGCCGAGCGCGTGACGCAGAAGACCATGATCGGTTTGCGTTGAGACCATTTGGTGATGACATCCGTCAGCTTGCCGTTCAATACTCTGTCAAAGGCATAGTCGTTCGCGGTAGTGTGATAACCACAGACGTGCTTCTGCAACCGCACCGGCCGAAACTCTTCACCGAACCTCTCACGTGGAGCCGGTAGGTGAGCATGATCAGAATCTTTACCGAGCCACGTTGCGATGTCGTGCGAGTTCGGTACGGTGGCGCTCAACGCAACAAAACGCACACCCGACCCGACGGATTTCATCCGTGAAACAACAGCTTCGAGTGTGGCCCCCCTGTTTTCTTTGAGGATGTGAACTTCGTCGATGAAGAAGAGCTTCACCATCTGCACGAGCTTCTGGTGATCCTTCCATTTGCGTGTCATGCTGTCCCACTTCTCTGGCGTTGTGATGATGATATCTGCATGCTGGACTCTACGCTGTTGTACGCTATTGGTGTCGCCTGTCAATTCGGCACACTGCAGACCCAGCGGACCAAATTTCGCCTGCCAGTCACGCTGCCGCTCAGAGCAGAGTGACTTCGTCGGCGCCTGATACACAACCTTGTAGCTGCCGTTCGTGAAGCTGTTGGACAGACGACAGATGGCGAGTTCGAGCACTGCAGTCTTACCACTACCGGTAGGCGCAGACAGGACAAAGTTGTCGTGGGTCTTGTAGATGACTTGAAAGCATTTCGACTGAACGGCGTTGAAGAGTGGGAACGGGAAGATGGAACGCAATCGATCGGGTAGTTCGTGGGTCGAGACCAGCTTGATACCTTGGACGGTGGGTCCCGGAGCGCGGTATTGCATCGGCTCTTCAGCAGGCTCAGGCTCTCTGGCATCTCTACCTCGATGGGAGGTGATGGGACGTCTTTGACTTGCGGTGAATGCGGGACTCGACAGCATCGCCTGATCGGATGGTGGGGAGCTTGCGCCCAAGTGAGCTGGGTGCAAAGCAAAGCGCGATAGATCAGTTCGCGGTGGTGAAGCGGGATACGCGTGTACGTTACGTGACCTGTCGAGGGCGTGTTCTGGCAATGCGTGTCCGTGACGGTTGTCAAAGTTCGGTTGCCGCAAGAGTCGCTGGTCTGAGCAGCGTCAGTACGATGCGCAGCGAGCGATAGGTGCAGAAAGCCACGCTCACCGTAGAATTCATCGCCATGGTAGTCATCGCTGTTGTTACTGTACTGGTCGCGTCTTGGGCGATTTCCATCGCGCGCACCAGCCTGTAGCTCATCGAGCTGGCGGAAAATGCGCTCATCCATTGCTGGTGTTTGCATTGGTGAGATTGGCGACGGTGGAGAAGTGCGACGGTTGATGAGTGCTGAAAAGAAAATCGTAGTCTCGCACGCGCGACGAAAGTTGGTACGAAGTGCAGCCTGCTGCTGGTCGCGCCTTCTCAACTTTGACGGCACCTCACCTCATCCCCAGCCCTGACTCGTCGCAAAGCTTCAATACATGGTACGATATCACTACGAGTCGCGCTTGGCCCATCCGCGTTCCGAGCTCTTCACTCGATACATTCGCTCGTACGTCGGCGTACCGGGTCGACTCGTTGACAATGCTTCGCCACGCAAAGGCGTCCTTGCCGCCGTCGTCACAGACTCGAGATCGAAGTATGCAGGCTCGCCCTTCTTCTCGTAGTCCGATATGCTGATTGGTGGAGGAGGAGGAGGAAGAAGTGTCTTCTGATCCGTATTGTACAGATACGTCGCGCCAAGTACGACACCTGTCCCCAGCAGATACTACACACTCGTCAGTACGTGCGGATACGGCGCCCGAGCACGTCGACTTACGAAAGGGGTGAGGTGGAAATCAAATAAGAACACGCTCGCCAACGAACTGACAACGATCGAAATGCTCGTGGCAAAGTTCTTCGCAATGTTGTCCGCATAGTTGACGACAAGCGCAACGATGACACCGCCCAACGCCTGGCACACAATCGCCGTCCACACGACCCAATTATAACCGGCGAAAAATCCCGTCTTGGCGATGTGCTCTCCATCCTTCATCATCACGCCAATGAACAGAGCAGGCCATAACGAATAGAACGACAATTGCACATTACGCACCCAGACGGATGCCGAGCGAGAGTCGGATCTGGCGTCCTTGAGGACCTTCTCAAAATATACGCCGGCCAAGCCCGAGAGGAAGCAGGCCACAGTCACCGCGATGAAGCCAATCGAGGCGTTGATTTCAGGGGTTCTGGCGTATCCGAGATCCTCGTCAATGCCTTCGTAAGTCGCCGAACGTTTGGCCAGCTGTCCAGCAGCCGCGTTTCCAAGAGCCTTCAAATCCCAAATAGTCCTCGGAGCGTGGAACGCACCGCCCTTGAGATCCTTCACAGACAGTTCGATGATGTCGTGCGGCCCACTGGGGATCTGTACAATCGCGACACCGACCATGAGGAGCACCAGGCTCGCCCATTTCTTCGTGCTCAAACTTCTCCCCAGCAGCGTGACACTGAACAGCGCAGTCGTCAAGATCTTCAGTTGGTACGTCACCTGAAACGTGGCCGCGTCCAGATTGCTGACCGCGACATATTGCAAGCTGTTCTGCAGGGTGTATAGCATCGCCGGGATGGCCAACTTCCAACTGTCTCCCGTGAACACAGCTCTTGCAAGTTCTCCAAACAGTCCCGCCGCCGTCGAGTCGGACGTCTTCGAGCTCGTCGCGATTTCGTATAGGGCCATGGAGAGTGAAATGGCAAGTTTGATGATCTCGTTGAAGAAGACCGCCGTCGAGGTATAGTACCTTTGCCCGTTGACAAGCGGCATGATTCGAGAGTAGTGCATGATCAGGATGAGGAGCGAGTTTTGCAAAGTGAGCTGTCTCGTTAGTACGCGGATCGCGCTGTTCTCGGTGCGGTCTTACAGTGATGAGGCTGATGTGCTTCATGGGGACACCTCCAAGATTCGCCTGTCGGCGAGTCGATTCTGCAGTCATTGTTGCTCGTTCATGAAATCGAGGTGGATGCTGAAATCCTTTTCTCCTCCTGTTTTCTTCGACAATAGTGCCGTCAGACCCGGCCGACGGGGCCGTGTCGTGGAGAAGGAGTGAAAAAGCAGCGACGTTGTGGAGAGCTTAAAAGCCAAAAGACGCGTGGAGCATCAAGCAAATCGTCGCCGTCCCGCGAGCGCATCTGCATATGTCCAGATGATCGTCAACAAGGAGGCAAGCAGGGTGAATTGGTGATCAGATGAAGATATCAAATGGTTCACTTTTTCATTGCCTGAGATGCCGGATTCACCCGGAAGCTACATCTAAACTCATTCTCGCACTCGACCTCGTCATCGCCCGGCTATAATTGTTGTTTGTATGGTAGGAAGAAACGTCGAAATCGAAAGATTGTTGTTGTACCAGGTCGACGTGGCAGTCGCGATTGGTTTTGTTGTGCCCGTGACATTTCGACGTTCCCTGTTTGCCTCTCATCAACTCAAACCACACCTCACCGCCTAGGAAAGCATCCATCACACCCTTAACAACTTGCAAGCCTACGATTTATTCATCATGACAAGCATTGGCGGACAAGCGTCCCAAACAGCCACCAAGATCCTTGACGATGTCACCAGCGTGCCCAAAGACCGTCGCCTTTCCTCGTCCAAAGGCCCGAGTGCCAACGGTGAGTATCCATATCACATACACCGTCTCGCGTTCGTATTGCATGCTTGCGACATTCGGCCGCGTTCAGAGTTGGGGCGACTTTCCCGTCACTCGATTGACCTCCTGCTTCGGCTGACGAGTCACACGCAGAGATGAACTCGGACATCCATCGCCAATTCCGCGATGCCCACGAAGGCCACAAAGCACACGCCGGCCTCGACCCCTCTCGCGCGTCTACGGGCGTGGTGTGGACGACCGAACGAGCCTACGAACACGGCTTTCTTGATGATCCTGCTAGCTGGGCCAACCTCGGTCAGGGCGCACCCGAAGTCGACGATGGTATGTATCGCAAAAGCGCATACCCGGCCGTTACTGACCGCCACAGACATCAAAGGCTCCTTTGAGCGCCCGCACAGCATCGACGTGTCGATCAACGGCCGCGAGTACGGCCCGACTGCTGGCATCAAGCCTCTCCGGCAAGCGGTGGCGAATCTCTACAACGAACACCATCGCCAAGGCAAGGAGAGCAAGTACACGTGGGAGAACGTCTGCATTGTCCCCGGCGGTCGCGCAGGTCTCATCCGGATCGCAGCGGTGCTCGGCAATGCTTACCTGGGATTCTTCATCCCCGACTACACGGCGTATAACGAGATGTTGGGCCTGTTTAGGAACTTTGCCGCCATCCCCATCCCTCTCAGCAGGGATGACAAGTACCACATTCACGCCGACAAGATTGCCGAGGAGATCCGTCGTGGCACTTCGGTCATCCTCACCTCCAACCCCCGGAACCCGACGGGCAAAATGGTCGCCAACCCGGAGCTCTCCAGTATCCAGGACATCTGCCGAGACCGCGCGACCCTGATTATGGATGAGTTTTACGGAGGCTACAACTACACCACCGGTTGTGACGGGCAAGTCGTCAGCGCGGCCGACAACGTCCACGACGTGGATCGCGATGACGTTCTCATCATCGACGGCCTGACCAAGCGTTTCCGCCTGCCCGGGTGGCGTGTCGCGTGGATCGTGGGTCCGAAGGAATTCATCAAAGCCATCGGCTCTTGCGGCTCCTACCTCGACGGCGGCACCAATGTCCCGTTCCAAGAAGCCGCCATCCCCATGCTCGAGCCGACCAAAGTGCGCAACGAGATGAAGGCGCTGCAAACGCACTTCCGCGACAAGCGCGACTACCTCGTCCGTCGTCTGACGGAGATGGGCTTCGACCTGCCGTACACCCCCGACTCCACCTTCTACCTGTGGCTGAACCTAGAGCAACTGCCGCAAGCCATCAACGACGGCCTGAACTTCTTTCAAGCCTGCTTGGAGGAAAAAGTGATTGTCGTCCCCGGCATCTTCTTCGATCTCAACCCGAGCAAACGTCGCGACCTCTTCGACAGTCCTTGTCATCACTTCGTCAGAGTCTCGTACGGTCCGAGGATGGATCACCTCAAGGCGGGTTTGGACGGGTTCGAGCGGGTCTTGAAGAAGCACGACGCTTTCCCGTTGAAGGACGCGTAGCGAATATCTACTGCTCGTCCACTCCGGCTGGAGTTTGTTGCCCTTCCGAACTGGCTGTGATTGTCGATGGTAGAGGCATGGACGATGTCAATCCTGCACTCGCACGGAGCACTCTCGTAGCAGACTGTTATCAACCTTTTGATGCTGGAGAAACGCAGGTATGCCGCCGCCTGAACCGCTATGGTACACTTTTGATTGAGTATTTAGTAAGATATAGCCCTAGGTCTTCTATTAAGCCTATAAAGGTATATCTTGCTTGATACTCTATAGAAACTGTACCATAGTAGCTTAAAAGATTCATCTCATTAAGGCGGTAAGAATGAGCTACTATGGTACACTTTTTATAGAGTACTTAGGGAGATATAATACTAGATCTTCTATTAAGCATTAAAATAGGTATTTTGCTTGGTACTCTATAGAAACTGTACCATAGTAACTCATTTTCATCGCCTTAGTAAGACGATTCTTTTTAGCTACTATAGTACAGTTTCTATAGGGTATTTAGTAAGATATTGCCCTAGGTCTTCTATTAAGCCTATAAAGATCCAACTCACTTAAAACTCGATAAAAACTATACCATAGTAGCTTAAAAGAATTATCTCACTAAGGCGATGAAAATGAGCTACTATGGTACAGT
>Ga0058704_10000015_pt1 | contig 79076 bp, 86 predicted proteins | sample AgamicMgSfe_FD_71363 | JGI IMG/M metagenome (GOLD analysis project Ga0058704, IMG submission 71363) | Agave microbial communities from Guanajuato, Mexico - Mg.Sf.e | ecosystem: Host-associated > Plants > Phyllosphere > Phylloplane/Leaf | place: Guanajuato, Mexico | collected 2012-05-30
GTCCTATAAACCTAGGCTTATAACCTATTAAATAGGGTAGACTAAACTATGTAGTAGAAGAGACTAAAAGTATAGGAACCCTCTAAAGAAAATGTGTCATCTGCTATAGAGCTACTATTGTCACTAAGGAACTAAAAGGAAAGTAGGAGCAGTAAATCTAGATGAAGGGATTTCATCTAGACCCTAACCTATCATCTAGTCACATGACTAAGGGCTACATAACTAGATGGCTGCAAATTCTCAATAGAGTTAGTCAATTTTGACTTTTCTAAACTTTTTCTTCAATAGATCTATGCGTTTTGACCTCTGGTTTTAGCCTGTTTAGCCTAGTTTGTATATAAGTCAATATTAAGCACGTGACAGGGTTTTGCCGTTATCTTGCTGACTAAGCGTTTCTATACAAACCAGGCTATATGGGCCTAGCCTAGAGGTTAAGACGCGTCTTTCTATCTTGTTTTTTCATTTTTTACCTTACTAGTTACAGAGATATAATATGCGCGTTATTGTAGAAAATTGTCAAAATACCAAGTTAGTCAATTTTGACTTTTCTAAACTCTTTCTTCAATAGATGTGTGCGTCTGAAAGCTGCGCAATGCAACGTGTGCCGTGGGCGATTGGTAAAGTATAGATGTACTACGTATTACGAGGAAAGCCGCCTCAACAACAACTCCACCGCCCGATCCACCCTGAGTCCATCCCCGAGATCCGTCGACCGGAGCGCCTCTCTCGCCTGCCGACGGGAGAAACCCATTTCGACAATCGTGTTGGTCGCCCGTTCGCTCGTGTCCTCGGCGATGCCGGCGGCGAAGTTCACCAGCGACATCCGGTTGAACGTCTCCACTCGGCCTTCGATGATAGGACTGATCTTGCGAGGCGGCCAGCTTGGCATGCAGGGTGACAGGGCGCTAACGGGGGATAGAATGCTGTCCGAGCGAGCTGAACGATGGCTGACGGCGCTGGACTGACGTTTGAGGCGGATGTCAGCGGCGAGATTGGCCACGCGTTTCCGGCTCACGTCTTCCTTCTCCTCGCGTGAGACGGTACACTCTTCGTACAGTCGTGACGCCGGTTCCTTGAGGAAGACGCTGCGACTGCCGTTCGAAGGCGGGAACCATGTCATCCAGCCGTTCGCCTCGGCCAAAGCGAAGCCGGCGGCAGTCCCACAGGTGGCCATGTCTAGTACGACTGCAGGGCCCAAGGTGAGTAGGTAGTATGTCCACTCCTCTGCCTCGTGGGTGTAATCGTGCAGCAGCGCTGACAGGCAGGTCCAGATCTCCGCAACATCGTACAATTGCTGCGCATCCAACCCACCAGCATTGCCTTTTGCAAAGAACTCGGGTGCGTTGAGCAAGACACTACCCATGTCAAAATCAAGGTTCATGTTGATTGTCGCCACAGCCCCTTGAGTGCTCGTCACCAAGCCGCCCTTGAGCCAGTCGACCTGACCCGTGATGTCCTCTTCTCGGCCCTTGTCGTACCCGAAAATCTTGCAGAAGCACCAGATGCGCCAAAATGCGTCATCGAAGCGCTGCGCGTCCGGATGAGACGAGGTGGAGAAGGCGAGGACTGTCTCGCGGCGCATGAACGGTTGACATCGCTCGAGCATCAGCGCTTTGAGCGACTGAATGACTGCCAGATCACGTCGGTAGGCGGTGAGGTAGGTCACATCTGGCGTGCTCCATTCGCGACACTCCCACGCTGCCGGCGATTGGTTAAATGCCACGGTGTGAAGCAGGTCGATTTCATTCTCCTTGTAAACGCGGTACATGCTTTTGTTGATCGTTGCGGTGCTGAGGAGATCGTCTATGGTGTGTGTAGAACTCAGTATCCGTAGCAGGACCGCTTCGGCGGAGGCGACAGCGACTCGCGGTGGTGTGTCTTCCTCGACAGGTGCACGCACTTCTGTCGTCAGAGGCGGCGTGACAGCGCTCTCACGTTTTGTGCCGAGCATCCAAGGTTGTTGCGCAATCCCACAAATCTGTTTCACCTCCGTCGCATTGATGCTTCGACTTCGGTGAACCGCGAAGCAAGCATCTTGTGCCCTAAGTCCACGGTCTGACTGTCTGCGGATAGGCAATGATTGCGGTAGGCTGCTCTTCGATTGCCGCCACTCTCGCTTCCTGCTGCGTTTGGGAATGGTCGGTGCGCGCTCAGGAGGATGAACATTGTCGCCACGCCGGATGGAAGCCGATCTCGACAATGCAGCTTCACTTGACTGCAGGTCGACGTGATTCGTCATGACAGTGCCTTTGTGAATGGTCGATAAGTGGGCCTGAAGCTCATTCTCGGCCTGACTCAGCGTGGGACTTGACGGCTCCGACCAGTCCGCCTCGCATGTTGATGTGTCGTGCGCTGTCAGAAGGCGCGATCGGCGCAGTTCCCTGCCATCCGGCGAGAGTTCTGTGACTTTCGAGGACTTACCACCTGGCGTAGGTGCTCGCCGCTGTGGTGCGCGGGCTGGGCATGGCGGAAGTGCTCTGTTGAGATACAAAGTTTCGTTGGTGATGCTCGAAGAGAGCTCGGGTTGAGTTACAGGATCACCCTCCACACTCGTGGCCGAGCTGCGGTCGCTGCGTTTGCTTATGACAGAGACGTCGTCGCGCTCTACGAGGGAGCTGCTGGACGACGTACGCGAAGCTTGTTTCGAGCGATCACTGGGTGTGTCGACGGTCCCAAGTAGAGGAGATGCGCGACGTTGCACCCGCGGCGGCGTCAGTTGTTCGCTGACGGCGACAGTCGGTAGCATCGTGGTGAATCTGGACACGATGTTGGCCGGAGCCACAGAGACGACAGGTCGGCAGGGCTTCTTCTCTTCACCCGGGATGAGCACTGAAAGATCCGGTCTCCCTCTGGTGCCGGACTCCACTTGATCGGGTGTAGGTCGGACGGGAGTGAAGCCAGTTTCTTGTTCGACAATGTACTCGCCACGTAGCTCGTGGCCGTGATGCGCATTCTTGTCCCAATGGGTGATCCCATCGGCCCAAATTCCTATCCTCTTCTGGTCGTCTCGACTCTTTTCCGACTTAGCCCTAGAGACCACACTACGATTCCAGGGGTTGCTCTGCGGCACAATCCAAGCTGCTCGAGTTGGCGACTGGACACTCACCGCCGACAGGATTTCCTCGTTTGGGCTTGTCGCCATTTCTTCTTCCAAAGCAGTCATCTTGATCGTCGGCGCAGGCGGTACTGCGTTCAGAATGGTTCCCTTGGGACTACTTCCGCCGCTGATGCTCTTCCATCGGATCCAGCTTTGCCGTCGGTCAGTCATGTGTGTTGGCATGCGCATGGCTTCTTGGGCGATGAACGTTGGTTTCGGTTCGGGAGCGTCAGTGCCTCTTCGACTGAAGATGGACGCGCTCCGCTGGGTCATGCTTTTGGGATCTGGACGATAGTTGTTCTCCGTGCCACAGAAAAGTCTGCCATCCAGTGATGCAAGCTGTCCCTCTGCCATGGTGAAGGAGGCGATCCTTGCCGCAGGACTGGGGCGGTCTACTTGTAGGTTGGTGTAGTACACTTCAGACTCGGCCTCTCTACCCCCACTGTTATTGCGAGAAAACAACGAGGCGTCTTTGTTCTCGAAGGAGTGATCGGGCAGTATTTTTGTCCTGTCAACAAGGCAAGATAGCTCGAAGGATCTGGGCACCGGGATGACTACGAAAGATATGAAATCTGAGGCCCACTCTCTTTTCGAGCAGAGGGAGTACCGCGAAGGTACAAGCAAGCATGAGGAGCTAGAGCTGAAGGCGCGCGGCGAATCCTGCCTCTAAAATAGGAAGATACCTTCTGCCCTGCCATGAGGTGTTTGCGTTGGCGAGGATGATGGGGTGTGAGACGGTACGCTCTGCCGCCTGGAGGGTGACCACAAGCGTGATCCTGACGCTGGCTTGGCTCTGCGTGCCGTGAGCCCGTGACCCATGGTGGTTGTTCCATGAAGATTATTGCAGCCGGAACAGGACCCGAGCAGTCCGGATGTAGTATGCAGAGGTAGGCGAGGTCAGCTTGCTGGAGGTGCGCGGCTGTTTTTGGATTGCGGCTGACGCGAGCAACGTCGCACGCTACCTAGTCATCAGTGCCTCGGCGTTGGTATTCCCGACGTTATCTACCTAGGTAGGTACAGTTTAGAGGCGAGGGAGAAGACGTGCTGTTGAACCTTGTACAACGACAGCACGATTTCTTCGGGCGGCGCATGGATTGCGGTGTTTCACTACGAGTGGCGGTGGATCTGCGGAACATTTGCGTCGGAAAAGTCCATGCAGTGACACGCAGTGGTGTGCGTCTGCTTGAAATAGATTGGGTGTTCTAGGCTGTCACAATATCGAGAAAGTCGAGCTGGAGCGCTTGCATTCAATATTTCATGCATCGCAGTGACAGCAATGAGTAGGTACTTACTCCTAGCCGATGTTGCGACTCTGTAAGACACGCGATCGGCAATGCCAGGTGCTTTGTTGGAACTTGCTCGTCAGCGAGGAACGCTCGCAAAGTCACGCAAATCAATCGTGGTAGTTGCGCACGTCTCGTATTGCCGTAGGAACGCCAACGCACTTCAATGCTTCTGATATACATGCACTCTCGGAACGAAGGATGACGAGCTCCATTACACAACATTAATCTCACGACTTCACAACCGCCAATTGACTCCTCACGGGCACATTCTCCTTCCTTCCAGGCTGAGGGAAGCCTTCCACCTTGACACCCTTCCGGAAGAGCAAGCAGTGCGAGCTGCCACCAAAGTGAAACATCCCCGTCTGCTGACCTTTCGTGATGTGCTCACCCTCTTTGACCGTGATGTCGCAAGTGCTGACCTCGTCCATACCGACGCCGATGAAAGCCATGAGACCGATTGCCGGATTGTCGGCCTCGATGAAGATGATGGCACGGGTGGCGAGCGCGGTCAGATATCCTTGACCCGTGCTGATTCCTCCCGCGTCGATTTCTTGAGTGTTTGGGTCGCCGAGGCCTTCGAACAAGGGCTCGGAGAAGTACGTGCCGTCCTGGACGAACGCCTTCTTCACCGTCCCGCTCACCGGCGCGTGCCAGCGGTGGTATGACATGGCCGACAAGAAGGCCTGGTACACAGTACCACCCTCAAAGTTTTCCGCAAGCGGGTCGTGTGCCAGCATGTCCCGGATGGAGTACGGCTGGCCCTTGATCCAGAAGCGGTCGCGGAGCTTGACGTGCTGTTGGACGTTGAACACCTTGCTCTCGCAAGCGTTGGTGATGACGTTGTCGTTCTCCGGCTCGGCGATCGGCCGAACGCCTTCACGCAACTGTCGCGTGAAGAAGTCGTCCCACGATTTGTAGCCGTGGTGCTTTGCCTTGGGATCACAGACGAACATGTCGTCGAATTTGTGGTTCGTCTTCAGTGGTGCGTTCGCAACCTCCATCATGTCTTTGGTCGCGGTTTGGCCAAACCAGCCTTGGTTGTGCTCGCCCAGGACCTCGGCGGACTTTGAAGACTTCAAGAACTTGCCCCATTCGTTCAGCACCTTCTTCAAGTGGACATTGACTTCTGGGTCGAGGAACGCGGCGAAACCGCTTGCCGTGCCCATTGGGTAATCGAAGATGGCACACATGGGGACACCAACCATGCCCGCGTTCGCCGCGTTGTCGGTCCAGTGCGGTGCCGTGGTGAAGGTGTGATTGAGGACCTCAAGCATGTGATGGTAGTCGCGGATCTGCTTGTGGCCGGTAGGGTCTTTGTTGTATGGATGCTTCATGGGCACCTCCTGGAACATGGAGTTGAAGTACATGTAAATGCGAGGGTTGCCTTCGATGAACTCTTTGAACTCTTTCAGGACTGGCACGAGCTCTTTCGGGTTCTTCTTGGTCTCCTCGATCTGGTGGCCGAGCCATTCTTTGTGGGTGCGGTGGTCCGCTGGGAGCCATGCTCCAGGTCTGCAAGGTCTGTCAGTACGCAGGCAAGACACCGAACATCCGAACAGCGTACCTGTGCACGCGGTGCTCGTGCGGGATGTCGTGTTCTTCTCCGTGTTGGACGACCATTTTTGCTATGGATATGCGAGTGTTGGAAAGTGATGCGAAGAAGCTGGCGAGGCGGCCGTGTTTGGTTTTGTATCTGTTGTTTCCAGCGCATGCGAATGACGTTCCATTGCGCGTCACCCTCCGCATCATCATATGGGTCACAAGGCAACGCGGCACATCCAGGGCCGGAGAAGCCGCCAACCAAGCTTTCCAAGCTTTCTTCAAGCTTTGAGGTCATTCGAGACACGTGCAACTAACATGTGACATGCTCGGGCGACTTTCTTCTTCACGCTTCTACCGAGGGCATGTTCGTCGACAGTTCCACATTAGCTACATCAATCGATATCAATCCCTCACAATCTGCTCGTAGATTCCCACACATGACCATCAAACGCCGTCCAAATCCCAGACTCTTTCATGAACCATTAGACCGAAACCCATCAACATCATGACAGAGCTAGAACGATAGCCTCAAACGCCCCGTCTTGTTCCACATGCACCATGTTTTTGGTGCCGAGAGCGAGGACGTGTAACAGCGCCTGCGCGGCAACAACGCGGCTGTTGGCCTCTGGCGGTAGCAGCGCGTCGAATGCAACACTGCCCCTCACAGCCTCGTCCTCTTCATCGCCAGGCGCGGCAGCATCGCGGATCTGGTCGGCTTGCTTGATGCCGGCTTGCACGAACGCGAGGAAATTCACGGCTTCGCTCTCGAGCGCGGAGCGCTGCCATTGCGACTGCGCCGCGGTTTGTGTGTCCACTTGAGCGGCCGGTCCGAACAGCTCAAAATCGTCTTCGCCAAGGCCAGTCATCTCGATATCGGCGTGGGAGCTAATCATACCACGTCCCAGGAGCGGCGATGGGGAGACCAAACGACTCCCGCGGCGGCTACCGATAGGATTGATTACTGACCCTCCGAATGAAGCAGAGGTGAAGATACCGGTCGGGCGACGTGAGCCAGTACTCTGATTCCAAGGAAAGACGCTCGACAGGTGGCGTTCGTCGAGTGGTGTGGGAGCTTCACGACCTTGCTCGATCGTGTCGTCGCCTACCATTGGCACGTATCCATCGTCTTGGAAGCCGCGTCCAACCTCGTCCGACGACGGCTCGCCACGAGGGCGAACTCTACGGTCAGTCTCGGCATTTGTGTCCTCGCGAGCACGCTTTTCCGCGGTTGATGTCAGAGTTTCGAGCAGCTTCGCGCCAGAAAACATGCTCAAAGGACCTTGGTCGCTGAAACCGAGCAAACCCAGGCCTGGTCCGAGAATCAGGTACTCTGCGTTCTGCTTCGCAAGTGCTGCAGACCTGTTTGCGTCTCTGTGACGTAGAACTTCTTGCATGTTAGCCACGTACTCGGTGTTCCAGCGAGCAAGATCGCCGTTCCGCAGCTCGATGGCATTGTCCGCTGGAATAATTTTCTTTGCAACACGAGCGCGAGGACGCAACGGAGCTTCCGCGGTTTCCGTGGAAGTTGTCTGCTGCCCGACGGTATCGCGGAGGGAGAGATGTTCAGCATCAGCTAGAAAGGCGAGTTCATCCTGCATTGGCAGCGGTCCATCATCGTCCATTTGGACAAGCTGCACGGTTGTCAGTTAGACCACGTATATGTTCGTCCGGCAATACTTACAGCATCCCTTTCCAGACCTGGGTCTTCCTCGCGCCGGACAGGATCATTCTGCTCACCCCCAACGGTCGGTATAGCCGGATCGCTCATTTGCATGGATCCGTCAGGCATGATGGTAATCCCAACCTCGTCATCATCGAGCAGCCCACCAGTATCACGTCTCATCCCAGCGGCGGAGTCTCCACGCACACTGCTAAACCCGCCGTATCCGCTGACTGAGCCACCGATCATAGACGACGCCGATCGGCCTGGGATGATGAGACCACCAATCTGCTGGCTCCCGATCGTGATCTGAGAGTCGTGAGGAGCAAGTGTGGAGCGACCTGAGTTTGCCGGTGTCGTCACCTCCGTGTCAAGCTGATCGAGATCCATGGGCACGAGATCGAGTTCGGGAAGGAAGTTCGGGTCATCCTCGAGGACGAGCTGCTCCGCGCTGCCTCTGGGTAAGCCATTGCTCGCGTTGGTGAAGTTGGACGACGTACCGCGCTTTGTGCCCTCCTTCGACCTCCAGCGCGTTGGTACGCATGACCTTGAGCACAGTACGCATAGTGTTCTTCGCAGCCTCGGCGTCTGTGAGAACATAACCGCATTGCTGAGAATACACGCGTGCAATACCATAGCTGGGGACACGTCAGCGCGACTCAACTGAACCCCGTCGGTGAACGTACAGCAAGTTGCTCTGTAACCTCAAGGCCATTGGCGCCTCAGGTGTGACGATGGTCTCACATGCTTTTTGCACGTCGACGTCGAGGATGGCTTTGCGAGAGACCTTCTTCAGAGTCGACTTGGCCCCGAGCGTGGCGACGAGCCAGACGGTCGCGACGCCATGTTTGCGGCTCGTCAGGACTGTAGGGTCATCAGCAGCTGTGCAGACGCGTTTTCAACGCGCGCGTGACACGCACCTTCGTGTGAGTAAAACATGGCTGAGCGTCTGCACGCGTCCCTCACAGCGCGCAGGGAACAAGTGAGCGAGAGTCCGTGCGGAAGATGAGAGTTGGACGGAAGAGGGTGTGAGTCCGATGAAGGTGAGAAATGCAAGCGGCGGACGAAACAAGCTCAGTGAAGTGACGTTGAAACGCTGAGCGCGACTTGAAGCCTCAGGCCATCCTCCTGCACTACAAAAGCTGAACCATTCTCATGTGAGCCCAGATATGCCGCGGTATGACATCCCTTCAAGCATGAAGACCATTGACCTCCTCCATCACCGGCAGCTCGACGGCTCGGTAAAGCAAAATCAGAGCACTGTGGCTCTCCCCACCCCCAGCAAGAGTCTCAATTTTCTCACTCTCCACCTCCTGCACTTTGTCATCGTTGAACCACCACCACTTGCCATCCTCGGCCTTGCCCGGTGCAGCGGCCTTCTTCACATACGCCGTGTAATGGCCGGAATCGGCGGAGCTCCCTTGGTGAGTTACGACACCACGAAGCTCGTACAGACCGGTCTGGTTGGCGGTGGGGTCGTTCTTCAGCTCTGGGTTGACAGCGGCGAGGAGATCCTTTTTCGATGCGAGGATCTGCTCGGCGCGTTCCTTCTCGATTTCCTCATCGGTCTTGAACGTCTCCTCCGTACCACTCATGGTTGCATCCCCGCCCTTCTCCTTCTCTTTACGCTTCTGCATCGGCTCATCACTGCGCACTTTGCCTTCATCACCCACAGATTCTTCCATCTCCTTGCGCATCCGCTTTTGTCTCTTCTTTGCCCTCTCGACGTCCTCTTCTTCCTTGCGCACTTCCCGAATCTTGTCACGGACCGGGATGAGCTTCTTCCGGAGATCCTCTGTGCAGAACTCGGTCATGTCAATCTCGTGCTGAAAAGTGACCTTTTTCATGATCTTTGCCTTCATTTTTGAGTCCCTGCGCCAGAAGAAACGAACAAGGTGCACCGGTAAGTACTTCGGTAGTCTCGCGATGCGCGAATTGCGAGTATAAGTGGCAGTCCGGCCAAGCGTTTCAGAAGTCTTCTCCAATTCCTCGTTCAAAGCGATCTTGATACCTTCCGGAAGATGATTTGTGTCGCCATGTATGTTGCACTTCAAGTCGTGGAACTCCTCCGCTTTGGTCTGGGTCTCTTCTTCTGGCGCATCGTTGCATACGGTCGTAACCTCGAACTTGCCCCCCATGTATTTCTCAACCCAGGTTGTGTAGCCTTGCGACTCATCGCCTTGCAACTTCAACGACTGGTGCAATGTCTGTATCAACTGCGACCACGCCTCTTCCGCGTCTTGTTGTGCGTATCCGTGGCCGTTTTTCGCACGTTCCGCGAACTGTGGAAACTTCTGCCGTAGCGTCGTGAGGAACATGATCGGCGGGAACCCTTGTTGTGTTCCGCTCATTTGCTTGTACAGATCGCGGAGCGCAGAGGTAAGATCGCTGCCACCACCGAGTCCACCAATGCCATGCTGTGCGAGCTGGTCGGCCGAGAAGAGAGAGGATGACGGACCGGCGGAGCTGGCATTAGGTTTGTAGCCCATGAGCTCTTCGTGAAGTTCGGGTATGCATCGTAGCGTCTGGAGGGTGGCGTTTGCGTAGCATGTGTTGCCGGTATTCTGCAATCCAGCCGGTATCGCGCCCTCCTGCAACGCAAGCTCTTCCTCCGTCATATCCTCCGCAAACTTCATCTTCTCGCGTGGGACCTCTGTCACGACGTCGGCAGACGACTGGCCCAGTAAGGTGATCGTCATTCCTGGCTTTAAACCGAGGGAGGAGAGCGGCGTGTCGTCTTTGACCGGCTTCTTCGCCAGTACCTTCTGGTTCTCCGGCTCCACATTGGTAAGGGAGAATAGCTGCATCTTCAGCTCTTCACCCAAGGAATCGGTGTTGACCTCGACGTCGTACACCTTGCCCTTGTGCTTGACTTTGATCGGGATAGCCGCCATGGTGGGTCGCTGTTTGATGCTGATGTTGGCGGATCGTATGGCGGTATGGGAAGGAGACGTGAATTTGAACCAGTGGCGAACGGCGAGTTTTGTGTCGTGGAAACGGAGAGATTGTTGTTGACGATGACGGAAACGCCGAGACCACCTGCAATCACCTGATTAAGCCGAATTGGTACATGTGCCTGAGGCTGCCATCTGCTACAACTACATTTCTCCTAGGTACATAGTAGATATTACAAACGCCTCCGTTGACTGCCTTCCTTACATTGGATCGTTATTTTCTGAGCATCCTGCCGTCATCTCAGATCAAGTAGTATATAGTCCCATTCAACAAGCATGATGACCGAGCTGAAAGTAACACTTCGGAAGTGTAGTTAAAAGCATTACAACCTCGATACTGGCTGTACTCTCTCAGCAGTATATTCAGGATAGGTGGGACAAAGGTGAATCTAGGAGAGTCATGTTTGAATAAATGCGGCTGGACGAGGTAGCGTTTTGGTGGCAAGATGCGGGACCACTGCTGTCTATGGGTTTCATCTCTGGCCCGTTTTTTTCGCAGGCGAGCAAGAGACATGTAGCATTGCTTGACTTTCAAATCCTTTGATCACACACCACCAGTGGTCACGCTTGAGCAGCGTACATTCGCCGCGATCGAGGGCAAGGCTTCCAATTGATAGTACTCAAAAGATCACAGTAACTCTGAAACCCATTGCGTTACGCTGAATGGTGCGTAGCTCAGAGCGACAAGCGATGCAACTGCCAATCCTGGCGCAATCCACTCAAGCCAGAGAAGCGCTCGTCGCACGCCCTGCGAGCTGGTAGGGTGGGCTGTCCCAAGCGGCTGGGAAATCGAGATTGGGTCGGCTCGTACGGAACGCTCGACGATCTGTTTCCAGCGAACAGCATAGAATAAAAGCGCCATCATTGTGTATGCAGCATCATTGCTTGCATTGTGCGTGCCCATGACATTGCCCGGGTCGTTTGGGTCGATAAATCGCGGGTCAACACCGAGGAATGTAACGAGGGGACCAAGCTGTGCGGTGGCGATTTTGATGCCGTGTGATTTTCTGGCCATTTTGGTATACAAATAGGTGTCCAGGACGGAAGAGATGGTGATTCCTGCGTCAGCTGGATCGTGAAGATCGATATGGAGCGGTCGACCCTTCAGTACGTCGGTGTCTCCTTGAACTGACTGACCGACAAGGAATACTTTGGGCGAACCAGGTTGCACTGCATCGCTTGGGTCTTGTTGTCTACTAGTGCATTCGCGCAGAATGTGTCGGATCTTTGCTCCAGCTTGCGGGACAGAGAGGTACTGACTCTGGCCAAAGAAAGACCCATACATCCTTTTCGTCCTTGACCTGCGAGTGGTGTTCAAAACGACGTGGTGGTGGCGCATCTGTGCAGTCCAGTTTTGTAGATAATCACCAGGCAGCAAATCTTGAATATCGCGTGTATCCAATGTGGTGATGCCGACCTCAACCACGCGACTCATAGGACCATGACGCTCAGACTCTGTGTCAATCGCCACCAACACCGCTGGCTTTGATTGTGAATAAGTCTTACCGATTCGGAGAAAAGAGCACAGGTCGTCCACGTTGCCGTGATCTGTCGAATGAATCCGAGACGTAGCTGACAGGTCTCGCCGCCTACTAGGGATCTTGATCGCTTTCTGAGCTGGTGGAGGACTGATTTGAGACCGTGGTATCCTGACCAGACTCGGCTGCTGATTCGCCCGACGTAGACCGGCTGCCGCGCGGGTTAGCACGAGTACGAGGTTCGTGAGGAGACGGATACTCACGCGAAGGAACATGCCGAGTGCGTGGTGCATAGGCCCTGAATGCGTAGGATGCGAGATGGCTCGGTAATGTATTTCTCGAATCTGACGAACGCGCTTTCGGCAAACTGGACGCTTCCTTCAAGATTGGTTTCTGGGTCACGGACACTGCTCGATCAAGGGCAGCTTGTCTTGACTTTTGCGATCCAGCCAACTGTTTGGCAGTCTTGAGTCTGTTTTGGGCTCTTTTCTTCGCCAACGCGGTGCGCAAGCCCATGGCGCAAAAAGGCTGACATCGTCATCGCATGTTAGCCGGTAAGATGACTGCAGTCTTGCCGTTGTCGCTGTCTACAGGTACATCTGTTGGCTGGCTGCATCCGGGAGGCTTTTGATGTTGGGTCCGCTCGCACAGACCACCGTTTCTCACCTCCGCCACGGCTAAATTGAGCTCTCACTACGAGGTACCACCACCACCTCTATATCTCCCTCGTCACAGCGAATCGAGGACACAGCTGCGGAGGTATGGCTTGGTGCTCCTTCGCCCGAGCAGCTGCACGTTCAAGTAGAGGTTTCAGCAAGGTATTGTCGTTCTCCTCCTACTCTTCCCCAGTCATCATGATGAAAGCGCTTCCGCTCACAACATTTCTTTTCGCGGCGAGTCTGCATGGATGTGTAGCTGCCATCAATCGGCAAGCAGTGGTCCGTCGGTTTAACCCTCGTCGAAATGCATCATCAAGCACCACCCCTCTTCAGGTTGGAAATGGCAACTTCGCCTTCGGAGCAGACGTTACGGGTTTGCAGACTTTCTTACCCTACAACACCCTATCGACATGGTGTTGGCATAACTCCTCGTTACCCACAACACCGAACCAGACCGAACCTTCAGACTTCACTGGCTTGAGCTGGTGGACTCACGACCGGCTCGTGAACTACGGTCAGCCCAATCCAGCCGAGCATGATATCAGCAATTGGATGATTGAAAACCCTCAGCGTGTCAACCTCGGCCGGATCGGGCTGTGGTTCGGCACAGACAATATCACAGAGACCGACCTAACAGACAAGCGGCAGTCGCTGGATCTGTACAGTGGGACGATCTCCTCCGCGTTCGAGTGGCACGGTCAAAGTGTGCAAGTGACGACCTTTGCGGATCCCTGGAGTTCTACTGTGGCCGTTGAGATAGAATCCGAACTGCTCGCATATGGTGAGCTCGGAGTAGTCCTCGACTACCCCTACATGACGGGCGCCAACAAGTTCGAAGCGCCGTTTGTTGGTGTCTGGAATGCCACTTCGAACCACACTACTCGATTGCTCAGACAAGGATCGCAACAGGCTCGTATTCAGCACGATGAGGATAGCACTACCTACTTCACGACCCTTCATTGGGTGGGCGGAGCGACCATATCGGGGCCATTGCCCACTACCCACCAGTATGTGCTCAAGCCCAGTGGCTCTAGACTGTCGTTGACAGTATCGTACCACGACACGCCAACGCCACAAACCGGTCCGCTCTACGGCCCACATGGCGAAGGAAGCCGCTTTCGTACCGATGTATCGGAGATCAAGGCTGCTGCCACACAGTACTGGTGTAATTTCTGGGAAAACGGTGCCTTTCTCGACCTCACGTCGAGCAAGAATGCGAGCGCTACAGAACTCCAGCGCCGCGTTATCCTTTCGCAGTACATCTTGGCTGTCAATGAAGCCGGTTTCGACCCGCCACAGGAATCTGGCTTGACAAATAACGGTAAGGTTTGACATTGTAAAGTGCGATCTTGCTTCCGACTCCCACTGACTGTACTCTTTTCCGCGACAGGCTGGTACGGCAAGTTTCACGCTGAGATGTTCCTCTGGCATCTGGGTCACTGGGGCCGATGGGGTCGATGGGACCTGGTGAACCGCGCCATGCCCGGCGTCTATGAGAGATTTCTGCCGACAAGCATCGAGCGCGCCTCCTCGCAAGGGTATAAAGGTGCGCGATGGGGCAAGGAGAGCGATCCCACCGGTCGCAGTGCACCCGGCGAGATCAACAGCCTCTTGATCTGGCAGCAGCCCCACCCCATGCACTTTGCCGAATACGAGTATCGGTCTTTTCCTTCGAACGGGACATTGCAGAAGTGGGATGACATCGTGACGGAGACGGCGGACTTTATGGCTGAGTATGCTTTCTGGAACGAGAGCGCCGGCGTGTATGACTTGGGTCCACCGATGTACCCCATGAGCGAGAACACGAACCCGAACGTGACTGTCAACCCCACCTTCGAGCTGGCCTATTGGCGCTTTGGTCTGAGTCGTGCGGCTGAGTGGCGACGTCGTCAAGGGAAGTTTGTGCCGTCGACTTGGCTCCATGTGGCTGAGAACCTCGCCCCTTTACCAGTCGAAGACGATACGTATGTCATCTATCAAGGCATCCCAGGCATGTGGCAGAACGCAACCTTCGACGAAGATCATCCTTCCATGACGGGAATCTACGGCTGGCTGCCACCGCAACCAGATCAGTTCAACCTGACCATCATGCAAAACACAGCAGCTCAAGTGTATGCGACTTGGAACTTCACGTATAGCTACGGCTGGGATTTCCCTCTTTTGGCCATGAACGCCGCACGTCTTGGCCATATCGATGAGGCGTTCGACTTCCTACTCGAGACGAACTTCCAGTTCGACGACGCTGGCTATCAGGTCGGAGGCGCCAGGGTTCCTACGCCGTACATGCCGGGCGCGGCCAGCATGCTTTGGGCGGTGGCATTGTTGGCCGGCGGATGGGACGGAAGCGAGGGGTCGCATTTCCCTAAAGCGTGGATGGTCGACGCAGAAGGGTTCACGCCTGCATTGTGATGGGCGACTTTGAGATGAATACAATGTGATTGAACATGTACTCACCTTTGACGTCCACTGTCTCCTCACAGTCAACCCCGCATGCTTCTCCACGGGGTCAGGGTCCACCGATATTTGATGAGACCTCTGCAGCATGTCAACCACAACATTTGAAGGCAATGTACATGATGTAGCCCTCTGTCCTGACTTGTGAGTTCGTCCTTCTGTCATCCTGTCGTCACTAGCATTCCGCCTTTTTGAGTCTTGACTGCTGTTCAAAAGACGACGCAGTCCAAGCAATGGATCTGAGTAAGCGACAACGATGAACACCATCGTCGTATCATCCACTGATATTTCGGACTCCACAGCAAACACCGTCGCCATTGCCGGCGCTTCAGCAGCCGCCGCCGCCGCTTACCTCGACGCCCGTTTCCACCTCTGTAAAGACCTCGCCGATCTCCGCGAACGCCGCCAACTCCGATCGCTCGTACAATCTCACGCCAAAGCCAACAGACGCTCCCTGTGGTATTCGTTCGAAGATAGCGCACAACGCCTCAAGGACAAGCCGTGTCTGTGGTTCCGCCTCACCGCTTCCGGGCCAGAGGTGCGGTATACCTGGACCGAGACGTACGACGGCTGCTGCCGGTGGGCGAACTTCTTGCTCGAGAATGACGTCCGGCCGGGCGAGCTGGTTGGGACGTATTTGGTCAACAGTCCAGAGTTTGTGTTCAATATGGTCGGGAGCTGGAGTATCGGATGTGCGCCGGCATTGATCAACTATCATCTAGGCGGAGAAGGGTTGATACATTGCTTGAAGGTGGGGGGTTCCAAGATACTCATCGTTGACGAGGATTCAGAGTGCAGAGAGCGGGTCGAAGCGGTGCGTTCACGACTGGAAACCGAGCTGAGCATCCGTATCATCGTCGTCGATGCTGCGACCAAAGCCGCCATTGCTGCCCGTCCACCCACAAGACCGGGCAACGAATACCGCGACGCTGTCACGGGTGAGACCCCCATCTTCCTCTTCTACACATCCGGCACGACCGGCTTCCCGAAGGCCTGCGCTTTCCAGACGCAACGCGCCTGCGTTCTCGGCCAGCCGCGCTTGCGCACGACCGGAATGAAGCCGGGCGATGTCTGGTACGACTGCATGCCGATGTACCACGGCACGGGCTGCACAGTGGTATGCGGATGCATGATGTCGGGCGTCACGCTGGCGATCGGGAGGAGATTCTCGGTGCGGAATTTCTGGCCTGACGTACGCGATAGCGGGGCGCATGCCTTTGTCTACGTGGGCGAGACGGCGAGGTATCTACTCGTTGCGCCGCCTTCAGCGCTCGACAAGGCCCACAAGTTGAAGGCCATGTACGGCAATGGCATGCGCCCGGATGTATGGCTGAAGTTCCAGGACCGCTTCAACGTCCCGTGCGTGAACGAGTTCTTCAATAGCACGGAGGGGATGCTGAGCTTACTCAATGTATGCCGGGGCCCGTTTCACGCCGCGCACGTGGGCCATCACGGCGGGCTTCAGCGCTGGCTCACGCGCAATACTATCGTGCCGGTGGAAGTCGATCACGAGGGTGGCGGCGAGAGTATCTGGCGAGATCCGACCACTGGTCGTGCGAAGCAGAATAGCTTCGAAGTGGGTGGGGAGATTTTGGTGAAGTGCGAGAGCGAGAAGGAGTTTGTGGGCTACTGGGGCAATCCGGAGGCTACGGCGAAGCGATTTGAGAGGGATGTGTTTACGAAGGGTGACTTGTACTACAGGACGGGTGACGCGTTGAGGAGAGATGGCGATGGGAGGTGGTTCTTCATGGATCGACTGGGTGATACGTTTAGGTGGAAGTCGGAGAACGTCTCGACTGCCGAGGTGGCGGAGGTACTCGGTCGGCATCCCGGCGTCGTGGAGGCGAATGTATATGGGATTGAAGTTCCTGCTCACGACGGTCGAGCTGGATGTGCGGCGATCTACATCCGACCCGAAGAGAGGGACGGCTTCGATTTTGCGGCTTTGTTGGCTCACGCGAGAAAGGGGCTGCCGAAGTACGCCGTTCCTGCATTTCTGCGTATGATCCGGAGCCCAACGCCGATGCACAACAATAAGCAGAACAAGGCTCCGTTGCGGAAGGAAGGGGTCGATCCGGAGAAGATCTCTCAGGGGGAGGCCGGGAAAGAGGATGTGATGCTTTGGGTCAAGCCGGGTGGTGAGCGATATGAGCGATTTCTTGAAAGTGATTGGCGAGATCTGGTCGCTGGTAAGGCTAGACTTTGATCAGGAACAAGAGGACTGTGGATTGACTGTGATGTGCCAATCTCGCACGCTCATCGCAACACTTGGCCGCAACTCTGCATCTCATCCCTCCAGGCTCTGAAGGGGAACGAGATGCATACGCTCCTTTGTGGAGGTGCGGCGATCACAGGTCTGTCACCATGAGCGCGTGATGCGCACTATGAGTCTGTGATCAGGTATCGGGGAATTGTTTCCGGAGAAGGACGGCACGAGCGAGGCAGGCGTTGCAGACATGGATGTCGAAAGGACATGAGGAACTTGAGTGTGAAGGTCCGAGGAGAGAGATGGCATGTCGTTCATGTTGCTGGTCTGGTTGGACATGTGACATGCCCCACTCCGGCACAGCGGCAGCCCCGCAGTTGCTGGCCGTGGAGTTCGAGGTTTCGGCGCCGACGATTTTCAAAGGTGAGAACGAATCCAGTAGATACGGTATTCATCAGGACTGTACAGATTCGACAAGACCTCACCCCTCCCGTCTCCTCTTCTCCTCCTCCACCTCCTCTCCTCCCGTTCAAGCTGGCCGTCCGACCTCATCACCACCGCTCCCACTCCCTCCCCACCCTCTCTCGAGCTTCGTCCCAAGCACGAGGCCACCAACAACCCACCGACCAAGAGCTTTCATTTCTACGCGACTTGCACGCCCGTCAAAGCCGCAGCAGACGACTTGTCCTGCCGGTCCTCGTCCTCTTCGTCCTCCTCCTGCAGTTCCTGCTCCCCTATTTCCAACACCAGATCACGCCCTTCCTCTTCCGTTCTCACCCCGATCCTCCACCGCCCTCGTGCCCGTCGCCCACCTACAACCCTTTCATACAAGACCTATACTGCCGCGTTCCCCCGCAACACACCCCCGGCAGCCTCTACAGCCCCTCTCCGCACAGCATGGCCCTCGCGCAAGCCGCCCAGCGTGTCGCCGCCGAGTTCGAGTACAACAAGCAAGATGTCAACCGTGGGGTCAAGGAGTTCATCCGCCAGATGGACGAAGGCCTTTCCGTCCAGGGCGCCACCATGTCCCAGATTCCCACCTACGTGACCGCCGTGCCCAATGGCACAGAAAAAGGCTTGTACATGGCGGTCGACCTGGGCGGCACCAACTTCCGCGTGTGCAGCATACAATTGCACGGGAACAGCACTTTCAGCTTGACCCAGAGCAAGGTGAAAATTCCGCAGAACATGATGACGGCCAAGACCAGCCATGAGCTGTTTGCCTTTCTGGCGAAGCAGATCGAGTTGTTCCTCAAGACGCACCACGGTGAACACTACCAGTCACATAAAGAGAGAAGGGCGAGTTACACGGGATTCAAGGATGAGGACGTCTTCAGTCTGGGTTTCACGTTCAGTTTCCCGGTGCAACAGTACGGGATCAACAAGGGCACGCTGATCCGCTGGACCAAGGGCTTCGACATCCACGACACGGTTGGCAAGGATGTCTGCGCGCTGTTGCAAAAGGAGATCGACGCTCTGCGATTGCCTGTCAGGGTCGCCGCGTTGGTGAACGATACCGTCGGTACGCTGATGGCGCGCTCGTACACATCCCCCGGCAAGACGGGCACCCTCCTGGGCGCAATCTTCGGCACCGGCACCAACGGCGCCTACGTGGAGAAGCTTGACCGTGTCACGAAACTCAAGCAGATGGGTAAAGACGCTGGCGACATTGACGACAGCACGGGCGAGATGATTGTCAATACCGAGTGGGGCAGCTTCGACAATCAACTCTCCGTCCTTCCCAATACGCCATACGACAAAGCCCTCGATGCCGAGTCCGTGAACCCCGGGATTCAGATGTTTGAGAAGCGCATCTCGGGTATGTTTCTGGGCGAGATTCTGCGGCGCGCGCTGCTCAGCTTGGTCAACGACAAGAGCGTCCCGCTGTTCAGCGACGAGCACAGCAACCAGAATGACGTGCACAGCACGACTAACATCCACGAGTCATCGGGCTTGTACGAGCAGTGGGGTCTGGATACGTCGTTCCTTTCCATCGCTTCGGGGGACACCAGTCAAGGGTTGAAGTCGACCCGTCAAGAGCTGGACAAGCAGTACGGCGTCTCCGCTGCCAGCGCAGAAGATGCGGAAGCCGTCAAGCTCATCGCATCGGCAATCGGGAAGCGTGCCGCGAGACTGTCCGCCGTTGCCATCGCCGCCGTTGTCATCAGCACCGGCAAGTTGGGCAACCCAAAGGACATCGCTAGCACCGGGTCGGGGGAAGTCAACGAAGACGACGTGGTGGATATCGGTGTCGACGGCTCGGTGGTGGAATTCTACCCAAGCTTCGAAGAGTACATTCGGGAGACGCTCAGGGAAATCCCGGAGATTGGCCCGGTGGGGGAGAAGAGGATCCGAATCGGTATCGCGAAGGACGGATCTGGCGTGGGTGCGGCGCTGATTGCGCTGGTGGCCGATAAGGCTGTGAAAGGTACGTCATCTCCTACCCGGCCACTGCATGCGTCGGTTACTGACTCGAATTCTCGACACAGCAAGCGCTCCAACCAACGTTGCGGGTGCGGGCGGCTTTTTCTCGAAGCTGCTCAGTGATCTCAACAGGAATATCAGGCTGAGGGTGTAAGGATTTGGGGTGTCAAGTGAAGGTGCGGATAACGCCATGTATTGTGTGAATCTCTTATGCAGGTCGCGATGTTGGTCAAGTGTCTGGTGTGATATATGTATTTTTGGGTGCTGCTCGAGTGGAGAGCGTATTTACATGTACATATCAATTTCCCATCCAAGCCGTTTGTACACATTCACCAGAATCAAGTGTTCAAACTCGCCTCATGAATTTCTAGGTACCTTTCGCGAAGGACGGAGTGGCGTTGGCCCATCCCACAAAGCGCAATGACGACGTCGCCAACAGTTACCCGAATCTGTCAAGACTTCCGATGGAATGCCTGTCCCATCAGCGGTGTCTTTATTGAACACATATTGCTACCTGGCCGACGCTAGACAAGCAAAGGGCGCCGGCATCTTAGGATTCGTGTCAACGGCAATGTATTCTTTGTGCTCACGGGACAGGCGGAGTCCATCAGCAACGTACAGCCACAATGCCTTAAGCCCGGAACTTTTCTTAGATGCATGCCGAAGCGACGCTTTCATGCTCCGACGTAGTCTGGGATTGTTTCTCGCACCGAGCTTCTGATGCAGCCATTACTGGAAGTTCAGTCTTGGACTCACATGATGCGATGGAGGCGTAGACCGTCGGCAGACATGAGCAGGTTTGTGGGGCGACTTTGGTTTATGATCAGAACAACAAACGGTGTCATGCTGGTGAGGTTGAGCATAGAATCTGACGCATATGGCGGCTGGTCTGTGTACGGTGTCAATCGTCGTCTGCCGTGCCCTCCCTAGCCCCAAACTTCATGAACTGGTCCTCAGTTCCTCCAGTGACTCTCAGCCACACTTGCTTCACATCGTCCAACACCCTGTCATCAAGCGCCAGATCGGTAGACAGCGGCGGCAGTGTGACGATCTTCCCGCCCTCGGGATGGTTCGCGTGTTGGGATGCAGACACTGTCGAGGCATCTGCTGGTGCGCTCGGCACTGAATGTATGTATTGCATCTTCCACAGCACTTCTGGAGAATGCTGCTCGCCGACACTTCGCAAAAAGCTGTCGATGGCGTTATCGAGAGTAGCAAAACCATGCGGAATGGCGACCGACGCGTATAAGACACCTGTACACACTTGTCAGCTCTTCTTGCTGACTCAGAGCGTGGTCATGACGTTGTATTTGGAGGGCATGTGATGTTTCAGGTTGTCAGAGATGTGATTCGTCAATGGTGTTCGGCCAATGTAGATAAGTATTCAAATTTGGATGATCATCATTTCACGATGTGCGAGTTATATGGCAGTGACAGGTAAAGCTGAACTCACATTGTTGAGAAGGACACTCGCCGGACTCACTCGAGTGTACCAGAATATACACCGGAGGAATGTTCGAGCCCGTCGTGATGTGAATAACAGCACCCGCCGGTAGGACACCGCCTTCGGATGTTCGAGGGAACAACGATGTCAATGGCGAGGAGACGATCGAGATGCTCCTGGTGAGAGAGGACATGGTTGTCGCTTCGGCGCATGCCTCACCGCGTGACGGTAAGTCACTGCCAGAGCCAATAAGCCACTCGGTGGTGATACTCTCGCCATCGCTAAGCTCAAGTGACAAGGAATCCTCTGCGACTTTGACCAGTCTGTCAACGCCTTTGTTGAGCACGTAAACACCGCCACCGACCGCGCAAGCACGACAGGCGACTTGCGAGATCTCTGCCAGGCCACCCCATTTTGGCAAGACAGCACTGAAGCCTGGCCCAAAGATGCCCATGCTACGTGCATGCCGCGCGATCCGGGATACTGCAGTCTCCGTGCTAGTAGCGACGTCGGGTGTGGGTGCCAGCGCTAGAGCAAGCAGTGGTTGATGAGAGTACTCTGGCAGACCAAACACCGTCTTCAGCACCAGTGGGAAGGACAGATGCCGTGTATCATCCCAATCATCTTGTTGCTGGTAAGTCGAAACGAACCGGAGGAATTTCATGAGCGACCTCTTGGCTTTGAGACCCAGCGAGGTATCCTGGAAAACGTCTTCTCTCCCGTTGGGCACCTTTACCAACTGCCGATCGGAGGTCTGAGAAGCGTCGACGATGAACCAAGACCCCACGGCTTGGAATTCCAGCTGATCGTGCGTGCGGGACGAGACCATGACAGATGGCAGATTCGACCGTGCGTACACCAACTGAGGTGCAAGTGCGATGCTGTAGGCTCGCGAAGATGCAAGTCGAGTCTTTTCGGGTGATGTATCCAATGGGGGCCTCATCACGCTCGCAGAGCTAAACGTTATATCTCGATTACCGGCATGTTTTGATGCCCACTCCTCAGCTTCGCTCAGCGACAGCGCCGCTTCGTTACCACCATAGTACTCATTGCGGTCGAGATGTAATGTTCGCCGACCGGAGCGGGAGAGCGCGCTTTACCACAGCTTCAGTCAGTCAGCCTAAGTCATCGTAGTGCGGGAGAAGAAAGCCACGTACAGGGCAAGTAATGACTGCGGTAGGCCGGTGCCAGAGATGACTATGTCCCATTCGGTACCGTCGAGAGTCTCCATGTCCGAAGTCGCATGGTCGAGACGACCGCTGGCGAAGTCTTTGCGGTCTGGTGATCAGTGACACAATATCCTCTGGAGGATTTCGCAGCCTTGTTCCATCTGGAGATCTGAAGCTTGTGAAGTCCGGGAAAGGGAAGAGAAAGAACGCGACGGGCCGTGGTCTTGGCGGGACGGCCACACTTCTCCACTCAGCAAACACTTCTTTTCCTCTCTCTTCATCGCGTTCTCCGGGCGATGCGTGGCGTACACATGCAGCTGCCGGGCGGAACTCACCACTTCAATGTCGGTTTGACGAACGCGAGAGACCGAAACCGACGTCCTGTATCTCCTGCTCTTGACCCTTGGTTTGAAATAGCGGGTCGTTTGCGACGTTACATTCTGACTCTACACCATTCCTCAGTCGCCCAAGAGAGTCGTACACTCTCTCCTTTCCATCGCTGTCGGAATCGCTCCTGTCAACGTTTGATCCGGCGAAACGTCCGGATTCGGTCGGGTCCGGTGGCTACACAGGGTTCTGTAGAATACTATCAAAGCATGCTATCCCATCCACCGGCGAGCAAGAGCAGTACGATTCAGCGCGGTCTCCATTTGCTATCCCCCGACAACTCACCTGCATCGTGCGTTCAAATAACACAAGGCGTCGAATAGGCTGTTGGCGGTTGAGGTGAAGAGAACCCTCGGCGATCGGGTCCCGAGAGGGAGAGTGCTGAAATGCTTCTCAAGCTAACCCGAGCGCTCAGGTCATGAAATCAGGCTGGTGTCTGCCCAGGTGGTGATGCGGAGAAAATATGCATTCAGGAGAGAATGAAAGCTGTTGCACGACCGTCTGCACGGGTGTGGAGCAAGATCACTTCAGTTCTGGCATCCGAGACAGAGGCCTCTTGTGATTTAAAGGCGCGACGAGTTAGGGCCAGGGTGTGCTGATTGTTGATGTGGCTCGACCACTCTCATCATTGTTGGGGTGAAGAACATATAAGGTACCTACTGTACTTGTACTGCACGTTCCGCGAGAGTACGACAAAGAAAAGCGACGGTGACGATGCACGAGCTATTCGCTTCACTTTGGTGGGGGTTCCTCCGTTCATGTCCATCTGCTGTAGCTCACAATCCGACCCCTTTCGACATGCGAACGATGGTGCACACCTTCTCTACCCGTATGTACGCTTTCTCGGTCCCTCCGAGGAGCTCTCAGTTTTGCGCCTTGGCCTGCAAGTGAACAACCTCGCACGGTTCGTGACTACAGACCATGAGAGCGTCCGTGGCGACCACGCGATCTCCCCCTCTGGAGAAGTCACAGGCAGGACGGCGTGGCGCTACAGATAGATCTCCAAGCTGGCATCTCTCTCCTTCCTGATCGGGAAAGACCTTGCTGCGCGCCGGCGAGAGAGAAGCATGCCCGCCGACGACCACATGTACTATAAAGAGAATCTTGAATTACATCCACACAACCGATTGCTCGGTGGCTTACTGCAATTTGATGGCCGACGCTCGCGTTGAGGCAGGCTCACGGTCAATCCAAAGGACGTCGCCTCCCATCCCGATCGCGTGTACCCGCGCCGGTTCGCGTGGCAAGATACGGGACCGTGCGAGAGTACTTCCCACCACACGATGAACCTGCGTTGGTACACGCGATCTGCGAACATCTGATAAGGCTCATGCGAGCTGTACCTGCATAATCCAATGGTCGGTCTGGCTTATCTGCCACCACTAGGTCAATTGATCATCTCTCACGGTATAAGTACCAAACCACCTCCTGCTTACTCTCATCTCTGTTTCTGTACCGCTCTTGAGCTTGCAGATGCGCCGCAGAGTGTCGCGTTTCATCAGAATGTATCTTTCGATTTTTGCCACTCTCGGCCTTTCGACCATCGCCTGCCTTGCGGCACCTGCACCTGCGGCGATCAAGCATGTCCACCACAAGCGACGGTTATCTCCAGATGCGTGGGTCAAGCGGGATCGAGTCCATCCGGACTTACAACTGCCAACACGCATTGGACTTGCGCAAAGCAACCTCGACAAAGGCCATGACTACCCTGGGAGCGCTTCCGAGATGCACACAGGCAGCACCAGCGTTGATCACGGTCATGTTTATGTGGTTGAGTCTGTATATCTCTATACTTGCAAGTAGTGAGCATCTATGTTCTTATCCGAGACAGGCATGTCGAGCGTCGTGATTGTTGCACAAGCCTCTAAAGCTTGGAGATGATGGCATCCGCACCGGAGACCTATGACGCTGTCAGTGATTTCCTCAACCCGGTCATCAGGGGAGTCACGTACCGTCACCTCACGGGGGTTCTTCTCGTTCTCCGCGTAGCTGACCTTGCCGTCCTTCTCGATGATCATCGCCCAACGACCGTTGCGGTCACCCATGCCGGCCGCCCAGCCGTGGTTCTTGCTGAAGAAAGACTTGGTGTCGCTCATGAACATGACCTTGCTGCCTTCCTTCACGCCGTTGACCTTGCCCCACGCGCTCATCACTAGAGAGTGAGTCAGAATCGACCGTGTCTCGAGTGTATGGTTTTTTCTGCTCTACGCACCCCACGCATCATTGCTAGCAATGACCAGGACAATGTCAACACCCTTCTGCACGATCTTGTCGAGGTTCTCAAGGTAGGGCGGGATGTGGAAGGCCTGGCAGCCTGGGGTGAAAGCGCCTGGGACGGAAACGAGGACGACCTTCTTGCCGGCGAACTCCTTGGAGGCGTCATACTCTTGTGGCATACCGCAGGCCTTCGGGTCTGGGTCAGTGATCGGGGCCCATCTGTGCTCGTTGTCAGCTTCTTGGCCGGTCATAGCCCCGAGCCGCAGGTAGCTGTGTCTTACTCGAACTTAACGTCGCTCGGGAACTTGTCGCCGACGTTGAGAGGAGCCATGTCTACCTTACTGATCTGATCTGGTTCAATTGTCTGATGAGAGAAATCGCAAGGCGAAGGCTGGTTGTTGGTGGAAGAGAAACAGATCGTGGGAGGATGGAGGCTGGAACGTTGATGGGTTAGGTATCACGTGGGTATCTACCTACCCCTATTGATAATCATCATGAATTCAAGTGTGTATGCCCCTCCATTCGGTGATACGCCCCACCTTGACGTAACGAGAACGTCACGTGACAGATCATCAATACTGCAGGCGTATCACATGCTGTGAGAGATGTGATTCCTCGTACTGATATCGTACATACAGGTAATCGTGTCAGGTAATCCATGGATGTACCCTTCATAATTTGTCAGCCATTTTTACAACACCAATCCACAACTTGCAACTCTTCAGACGTTTGGTGGTCGAAGAATGAAGTCTTTCGGATTCCTGGAAGATGTACCACCCAACACGTTGTCTGCTTTGGCTACGGCGGCCGTCGTGCTGTTGACTTGCCTGCTTGGTTACCGCCACTTCTCCCGTACCACATCGGAAAAAGCAGTCGATCTTTCCCTCTCGCCGCCTGACCAATGCAAGCCCGGCTGGAGAGGAAGAATCCTGGGCGAGTTGACCATCAAGGTGTCTGGCTCCACGGCTATACAGTGCTATGCCCCCGCGACCGGCCAACTTCTCGCCGTCGTCAACCCGATCACTCCCGATGGAATCGACCGGGCCATCGCAAAGGCTGCCACTGCCCAATTGCGATGGGCGAGGACCTCCTTTGCTGAAAGGCGCCAAGTGCTCCGATCGTTGCTGAAGTTCGTGCTGGATGAACAAGAAAATATCGTGCGAGCGGCATGCCTGGATAGCGGCAAGACTCGCGTCGATGCCCTGTTCGGCGAGGTTTTGGTGACTGTCGAGAAGCTGAAGTGGACCATCGATCATGGCGAGAAGGCGCTGGCCGCCGAGGCGAGGCCGACTAATCTGCTGATGTTCTACAAGAAGAACGAAGTGCGGTACGAGCCTTTAGGTGTGGTGGCTGCTTGCGTGAGCTGGAAGTGAGTCCACTCGACACAATGTGCATGTACTGCACCATCTAAAATAAAGTGACAGCTACCCTTTCCACAATCTCTTCGGACCCGTCATCAGTGCTTCATTCACCGGCAACGCCATAATCGTCAAGAATAGCGAGCAGACGGCGTGGTCCTCCGCGTACTTCGCCAATATCGCTCGCTCCGCCTTGTCTGCTTGCGGTCACGACCCAGACCTTATCCAAGCCGTTTCCTGCTGGCCCCAAACCGCCAGCCATCTCACAAGTCACCCTGGCATCGCCTATCTGACTTTCATCGGCAGTAAACCAGTCGCGCACGAGGTGGCCAAGAGTGCGTCCAAATCTCTAACGCCGCTTTGCGTCGAGCTGGGCGGGAAAGACGCTGCCATCGTCCTTGACAGCCCAACAGGTGAGGCGGAAGCCGAGGGCGAGTTAAGACGTGTCGCAAGCACGATCATGCGCGGTGTCTTTCAGTCAGCTGGGCAGAATTGCATAGGCATCGAACGGGTCGTCGCGATGCCCTCGGCACATGACAGGCTGGTGAAGCTCCTGGAGCCACGCATCCGCAACATGCGGCTCGGGAGCGATCTCGACATGGATGGGGTCGACATGGGCGCTATGATATCCAACGCGTCGTTCGAAAGATTGGAACGTTTAATCGCGGAAGCTGTCTCACAAGGTGCGCGCCTACTGGTTGGTGGACACAGGTATAGGCTCGAGCAGTACCCGCAAGGGCACTACTTCGAGCCCACTCTGCTCGTAGATGTTAAGCCTACAATGCGCATCGCGCAAGAAGAGCTCTTCGCGCCCGTCTGCATCTTTATGCGCGCCAAGAGTGCGGAGGAAGCCATTTCGATTACGAACGGCACGCTGTATGGCCTCGGCTGCAGCGTGTTCGGTCCGACATCGTCCGCTGCTTCACGCGCTCAGCTGGCGAAAATTGCCAGGGAAGTCAAGACGGGCATGGTGGCAATCAACGACTTCGCCGTCTTCTACGCCGTGCAACTGCCTTTCGGTGGTGCGAAGGGCTCGGGCTACGGGCGGTTTGCAGGTGAGGAGGGACTGCGGAGTCTGTGCAATGTCAAAAGCGTGTGTTCCGACCGGTGGCCCGGCCTGATCAAAACAAGTATCCCGGGCAAGCTGGATTATCCCATGCAATCAGGGGCGTGGGAGATGGGAAAAGGTGTGGTGGAAGTGGGATACGGCGAGAGCTGGAGGAGGCGGTTCACAGGACTCCGGAGGATGGTTGGGTGATGCATGTTGGATGTTGAGCTGACACCTCCTCACCTGTACCGAGCATTGCTTCCGTGCCACGATGTCACACAAGTATAGCAGTGCTGTGCCTATGTAGTCGAGATCACATCATTGACAGAGCCTTGGAAGCAAGGTAACCAAAAGATGCTCCAAGCACTCCGGTTCTTGGATGGGGGGGTCTTCGCCACGTGCAAAAGTGTCTCACCCGAATACATACGTCGAAAGGATGGGCGTTGGTCAGCCGATATCCATCAGTTCGAAGTGCGCTTGCAGCAGCTCGTGCAGGTCTGCAGACGCTGCTTGATACCCAACGCAGCTCTCAATCAACCCACCAATCACGGTCCGTATTGCCACACCCCATTGCGGACCGTTCTGGAGCTGGCCGTCCTGTATAGCGTGCAGCGAACAGCTCACAGTCTGTTGGTCTCGGATCGAGGCCGGGCAGGGTGTCGCGCCCATGAAGAGCATTGGTCGACTTCTAAGCTGCCTATCAGTGACCGTAGGATAGATTGCGCATCAAGGATTCTCGAACACCGTGCCCGCCCGAGGTCAAGCATGTGCTGCCAGATGATCACATGTGAGGAGCACCTCTCGTGGGTATAAATTCTCGCTTCAGCCGTCAGGATTGTCGAATCTCATTCAGCCTCATCGCCACCCAGCAGCTTCACACAAGACCTCGAAAAGATTATCACCTATCCACGACTTCCTCCCCAACCACCAAGACAAACCCCTTCCTCACACTCAACATGGGTGGCTGCGGAACCTGCTCGAACCCATCGTGCAACTGCGCGGATGGCAGCTGCACCTGCGTGAGTACTAGATGATATCGGCTTCCAAATCCTCTTTGTACTGACGTATGATAACAGAAGTAAGGGAGGGTGGTGAAAGCAAAGGTGGAGACCGGACGGCGTTTCGTCTTCGACACAATGCTAGCTGAAAAACATGCCTCGATGAGATGAGAATTGTACGGGTGTTGTTGATGCTGCGGGCATGTACATGCATGGAGAAGATGTCGGGTTTCGAAGGGGTTTGGGTTGTAAGGAATTAACAACGCTCACTATTCTTATCCGGTCGGAATGGAAGCGACAATTGTTGCCGTCCACTTCACTTTGTCGACACATCCGATGTTGCAAGCAAGTAATAAAGCTCGTCTCGTCAGCGGTCCTGCAGTCGGTGAAGTCGAGGAGAATGGAAGACGGGAACCCGGGAATTTCCTCCCCCCCGAAACCTGGAGTTTGTCAGCCGGGACGTTCGTTGTCCCGGCCAACTAAATCACGTGATATGCTTTACCAATCACAAGACCCTGCAGGGTGTCCGTTCGGAACTCGCTCTATAGTACATAAGGCGTGGTCCTGTCCGTTGAGAGCAACCATACTGCGATGAGATCTGCAAACCTCTTCAAGACGAGCCTCGACACTGCCGCCTCTGACATTCATCCTCGTCAATAAATCGCGCAAATGGCATCGACGCAAAAAGCTCTGCTCGTGACCGAGATCGGCAAACCCTTAGTCTTGGTGCACGACCGCCCGATTGCACGACCTGGACCAGACCAAGTACAGTTGAAGGTGTCGGTAGCAGGTCTGAATCCCCACGACCAGAGAGGCCGAGACGATGGTCTCCTGATTGAGGGATACCTGCCTGCTGTCCTCGCAGGTGACGTGGTCGGGACCGTCTCCCAAGTCGGCGAGGGTGTGGGCGACATCAAGGTGGGAGACCGAGTCGTCACCTCCGCCAAGCAGCAGTCGCCTGGATCTCTTCAAGGCGGCCTTCAGGAATACGCCATAGCGGATATCCATGGATTGTGCAAGATCCCGGACAACATCTCGGACGACGAAGCGGCGACGCTGCCAATCAACCTCGTTGCGACTTGGGTTGCCTTGTTCCACACCTTGCAGATACCGGCTCCATCCACACCCGATGCCGCAAGGTTTGCGTCTTCAGGGGCTCCAATCTTGATCGTGGGTGGAGGCTCCAATTGCGGCAAGTTCGCCGTTCAACTCGCCAAGCTGGCCGGAATCAGCGAGATTGTCGTGGTTGGTGGCGCTGAAGCAGAACTCAAGGCGTTGGGTGCCACGCACGTCATCGACCGGCATGGCGGCTATGACGCTGTGCTGAAGGAGATTCGCGACATTGTCGATGACGAGCTGGTGTATGCCCTGGACGCCGTCAACCCACCGGATGGCCTTCTCCTGGCTCTCGGTGCTTTATCGAACCATAAGAAGGGCGTACTGGCACGCCTGTTGCCTATGATGCCAGTTGATGAATCCAAGGTCTTGGGGAAGCAAGCTGGGTTCGAGATCAGAGATGTGCTTGGCAGCTTTCACCGCGACACTCCTTTAGTACAGTCTCTCTGGAAGAACCTGCCAGGCTATCTCGAGACCGGCTCCATCAGGCCTTCCGGATTCGAGGTAATAGACGGTTTCGAAGCGGATTGTGTCAACGAAGCGTTGAATAGGTATCGGGATGGGGGAAAGGCGATCAAGCCGCATATTCGCTTGTGAAGTGGAGGTTTGGCAACCCTTCAGCGCTGGTCTGGACCGAGAGGATGGTAGAGGTTATGATAAAAATCTTGGGCGGAGTCGCCATTGGGCGGCAATGGGCGACGGATCAAGATGTGTCTCGTCTGGTTACCTTTAGCAGCCCTCTAAGCAGTACGTTCAGAAGCGACTCGTCTCTGTTTCTCGAGCTTTTGTTACCTTCCCACTTCAAGGGTTGCGCAAGTGGGCTTCACGTGAGAGACGGCACGTGCTGTGCTCTCCGTACGTCATCGTCGGTCCTTTCCCCGCACAGCGTCTGGATTTCCCAGCCAAAGCGTCACGAGTCTGCCGCCTGGAAGAGTCCATCGATGCCACCAAAGTCGACTGCGAAACAAACATTTCAAGGTCCAACCAAGCAGGAACTTGAAGCCATCAACAACTACCTCGCCCACAAACCAGACTTCGAGAAGGTGGTCGCTCAAACACCGTCTTCCGGCCCAGAGCAAGAGACCGACGAGTTCGACCGTAAGCTCACGCAAGCCGTCGAGGAGAGCATCGAAGAGCACAAGAAGGCTTCCTCAGGACCAAGAGCAGCCTAAGCAAGCATGCCTGTGTTGCCACAAGAAGAGGAGGCGCCCTCCAGTACGCTTCTCCGCGCTAATCATAGACTGCTCGAAGCATGCTGACATGACGACCAGACCTGACTGACAAGGTCGCGAAGGAGTCCAGCGACTCGACTGCCTCGACCCATCCTCGCCACAATGAGGACGAGAACATCGCTACCGCGGAAGACCACAAGGCCAACCTCGGCCCAGTAATGGCGGAGAACCTGGGCCAGCCTGCGAGCAAGGAGGAGTCGAGTAAGAGGGCCGAAGAGTTGAACAAGTAGACTGATGGGTCGTGGCTGTGCGGAGCTACTCGACGAAGCAAGCACAATGAGGGGTTGAGCGTATTGGGCATTCCTTTCGGGACTTGGTTTCAGATATCCGACCTTTCTGCAAGGCTTCGGCATGTCGAGGGTAAGCATGTGCTTCCGTAACGACCAGTGGCAGCTTCTTGTTTTCACGGAGGCACCTCCATGCCTTTCCAATCCCAACACTTTCCTCTGTCTTCAATGCTCCGACTGTGGATGACCTCCATGAGTCTTTCAGTCGAGAACTCGGGACTGAACAGCTTCTCCTTCACATTACCCCAAAATTCCTTACTTAGGCCCGTCTTCACTGTTCCTGGATGCAGGCTTATACTTATAGCCTTATCGCCAGCGCTTGTCCGTAGGTGATTGTCGAATGTCTTGGTGACTTGGTTGACGGCAGCTTTCGACGCTCGATAACTATACCACCCACCAAGCTGATTGTCGCTGATACTGCCGACTCGTGCACTCATGTTCGCCCATACTGCCTGCTTGGGCAATCCGTCGTGTCGAGTGATCTCGGTAGACTTGCGGGGCAAGAAGGGCGAGAAGTGCTTGAGCAGCATCATGGGTCCGAGGGTGTTCGTTCGGAACGTGAGGAGAGCGTCATCATACTCGATCTGCGACGGCGACCTCTCGGGGAATAGCAGACCTGGTAGACAGAGCGATAGATGAAGGTAAGCCTGACTCTTCGGAAAGAGCTTCGCGACTTCAGATGCGGCGGATGAGATGGAGTGCTCGTCTGCGCGACCGTGAGTGCGTGATGGTCAAAGGGATGCAAATGATATGTCTACCAAGTACATCCACGTTCAAGACATGCAAGCGCTCCTCCTCGATCCCACTCAGACCTCGTAATATGCCATCTCTCGTCCGGGCCGGATCCTTGCGTGCTGTTGCAAGGACGGGTACGCTGGTCGTCTGCAGCAGGCGACGAGCGAATTCGAGGCCAATGCCACGAGATGAAGGCGTCACCAGCGCCCAAGGTTGCATCGCAATCGCCCGAGTCGATCCGCATGTGACGGTGCGCAACACATCTATCGTGGGTGTTCGAACGTGTTCATTCAGGCATAACCTGATAACGCATAGCAGACTGCGCACTAGCGGGGGACCACTTTCGACTGGACTACCTCCGGAGGTACATGTTACTTCGAGCTGCAGATTTGGGGGCTTTCGTCAGCTCTAGCCTGTCAACAATGAATGCTGTGCTTCGGTCTAGACCAAGCCTACCGATTCATCATACTCGGTAGTCGGTATAGCCTTTGCACCTTTCAAGTCTGCAGATCTGCTCATTGTGCTCGTAACGAGGTGTACTGATACATAGGCCTGCTGCAATCCTTTCGGAGGATTTCCCTATCCTTTATTCGCACTCTGATTCTCCCGACATGGTCTTATCAAACGTGACCCTGACGTTCAGAACGACGACGGGCGCAACCTGTCAGACACCGGCCCGAGTGGCAGACAACGCTGTTCAAAACCCTCACCATCTGCTCAAGGCCATTGCCGATAACGTGTCCAACCGCCCGTCAACCGAAATCGGCTTTGACCTCCTGGTACCAGCGCAGTCCGCCAAGTACTGGTGTCCACGATGCCGACTGGTCTTACATGCCAAGAGGACGCTCGTCCGCCATTATCGGACAGTACACACACTGAGCGATGAATCCCCTTTCGAGTGCACAGCCTGCGGTGCGCACTTCAAGCGAAAGGATGTTCTGGACAGGCACCAGAGAACTCAACACGAACATCCCGCCCTGGTCGAATGTGAATCTTGTCACAAACGTATTCGGCCGAGAGCTTTGCGACAGCACCGGACCTCACAAGCTTGCCTGAGAACGCAGGCGCAGATCTCGGCCGATGATTCAATGGAAGTTTTCAAGAGAAAAGCGTTCAAGGCTTTCGCCATGGACAAGTACTTCACAACCGACATGAACTCCATACCCGGCTACCTCCCTGCCGTATACGACATCTTCAGGTTGAGTGTTGAGCTCATGGCCAAGCTGAGGCCTTGGGGAAAGGGCCACGAGTCGTCTGCGATTTGGCGCATGGAGTCCTTGATCACCGAGCCTTCGCTTGAGGTCTTGGAGCTCCAAGGTCTGATGTATCGGATGATGTACAAAGCCGCCTTCGACTACGACCCGTGCAGGGACGCTTACGTGCTCGAGGCCATCATCATGCTCAACATCGTAACGTTCATGATGGGCGGATGGGAAGCAGTCGCGTACCACCGACAAGTCATACATGCCCTCGAGCACCAAGCAGTCCGCTCGCTCGGCAGACAAAGGGACTTTGCCGGAGCAGGGCCTGCCGAGGCCTTCCGAAGTGTTGTGGCCTCATCCGATGTATCAGTCACCGATGTGTCCAAGTGCTGGCAGGCCACCCAAGCTGCGCTCGAGATGGTCCGAGCAGCCGCGGTAGAGCTAATCATCGACACACCGCCCGAAGACATGTCGACAGCTGCGGCTAGCGTTACCCTCGAGCAGTTCATCTCCCTTTATAAGCCTAGGTTGATATACATGGCTGAAGCAATCTCGACAGTCCATGATCTTCCTCACGCCACCAGGTAGGGCGACGAGTGGAACATCGACCGGATCAGGACGCATTCCGTCAACATGGAATTGTATTGATCCTTATCCTGTCTGGCGTCGTCTCTTACTAGAAGGAGGCCCATGATGATTGTGTTTCCACAGCAGTGTGGCAAGCACTCAACATCTTTAGCCGTACTGGTGAAATTAAGACATATCGATGGATGAGCATGCCGCATGACTGCAATGATCCCGCCTTTGTTGGCGGAACGTGCGCAGACAGCATTGCACGTATGTAGTCTATACAAGCGTACAATCCTCAAGCCAATAATAACGTGATGTTGATGTATCACAATATCCGCTCCTTCACGTACAGGTCCATGTATTCATCCACATTCATGCCGTACAGCTCTTGTGGGTTGTTGCCAATGTCGACCAGCTTCTTGACATGCTCCTTGGGAAAGTGCGGCTCCAAATGCCTCAAATACTTGGCCAGGATCTCCGGCTTCGCCTCTTCTCTCCTCAGCCTGTGACCGAGTGGGGCCTCCACGACCTCTTCCTCCAGCGTCGTGCCATCCTTCAGTCGGACGGTCAGCGCATTGGCAATGGTGCGCTTGGCCGGGTCGTGGTAGTCCTTGGTGAATTGCGGGTCCTCGACACACTTGATGCGCTGGCGTAACGACTCGACCAACGGGGAAGTGGCGGCTTCGGAGCTATCGGTGTAGTCGGATGCTTCGAGCCGGTTGAAGGCGAGCATGGTCGCGACCATGTACTGTACGCAGTGGTCGCGGTCGGCGAAGTTGTCCATGGGCTTGAACTGCTTATCGATGATACGAATGCAGGCTTCGTGCGTGCGGTTCGTCACGTCCTCGATGTCTTCAGCAGACTTGCCCATAGCTTTGAGCTTCTTGTTGAGACGCTGCGCGGCCTCGATGGCGGTCTGGGAGTGGAACTCGGCTGGGTACGAGACCTTGAACAGCACGTTCTCCATTACGTAGCTGCCGTATTCGCGCTGGAAGTTGAATCGGGCACCCTTGAAATTGACGTCGTAGAAGCCCCAGGTCGGTGCGGTGAGCACGGTGGCCATCCCACCTTCGCCCTTGAACACCTTCAGGCAGAGGTTGACGGCTTTCTCGCAGGCGTCGCCGGCCGCCCATGACTTACGAGACATGGTGTTGGGCGAGTGACGGTAGGTGCGCATGCTCTGGCCGTCACACCATGCTTGCGAGATGGCATCGCGCGTCTGCGCCTCGGAAAGACCGAGCATGTTGGCGACGACGGCGGTGGAGGCCACCTTGACCAGGACGACGTGGTCCAAGCCGACCTTGTTGAAGCTGTTCTCCAGCGCCAAGCAACCCTGGATCTCGTGCGCCTTGACCATATACTCCAAAATGTCCTTGACGGTGAAGATCTTGCCATTGGCGAGCTTCTCCGCGCCAGACTTGTTCGTGCGGTTGACCCAATCGGCCACACTCAGGATGGCGCCCAGGTTATCTGACGGGTGGCCCCACTCGGCGGCCAGCCAGCAGTCGTTGAAGTCGAGCCATCGAATCATTGCACCAATGTTGAAGGCACCGAGGACGGGGTCCAAGATGTAGGGGGTACCGGGCACACGGGTGCCATTGGGGACGGTGGTGCCCGGGACGACCGGTCCGAGCAGCTTTGTGCAGTGAGGGAACTCGAGGGCTTTGAGACCGCAGCCCAGGGTATCGAGAAAGACGAACCGGGCGGTGTCGATCTGAGCGGATCCCATTAGCCGATGCCCAAAAAGTCATTCAAAATCTTGCGTCCACCCACCGCCAAGTCCGAGGTGACCTCGTAGTTGGAGGCATAGTTCGCCATGTCCACAATCTCCCGGTCAAACTCGGCCTTCGGCGCCGGGGAGGCGACGGCGTCCGACTTGGGGATCATGGTGGTGGAAAAGGCGCGGAGGGCTTGTCTTTGTGATGTTCGTTGGAGGAATTGAGGCCGAAGCGATTGTTGTCCTGCGAGTGAAGCGTTGGTCCGGGGGACACTGCGAAGGGTGCGGGCGAAGGTATGTCTCGCGATGGTGGACATGGCTGGTCTCTACAGTACAGCTTTCGTCGAAATAGAGGCTGCTCCTTAGAAACTACTCTCTCAACTTCTCTATACGGAATACCAATCCCTCAAAAGATGTTGCCGTACCGGAAGCCTTACCTCGGCCCGCCCGCCAGACCTTGCCGAGCGACATCGGGCTACCCGTCACGTGACCGTGCATCAGGGAACTGACCTCACGCGCTCTCGACCTCGTACAGATGCATCACACTGGTACATGTATGCATCATGCCCCGTAAATGATCGTTGACGCCAATGGTCGTGTCTGTCAGGCGATAGCTTGATCTACTACTGTCACATCCAACACGGCTCCCAATCTGGACTTCCTTTAGAATCTTCTCCGACCCGACAATGTGATAGCACAAGAAGCGCCTGCATCGCGGCAGGCTGCGAGCTTGACCAGATATATGTACGAACCCCCATCGAGTCCTGGACCGCCGGCATCCCAGATGTCCAACGAGCTTTCGGATGCAGATGTTGAACATCTCGTGAGCCACATTAAAGACTACCAACTTACCCACGGCTCGCTGCTCAAACTCGTGGCTTTCGAGGAGCCGACTACTGTGTCTGCTCGACCGGTGATGGTCAGCGCTCTGCCAACGAGTTTCCCGCGACAGCTCTTCAATGAGGCAGTCGATCTTCAAAGGTCCATGTGCGAGCTGTATATGCGCGCCGCAGCGGACGAGCCATGGCTTTATGGGGTTATGAAGCCCTTAATCGAACACGACGAGCTGTTGTCTGCCTTGTGGAACGTCCACCGCCAAGTGATGAAAGCGAGCCTGGTGCAAGATGTCATATGCGGCATCTTCAGGTCTGATTATATGGTACACGAAGGTCGGGGGTCTCTGGCTTTGAAACAAGTTGAAGTCAATACCATTTCCGTCGCTGGCGCTTGCCATGCCGAAAGGGTGGCGAACATGCATCGGCACTTGTACCGCGTGCGGAGTGCTGATCTCGTAGGTTCTCGATTCCCTAATTCTCAGGTCGTTCTTCGCTCCAGTGTTGTCTGGCGATCAGCTGTTGACCGCTGACTTCTGTCGCAGGCTAGGGGAATCCAGCCGTTCCCTCTCAACCAAAACACCAAGTCCATCGTCAAATGCCTCAAAGCCGCCCACGAGATGTATCGCTGCTCATCCGTCCGCCAAACATGCATCCTGATGCCCGTCGAACCTTTCAATTTCAACATTGCTGACGAACGTCCAATCGAATACGGCCTTTGGGACGCGGACGTTCCATGCTACCGCTGCAACTGGCTTGATATCACAGAGCGGACGACATTGACGGAAGATCGCACCCTACGGTTCAGGCCCGCACTCGACACAAATATTGAGCTGGAGGTCAGTGTGGTTTACTATCGTGCTGGTTACGCCGCCAAGGACTATGACCAAGCCGGTCAGACGGTCAGATTGACACTGGAGCTGTCCAGGGCGATCAAGTGTCCGGATGTGCTTACGCACCTTACGACGTTCAAGGTCGTGCAACAAGCTCTCACCCAACCAGATGTCGTCGAACGCTTCCTGCCACTAGAGTCGGTCGCGACAGTAAGACAAACGTTCGTGCCCATGCTGCCTCTCGATGCATCACCAGCCGGTCTCTCCGCACGCAAGATTGCCATGGACCCGAAGCAAGCGGTCAACTACGTACTCAAACCGAATCTCGAAGGTGGCGGCAACAACGTTTACCGTTCGGACATCCCTAGCTTCCTCGCAACTGTACCTCCGGAACACTGGCACAAGTTTATTCTCATGCGGCTCATCGACACTCCATCGCATACGCAGGGCTCACTTATGCTGCCGGGCGAACTTTACCGAGGTCCTGTGGTGAGCGAGCTGGGAATTCTTGGCGCGTGTATCTGGCGGAAGAAGGGCACTCGCGAAGGGAGACTGGAGGTGTTGAAGAATGACGTTGCCGGATGGACGTTCAAGACGAAACCGAGAGACGTCGATGAGATGAGTGTGGTGAAGGGACATGGGTGCTTCGACTGTCCGTTACTTGAGGGCTGACACCATACGAACACCTTCTTCTACATACGGCACGTTGAGACCACTTTTTCCGAAGGTGCCGAGAGCTACATGCATGGCAAACGGGTGGCTAGATAGGCAATATATGGCAACACATGACCCTCCATGTACGGCCACAGGCCGCAGAGAACAGATCATTCCGTTCGCTCTGCTGTACTTCCGCTGCGGACCGGCGGATAGTACGGTTGACCCCCGCTGCTGTACGTTGTCCTTAGTGTTCTTTCGCTTGATTGACATGAACGGCAAACAGCGCGTCAGGGCATTGCGGGCCATCAGTGATGGCGGTCGTTTGGTAGCTAGAACCACAGGCCGCTTATCCAGCGAGGGGTGGGCCTTTTATGAAAGCAGCAGTGGCACCAAATGGGAACGTTGATGACCGAGCACACTGGATGAATCTACCGCAGTTCTTGGCTAAGAAGTGAAACGTTGAATTACTGTTTTGAATCTCCGCTAAGCAGTGACAGTCATAATCTACAAACGACGACCCATGTAAGAAAATCAGCAGAGTCTGCCACCACTTGTAGACCCCGCGAGCGTCTCATCCAAAAGCGGATAAGCGGGCAAGGGAAACCCTTCGTCGTTCGATTCCGAATCGCCCTGCGTGATTTTGCTCGCCACCCATGGGATCTGTACGGCTTTCGAGAGTGTCCAGATCAAGGAGTGTAATAGCCATCTGTTGACGGCTGTTTTGGGATGTCCGATGCCTGGACTGAACCACGGGATATCCTGGATGCGGTTGACGAAGGGATGAAATGTGCTCTCGTACGCTCGGAAAGCTGCGGCCGGGTGTTCACCCTCACGGAGCTTGTTCAGTTCGCCCGCAAGGATGTATGCTCCCGTGATGGCCAAGGTTGTACCCATCCCGGTAAGCGGCGTTGGTGCGTAGGCGGTGTCTCCGAGGCAGATGACGCGGGAGTTGGACCATTTGGTCATCTGGATTTGTTCCATGGATTGGAAATAGAAATCGGGTGCTTCATCCATGGCGTCCAGGAGTCTCTGCGCCTGCCACCCCGCGTCCGCAAATTCCCTCCTGAGTAATTCTTGCTGCGTCTTCCTGCCACTTCGTTTTGCCTCGCTCCACGCTTTCTTCTGGACTTCGTTACAAGGCATGCAAGTGAACATGGCTCGAACGGTGCCATGTGGGTCGGGTCGGATAGTGATGACTCTCGAGCCAAGAGCGAAGTAGACATTCCACCAGTTGTTGTCGGCCGGAAGGCGTGGCACCGTGTAATACACGCAGTACATGCCTTTGTCGATGACACTGACCGACTCGGGCGGGAAGCACTTCTGCCGTAGCTTTGACCACTGTCCATCTGCGGCCACCAAGAGATCGAATTCTTGTACCTCTCCATTGCTCAACTCGACCTTGACAGCCTCACTGGTGTTCGAGATGACTTCTTTGACGGTGGTACTGAACATGTAGTTGACGTTGGGGTGGTCCTTTGAAGCCTCGTACAGGATCTTTGCCAGGTCTCCACGCAGGATCTCGTACTCCGAAGTGAAGCTAGTTGAGGTGCCTTGCTGGACCGGGAAAGGGGCGAAAGGCCGACCCTTGGGATCGATGAGTTGCGTACCCTGCTCCTTGGTATGATTGCGGCGGAATTCGTCCAACAGCCCCATCTTCTTGACCGCGGTAATTGCGCTGCCCGTGATGTCGACATTCTGACCGTGAGGGAGTGGAGATGCGGTCTTTTCGAGGATGGTGATGCGGGCACCAGTTTTGGCGAGGAAGCATACCAGTGAAGGTCCGGCAACGCCCGCTCCGCTGATCAAGACGCGCATAGTCGATGATTGTATGATAGGGTAAGCAAGCGAGATGGAGATGTGCGAAGGATGCAGTGATGCTTCCAAGAACGGGGATTATGAAAATGGGAAGGCATACTTATATACCGATTGCACACGGAGCGTAGAAGGATAACGTGGTGGCGTACTGACTGCGATCGGGCTGTTAGAAAAGCCCGGGTCGGAGCCCGGACGGGGAGTCGTGAAGCAGAATGCTGACTTCGTCGTTCAAACGAGGAGACAAGTCTGCGGACTTGATGCTTGATGCCATTGATCTAATCATGTGTGATGGATGCGGAGGAAGCTTCACTCGCTACATGTTGTTACAATGGCCGAAAGGAGGTGGACATGTCGTTGGGAGGAGGAAGAGGGAAGCAAGCGGCCGGATTCCGCGCGTGTACAGTCCAGCGCGAGCTTCATCGCAACATGCCATGCCTGACGCCGGACATCATCTCATCCCATCATCTCTCCCCTCGGCCACCTACGACAGCACAGCGCGATGAAAGTCGCTGGTCGTGCTCACACCCCCTCGCCATCGCTCCTATGCTTCTTGCGACGTCAACTCGAAAGCCAGACGTGCGGCAATGCCTCTGCGATACTACCAAGCCGACACACCCCCTGGTGCCAACAAGGTAGAGCCTTGACTTCGCTCTCCCACCCCTCTACCAGTCGTGGGCCTCGATTCACGAATCACGACAGACAACGTCTTGCCACGCGCCACTTTTGCACGACAACACCACTTCGCGACAACTTCTGGCGGAAACTGCGCCCGGCATCGAGGAAGAATGGCGGACGCAGCCTCGGACAAGACGATCTGCCCCCACTGCAAGGCTTCTTGGATGATGATGCCGGGCTGGGTGGGCGGATCATCAAACCGAGCAGTGAGCTGAAGCTACGGTGTACCGAGTTCGACGAGAACGGCAATGTCACGCTCGTCAACGGCGAGTTTCGAAAGAGCGAGCTGATAGCGAAGGTGAGATGTGTGGTCGTCAATGCAGACAGCATCGTCTAACGGGCTGCCAGTACTCCCTTCTACCGCGCGATCTTCGCAAGATCGACAGCAGCGTTCTGCCGCACATCCTCATCCGCCCGTCCGCCATCCTCATCAACCTCCTTCACCTCCGATGCCTGATAAAGCACAATCGCGTGCTCGTGTTCGACGTCTATGGATCGACGGACTCGTATGCGCAAAGCCTGTTCATGTATGATTTGGAAGGTAAACTGCGACAAAAGTCCGCGGTCGCGACACACGGCAACCTACCTTACGAGTTTCGGGCGTTGGAAGCCGTGCTCATCTCCGTCACCAGCGGCCTGGAGAGCGAATTCGAAGGTGTTCGCGAACCCGTCGTGAGGGTGTTGCGGGAGCTGGAAGAGGACATCGACCGCGACAAGCTCCGTCACCTGCTCATTTTTAGTAAGAAACTCGGCACGTTTGAGCAGAAAGCTCGGCTGGTGCGCGACGCCATCGACGATCTCCTCGAAGCCGATGATGACCTGGCATCCATGTACTTGAGCGAAAAGGCCGAAGGTCGTGAACGCGACGAAGACAACCACGAGGAAGTGGAGCTCCTCCTCGAGTCCTACCACAAGGTCGCCGACGAAATCGTCCAAGTCTCCTCCAACTTGGTCTCCGCCATCCGCAACACGGAGGAAATCGTCCGCGCCATCCTCGACTCCAACCGCAACAGTCTCATGCTCCTCGAGCTCAAATTCAGCATCGGCACCTTCGGCATCAGCATCGGCATGTTCATCGCGGCCCTGTACGGCATGAACCTCGAAAACTTCATCGAAGAGACCAATTGGGGGTTTGCCGGTGTCTCCGGCTTCAGCGCCGCCCTCGCCATCGTCGCCTGCATGTACGGCCTGCGGAAGCTGCGCAAGATCCAGCGGCTGACGATGTGGGGCGAGGGCTCGGCCAAGAACCGCATCGGGCAAGGTCGGGGTGGCAGGGGCAGTTGGAGGGAGATCGAGACTCCGCTCGGGATGATGTCGGAGTCGGACAAGGGCACGCGCCATCTCGGTGAGGCCGTCACCGGGATCAGGCAGGCGGATCGTTTGAGGATGTGGAAAGACACGCAGACGATGATGAAGGAGATGCAGAAAGATCCCAAGGCGCTCCCGCCGCCGCCGCTTGTAATTAGAAGTTGAGGACAGTAAACTACTCAGAGGGCAGGAAAGAATCCCTGGTCTACGATATTTGTCGTAATGAGACGTCAACTATTGTCTTTTCGTATACCGCTATTGGTAACTATCTACATCTGCCAAAAGGTGGTGAAGGAAGAGAAGACCAAGATATACCCCAACGCATGCCATCATGTCCTATTAGACCGGCACGTTACAAATATGCTCGCACTTAAGCGAAGCCACCGTTGATCGCCCAAGTCACGTCGTTGCTGAACGAGTCGGCGGTGTCAAAGGCCTGAGCGCCACCGTTGCTCGCAGCATGGACGTTGTTGTCGAAGAGACGCACGTAGCGGCCCGGGTGGTTCCAGGAGCGGAGCGAGTGGGTGTTGTCGGTGCCGTTCATGCCGGCTTGCGGGCAGAAGGTGGCGTCCTCGCCGAACTGCTTGCTGTGGTCGTTGGCGTTGACCTGGAGGGTGAAGTTCTTGTGCTGGAGGAAGCTGCCGGGGGTGTCGACGGACTCGAAGGAGGAGCAGTTGGCGTTGCCCAGGCCGGAGCGGACGATCCAGCTGGCCTGCTGCTTCTCGGCGGCGGTGCTGTTCTCCGAGACGTGGTGAGTGTTGACCGAGGACCCGTTGTGCGAGAGGTACTGGGAGGAGTTGCTGGCCGTGGAGGACTGGATGGAAACGGAGCTGTTCATGGGAAGGTCCTTGCCGCTGGTCATGGCGGCGGCGGAGTACTTGGCGGCGACGATGTTGGCCTGCACCTTGTCCTCGGTGGCGTTGGTGGGATATCCGGAAGTCATGACGCCCTCGTAGAAGGTTCCGGCAGAGCCGTCACTGTTGTCACCGCCAATGCCAAGGATGATGGCACCCTCCTTGTTCATCTTCTCGTAGCCGGCGGGGCGCTTGCCATCGTAGCCCGTCACGAGCTTGCCTTGTGTGGAATCACCGGCGCGGATCGCCCAGTGGTTAGCTTTTCCCTTGACCATGCCAGTGACGAACCGGGAGTTGCGGGTTGGGTCGGCCTCGTTGTGCCACCGGACGTAGCCAGACCACACGCCATTCTCCATGTCCATCATCACCCACGGACCAGGGCCGGAACCGGTACCCTGGGCAGTCCAGGCGCCAAAGTAGACGGTCTCCATGTGAGTGGCGCCGTTGTCGAGGTTGTTCACTTCGGCATTGCCGTAATCGTAGCAGCAGGCAGCATCGTAGTGAGTGCCGTCGAAGACGCCGTAGATACCCTCGGCCTCATCGCCCGTAGCGATACCGCTGGTCTTGTCATTGCGGTAGCCGGTTCCGGGCGGGCTGAAGACGCCGTACGCCTTGTGGCCGTTCACCGTAACGGGTGCTCCATCGGCCGCGGCCAGGTTGTCCGGCCCAGGTGCGGCTCCACCGGCTGGGGCCCGGGAGAGATCGTTGCCCTTGCCGGACTGGTCGTAGATGATAGTAATGACACAGGTGGTCCCTTTGCAGAAGGTGTCTTGAGTTGCGGCGTTGGCAACACCTCCGGCAGCGAGCGGCTTGATAGTCGTCGTCTTCTTGTCGGAGGCGCGCTGAACCTGGTAGAGGGCACCGTTGAACTGGTCGTAGAGGGCCCGAGTGGTGCTGTGAGCAGCAACGCACGGCGTGTTGCCGGCTTGGTAGATGTCGCAAGGCCCAGCGGCAACGAGGGAGCTGGTAGCAACGAGGCCGAGCGCGAGAACGCTGGCGGAGTCGCGGACTGGACGTGAGAAGACCATGATGGATCTGCAGTGATCACGTTTGGAAGAAGTAGAAGGAGAAGAAGAAGAAAAGCGTCTACCTGAGAGCGCTTTGGAGTTGTCGAGGAAGTGGAGGGTTGCTTGACTAACCTTTGAAATAGCAGAGAGGCGCCATTCTTTTATATCATCGAGTCGGGGCGCGCTGGCACCTCTCGTCTGGCTTGGGTTTCTCCATCTCGTGGGCTATTCACGAACTTGTTCATGCGCGCCCGTTAGTGCCGGTTGCACCGTCATCAACGTGAAGTGAGTCTGTCTGAAGGAGATTGAGGTACTATTGCTCGGGTGCCCGTCGGTCATTGCTTGATACGCCCGAGAGTCACAGGTAGAGCACCTCCCAACAGGCATCGTGGGAGCGCGTAGGAAGATTAGAGGTGGCATTGGGTTGTTCCGTCGGCTGTGCGTAGGGCCTCGTTAGAGAACGTGTTAAACGTACTAGTAAAGTCTGGGTTCAGAATCCAGGCGATGTCTTCGTAGTTTCATGTATAGAGCGCTCGGTGAATTTAACGAGATGGGATTAGGGCTGTTGATGTTGAGAGTACTATGTAGTATGTACCAGAAAATCCAAGTTCTGAACTCACCTCATTCATAAGGTAGGTGTTAAAATGGCGCGTTTCTTCTGACGGAAGTTCGGCTGTTGGCGCTGTTTCTGTACCTAGGTACATGTAAGCTGTATACATACCTACCTAGGTACCAAGAGACTCCATCACCACCACCACCACCACTCTCCACCACTCTCCACACCCTCCCCACGCCGCTTCGTCATCAATGCACGTAAAGACAACCCAGTTGAGCCGTGAGAAGCGTGCGGCGTGCGGTGCTATCCTCCTTCGGTACTGATGAGAGAAATGTGGTATTATCATCTCCTTAGATTTAGCACGAATGTTCAACGCAGACGCGTCTGCGTCGAACGGGACAGATCCGTACGGATGAGCCATGTTTACTGTATGTAGGCGCGTCTGCTCCGGATATTCGGACGAGGCTTTCAGCCAAGCTTCCACAAGCTTCACAAGCTTCGCAAAACGAACTCCTCATCCCTCCTCACCAAGACCATGCGGTCCATGCCCCTCACCGCTACCACGCTCACGATTTTCCGCCTCGTCACTCTCCCGATCCTTCCGCTTCGTCCGCCACCATTCCACTTTCAGCAGATCGCTGAACAGAGCGCCGCCCTCGTGCGTGCTCCTCCTTCGCCTTTCACTCCTTGACCGCCGTTCACTCGGCATCGTGCGCGCGCACTCCAGCAATGGGTCAACTTCTGCACTGCCGTCATTCTGCTCCCGTCCCACTTCCAGATCGCTCTCCCGGCCCCGTCGACTGGTCGGTTGGCCTGCCGATGCCGGTCTCTTGATGTGTCCAGGAGCAGGATCGGTCTCGAAAGTCCCGTAACGCTCTTCATCACCGTCTTCAAGCTCTTCCCAGATATGAATGACTTCTCTCAACGTGGCAGCACGCTTGCGTTTGCGACCAGAGTAAGGCGCAGCGGTGTTCGAGCTTCGACTCGTCGACTTCCGCTTCGTCCCTCCGCCGAGCAATGCGGCCCGTTCTCTGTTTTCCGCCATCTCCGCGTCATCGTCGTCGGCGACGGCAGATGCGCTGTTCTCGTCACTATCGGGGTCGCCGACGAACCCCAGACCGGGCGTCAGAACCGTTTGCGGAATCTCGTGCTTGCCCATAGCGGCGTGTTGATGATGATCAGGGTCTTGCTCTTCTTCGCCTTGAAGACGCCAGCTGAGCGCGAGGACGCCAGCGAGTAGGATGACTGTTCCCAGTGCAATCAGACCAGCGTGCAGAGGAGGCAAACGGTCCATTTGTCGGAAGTAGATTAGGCCGTCGAGGATGGCGACGATGTTGTAAATGCAGAAGACAAAAGGATAGAGGATGCTGGTGGAGATAAGCCGTAGACCTAGATGAAGATAGTAGAGTTGGGACAAAGCCAAGACCAGGAAGGCCAGAATGAGTAGCCAAGAACGGTAGTTGCTGAACTGATTGGTGTGGTCCGCGACACTGCGGACGATGAGCTCGACGGCGCTCTTCGCGAGCAAGAGCGAGTGCGCGGACAGGATGCCGGAGATGGCGCCGTAGCTCATCCCTCGCACCAAATGCAGTCGCGGACTGTCCCGTCGATGGCCGGACAGGAATCTGCGCATGGCGAAGTCCATGGCAAGCATCCCACCCACGAAAACCAAGCTCAGGATGAACCAGACCAAGAAACTCCGGTATCCAAGCAAGCGCACCAACTGCTCCAAACTGTGACTCGGTTCCGGGAGGGCGGAGAACAGGCTGATCAGCACCGCGCCGGCCGCGACTAGGAGAGTCCCATACCCCGTCCGCCATGTCCACGGCTCTTTCAAAAGTAGACTCGCCATCAGGCTGTTGAAGACCAGACCGCTTGCCTGTAGTGTACTGAGCAACGGCAGAGGCAGCGTGGTGATCTGGATGGTGCTGCCGACGATATTGGCGATGAGAAAGAGTAGCATGCCCACCTGCCACCTCCGCCGCCTGTAGGCAGGCCGTCGGGCCTCGCAGTCCGCTTTCTCATCCTCCATCATGTGCGATTTCCGCTGTAGGGTCAAACCAACCGATTGCACGCATGTCGACATCAAGCCCACGATGATGCCCATGGCCACACTGGCGCCCGGTGACAGATTGTTCCAGACGCCCATGGTGGATGGTGGTGGGTGGTGAGCGTTGGCGGATCAGGTGTCGATTACTGCGCAGTTGCTGCCATGGTCTGTTCTCTCGACCCTCGACGCTGCTGATGCTGAGGGTCTCGGTGCCAGAGATGAAGATGGGAGTAAAACCGTTGTCGCTGGCGGCGCAGTCGACCTTGCGTCTGTGTATATGTGGTGATGATGCGGTTAATCATGCTTCAACGGCCCGGCTCCGCCAGCGGCGACATGCGGACCGCGGCCCGAGCACCGCTACGCTGACTACATAGTTTCCGGTCATCCCGTCTCGTCTCGTCTCGTCGTTCGCGTCTCTCAGACCGACCAGAGCATCAAGGAGACGCCCTGGGATGCGTTCTGTCATAATATGACCGAATTACTTGATCACTCCATGCAACCTAGGACGAGCAAGTCTACCCAGAGACTTGAGTGTCTCGAACGTGGTCGGTTTCCCAACGAGAGCTCCACCTGACAACGGCAATGAGGAAGACGAAAACTACCTAGGTTCAGCTTAAGTATAGCTCATGTAGGCAGTCTCTCGAAACGGTCGAACGGTCGACGAGGCGAACACTCTGTTCAAGGCCGTCACCGTTCGATTCCGTGAAGGCCGAAGGTGAAGCCCATGGCCGCAGGCTGCCGCTAGTCTTGCCTTTGGTTACTATGTAGTGACACATTGGCCGAGGCGAACATCGACTATCAGTCAACAATGAAGAGTGGCAGGAGGCGACCAAGTCGTTGCTTGTCAGCTCAACTGCATGGCTCTCTATGACCAGCATGCAGGCTTGCTCCTAGCCGCGAGCGAATACATCACGATGCATACCTACATACACGTTCCTGGCAGCAGCCTCGATCTGGACCATTTCCTAGAGCTCGCTCTGACACAGCCAACGGGTATGTAAATGATCGTGGGAGATGTGCGCGCTGTGAATACTGCCCAGGTGTGGCTGCATTCATGACAAACGGCATTACATGTGGTGTTTCAATACTATGTAGGTATCTCCGCGAAGCCAGCGAACACGGAGTCGTCACGTGGTGGTTGAAGTCGTAGGTTGAATCGTACCTGCAGCGTCCGAGCGTCCCCGCAGGTACGAGGTAGATCTTACAAGACATGATCTAGGAATTACACCAACGTCATACAATAATAATGCGCCTGTGCATGTAGCGGCCATACCAACTACAAGACCTCAACAGTCAAGCATCATCCATCCGCATTCACGAGCAACATCACGACAACTGGCTGTCTTGCTTCTCCCTTTTTTTCCTGTAGTGTTCTCCGATTCAGTGAAAGTGAAGCCCGCCATTCTCGCCACGCTGTTCACCCTTCGACTCCTCCCGAACCCACTGTCTCTGAAAGCAGCGACTCGCTGGCATTCGACGGGGCAACGAGCGATGGCACGGGTGACTCGCTCGACGGCGGCGAAAGCCACGGGTCCTTCGGCAGATTTGGAACCACAGCAGCTCTCCAGTCCTCCGACTACCCCGGCGCCGAGAGACCGCAAGCGCTCGCGTAAAGCCGTCAAGCAAGAACACGGTGATGTCAACGAGCTCCCTCATAATCTCGGCACAGCTCTTCCAACTCCAGGCGACGGCGATGGTGTGCCTGCAGAGGACTCGCCGCCCAAGAAACGCGCCAGGCGATCGATCAAACATGAAGGTCTGAAAGACAGTCTCACCGATGCCGCCATCAAGACAGAAGATCCTGAAGCCGGTCCGAGTGCAACGCCGAAGAAGACGCCCAAGAAAGCCAACTATGGTCTCACGCCGGGCACGTCTCCGTATCCTGACTATACTCGTCCAACGGCCGAAGAATGTCGCGAGGTTGTCCACTTACTCGAGAAGGTGCACGGCAAGGTCGTCGTACCAAAAGCCATCCCACCTCCCTCGCTAGATGTTTCGGGCTGCGGTGAAGTGCCGTCGGTACTGGACGCACTTATCCGAACGAGACTGAGTGCCAACACGACAAACAAGAACTCCAGTACTGCCTTTCAAGGCCTGGTTGCACGCTTCGGGACGCTCAAGCAGGGGATCGGTAAAGGGAGCGTAGATTGGGACGCCGTCCGCCGAGCCCCGCAAAAGGAAGTCTTCAAGGCTATCGAGCGTGGTGGCCTGGCCGACAGGAAGTCAAAGGATATCCAAGCCATCCTGCAGATAGCCTACGACGAAAATCAAGAACGCAAGGCCGCGCTCACCGACTCAGATGATGACCCAGCTGGTGCCGAGGCGGAGGGCGAGGGCGAAAAGCAGGACGAGATCACCAAAGCGAAGCAAAACGTCATCTCACTTGACCATCTGCATCTCCTCAGCACGAATGATGCGATTGAGAAAATGCTGACTTTTCCGGGGATCGGACCCAAGACCGCATCGTGCGTAGCTTTGTTCTGCTTGCAACGACCCAGCTTTGCGGTCGATACCCACGTCTTCCGACTGTGCCAGTACCTTGGCTGGGTCCCCAAGTCCACCAAGAAAGGTCAGCCCAAAGTCGACAGGAACACCACCTACTCTCACTGCGATGCCCGTATCCCGGACGAGTACAAATATCCTCTCCATCAACTACTCATCAAGCATGGAAAGACTTGTCCGCGCTGCCGTGCGGTTACGGGCCAAAGCAGTGCCGGTTGGGATGAAGGCTGCCCGATCGAGCATCTAGTCAAACGCCATGGTGCTAAGAAGGGTGGCATCTCGGTGGCGGATCGCAAGAAAGCACAAGCGGACGCGGGGCTGGAAGGCGAGCGCGCTGATGGAGACGGTAACGACGACAGTGACTTGAGCGATGTGCCGGAGGAGGTGTCTGACACCGCGGCGGAGGAGTAGCACATACTCGTCGCTGGTTGAGTCTTTGATGGAGAACTCACCGTGGACACGGTGATATCAAAAACATCACATTTACTGTACCATATCAATATACCTTCTTCGAAAGACCTTAGCGAATCTGGGGCCTTGATTTGTTGTCTGGCTTTTGCCACACCTGCTGTGGACCTGCCAAAATGGGTCTTACGGCAACGAAAGCTTCTGGCGGTATCGGTGATGACAAAAGTCATGGCTGTCGGCTATACATGAAATTGGTGTCACTCGTACTTCGATTGAACAGTTGACACCGTTCGAACTGATACACAATGCTTGTAAGATGACCTGTCAGTAGTACCTCGAGTGCCTTTCTCACTCGACACGACAAACAAAGCATCGTACAGGCTGTTCTCGCTGCAATGGACAAAAGATACAAGTGTGCATGCCTAGGAACCTTGGCCCGATCTCTTCGTAGCCGGCGCAACCTAGGCCTCTCAAGATCATGCTTCAGAACCTTTCGTCAAGGACGTCCGCTTTTAACTCAGAAACGGCTACTGGAATTCGAAGAGTATCCTTCAGACGTGCAGGGACTCGCCTTCTCCATCAACCAAGCGAGAGTAGAAAACCGCCAGCTCACCCGTCTGCCGACCCAAGCTGATATCTCTTTGGACCAGTCGAAAGCGTATCAGGTCGCAGCGGCCATCTGTGCTCTGCGTCGAAAAGGCGGCGAGGTACCGCTAGGCCGCAAGATCGGCTTCACGAACCGTAACATCTGGCCTGAATACAACATCGACGCATCGAACTGGTCGTACATGTACGATCGAACCGTCACGGACATTCCAGCCCAGACGCCATTCCCCTTCACCGTCGACGTCAGCGACATGGCCGGGCTGGAGCCCAAGCTCGAACCCGAGATCATCTTCGGCCTGGGTAAAGCGCCACGGGCAGGGATGACGGATCGGCAGCTCCTCGACTGCATCGCGTGGGTCTCGCACGGGTTCGAGATTGTGCAGTCGGTTTTTCCAGGGTGGAAGTTCACCGCGGCCGACACCACTGCTGCCTTTGCGTTACACGGGAGACTGCTGATTGGCCGTAAGATCCCCGTTGAGAGCCTCGGTTCACCGGACGACGTTCTGCATCAGCTGAAGAGCTTCACTATCAATCTGGTGCTCGACGACGAGGTTTGTGATCGGGGCGCGGGCGCCAATGTCCTCGGCAGCCCCATCAACGCCCTTCGGCATATTTGCGAGATCCTCGAGCAAGATGAGGGGAATCCGCCGCTCGCGGATGGTGAGGTCGTCACGACGGGGACTTTGACGAGAGCTTGGGCTATCGGAGACCGGTCACGATGGAGGACGGAAGTGAGAGGATTTGGTGTTCCGGGGTTGGACTGCAGCTTTACGACTCGAACGATCTGAGGGCGCTGTGTGTCAGGCTTCGGGTCCGACGCAAGCCGAATCACCTACACATGACACAACGACTGTCATGGCCATGCTGGTATCTACTGAATTTCCTTTCTTCAATGCCAAACCTAGTTTTAAGCGAGGAGAACAGGATCCTCACATGTCGCAAGCTCTCATCAAAGAGAAACCGGGTTCACAATGTTCATGGACATATCTCATATGACTGTCGAACCTTTATAGGGCTGTACATCCTACGGCGCTGCCTGGTTCTGATCCAGTGACTGCGCCAGACACATGGCGTAATACCTCCCCTTCAGCCGCTGCAAATCGGCATGCGTGCCCACCTCCGCGATCCGGCCATCCTCCATGACGAAAATCACATCCGCATGGCGAATGGTGCTGAGCCGGTGCGCGACAGCGATCGTCGTCCGACCCAGCGCCGCTTCGTCCAGCGCTTTCTGCACGATGCGTTCGCTCTGCGTGTCCAGCGCCGACGTCGCTTCGTCCAGCAGTAACAAGCGCGGCTTCCGGATCAGGGCCCGGGCGACGGCAATACGTTGTCTCTGGCCGCCGGAGAACTGGAGGCCCTTTGAGCCGCAGGGCGTGTTGAGACCTTCCGGGAGCGAGGAGATGAAGTCTAGGGCGTTGGCTTGACGACACGCTCCGCTCACTTCCTCTTCGGAAGGTTCGTATTCGAGACCGATGGCGATGTTCTCCCGGACCGAGCCGAGATATAGTGGTGGTTCTTGCTGTACGAGCGACATATGACGGCGATAGGCGTACGGAGACAGGAGCGAGATGTCGTCTCCGTCCAACGTGATGCGGCCCGAAGTCGGGTCGTAGAAGCGTTCCAGGAGTGAGATGATTGTACTCTTGCCGCAACCGGAGGGTCCGACAACGGCAGCGTGGGTCCCGGGCTCGATCTTCATCGAGATGCCCCGCAACACCCTCGCAGCGTTCCGTTGCTTATACCGGAACTCGACGTTGTCGACGCCGATGGGTCCATCTCCCGAAGGTTTCTTGTCTCGATTATCATCAGTCTCGCGGATGTCGGCTTTGATCGTTCGGAGCCAGAGGATGTAATTCGCGGCAACTTTGGCCTTGGTGATGGACGTTGTGTACGAGAAGAACTGCGCCGTTCCCTGCCCTCCGAAGATCACGGCGATGAAGATGACGAAGAACTGACTCGTGGTGTACTCGCCGCTGGCGATCAGCCGAGACCCGTACCAGAAGCCCAGGCCCATGATGAGGAAGTCCAGGGACTGCGAGAGCGCGTAAGGGATGAGCGTGACGATCAGACCAGGGATCACCTTTGCCACAATATGTCCCAGTGCTTCGCTATATTCGCGCAAGATCGACGCCTCCAACGTCAACGAACTGATGGTCCTGATTGAGGTGACGGCTTCGGTGGCCAGGCCGGCGCTGTCTGCGAATCTCTCTCCCGTCGAAGACTCGAGCTTCTGTTCGAGCCGAATGCGGGTATATCCGGATGCGACGAGGAGAGAAAGCCCACCGAAGACGATGACGAGACCCAACTTCCAGCCAAACGCGATGCCGAGAACACTGCTCGACACGATGTTGACCATGAGGTTCACAATGAGGCCGAGGTTCTGCGACATCAATTCCAGTAGGGACGTCGGCACGGAAGAGAGCTTCGAGGTCAAGGCTCCGGAAGAGTTCTCGGGACGGTCGAAGAAATCCTGATCAAAGTACACCATCCGTTCAACCATCTCCCTGCGGACGCGATGCGTGATAGCCTGCCCGATCGTGTTGCAGGCCCAGCCAAGGCTGAAGTATCCCAACAGGTTGGCGATCGCCAGCACGAAGAACAACAGAGCGTACAGGTTCGCCTGGCTTTGACCTTCCGCGCCCTGTAAAGTAAAGACGTTGATCAGGCGGGAGAAGATGATGGCTTGCGCCGGGTAAGTGCCGCCGCCTATCACGCTCCCGATCATGATGACGAGGTACCATTTGTATAAGTCTGGGTGTTCTTTTAGCATGATCCAGATGCATCTCGCGAGCGAGTACCCAACGGTTCCAGCGGAGAGCTGCTCGAGTTCGCGCTCCGAAGCCTTCGGCGCCGCTTCGGACTGCGTTCTGTGGAGTGTAAGAGGTCGGTTCAGTGCTTCCTTAGCATCGTCTTCCTCCTCGGACCCGTCCCGGAACTCCGGTTCTCCTGCTGCAGCGCCGAGATCCTGTGCGCGCACCATGGCGGCATACAGTCCGTCGCGTTGGAGGAGTTCGCTGTGGGTCCCTTGCTCGACAACCTTACCGCTGATCATGACGGCGATGTTGTCAGCTGCCATGACCGTCGCGAGCTTATGCGCAATGATGAGAGTGGTCTTGTTGGCCGACACACGGTTGAGGGCGTCCTGGACCACTCTCTCCGCACGGGGATCGAGCGCACTGGTGGCTTCATCGAGCAGCAGGACCTTCGGATCGGAGATGATGCTCCTGGCGATGGCAATCCTCTGCCGCTGCCCGCCACTCAACATGGCTGCTCTCTCGCCGACCTGTGTGTTGTACCCTTCAGGCAGTTGCTCGATGAAGTCTTGCGCGTTGCTGGCCGTGCATGCTTCACGCACAGCTTCTCTCTGCGCTTCTTCGGACAGATGATGTTGCTCGCCAACGAAACCCTTGGCGACGTTCTGGAAGATCGTACCTTGAAACAGGACAGGCTCCTGCTGGACGAGTCTGAAGTTGCTCCGCAGCCATTTCGTGTTGTACTCAGCAATGTCATGGCCATCCACGAGAATACTACCAGAAGCGGGCTGGTACCATCTCTCCAGTAAGCCGATCAAGGTCGACTTGCCGCAACCGCTGGGTCCGACCAGAGCAGTGGTTTTGCCGGCGGGAATGGACAAGTTCAGGCCTTGAAGCACCTGCGCCGTGGGACGCGTTGGGTAGGCGAAGCGCAAGTCACGAATCTGAACGTCCCCGGTGCAGGTGCTGGGTTGTAAACCGTCGGGAGAGAGCGGATCCAGCAAGGATGCCTTGTCGATAGTGATGAGGAGCTCGGAAGCGGCAGACGACGCGTTGGTGATGGACTGGAGCTGTGGCGCGATCAGCATGAAGGAAGTCGCACCAAGCGTCACGCTGAGCACGACTGTGAAGACCGTTCCGACGTTGTCGATCTCGCCACTGCGGAACAATCGATAGCCTTCCCAGAAGGCGAGCGCAGTCCCGGACATGACCAGGAACGTCTGGGCGGAGAACAGGATACCAAAGATGAGCGACTTCTTACTCCCTTCCTTGTGAGCTGCTTGTAAGTACTCATCGTACCTGTCCACAATCTTCCCCTGCGCCCCGAATGCGTGGATGGTCTTGATCGAGCTAATTGCATCTTGAGCCAAGACTGCAGCGCGAGAGTAAATTCGTGTCTACGCACATGGGCAGAAGATCAGAAACAAGAGCATTTTCTTTGAAGGAGAAGCCATACTTACGATTCGGGCCTCCACAGGTGCGTCGTAACTGAGGCATCCTGCTATTGCCAGGATGATGGCCGGCACTATGGTCATGGTGATGAGAGCGAGCTTCCACTGGACCGCGAGCGCCACAACATATGCCGAGAAGAACAGGGAGATGCCCTGGACGAGGGTGTACAGTTTCTCGGCAATGCCTTGGTTCACGCGATTGCCATCTGAAAGCACCGGTCAGCGAGCGATCACTGGTAAGGTGAGAGAGAGCACGAACTCATCGTCACCTGGGTCGCGGGTGAGCCATTGTCTTCGTTGTCGAAATGCCATACTTCCTGCCTCAGCAGACTCTCGAGGAAGGCCTTTCTCAAGGAGCGGGTGGTCCTGGTTGCCGCGATACAGATGCACAGTGTACCTAGATAGCCGATGACGAAGCGGGCGACGAACAGATAGACGAAGTAGAGGACGAGGTGGTTGATCTGGGCGGTGAATTGCCGCGAGCTGCCCTGGCCGACGGCAAAGTTATTGAAGGAAGCGGTTGATGAGCCGAAAACCAATGTCATCAAGGGCAAGGCCGCGCCGACCACAACGCTGCCTGTAAGCGCGACGGCGTACAGTAGGATGTCAAGGCGGTCAGCGTATTGGAAGATTCGCTGTGATCGATGGATTAATGCCATCCGGTGCGGTTATTTACGTCTCCGGCTTACGAAGTAGTCCTTGAACCCTGCGCCCTTCTCCTTCTCCTTCTCCTTCTCCTTCTCTGGCTTGTCTTCTGTGTCCGACAAAGGAGGTTCAGGTTCGCTTTTTGGGAGCAGGTTGTCCGCCGTCGGTGGCTGCGCACCGAGCGACTTCTCGGCGTCAGCCATGGTAGATGCTTACTCGGCTGGAACAGGCAGCCTCCGCTTCTGTGTTAGGTGATGAAAAGGGTATTGAACCACCACTTGGATCGAAGTGAAGTGAAGGAGGACATTTACACGTGAATTAATTGGGGAGGGAGTGTGTTGACGAGTGCATGAGGTGTTCCTACATGTATCGTCCCCGGCTTGCGGGATCTCTACGAACCCGACTGATGATGATGATGATGAGTGACTGGAGGCGTTGCCTTCCCGGACGGAGCGATGAATGTTGTTGGACTCCCGCTCCGCCCTCACGTGACACGTCGGATCCTCGGCCGCCAGCAGGTCGGGAAGTTGAGAGACTCCTGGATACATGTACATGCAGTGTTTACCTGAACCGCAACGAACGGGCTCGCCGCGTTCCCAGCTTTCCGCCCGACCGATGAAGACATTCACTCAAGATCGATGACTGGATATGCGGAAGAATACTGACTGCGTGGCCGTGAAAGGCCAGAGCAATTGAAGACAGGGCGACAACCTGGACATACATGTTCACAATCTCGCACGAAGGGGACGACAAAAACACTGTATATGGTGCAAATTTCGGACGTTGCGCTCAATGTCTGCTGGATGTACTCATTTAGATATGATTATGACTCCTCTGTGGCGCAATTGGATAGCGCGTTCGGCTGTTAATCAATCCTATCCATCGTGATAAGCAAACCGGAAGGTTGGTGGTTCAAGCCCACCCAGGGGAGAGAGAAGGTTTTCTCGCCGCTGGCACTTCTGTTTTGTGTTGCCTCTCGATTTGTAGAGATGCCATGGCTTGGTTCACTCAAAGCAGGGTGGCACTTCTATTTTGTTTTGCCTCTCGCTTTGTAGAGATGTCATGGCTTGGTTCACTCCAAGCCCTGCTTTGAGTGAACCCATCTACCCAACAACACTTCGTAAACTGGGCGGGTCAGAAGTGAAATATGGGTCATCATGCTGCCCGTCGTTCGGTTTCTTTCAGGTACCGGTCCTTGCTTTTGATTCTTTCCAAATCTTCGGTTTCCGGATCCGATCAATCGAGCTCGTCGAGCGGCGACCGCTCCTCCTCGGTCTCGACCTTCTGGCGCTCCCGCCTCATCTGCAGCAACCTCGTGCGAAGCATACTGCCGACCATAGCCTGATGTTTCATCGCCTCGGTACTCCTGCCCAGCCGCTCCACGACTGACGCCACCTCGTCTTCCGCGCGGGTGCATGGCATCGCATCCGACCGCCACGCGACGATGCCCTTCAGCCCATCGGCCACATCGACGAGATTCCGCATCGACGCCTCGTAACCGGCGACAGCAGACATCAGCAGGCCGCCGCCGCTCCTTTGGCACCTTTCCGCCTCGACCATTCCGCTCTCAGGCTGGGACGAAGAACCATCTCTCGCCTGCCGTCGTCCCCGGTCCATGTCATGTTCGAGTTGAGATAATTTCTGGCACAGGCTAGCGAATTCCTCCAGGAACGCCGGACGCACCGAGGCGGGCGGGAAACTCGCGATATGGGCGCGCATGGCATCGAGCTCCCGCCGCATTTGAGCGATTAGGTGAGGAAGGGCCGGATCTTCGTCCGGCGCTTCGTTCGCAGGCGTGCACGCCAGTCCAACTGCGGGATCTTTCCGTACAGTGTCCTTCATATTGGCGGATGTTGGTAGATGTCGCGCATGCACCGGCACGTGCTTCGGCTCCTCCTCAACGCCTGGCTGGAGATGCATTGAAATGTTGTGATGATCGGTTGCGGCCGCCGCACGGCAGGCGCTGCCTCCGCATCAACTGTCTGTTCAGGCCGGAGAATGCTTCACCAACTTCATACTCAAGAGAGACAATCGTCCAAAAAGCTATGGTCGTGGCTGTGGGCGGTTGAGGAGTAATGTAAGCAGGGTCGTGAAGGCCGCTGACTTTGGTGAGTGGCGCCCACCGGCGTATGCTGCTGGTCAGAGAAGTGTATGATATGTTGGGTGGACGATGGTTGCTAATGAAGTCAGTGCCGGAACGTCTCGTAAGCAAACTGACATGCCTGGTATGAATGGGAGCAGCGGGTGTGGATGTGATGCTGAGACCAGCTAGATAGTGAAGGTATTGCAGCTTCCTAAATCGAACGCGGCCCTTCGGTCTTGCATGCAAAGTCTAGTGTGATATGCAGCACTCATTGTGGCGGTTACCGGCTGGGGGTGAAGATAGCACATTGGCAAATCTGCGTCTGCCGAGCAGATCAGCAATAGCAAGCCCAACATCAGTTCATAACACCGTGAGTGTCACTGATACTGCACACTCCCGGCACGGGACAGGTATCGACGAAACGTAATTGTCATAATCTCTATCTTTGTCGCCACCGACCATGTCCCGCTAGAACGCAGCAACGAAGCATCCTCTGCCAACGCCACACCCACCCTTCGTCCCTCGACGCCATCACTTGCCGCCTTTCTTGCCCACCACAGCACCCGTCACGTCCAGCGCAGTGAGCCACCACATGAAGACGAATTGCACAACGTAGCTGTAGACGAAGAGGAACTGCGTGCGTCTAGCGCGCTGGCCTCGAGCGATGATCTGCACGTTCGGGTTGCCGGGTGTGTTGTCGGACGGCAGGAGGACGTATTTCAGGCTGCGAAGCTGTGGGGAAACAGATGTCAGTGGCCAGTGCTGAAGGCGGGAGATATCAGCACGTACCAAAAAGAAAGCATTCGCCATAAAGGTATACGCAAACACGCCCCATCCCACCCAACCACCCGTGCCCGCTCCCCGGTTGAATGCCGCCGCGATGGCAATGGTGAAGATGACCCCGACGAACTTGTACCCGCTGTACGCCACCAAATCGTAAATCTGGCTCTCGGAGTTGATGTTCAGGAAGTATCGTCCCAACCACAACACCACCAACTCCAGGACAATCACCACGCTGGCGTTACTGAACGTAATGCCCAACAACTGCGGCTCGAACTTTCCATTCAGACCCGCGATCAGCGTGGAGAGGAGGATGTACGTGACGAAAGCCATGGTCGGGATGTACATATCAGGACTATTGACGTCTTCGCGCGGAGGCATGAATTGGGTCGATTGGCCGCCGTTGGGGTTTATGGCGGAAGAGCTTTGTTGTTGGCGGGACCAGGGCCGATGGCGCCAGGGGAAGAGGACGAGGAGGAGTTTGGTGAGGACGTAGGAGTTGGAGACGTTGAAGTAGTGTTTGAGCGCGGACACGTTGACGTAGCGGCCGATCTGAGTAACATTGTGCCCGTTAGCATCCCTTCGTCTCGTGATCGTAGGTATATGTGCATGTGCGAGAATGTAGACGCTTCGACGTACGTTCTGCTCGACATACTCCTGCCCGACTTTCATCGCACTTTGGCCCATCTGTAACCCCATCTGCGCCGTGGGATCGGCCATGAAGTTCATGTTGAAGGCTGGGTGCATGTAGCCGGCACCTGCACCGGCTTGAGGTTGCTGACCTTGGGGTGGGCTTTGTTGACCGTAGCCATAGCTATTTTGCGAGGAAGGTGGCGGCGGGGAGCGAAGTTGGGGGACGGTCGACACCTGGAGTCGCGTTCTCTGTCAGTATACACGCATTGGTATGGTTTTGACTTGACATACATGCTGAGGGACCGGGTGGTGCAGTGGAGGGCTGTTGGCGGGCGGAACGTTGTAGTTTTGTCGGTGCATGGTGATGGGGTTCGAGTCGGGCGGATGGTGTTGAGAAGGATCTGTGTGCTCCGTGTAAGTCGGCTGTTCACCTGCGACCAGCGAATACCACGCCGTTACGTGTGTTTGTTGAAGCCGATCAACAGTCACGACCACCTCCCGACAACTTTCCAAATCCAGCTTCAGGGTCCACTGCCTTCACCAAGTGAAGTCACATGTCCCCCGCTGTCCCTACAACTGCGCCTACACTTGCACTTCTTCTTCTTGTCTCCGACAACCACCCGCGTATGTTGTATTTCCAGTCGATATGCTCGACACTTTCGAGATCTTGACGTCGTCGGGCATCGTGTTGTGGCGCAAACACTACAGCCCTGTCTCGCCGCATTTGATCAACAGCTTAATCAACGATGTCTTCATCGAGGAACGATCCGGCGGAGGGCATACGGAAAAGGATGGCGCCACACTGCCTGCGTACAAGAAAGAGAAATACACGCTAAAGTGGACGGGCGCAAAGGACGTTGGCTTGGTCTTCGTGGTGGGTAAGAAATCGTGCCATGCATGGGTATGCGACTCACGGGAGGACTGACGGATGATGCGATAGGCCGTCTACCAGAGCTTACTACACTTGTCATGGGTGGATAACCTACTCACGGCTGTCAAGGCGTTGTTCGTGAAAGAGTACGGATCACAACTCAAGCAGTCAAGCGTGACTCGCGTCGATTGCGGCAGATTTGACTTGACATTTGATGCGTTGGTGAGGAGATTAGATACGGGGAGCACGAGGCGACAGAGCGAGGCAGACTCAGAAGGGCCTGCCGAGCTCACACCGCCGTCGAGCTCGGCGTCTGCGGGAGAGGAAGCAGTCGACGAGCCGCCTCCGCCACCGGTGCCGGCGCCGCAGTTCAGGAAGCCAGCCATACCACAGCGAAACGAGGCTGCGACCCTGGACGATACGACCAGCACCGATGCCACTCCTGTACCAACGCCTGATACTTCACGACCAAGCACACCGTTACATGGACCGTCGCATCTCGTAACTGGCAAGACTGGGTTGAACAAGGGTTCCCGAAGAGCGCGTAAAGCGCAAAACTTCTCCACGCCAGCTGCTGCTTCTTCCGGCGACGAGAGTCCCGCAGGGCGGAGCGCCAAGAGTGCCAAAGGCGGTGTCAAGGCTAAGAGACGGTGGGATGCGGATGGTTTTGCGCAAGATGGGGACGAGGATGATTCGGCGCTCGACTACAGTGCGTCTGCAATCGCGACACCGGCCGATGCTAGTGTGGAGAAAGACTTGGATGTAGGCCAGGTCGATGCTGCACAAATGGGCAGTCGAACGGGAAAAGGTCAGTTCTTGCTGAGGGATCTAGACGACGAGGTAGACGCCATCCTTGCTTCATCGCAGAAGCAGCAGTCGGTCTCGTCAAAGGACGACGTAACAGAAGGTGGTCTGCTCAACTCCGCCACCTCCCGAATATCGGGCCTCTTCAGGGGCGTCGTTGGTGGCAAGACAATATCCAAACAAGACCTCCAACAACCCCTTCAGCAGATGCAAAATCACCTCCTTGAGAAGAACGTTGCTCGCGAAGCCGCGGACCGTCTCTGCTCGTCCGTCGAAGCCGACCTCCTCAACCAGCAAACCGCCTCCTTCACCTCCATCGACGCCACCATCCGCGCCTCCATGTCCAAAGCCCTGACCCGCATTCTGACCCCGACCTCCTCTCATGACCTCCTCCGCGACGTCACAACGACAATCTCCCCTCCCAACGCCCGTCCTTACGTCATTTCTATCGTCGGCGTCAATGGCGTTGGGAAATCCACCAACCTCAGCAAGATCGCCTACTTCCTGCTCCAGAACCAACTCCGAGTGCTGGTCGTTGCAGCCGACACCTTTCGCTCCGGCGCCGTGGAGCAACTCGGCGTCCACGTGCGCAACCTCTCCGAGCTCGCGAGAAGAGAACAGATCGGCCGTGTACAACTCTTCGAGAAGGGGTACGGTAAGGATGCCGCGACCGTGGCCCGTGACGCCGTGTCTTTCGCCACGAACTCCGGCAAGGGAGAGATGCTCTTCGACGTCGTGCTGATCGATACGGCGGGTCGGCGGCACAACGACACGCGCCTCATGAGCAGCTTGACGAAGTTTGGACAATTGGCGAATCCGGACAAGATCTTCATGGTTGGTGAAGCTCTGGTGGGTACGGACAGTGTGGCGCAGGCGCGAAACTTTGCGAAGGAGTTCGTGGACTCCAAGGGCCAGATGAGGAACCATGGAGTCGGCATGGACGGGTTCATCATCAGCAAGTGCGATACTGTGGGCGATATGGTAGGGACGTTGGTCAGTATGGTGCATGCTACGGGTGAGTCGTGAACCTTACGGTGCTGTGTGAGAGTGGGAGACAAGTTGCTGACCGAGCGGTTTGCCCGAACAGGTATACCCGTCGTCTTTCTCGGCGTGGGACAACATTACGGTGATCTGAGAGGATTGAACGTGGGATGGGCGGTCGACAAATTGATGAAGTAGACCCGTCTCGTATGAAAGCCCGGTTCAGTCGCTGGGTGTATATCCGACCTGTCAAGGGCCGTCGACCCGAGCAAGAGGCTATCGATCTTCGTCAGTGGTGTTCATTGCTCAACAACTTAGGTGGGTCGATCGCGGAAATGCGAACTACCAAAAGGCAAGATATCAACCACATACCAGTCTCGAGAAAGCATATTACCACTACGTCAACTGTTGTCCGCAACCCCCGCAGATCGCCACGGTGTCCGCGCTATCATGCTACGGCCATTGGAGCAGCCTCCGGCGTAGGATCAGGAGATACGAATGCAACGGGCGTCATTTGTCCGGAACATCTACCGCTAACCTTTTGTTCCCCTCATGACCCACGAACGAATGGATGAGATGCGACTTCTGCGTTCTCGGTCCAGGCTTCTTCTCCGCTCGAATCGGTTGTCATGATACCCAGATAGCATGGCGAGCACATTCTGCGCCAGGGCATTGTCGCGTGAGCAAGTACTTCATCCATGTTAAGTATTTGGCTCTGACCTCCCTCTCCGCCGTCACGCCTATAAGTTGCCCTCTCCCCTTCATTGCCCTTTCTCCTCCCAAGCCCTAGTCGCGCGTCTATCGAACGATTCACCACTCACCATGACCACTCCGGTACAAGTCTTGGCCATAACCGATCCCACGGACAGTTAACAAGGTGATCACCCCGGGAGTTCAAGAAAGAAGTCACTGGATGTTTTATTCGGAGTTTCCGAGCGTGCGTATGGCTTCCCGGCCCGGGTCAGTGCCTGGCGTGATGTTCGAGAAGTACATTCACTAGGCCCAGGTCGAACGTGAGATGGAAGAGGAATGAACGAGAAGTATTTCGCCGCTCGGAGTACTCTGACCTTTACCAAGATGATCCAGGACCGTTTTCCTCATGGCATTCACGGTGAGAACTCCGTGGCGAACAAAACTATATCGACAGGTCGATCGGTCCCGTCAGGGTGGCGCCCGAAAGTAGACAGTTGAGATGTCTTTTCCTCGAGAAAGATGTCGAGGAAATTATTTGCACGCGCTGAACCGAGTTTGGGGACCTGATCTGTCGGAGAGGGTGTTGGGTGCGCACTCCGCTGCGGCAAGACCATTTTACGTAGGCAAGTCGTGGCTGATGTTTAAGTTCGAAAAGCTATTCGAGGGATAAGCGGAAAGAAAGAGAAAGAGAAGACGAGACTGGCTGCAGCTGTACGAGGAGGTGACGAAAGCACATCTCCCAATCGAGTCGCTCAGTCGCGGACCGGGCCCAGCAATGAGCGCGCTGATGTCGATTCATGGAAGTTATCCTCGAGTACTCGACAGCGCTGCTTTCAAGCGCGACAGAGCTTTCATCATGGCACTTCAGGGGTAAGATACGGGCGGCTGTCGGTCCGCAGAATTATACACAAAGGGCAACCGTTCCGAAGCATGTACACAGGGAAAAGTCCCATCTGCCGGCTGCTGCGTCTTGACCCGCCTTCCATGTCGCTTCATGTGGCAGACCATACCATACGCCATACGGAAAAGAGCTGCGCTAGCCACCGCCATCGCCGCCAGAGCCTCGCTCGGTCATGTACACGCACGCGCACGCTGGGAGTAGAGAATGGCTTACTCGACGTCGCCCTTGCTCTCGAAGTTCTCGCCCTCGACCAGATCTGGTATCTCCTCATCATCGTCACCGCCTTCCTTCTTATCCCCTTCGCCCTCGCCGCCCTTCTGCAGGCTCTGATACGACTCGGCCAGCTTGCGCAGCGAGGCTAGCGAGTCCGGGCCCAGTTGGTTCAAGATGCCGGGCACGAGCTCCGTGAGCTCTTTGTCCTCGCCCTGGCCATAGAGCGCAAAGGTGTTGGATGGGACGGATGCGTGCACTGGGTTAAGCGAAGTAAGTCAGCTTTGATAAGATCCGGATGTACATGTTAAAACGGCCTACCTTTTGGTGCTGAGAAATGAATGACGTTGCCGTCGCTCTTGAACATGTTGACCTCCTCAATTGCTTGGATCGGCTGGACGTTCATCTTCTTGAGCGTGGTCTGCAGCTTCTTGTCATCGGTGCCGGAGGTCTTGTGCACCTTTTTGACCTTTCGTCGTGGAGTTCCCTTTCCACTGTAACACACAAATCAGCCATTGTGTCACCCCTGTCTTTTCGGCTCGTGGACTCGATCATTCGTGCGCGGACGGTCGTGGTGTCAGAGGAGGGATGTGGAGCGAAGGTGTGCCTGCGGCGGAATATGCTGGAGATGGTGAATAAACTTACCCTATGAATCTGTCAGCTCATATTCTCTCGAAATTTCACGAGCAAGGCTTTCGCGCGTGTGTCGTTGTGCGGGAGCCCGAACATACCAATGCGCACCGCATTTTGCATGCGAGCGAGCTTTTCGTGATCCATCTTCGCCGGATTGTTGGCTGAAGCTCCGCGAATGGAGCTACCGTTCTCGAGTGCGCGGAGAGGATGAGGTAGTGTGGTGTTGTCGGGTCTCAGTTGCTAAATGGATGCAGCAGCAAAGTCATCGACACCGAGGATCGCAGAAGGTGGTGTCTTGGTGGTGGTGGTGCAAGCGGTAATCTTGGCGAGTGTGCGTGACTTCGAGCGGCTGCTACCGTTCTTCCGCCACGGCCCGTTGCGTAAGCACGTGTACACTGTCAGATTCGTCTGCAGTTCATTCACTCATTCGACACTTTCTTTGATACCCTAGAAAACATGAACATGTTACTCCGACAGCCGCGTTCGAGTCCCTTGAGTCCATTGTCGTCTAATGCTAACGTATGCTAACGTCCGTAGTGCTGGTATGTCGCTATGCAGTAATGGAGAGGTGAAGCTGATGTGATGGTGCTGGCTTTAGCGGATGGAGGTCGAATTCACCCGCTCCCGAACTTCTGGCATCTTGCGGCCGTAGAGACGGCATAACTGCAAAGTATCGCCTTACTACTTTATAAGGTCAAGATACTGCCCTCGTTGTGACAGTATTCCACAGACTTGAACCTCCAGCTTCACTTACTCCTTCTCAATTGCAAACATGTTGGAGTGGCTGTTCGGGAAGAGCTTCAACGCTGAGAGGGACATCCCCAGCTTGAGTGGCAAAGTCATTCTAGTGACAGGAGGTCCGTTCGAGACGTTTTCGTCGTAAGAACAATACACAGCTTACAAATGCATAGGCAACACTGGCCTCGGCAAGGAGACAATCATCCAATTGGCCAAGCATGACCCGAGAGAGATCTTCCTTGCCTCTCGCACGCCCTCGAAGGCCGAAGAAGCCATGGCAGACATCAAGCAAGCTGTGCCCGACAGCAAAGTCACGTTCTTGCAGCTGGATCTGACTTCATTTGCCTCCATCAAGAAAGCCGCCGATGAGTTCAACGCAAAGTCCGACCGTCTTGACATTCTCATCAACAACGCTGGCATCATGGCAGTCCCCTACTCCTTGACAAAGGAGAACTACGAGATCCAATTCGGCACAAACCACGTGGGCCACGCTCTGCTCACCAAATTGCTGCTCCCCACCCTCCTCAAGACGGCATCACAACCCGGCGCGGACGTGCGCATCATCAACCTCAGTTCCGAGGGCCACAATATGGCGCCGCGGGGCGGCATCGTCTACGATCAGGCGGCGCTCGAACAGCACTCGACCGCTGCTCGTTACGGTCAGGCCAAGCTGGCCAACATCCTGCACGCTCGGGAACTGCAGAAGCGATACCCATCCATCACCTCAACCTCCCTACACCCAGGAGTCATCATCACCGAGCTCTATTCCACCATACAATCCACTCACGCCGCCGCTCGGATCTTCCTGCCTGCCGCTCGAGCGGCGACGAAAGCTGGGCTCTTATACGACATCCCGGCGGGCGCGAAGAATCAGCTCTGGGCTGCCGCGGCGCCCAAGGACGAAGTCGCGAAGACGTATTACTGGAAGCCCGTCGGTGTGAAAAGTGCCGGATCCTGGAAAGCGCAGGACAGGGCGTTGGCGGAGAAACTCTGGGAATGGACCGAAGGGGAACTCAAGAAGCATGGCTATTGAGATTAGCAAACGCCTGACTTATCATGCCCGTCAATGAAGTTGTGTTGATACCTTTGCCAAAATGCCATCCTATTTCTTCGAAACATCTCATATTGAAGTTCCAAATGTGGGTAGACTGTCAGAGACTCTTAGTGAGCCTTGCGAATCCCACTCTCCGTACAGGTACAGTGGTGGATGGCACTGAAGCGGCTGTTTCTGTTTGTTCCAAGCCATATTCTGTGCCCAGCACCGTTTTTGGGCGGCGGCGTCGTCGCAAGGCATTCTGTCTCCTCTATTGTGCGGGATACATTGGCTACTCGTTCTGTAAGTTAAGGCATCTGCCGGGACGTAGGAACTGACGTCGAGACGAGGTGACGGGATGATAGCCAAAGGATCTCACCGTTCGCAGGCCCCCAATTTTTGGAGGATATTATGTTTGATACCAATCATGTGATCATCGCGGCCTAAATGGGCGCGTCTGAATTTCGCGACGAGGGCGTATGGTCTAGCGGTATGACATCTTCTTAGCATGTCTTCGTTCTGCGCAGGATCCTAGGATGGAGAAGGTTCCCGGTTCGAGTAAGCCTCCAATACCTTGTACCTACTTAATTCCCGGCACAATTTCCTAACGTTCCAATAGCTCCGGGTTCGTCCACACATTTTTTTTGCATTTCGGGGCCGTCTTCGCTCTCATTCCAGAGAACGTACAAAATTTCCAGGCGTCTCTGTCTTTTGCTAGGTGAAGTGCATAGTCCCGGATAGAGCGCAGGTCCTCTTTGAGTTCCATAACCCTGATGTTTCTGATTGCATGTTGGCAGAGTGAGAACCTACTCCTCCTCGTAGTGAAACCTTTCCTGCACTTTGATTTTCTGTTGGTATTCGCTTGCAGTGCTCGACATTGTATAATGAAGCGTGGTCAAAAGACAGTATCTAGAAAGGCCAACGCGCCCATCGGGAGACCACTTTCGCTTCGGCGAACATACATTCAACGGTCCCTCTCAGGCGATATGAACAGTTTTCCGTTCTGGCGATTCTAGCACAGATTACACTAGGGTATACATACACGTCGCCTAGCATTGAACTCGCCCATCCTCACTACCATCAACTGTCTCCAGTTCGAACTTGCGCTTCGATCGGCGATCATCGCCCAATCTTCTGTACAAAAGCCTGCTCCAACCTCCCAACCTCCCGCTTGAACTCCTCCACCTCCTGCCAGCAATCCAGCGGCCGTCGGTCATTCGTCCGTAAACACTGCACCAGGCTCTCCTTCGCCTTCTCCACCTCCGGGCTCGCCTTCTCCACCTTCTTGCGCGCGTCCAGCTTCTGTCGGAGATCCATGATTTCTTTTTGCACGCTGTCGTGGCTTCGGCCTGAGTCGGGCGTGTCGGCTGCTGCTGCTGGTATGGGAGAGGAGGTGCTGGAGGACTCGTGATCCTGGTAGAAAGGACTGCTGAGGTGTGCGGCGAGGCTGGTCGGGTCGTGGGTGGATTGATGGGATGATGGCGCAACGGGCTCGCTGCTAGTTGCGGGAGGCTGGGTGGTGAGGGATGAGGTGAGGTCGGCGAGTTGTTGGCTTTGGGCGTCGCGGATCTTGGTGAGTTCGGCGTTGACGCGGGATTGGACTTTGAGCTCGACGTTTTGGGCGCGGGTTGAGTCGGTCTGATGTACGGGCTCGTTCAGTGTTTGCTACGCATTCTAAGATTGAGTTGGCACACCTCAGGGTTTCGTTGTAGAGAGTCCAGTAAACTCTGGCTGAACCTCACTGGCGCATCGCTGCGTTTCTCCGTCAGTTTCGATCAGCCATTGAAGAGGTGTCAGGGTTTACGCACGCGTTGAAGACGTGTTGCTCCGGTTTGGAGCTTCCGCTGCCCATTTGATCACCAACTCGAACGATAGGGAGGCGAACTGATCGATTTTCTGGAAATGCCAATGCCTGCAACACCGTCGGCAACGGCAGTTTACGGAGGTGAGTCTCGAAGTTTTGGGCCAGGTTGCGAGTGCCGAGCATTCTCCGGCGCGTCGCCGACCGCTGCTATGAGTTCACACCGCGTAACACTCCGACAGAAACACACACTTCCCACGACGTGATACCATGATGTGCAATGCCGCAGTCATCTTTGACAGCGTGGCTGACGAAGCCAACTGCTGTCAAAGCAGCACCGCGGCGAGTGCCACTTGAAGACGAGAGCCCAGACCGCGAGCTGATAGGCACGTCGCGTCTAGAGACTCACAATGTGAACTCGTCTGGCCCCAACGGCGAGGATGGACAAAGTGGAGACTGCTATCTCGACAGTGTTTCAAACGCGTCAAAACCGACAATGGTGACCCGACTTCGCTCACAGCCATCATTACCATCTAACGTGCACTTCCGCCGTTGTAACAAGGAAGACATACCACAACTCAAACGCCTGAACAGCTTGCTATTGCCCATCCCATACCCGGAAAGCTTCTACCGCGAGATCACCGACGACCCGCTGACAAACGACATCACGCTGCTGGCGACATGGCACGACAATCCTTCCCTCGCAGTTGAGGGTCATGAAAAAGGTCGTCTGATAGGCGCGATTCGCTGCCGTCTGCTCGCCACCTCGCCTGCTGGTACGCAGTCCCGAGCGGATGCCGTTGCCATCGAGAAAGAGACGGGTGGCAAGCCCATGCTCTACCTCAGCACGCTGGTCCTGCTCTCGCCATACCGCTCTCATGGGATCGCGTCCCAGCTGCTCCATCGCTTGACCCAACAGGCCGTGGACGACTACGGGGTCGGCAGTGTCGGCGCGCACGTGTGGGAAGCGAACGTCGACGCGTTGGAGTGGTATCGCAAGCGCGGGTTCAGAGAGGTGCGGAGGGAGAAGGAGTACTACCGGAGACTGAAGCCGACGGGTGCGGTGGTGGTGAGGAGGGATGTGAGTGTGATGGATTTCATAGCGAGTTGAAACGGCTCATTGTGAGTCCGAGATCATCCCGATTTCGTCACGGTAATGCGGTGCAGAGAGCCATTACCGTCAGCCCGAGAGTCCTCGACCTGTCTCTGGTCATGGTCGACTCTGGCTGTCACGGACCGGCAATGTCTTGATGTAAACATGCAGTCCCAATGGCAACGGTGGACAAACAGAAGGGACCTGGAAAGTCGATAGGGCTGTGAAAACGGACGGACGTGGGGTGGGCCTTGGCAACCTGTGCCGCTATCGCTGCCTCCGTATCTTTCGATCGTTGCTCATGCGACCAAGTGGGAGGGCTTTGCAGAAAATTATCGTATCTTACGTGGACCACACCTCACATCAGTACCATCCCTAGTCCTGCGTGAAGCTGCCGCATGAAACTGGACTGAAGTCACTCCCACAATGCAATCGCTCAGTCGGCCGCTGGTGCGGCAGCTGGCTCGTCAGTCTCGCCCGGTCGCTGTACAGAAAAGGACGGCGAGCAGCGCTCTCACGCAACGCCCTCCTCACCACTCTCCTGCAAATGTCCGACATGTACGTCGGCGAGGGTTCGCGACCTCGCGCTACGACGACGGTTCCGCTCGCTCGGCCGTCATCAATGTCCTCAACAACATCGCCTCGAAGCGAGAGGTGCAGCAGTACCTTGCGCAGTTCACCTCCGTCTCCTCCCAACAGTTCGCCGTCATCAAGGTTGGCGGGGCGATCATGACGGACTACATGGACGTCCTATGCGCTTCTCTCCGAAATCTGAACCAAATGGGTCTGTTCCCGGTCATTATCCACGGGGCAGGACCGCAACTGAACAAGATGCTGGAGGAGGCCGGCGTGGAGCCACAGTACAAGGAGGGAATCAGGATCACCGACGGCAAGACGCTGGGCGTAGCGCGTAAGCTGTTCTTGCAGGAGAACCTGAAATTGGTCGAGGCGTTGGAGTCATGGGGAGTGAGGGCGCGTCCGATCACGTCTGGTGTGCTCATGGCGGACTACAAGGACAAAGAGACGTATCAATTTGTGGGCGAGGTCAACCAGGTCAACGTGCCGAGCATCAAGGCGGCGATTGCCGATGGGTACATTCCGGTCTTGACGTGTATGGCCGAGAGTGAGGACGGCCAGGTCTTGAACGTCAACGCCGACAAGGCTGCCGCAGAGCTCGCGCGCGCACTCGTCCCCCTCAAAATCGTATATCTGTCGGAGAAGGGCGGCATTCACGACAAGGAGACCAACAAGCTGATCGAGGCGATCAATCTGGACGAAGAGTATGACGATTACATGAACAAACCATGGGTCATTCATGGCACGCGGAGCAAGATCCGGGACATCAAGACTCTGTTGGACGATCTCCCTCGCAGCTCGAGCGTTGCGATTATCCATCCTGAAAGTCTCGAGCGTGAGCTGTTCACTCACTCCGGAGCCGGTACGCTCATCAGACGCGGCACGAAGCTGCAGCAAGCGACGTCCTTGTCCGAGTTCGAGGACATGGCCATGCTGAAACAAACACTCGTTCGTGATCGCGAAGGATTCGACTCAATGGCCGTTGTCGACCGTTACCTCCACTCTCTTCAATCGCGGCCCTTCCAGGCTTACTACGACGAGAGCATGGAGGCGTTGGCTATCGTTCTCCCACCTACGGACGCGTCTAACTCTTTGGCTCACCTTGCCACTCTCACCATGTCCCGGTCGGCATGGCTTTCCAACATCGCAGACAACGTCTTTCAGAACCTCAAGCGCGACTTCCCCAAGCTCGCCTGGACCGTAAAGCAAGACGACGAGAACTTGACGTGGTTCAGCGAAAAGGCGGATGGCTCGATCGCGCGGCGTGGCGAAGTGCTGTTCTGGTACGGTATCGAAAGTCCCGAGGAAGTGAGGGAGCTCATGTCCGAGTTCGTGCAACATGGCAGGCAGATGTTTGGTGACATCAACCTCGAGTCGCAACTTCACCGTGCGGCGGCTGCTGCTGAACGGATAAGGGCCGGTGCAGCCGCGCTGGCGGGCAACAGGCGGCCGGCAGAGCAGCAGGCGCGCGCGTATTCTACGACGATACGGCAAAGCAGACGTCCACAGACTGCTGCTGGCGTTAGCATAATTCCCGCACAGCGACGTACCTACGGCACGACCAACCCGAACCCGCCGCTTGGCATCAAAAATAGCGAAAAAGACTACCCTTCGAAAGTCGCGCTCATAGGCGCACGAGGCTACACTGGCCAGGCGCTCATCGACCTTCTCAACCGCCATCCCAACATGGATCTCTGCCACGTCTCATCTCGCGAGCTCGCTGGCAAGAAGCTGAAAGGATATGAGAAGAAAGAGATTATCTACGAGAACCTGTCACCTGACGACATTCGCCGCATGGCCGAGAGGAAGGAGATCGATTGCTGGGTCATGGCACTGCCCAACGGAGTCTGCAAGCCGTACGTGGACGCCATCGACGAGTCCGGCCATAAGGAGGCTGTCGTCGTCGACTTGTCAGCGGACTACCGGTTCAACCCAGACTGGACGTACGGCCTTCCCGAGCTCGTACAGCGGAGCAAGATCGCCTCGGCGACTCGGATCAGCAACCCAGGCTGCTATGCCACCGCCGCACAGCTCGGTATCGCGCCGCTCATGGGACACCTCGCCGCCGCTCCTGCCCAGCCAACCGTCTTCGGCGTGTCAGGCTACTCCGGTGCCGGCACCAAGCCCTCGCCCAAGAACGACGTCAACAATCTGACCGACAACCTCATCCCTTACTCCCTCACCGACCACATCCACGAGCGCGAAATCAGCGTCCAGCTCGGGACCCCGGTGGCCTTCATCCCGCACGTCGCGGTCTGGTTCGCCGGCATCCACCACACCATCTCCCTCCCGCTCGCTCAGCAGATGGCCAGTCGCGACGTCCGCCAGCTATACCAAGACCGATACGACAAGGAGAAGCTAGTCAAGGTTTCGGGCGAGTCGCCGCTGGTGAAGCACATTGCCGGCAGACACGGCGTCGAGATCGGCGGGTTCGCCGTGCACTCGTCTGGGATGAGAGCCGTGGTCAACGTTACGATCGATAACTTGCTCAAGGGCGCGGCTACGCAGTGCTTGCAGAACATGAACTTGGCGCTCGGGTATGCGGAGTACGAGGGCATTCCGTTCGAGAAGTGAGGTGGTTGCATCGGGGACCTGCGCATCCTCTCGGAGTCATACAGCCATTGCTCACCATGCGGGCACGAGGTGGTACTTGAGTTAGTCGTTGTTTTCTTCTTCTTTGTTGTTATCCGCCGGACTGCGAGGCGTTTGGGGTGCCTTGAAGTGGGCTCTCTCCCATGAGGTATAAACGTCGTCCAGCGTGCATGTAATTAGATCTTCTTCTTTGTTTGTCGCGCATCAATCAGTAAGATGGCATTTTCTGATTCTGAGCGTTGCCGTCACCATCGCTTAATTGACAGTTCCGGTGTGTGAAGATGAACGGCCTGCCTGGATCAGATTGGCAACGGGATCCGCAAGCCCAGAGCAAAGAAATTGTAATGGCTTTCATGGAAGTACAGGGAAAGACGTAAGTTATAGTTCATGATTTGTCCAGGTCGAAAGCTGCTTGTACGGGCGAACTATTGCATGTCCAGGACGACTGTGGCGAGCTCAAGTGAAGATGGCAGACATATGCGGTTGGCCATACGGCGCAACGGGGCCCAATCCACTCTTTGGAAACTACCTCCCATGCACATGATCATGTCCTCTGCGTTTTATCGCCCTCTGCTCTACTCGCATAACCAACGACCACCTTGGCCCAGTCAGGATTTCGAACTTCTTGGGAATACTAAGTTTCGGCTCGACAGGAAGCACAAGTGGGAGGATCACGAAACATGAGCGCTCTCCGAACCTGCCGGCCTCGCGCTTTTCGCCCACACCTATCCACAAGGTACCAATCCCTCCGGCGCGCCGAATCCACTATCCCACGACCAGCCGAGACGACAGCAGTAGAGACGCCAGCTCCGTTATCACAACCACCACCGCCACCGTCGAGCCAAGGCTTGTACCCTCGCTACCGCACCCCGCTTATCTGGGGCACGCTCTCCCTCGCCCTCGGTCTCATCTTCGGCAACCTCATCAGCTACACCCTCGCCCCACTCCCTCTCCCGGAACCGGGCACGCGCGAAGATGACATGCTCCTGGCCGACCTCCACCGCCGTATCGACAACGACTTCAAAGTCAAGGTCCTGCGGGGCAAGTGTCTGGGCGTCACGAAGCAGCTGAAGGGGGCGGAGGGTGGGTGGGTGGAGATTGTTCGTCCGCCTCCTGCTGCTGCTGAAGAGACGACTACGACGACAACAATAATAACACCCAAACAGAAGGGAGAAGAGGCCGGCTTCGTGAAGCAGATGCAAGGCGCAAGAGGCCTAGGTGTGCAACGCCTTTTCTGGAACCAACACGAGCACAAACTCGTCGCCGTCGTCTGGTTTGGGCCGGCATTGTCCGGCTGGCCGGGCGTCACGCACGGCGGCGTGATCGCGACAGAGTTCGCCGAGCAGCTAGCCCTCGTGCAAAGGCTGACCCAAAAAGGCGGCACCACCTCTTCCACCGCCGCCGCGACACCCCAACGCATGCCTGGGACCGGCAACCACGCGAAAATGTTCGCCCCTCCTCCTTCTTCTTCTTCTTCAGACGATGCGCCCCCAGCCCAGCTCAGCCTGAGCTACGTCAAGCCCACGCTCGCGAACAACTTCTACGTCATCCGCATCGCGCCCGCGATCCCACTCGATCGGCGAGAACCGGAGCATATCGTTCCGAGCGAGCCCGGTGGCGGACACGAGTGGGAGGCGACGCTGGAGACTTTGGATGCGAAGGTGACGGCGAAAGCGAAGGCGCGGTTTGCGCCGAGCTCGGGGAGGGTACAGCAGAGGGTGGTCGAAGAGGGAGAAAAGGTGGTGCAGCAGGCGAGGAGCGGGTATGCGGAGTTCAGGGAGTGGTTGTGGCCGTCGAGGCAGAAGGCGTTGTCGTCGTAAACAGACATGTACTGTGTAATCAACTCTAGAGGTCGTCTCAAGTGGTGTGCTCGAATACCAAAGTGCCGAAGCTTGACCGTCAAGAGCATACATGAGTAAATACTACTTGAAGAACGAGCTGAGCACAAACCGACAGTCGTCGCCCTTTGATTGTTATTACTGCATCACTTGTAGCGAGATGCCAATGATATTATGAGCAGAAAAGAGCGTGTAAGGAAATCTAATCCAAGCCTAACCTCCCGAATTTCTATCGTTGACATTCCCCATATGCCCTCACTCATGTATCCATCCTGTTACGGGAAGAGAAGATTACAAACAATCTCCCCGAAAAAAAGCCCGCTCAACGCCCGCTCAACAACACAAGCATGTTTTGGCACCCTCTTCTTCTTTGATCAAAAAGTAAAAGTCATCAAATCGGGATTGAGGACGATGGGCAACAGCAGATGACTGACGCACACGGTCGACATGGGCAAGATGGCGATGAAGTCGTCGACCTTCCAGTCGTGCGGCACAAAGGGTGCGACGGCGAGGACGATCATGCCGACGATGCCGATGACGGCGAAGGCGATGCTGAACTTGAAGTTCTTCAGGATCTTCGGGACCTCGACGAAAAAGTTGGAGTTTTCTTTCTCCTTCGAGGTGGCGCCCTGATGCACATTCGATCAGCTTTGCTTTGGGGGGGTAAAGGAAAAGAGGAACAGGGCATGACTCACCCAGGTCATGTTGATCTCGAACATGTGGCTCAAGAGCGCCTGGCTAACGTGAAGGCTAAGGCCGCCGAGGAAGATGGCGAACATTAACGTCCACTTGAAGTTCTCCATCAGGCTGCCGAACCAGCTGCGCTCGCCGATGCGGTAGCGCATGGTGGCGAGGGCGAAGTTGCCGAGGCCGTTGAAGACGATGACGATGGAGAACCAGACCTTCCAGCTGTCGATGTAGTACTTGTCGAGGTAGCCGTTGAACCAGCCGATGGCGAAGTAGTTGGCGACGGTGAGGATCCAGGCGGCGCCGATGGCGTAGTAGGTGCCGATGTAGGAGATGATGGTGACCTTGGAGGTGAAGCGGATGTTGGAGAAGAGGAACTTGCGGAAGAGGGGGGTGAAGGGGCTGGATTCCGACGTGTTAGCGACGGCAGTGGTAAGCGTAAGGGGGAAATGCGTACCCTTTCCAAAGCCAAACCCGCAGAGGGTGGAACAACAGCTCGTTACAACCGTAGGCATACTTCTCCCATCGGGCGAGTTCATCGTAGACCGTGAGCGACACACCCTCCTTGAAACCACCCTGATCCCACGCCGCAAGGCGGATGATGTAGCCATTGCACTGCCTGGAGGACTCGTTAGCGATTCGAACGCGACGGAGCCGTGGGGTGCATGGCGCGTGACATACAACTTGAGCGACATCTCAAAGTCCTCCGAAACGTGCGCTTCGGACCAAAACTTCTCGTAGCCGTCCTCGTCGAAGTAGCCGATCTGCTGAATGGCGGACCAGCGAAGGATGGCGTTGTGACCGACGAAAGGGGCGACGTCGCCGTTGCTGACGGTGTACTTGATGGCCGTGTAGATGAGGTTGGTGAAGAAGGTGATGCCGCTGTTGGCATCGAATCAGTCGATGCTCATTGCTAGGGAAATGGGACATCACAACTTACTTCTCAAAGTACGAATCGGTGACGTTCATGACACCGGAGGCGAATTGCATGATACCGACCTCGGGCGACTGCTCCATTTCACTGACAGCGTCCAAGAGACAGTCTTCGGGGACACGGGTATCGGAGTCGATGATGAGGATGTAGTCGCCAATCCGCACGTTACCATCCGCCCACGCTCTGCCGTTCTCCTCGAGCACCTCACGGAGGCAACGCTCGTACTCGTACGCCTCGTCGTTCTGCGTCCAGCCGTCGTGTCGTTGAACCTCGTCGAGCTTGGCCTCGACGTTGCAGCTGATGGCGAGGCCGTAGTTCATGTTCGAAGCCTTCTTGAACTTGCCGCGTCGGACGAAGCCGTCCGAGCCGTGTTTCGGTCGGGCGGTCCAGCCGATGGAGTTGTCGGCGTAGAAGTCGATCCGCGCTTGACGCTCCTCCTCGTTGAGGAGTTGCAGACCATCGTCGTTGACCATGATGTTGGCGCTACCACCCTGCAGTTCGTAGGTGGAAATGGCCTTTTTGATCGATCGGACGGTCGGGACGATGACGGATTGGAGGCCCTCCTTATACACGGGACATTGAATGGTGACGTGGGGCAGCGGGCGCTCGGTGAGTCTCCGAGGAAGCATGGCGGAGTAGAAGCGGCTGTTCTCCTTCATCTGCTGGATCGGGCCGATCGATTGGGCGATACAGCCGACGATGACCTGCGCGAAGAAGAGGGTGAAGAACATCTGGACCGGGGTGAGGAGTAAGAAGGCGAATCGAAGGTAGTTGTGGTCGACGACGACTTCGACGACAATCTGCCGCCAACCGGCGCCCAGCATGACGATGATCAAGCAGATGGTGATGGAGACGAGGATGGTGTTCATGAGGTGGGTGGGTCGCTTCTCCGGGAGCAGCTCGCCACTCTCCTCGTCAATCTCCTCGGCCACGACTCGCGCCGGCTTCTTCTCGTCGGCGACGTCTTCGTCAGCGTCCCCTGATCGCCAGACCAGATCCATGAGGTCGGACTCGATGGATTGGCCGCGGGGGATCAGGTCGGTGGCTTCGTCGTCCCACACGACGAGGAGGCCTTCAGAAGCGATGAAGGCAGCCGATTGCGCCTTCCGCGCCCGCGGTAGGTCGTCCATGGACGGCAAGACCTGAACACGAAGACCGTTCCGCAATGGCACGTCTACAGCATCGGGCTGCCACGACAGATATGTCTTGACCACCCGGCTGTTGATGGTCATGGCGCAGGGGACGTGCAACGCGGCGATGCCAATGGCGAAGCGGCTGTGCATGAGATCGGGCGGACAAGCCAGGTAGCTGGTCTTGGATTTGCGGACGAGGACGCCCTCGGTTTCGCCGGAACCGTCACCGATCCACATCCGGCCACACTGTTGCTGGAAGAGATAGTTGACCATGACCTCGTGCCGGATGTCGTCCATAAAGGACGACCGACCACTCCTGACCGACGGCGCAATGCTCGTGCGGCGGGACGAGTCGTAGCCATACTGGCCGAACGGGGCCGGTGCCTTTTCGTCGAAGAGCTGCACTTCTGGCGTGGCCGGTTGTAGTTCGACGTCCTTCCTCTCTTCTTTCTTCCCCGACTTGAGATAATTCTTGAGGCCCATGACGGGCGATGTGATAGGTTGAGCGGAACGACAGATGAGGGGTGACACCGTTTCGGTTCTGCTAGTAGGAGCGACTGGACAGTGTCGCAAAGACACAAAGAAAGCGAATGGCAAACCCCGGTGTTGGAGGGGAGAAACGACGGTAGAGGCAACGAGAGTGTGGTGATGCTGCAAGTCTTAGACCAGCAAACGCTGGGGTGGGAAGGTGATATCTCTCAAGACTCAGACTCAAGACATGCTGGACGTCAATCAATACTCCCGCGAGCCAGAGCCACGGCGGGCGATCTAGGATGTCGCCTAGTACCTACCTTGATCCGGCGAGTTCTCCCGTCGCCCAGAAAGACCAAGGCAGACAGGGATGCGTGGATGGCCGAGGCGTGATGAAGCCATGAGATGACGCCCCCGTTCGCTCGTGTCCTCGTGTGGCTGCAACCCGGATCGGGAAGCTAAAATAGACGGAAACGGCGAAACGGTGAGAGGGATGAACTAGAAGGAAACCTGGTTGTGGATCTGTTCTGTCGATGCGCGGCCGCTGGCTTGTCGTCCGGAGAGGCTGCAAGGTCCCGACACCCGACCGCTACAAGCGGTGATGTCGCCCAGACTATTAGCGCCAACCCAACCGCGAGGTAGTGCGTGATGATGCAGGCAGGATGCAACTCCTGCTGTGTTATTCTTGTACGGTGATGAATGGGCGACATGTACAGTGACCAGAACGCGCGGAAGTGCATCAATCCAGCTGGTGCCGAAACACATCTCCCAAGCCTATCGATCAACACCACCACGAGATGCGAGAGCGTGACGCTTGCCGGAAATGGCGAGAAACTCTACCGGAGCAGACGGTGGGATCGTTCGCAGCCCGTCGATGCTTCACCCACCAGTCTGAGACGAGCACGTATAGGCGGGCCTGCTTTGATATTGTCGTTCCCTATAGCCCGTCGGTGGTATAGGATGCACTGTTCGGTACGGGTGTGACGATTGCACGTTGCTGCGGGACGCCACGCCACGCCACGCTTCTCTCGCGTGCCGGTTCACATCGTATCACCATCCGTGTAGTAGATGAACGGATGGGACGGGATGGGATGGATGGGTTGGGTGGGGTGGCACGCCGCACACCGTTGGTGAGACTGTCAATCTGGCTCCCGTGTTTCCCTCTGTAGATGTATTCGTGATTGATTAGACTCTCGCCCGTGGAGTCGTTGCAGGAGGTGTTGAGTGCCGTGCCGTGGGTGCTCATCAATTCATCACATTCATCTCTCATGTGAACTCAAGCCGTGAAGTCGAGAATAGATTTTCCGTTTCGCCAAGCGCCGGCAAGGGATGGATAGTCCCGTTCCCGGTCTTCGACGCCACCCGGTTCGGTAAGTAAAGACCTCGGCATCGTTCATCCATCAATTCATCACACCAACTACCACCACTTTACCTTCTGGCGAGTCCAAAGAATGTGTAGCACGATCCGCGATATCTACATGTACACATCTGGACGACGGTACGTGTAGGACATTCTGTTCGCCGAAGAAAGAAGACAAAACATGTATGCGACCGTCGGTCCGTGACTGGCGGCTTCTTCTTCGACACGGGCTCGTCTCCGGATAGAATAGGATTGCATTCCCTCTTTGCCCCATCACTTTTCAGTCCAGGATTGACCCAGGTCTTCTCCCCCGTCTTTGATTTCAACAAAGTCATATCTTAAAGACTCAAACCCAACCCAGCGAGGGATGGCCCCTGTCTATCGCTTCGTCTCTACACTCCAGTACTGCATAGGGCTCCAGGGACCAGGGGTTGAAATCCAGAGTCGAGAGCTGCTGCGTTCGAAGCGAGGTGTGTGGCTTCATCACCCACCACTCTATCGCTGCATAGGCGAGTACGAGGACGAGGTAGAGTGGCGAGGTACATGTAAGTTCTTGCATGTAGAGGATACATGGATACGACAAGCAGAGGGTGATTGGGAGCAATCAACGTGGTCGCGTGTCGTCCAACCAGCAGCGTCTATAGCTGGGCCCTCCTGCCCCCTCCGCAATCAATATCGCCTCTCGCGACGTCTCGTGCCGGCCAATTTGAAGAATCCCAGGTTTCACGTGGCGACCGCTCGCCCGTTGCGCCCGTTCTATTATCGTCATCATCTATATCATCAGCAGCAGCAGGGCGAGCCATCGACCACGCCACATCATGTCCGGGATGCGGCAGAGTCGATGCTGTACGACGGGATCTCGTCTGCGAGATAGATTGCGAGGGGGACTGTTGATAAATAATGGGCTGATAAGAAAAGGATCTAATCGTCGAAGGTGCAGCCAGCCGCACGTGGATCTGCACCCAGCGTTCATCATGCGGAGATACCCACCTCTAGACTCCAGTGCAGAGCGGGTGACGGCGGGGCGAACACAATCATCATTCACAATCATGCTGGGGTTCATCATCCCCGACCTTGAGACCTGGATTCGGGTCATGTCGATCCTGTTCGTTGGGTTGGTGGACGGCTTGAGTACTCGCCATTTCGATTCGAGTGTGAGTTTCACTGTTCGTCCCCCTCCTGATTCGAATGTTAAAATGTCATCGCCGCGCGCCATGTCCGTGGTTGAAAGGGTGATGAGCGTTCATGGTGAGCGGCACACGGCGGCCGGCCGGGCGAGTGGACGCCACATCCGCCCCTCTCAACCAAAATCGATTCCAAGTGCGGCCCATGCCCAGCTTCTATCTCCAAACCCATGGTCAAGACTTGCCCCAAGGCCCAGGAACCAACAAAAAGGGGGTCATGCGGGAGACGATTGCCGTCTCCGTGTGGGTTTGATGACTCGTATCTCTGCAACATCTCTGACGATCGGCTACATGCCTACAGCAAGAAATGGGTGATGATGCTAATAATAAATAAGAAAGATGATAGATAATGATGATAGTTACCTATGTACAGTAGGTAGTACATCCACCTGCATGTAGTACATGTAGTTTTTGGTGGAAGATGTAGGGAGACCTTCCCAATCCGGCCATGCAGGAACCATCGGGTTGAGGCAGACTTGGCGTGTCCGGTACCGGGGCCCGAGGCGTGTGTGATGAGACTCTCCCACTGCCCGAGAGGCTCGAGAAATCCAACCTTGGGTTGGCCTATCCTTAGACTCCTGTTTAGACTGGCCTTGGGGCCTTCCCGACGCAAATCTAGAGGCGCCCACCGCCCATAGTCTCAAACCCTTCTTCCTCTTTCTGGCTCCGCCCCGTCTGTGTGAGGTTGGACCAAAAGGCCGGATTGGGCACTACATCTACCGTTCCAGTCCCGATTCATCAGTGTACTGTGTGAGCCATTCTCCTCTGTTCCGCCCGCCATCAACGGCCAAACGCTCCCTCTGCCCGCTCTCATATTATCACCCTGACCCCCTCTCCCTCCTATCCCTACC
>Ga0058704_10000016_pt1 | contig 78169 bp, 88 predicted proteins | sample AgamicMgSfe_FD_71363 | JGI IMG/M metagenome (GOLD analysis project Ga0058704, IMG submission 71363) | Agave microbial communities from Guanajuato, Mexico - Mg.Sf.e | ecosystem: Host-associated > Plants > Phyllosphere > Phylloplane/Leaf | place: Guanajuato, Mexico | collected 2012-05-30
AGCTTCCACATCCAACCCTTCTCCCGCACAGGCGCTGCGGATCCGCTTCGCGAGTTGCCCGTAGTGGATCGTGCTGCCGTCCAACGCGTCCCCGTGCGCGGCGGAGGAGAAGCCCGTGCGTAAGGTGAGGGCGAGGGAGAGGAAAGCCGGTTGGGGTTTGGGAATGCCCCAGACGTCCGGGGCGGTGAGGCCTGCGGGGAGATGGAGCTTTTGGATGGAGATTGTGTCTTGGTTGGGGGAGGAAGGGGTGTGGAAAGGGAGGACGGGGTCTTGGTCCATTTTCCTTTAGTTTCGTCTATTTTTTTCTTCTTTCTTGGGGAGATCGGAGAGGTATTTCTTGTACGCGGCTATTGTGTCTGTGAGCAGGCGGTATTTGAGCGGTGGCGAGAAGGATAGTTGATACTTGGTACCTTCAGAGTGTATCGTGTAAGTGGAATTTCCAGTATACAATGTGCAGATGTTCTCTAAGTGCTTGCTCGCAAGGAAGATAGGTGTATGTGGTAACAAATCACAGGTGGCGATGTGTTGTAAGAACATCTGCATGTAGGGTGGAAATCAAGAAACCGAATTCGGTCAAAATTTCGAATTTCGCCTGGGAATTTTGAATGTCGGCAACGGTAATCGCGAGGCAGACCACGAGATATGATACTACCCACAGTATGTATATTGTCAGAATGGTCCACCAGCAAGACGTATGAATTACCGAGTAGACATTTACGTATATACACGGACTGAAAAGGGCAAGACGTCGTCGAGATGGGTTACGAAATGCTCCTATATTTCCTTGCTATGCATAAATGACACAAACCTCATACCCTCCCATCTTACAGTACAAACCGCCTCCATCACCATCCTCCTCTACCGCCCCATCCGAATCACTCCCGCAGCGACCAGCTTCTGCACCTGACTCCTGATACCCGGGTTACGCATATGCTCCTGCAACGCAGCCGGGTTATCCTTCGCCTGCTGCAAAATGCTCTGCATGACGGGATCCTGCAAAATGGTCATGATCTCCGGGTCGCGCTGGATGCGCGCCTGGGCCTGCTCCTCCGTCTCGCCCTCCTGCGCCGCGAACTGCGCCTGCAGCGCCTTCTGGCTCTGCTGGTCGATCTCGCGCGCGTTCTTGCCGTCCGGGTCGCGCGCGGTCGCCTCGGCGCACACGTCGACGCAGCGGTTGTACTCCTTCATGGCGAACAGGGCCTGCGCTTTGCGGAGGTAGGCGCGGATGAAGGTGGGGTCCTTTTGGAGGGCGAGGTCGCAGTCTTGCACCGCCGAGGGGAAGGTCAGGAGTTTGATCAGACAGGCGGCGCGGTTGCTGTAGCCTCGAGGGTCCTCGGGGGCGCGCTTGGTCATTTCGCTGTAAGCTTCCACCGCCGCGGGCCAGTCGGATTCTTTGAATTTCTGGTTGCCGAGCTCGCGCGCCTCCTCGGCCTTTTGCGGGTCGATGTAGGCGTTCTTCTCGGCTGAAGTCTTCGCCTTCTCGGCTGCGCGCAGCTTGTTCAGAATCTCGGGTGTGCGGTGCTCAGTCAGCGAGCGCTGGTAGTATTCCACAGCATTGGCGAGGTCGCCCATCTTCTCGTATGCGCTTCCCATCCGGCCGAACGCCTTGGCGATCAGCTTGAAGTCGGCCAGCACCTCACGGCCGTATTCAATCGCCTGCTTGCAGTCATCAACGCACGCTTGGAAGTCACCCTTCTCGAAGTTCGCAGCACTGCGGTTCGTGAGGTAGGTGATGTCCTTGTGTATCTCCCACGCCTTGGTGTAGTGCGATATCGCGTCGTCAAACTGGCGCTTCTTGTACGCTGCGGTGCCCTCGGCCTTCTCTTTGTCCGCCTCCTCCTTCGCCTTCTTGGCCGCAATAGCGTCTTCGTCCTCGGGCTCCGGTTCCGGTTCCGGTTCAGGTGCCTTCTTCGGCTGCTCCTTCGCTGCCGATGGTCGTGCATCCTGCATAGGAACATCCTCCTCCGCCTCCCGTGCGCCATGCTCAGCCGCCATGTTTGCTGCCTCCGAACCTGGCCCACCCATCTGCATATCGATCCCCAGCAGCACGCTCATGACCTGCAGGAACCTCGGATCCGACATCATCTCCTGGCCCATGGCGTCCGGGTTGTTCTTGAGGTTCTGAAGCTTGTTCATAAACTGCGTGTCACCAAGGAAGCTACTCGTCTTAGGGTTCGCCGCCAGCTTTTGGATCATCTGCGGGTCGTTGAACATGTTGCCCAGGCCACCGCTTGGATCCCCACCCAACCCATCCTCTCGCGCTTCGGCATCGATCGCGCGACGGACAGCATCGAGGCCAGACTTGGCCTGCGCGTTGCTGGGGTCGAGCTTGAGCGCTTCCTCAAAAGCATCCACCGCGTCCACGAGGTTGCCCACCCCATGCAGCGCCGCGCCCTTGCGGCCCCACCCTTTCGCCCAGTCGGGCTTGATCTCAGTCGTCTTGGTGGCATCTTCGAGAGCTTGGTCGAATTGTTTCAGCGAAGCGTAGGCGCCGGATCGATTCGAGTACAGCACGTGGTTTTGTGGCTCGGCCTCGATTGCTTGGGAGAACTTCTCGCTGTGAGGAAGAACGTCAGTACCACTTCGTCTGCGCAGAACACTGTCGTGCAATCACTTACACTGCGCCATTGAAGTCTTTGGCCGCGAAGAGCTTGTTGCCCTCCGCTTTCAGGGCGTCGGCCATGCTATCGTGTGTACTGTTGTTGCGTATTGCCCTCGTGTAAATCTGGAAGTAAGCTGTTGACGATCGATCCACACTGTACTGTGTTGTTTGCCGAAGTGGTAATGGGTGGTATATGTCCGTCCCCTTAGGTCCCTTCTTCCTCCAATGCGAAGTTTCTCGAAGCTGTCGCGGGTGCATGGTCCGTGCGCTATGGAAGCTTTCGATGAACGTGTGGAGTAGAGTAGCCTGCTCGCGTGGGAACGTCTCATCACTGGAACCCTTGACTGCTTACGACGTGCGAATCCATAGATGTGTGTAACCGCTGTCTCGACATGTCTTGTCCTGAGGGTGTATATACATTATCCAACGTCCGCCCAAGTCGGCCTAAGCCTAGATTCGGCGGGCCTCTACACGATCTTATTATCATCAAGTAAAAACATCGCTGCAGTCCAGCAGGAAGAACAGCGTCTACTTTCAGCCATTCGGCACACTCATCCATCTCTACCAATATCTAGCAGCGTTGATAGGTACCCAGTAACTCGCCCACCTCTCCTCCGTATCAGCATCCTTCCACACTTCAATCCCGCCTGTGACCCCCCGCTCATCGACCGTCCATTGCCCTCGCTCAACATGCACGTACGCGTTCTCCAGCACCGCCTGCAACTGTACCGAATGTCGCTCAATGAACGGGTTCAGGCCACTCTGCAGCAACGAATCGCTGTGGACCGGGCTGTACTGGTCGCTCTGCTTCGCGTAGGCGTTCGCGCCCAGCGTGAAAGGGAGCTTGAGCCGGCAGCCGTCCGCGAAAGGGAAAGGGTCGTCGTGTGGGCTACATCGGTCGATGTAGAGGCCGACGGGCCAATCAGCCGGGGCCTGCGTGTTCCTGGACGTGTAGCAGGGAGGAGTGCTCTGATTTGGGACGGGGTCGGTGCGGTCGTCGTGGCAGAAGAGTAAGAAGGGTGGCGTGCTTCCCGGATCCGCGTGCTCATCGGCGGTTTGGTGCTGTCGATGGTTCTGCACGAATGGCTGAGCGGAAAATTCGGCGGGTGTCTGCACGCGTAGGCCTGGAGCTATCAAGGTAAATCTAGGCTTGCGGGCGCGAGTAAGGAAGTGGTAGAGGAACCCATCTTTAGGTACACCAGCAGCATCGATGGTCGCTTCGTCGTACAAACCTTGGGAGGTTGCCGGATCGGTCACTCCGGCTCGGTTGGCAGTGAATATCGTGATAGAGAGCCTGTCGAGACCGGCAGCGTCGAGCGGGAGTCGGCGCTCGACCGCGGCCACAAGCATCTCCCACACGTTCAAGCAGTCCTCGAGATCTTTCGGCGTCCAAGCGACAATCGTCCACGGCTCAAACCCGCGGTCCATTCTTACCGCACCGGTTTCAGGATCCTTCTCCGGACCTACCATCGTCTGACGCCACTCTCCGCCTTCCATTCGGATATATTGAAGGCCTCGGCTAACATTCTGCGGCAGCGCGACAACTTTGCCGCGCCGGATCATCTCGGCGTAGACTGTGAGAACGGACTCCAGCTTCTCTCCATACCATCCCTCCGGACTATCGAAACCTCCGGTGAATGGGTTGCCGTCCGTGATACTCCAGCGCATCATCGCCAGATGTCGCTGTTGATCGTACCTACCACCATCAACGTTAATCGATTATTCGCAGCGCAAGCGGGTCGTCAATTCGACGTGGGTGGTGAGAGAACCACATACCCCATCCCAACAGCATGGCTGCAGAAGTTCGAGGTCGTCGAATACAACGTCAGGAACGTATCGTCGTCAAAGTCGGGTTCCTCCCAGAAGTCCACTGCTAGCAAGTCATTGAGATGATAGAAAAAATTCGACTGGTCCAGGTGACAAGGCAGCACTCTCGCCTCTTTCAGGAACGCTCGTAGTGACGGATGGAACCTGTGCGCACTGTTCTCCGCCTCCTGTCCACGGTTCTCCCACCAGGTTCGAGACTCGGCCAGCCAAGCTTCGTGCGAACGCCCGCTCTTCAGCCAGCCATGTTCGAAGATGGCGTTGTGGAGTGCAACGCAACGTTCCGCGTCCAGGCCGTCAAGTTCGCGGGGTGGGTTGTCGTCTGTGACCAGCCAATGTGCGACGCGGTCCAGCGAGGAAGGCATGTCGTTAACGATTTTATGTACGCCAGCCAGGCCGGAGGTTGGTACACGCGCCTCGCAGATGTTGTGTGGTATAGGGTGTAGGAGAGACCGATCGTTTGGTAACCAGCTAGCAGATTAGGGTCGAAGAGAGATTGAGGAGAAGGGTGAGAAGGCCACAGGGGCGGACGCGAGAAGGCTACTACACCGCCATCGACGCCACTGAGCGTACGCAGCATGATCGAGACCTACACTTGAGTAGGATGACGCTTGATGTATGCGCCTGGTTTGTGTCTCTGCCCACATCTTTAGACCCGGCGAGGCATGGCATCGCCTCGAATTCATGTAGTACATAAGGTAGGTAGTTTTGATCGTGAAGTCGGACGGGCAAAAGGCTGCCGTCAATGTGCTCTGTTGGCCCGTGCGCTTGCTCATGGTCCACGTCAGGTTGCATCAGCGGGCACACGCGTAACACTGATTCAAGTAAGAGGTGTGGGCGCGCCATGCGCAGCACAACGGTGATACGACCATCACTGCCAGACCTTCCCTGATGTGCGACCCGTCTTCGTGCAGCACTTCACACCGTCACCCGTGTTGATGCTTCACCCTCGTCCGCACCTTCGCCCGAGCCACCGAACCGAAGGCGCGAATCGAGCACACGATATCGTGGACTGCCACACGAAAGAGGCAACCATAAATCTCACACTGCATCCCACCCGCATCATGAGCGCACCTACGCCGGCAGCGGCGACATCGCCACGAGAGGAGCAGGCGGACCCTCACGAGCGCACAGTGGAGGATCGCGAGGCATACGAGTATTGGGGCTACCTGTTCAAGCCGGACAAGACAGGCACGGACAAGTTGAAGAGCCTGCTGCGCGGGCTGAAGGAGGTCATCAACACGCAGCACGACCCTTCCGATCACCCCGACCTCACCCCGAACCAGCTCGCGCACTTCTACCGCGAGTTGCACGGCAACTACGACCAGCTCTTCCTTGGTACCCCCAACGAGAGCATCGCGTTCATCTACAAGTCACTGGGATGTCTGCACAGCTTGCAGCCGCAATCGTTCGCGCATTCGACGGCATTCACCGACCCGACTGTCCCGGCGCTGAAGACGGAAGGCTGGATCATGTGGCAGACCATTCAGCTGCTGCTCGGGCCGGACGAGCATGCCACCTTCATCACCGAGGCAGTACAGAAGTGGGACGTCAAGGACCCAGCGACGGGTGAGGTGTTTCCCAAGCTACTGCCTCGGCAATGTTTCCCATCCAAGCCGGACAAACACATGGTCGCATGGTATGAAGGTGTCTCGGAACGCTTGCGCCGGGAAGCAGAGGAGGAGGAACGAAAGCGGGAGATCGAGGCAGAGAGGGCGGAGGTGCGGCGGTTACATGACAGAGTCCCAAGAGATGACACGACCGACGACGAGGGCTCCGTGGATTCACGTGGTCCAGCATTGGCCTACTTCCGAAACCCGCTCTACCGACATGTTGATGGTCGGCCGAGCATAGTGAGGAAGAACAGCAAACGACCTACACTTAGCCCGCGTCCGACGGTCATGGAAAAAGGCAAAGGAGCAGCAAGTACTATGGGTCATGTCATCCGCAACATCGGCAGTCCGCACCTTTGGGATGGCAGAGCGGGTGGCAGTAGTAGTGAGAGCCGCGAGCGGGACCGGGAACGCAGAAGGCGCAGCTTGCCCGACAATCGCCATCACCACTTTCCCGGCGATCCACCTCCCGCCGCTCCTGGATTCGAGCCCGGACTCTCCCAAAGCGATCACCGCCACCGCCGACGCCGCAGCTCGCAGATCGAGCGTCCTGGTGCGACGCCAGCGGAGGGCGAGTGGGAAGCGCAAGACGTTGATCCGGGCCACAGTCCACGTCCTAGCCCATACCATCATCACCATCACAACATCAATCACCATCACCGCCCATACTCACGCGACGGCTCACTCAGGCATAGCCGCAGCCACGATCCCACGCCCAGCCAGAAGGAGGGCTCGGACTACTTCGCCGGCTTCGACGACCCAGACCGCCGTCGAAACTCGGCCTACGACGACGCCACTCCAGTCTCCTCCGCCGGCGGCAACGGCTCCGTGGGCCCCGGCGGCGGTTTCGCACCGTCAGCGAGTCCTCTGTTCGCCACCCACGTCGCGCGCCAGCCACAACCGCAATCAACATACCCACCGGCGCCACCGCAGCCTCGCATGCCGGCCGCCGACTCGCCCGTGCCGCCACGCTCGCACTCAATGAGAAGCACGCAACACGGCAGACCTTACAGTCGCGGCCCAGTCGAGCACGACCGGCACCCGGCGGAAAGACGAGACGGATCGCGCCACAGGCGCTACGACTCCCCCGGCGGTCGCTCGCGTTTCGACCAATCCCCAGCACCATCTCAGTACGATACCGCTTCGTCACCGCCACCCGCTCGCCCCAGCAATAGCGCACCGGGCCAAGGTTACCCGCCTCCTGCAGACCCTCGACGACGGTCCGGGCGGATGAGCGGGAGTGATCTCAGTGGGGCTGACGAGGGCAATGGACGCCGGAGCGGTGGCCGTTCGTCGAAGCAGACTCGGTTCGCGCCTGGACCGGCGCCGCCGGTGAGTGGGGTGGCGGGGAGGAAGTATGTTCCGGAAGCTCCTTGGCGGTGAGAGAGACGGTAGGAACGTCGGTGCCTTCCTGAAAAGCATGATCATGGGACATGTTCACGATGTACCGCATTTTTGTAATGAACGGGAGGATATGACGATGAATGATGAACACGACAGCATAGTAAGGTATGGGTATGTGGATTCTAGGCGCCGAATAGCATGGTACGTAGGTTCTAGGCACACCGCACAGTAACAGACAGGCAAATATACAGCGACTTTATCTTGTTGCTGCCTGCCAAACTTTCAACGCTGTTTCGGTCCCTTACTGCCCAATCTTATCCTATTGCGCTGGTGAGGTTGGTTGGCTTGCCGATGGAACGGAACGGACTGGATTTTACTCCAGACGTTCATGCTGAGGACAAGGGACGGGGCTCGGGAGCAAAGCGCAGAACGCAAATGATGCCAGCGATTCAAAACTCGCGCTGCTAGAGACTGGCGGAGTTTACCGCTGGGGCGGTAAGGAGCGTTCTTCAGTAGATCACGGTTGCGACGATATGGCACATTGTCGAGAAACCTGTGTTTTAGCCCTACCAGGGTGCTGGTGGAGAACGAGTGAGAGAGGCGTAGGGTTGCTTGAAGTGCGTGCATGCAGCGGATTTGTAGTGATCGTCGATGGTGGGAGTGAAACGACGACTTCAACCCGGTGGATCATGGGGATGGAGCTGACTTCAGTTGTGATCACATAGGAGATTGTCGGTCGATCTGTTAAGTTGCTTCTCCAGGCGTCTTCCGCGCGACATGACACGGCCAGGCTCGGCAAGACGGTAAGATGCGCAGAAGGGTACGCAGGTACCGTGAATCGCAGAATACTTTTCGAATTCTGACGATCGAGCCGTATCGTGATGGTCTGGCGTGGAATGCACGGGAAAAAAGCGCCCGTTAAGGGCACTGTATCAATTTCGATATGAGCTGGCTAGAGCAAACGCCTGCTTCCCATGCATTGAACCCCCCGATCCCAGAAGCAAGCCGTCTCACATCACGACGCCGGAGTTGGAGGCGATACGCTATACAATGTCAGCCGAGTGCACGTAGCCGGCATCTCCGATCGAACGAAAGGGTAGAACTTACCGGCCAAAGCTCCGCAGCCTCCTTACCCACCGGCCCAGTGATAGCCGAGCCCTTCATCTCGCCCTTGGGGTTCACGATCTAAATAATCATATCGTCAGCCCCCAACCAATCCCAAGACCACCACAAACTCCCCATCTCTTCAAGTGTATTGTACGTACCACACCAGCATTGTCCTCAAAGTAAAGGAAGACGCCATCCGCGCGCCTCCACGGCTTGCTCTGCCTCACGATGACGGCCGGCATGACCTTCTTCCTCAACTCCGGCTTGCCCTTCTTGACCGTCGCCATGACCATGTCGCCGACGCCGCCGGCGGGCAGGCGGTTGAGGCGCGCGCCGATGCCCTTGACGGAGATGATGTACAGGTTCCGGGCGCCCGAGTTGTCGCAGCAGTTCATCACGGCGCCGCTGTTCAGGTATTAGTCGGATTTCCTCTTCTTGCTCTTGCTTTCCTCCTCTGTCGCGCTCCGAGGAATTCTGTTTGGGATGGGACGAGGCAGGGTGCGAAACGTACACTGGCAGACCGAGGGTCATCTTCAGCTTGTTACCGGAGGTGCTGCCTCTTCTGCGATAGTAGTCAGTATCCGAATCCCATCTCACTGCGAACATCTCCAACACACCCTCTCTTGGACGACATCTTGGATAGTTGCGGTGGTGGTGATGTGCGATGTCGTGCGGCTTCGTTGCCCTTGCTGTCGTCGTCGAAAAATGCTGTCCGTCACTCGCGGGCAGTCGGCGATGCGGTCGTCGGATTTTGCGGTGGGCTCTCAATGTCTTGGCGTGGGGTCGGTCTGAGGTTGGCGCCTGCGGAAGTCACGGGATTTGCCGGCTTCCACGGGAGTGAGCACGTGATTGCCCTTGTTTCAACCATTGTCCTGTGCTATCCCGCCCTTAACATTTATTGCTACGATGAGTAGGACACCATGTCTTCGCGAACCCACGCAAAATCCAGCAACTAATCGTGAACAATCCGATACTTCATGACGTTCTGCCTATCTATCATCACACACAAAACCCAATGCTTTTCCCTCCTCAACCCAGCAAATCATCCATCCCACTCGACCCAGTCTTCGGCTTCGCCCCATTGCTCGCCAGCGCCGCCGACGACATCGACGCAGCCGTGGGCGCGTTCGCCCCATACAGACCCGCCTGACTCTTCTGCTTCGCCATGTCTGCCATCGTGAGGCCCCGCGATGCCGGCGATCCCGTTTTCTTGATGCCGCTGCCGGAGAGGAGGGAGGCGAAGGCATCGCCACCGGCGGGTTTCTTTGCCGCGGAGCTGCCGCCGATGCTGGCGGTTGGAGATGTCACGCCGGAGCCTGCTGATTTGACCGTCGGCTGTTGGTTCGGCTGGATTTGTTGGACGGAGGTGAAGTAGTTTGGTCCGCTTGGCTGGAAACCAGAGGGTTTGGGTTGCTGGACTTGCGTGGACGGGGGTGAGAAAGCGGAGGTTGCCGCGGAAGGCGTCCCGGCCGTGCTCGGAGACGGAGACACAGTCGCGAAGAGATTGCTGAAGTCGGCCTTTTGCGTGCCCGGCTGCGGAGATGGCTGGGCGAACTGCGTACTTGAGGTCGGCATGGCGGTCGAAGGTGGTGATGTGATCGAGCTGTAGTTCGGCTTGGGTATGCTCGGCGCAGCTGCTGGCGCGGCTGTAGTCGAAGGAGTTGCGGATTGGAAGTCGTCGAAGTCATCGTCGTCTGCTGGGACAGTAGCTGTTGTGGTTGGAGGAGCTGTTAGGATGGCGGAAGCGTTGGATGTAGTCGCTGGCGCGGACGGTTCGTCTCCGAAATCGAACAGGTCCACCTCCGGCTCCTTTGGCTTTGGTGCTTCAGGCTTCTTTGCCGTCCGTTTAGTGGTGCTCGGGGCCTCGGCTTTTCGTCTACGGGGCGTAGCTTGTGCGCCCCCGTCATCGTACTCATCGTACTCGTCGAATCTCTCCGCGCCACCTGTCCGTCCGGGCTCTTCATAGTCCTCGTGGGTCTCACCACCAAACCCACCACCGTCTCCATATACGCCTCGCGTCGAAGCTCCGTATCCGCCGCCATAGCCCGCGCTCTCACTACCAAAACCGCCATATCTACTGCTGCTTGCACTCCCACCTACTCCCAGACCACTGCCACCTTCGACGCCTTGGTACTTGTTCCTTGTCGCGCGTGCCTTCTTTCTTTCGGCCCGAATCTTGTCGACATCGCTCAGTAAGTCCGTCAGCTCCTTGCTTCTGTTCCGTACATTGATGCCTTGATCTTTGCCGTTCTGATCGATGTAGTGGAATTGGCGCAGCATCTTCAGGAGGCTGAGATGCGACCGGGCATCGTCAATGACCCGCTCGGAGCCATTCTTGATCAGGAACTCCATGAGCTGCAGCGCTTTGTAGATCTGGCGCCATTCTTCCGCCGACTTTTCCGTGAAGCGTTTGTAGATCATGGGCATGATCTCGTTCAGAAGCTGGCTGTCCCACATGTCAGTACGAAACACGGGATGCACCGGTGGAACGTACTAGTTGAAGGTGGCGTTTGCGATCTCTTGCATGAGGGTCGAAGAGGCACCCCATGGCTCGTTGTTGGTCGCTTCTCGGACTTTCGACTCCTGAATCACGAAGGGTACACCAGTCAGCAGACGGTTGAGAAGCGCTGGGAGCATCTACCACTTGCGTATTCGGAAAGGTTCATGACAGCTGTAGCGTCTCAGTCTAGAGTCTCACGAGCATGCCATTGACACTTTGTACGCACCATTCTGAACCTTCCTGACACCGGACTTGAGGTCGTACAGCGTCAGGTTGCTGACCTGGTTCCGGATGTCGTTCCAATCCATTGTGAGAGTGGACAGGATAGAAGTCGAGCTCGACGGTGGGATACGGTTCTCTGGTCTTCCACGAAAGAAGCGCAAATGATGCCAGGAGATGTTCGTTCGTCGTAAGGGACAGATCAACAGTTGTAGGGGTTCAAGACAGCATCAATGGGATCGACTTTGGTGGCCAGTGCAGGTCTTGGCGGATGGCTTTCACCTTCAAGACCGAACGAAGTCGCATTTCTACACGGCCATTGCCATCGAATCGACAACTTGTACGGATAGGGAACGAAGGTCGCTTTACTGTTGTTTCATCTGCTCTACTTCGACTGTACCATACCAAGGTACGTGGCAACCCCCAATCCCCCGCGGGCCAAACGGTGGTCGCCCCTGAGCTGGCATGAATGCAAGCACACTCATTCCTTGGGCCACTGGACAGGAGCAGCTCACTCAAGTAGTGCTGCTGTCGTCGGCACGTTCTTCCCAAGAACGTGCATGGTGGAAGCCAGTCTATACTACAGTATATTGTCGTTGTACAGTTCGACCGCCCAAGCCGGAGGGAAGCCGGAGGCATGCAAGGGCTTGATCACGGGATCCGAGGGCTAACACGAAAGTAGAGCTTTCGCAGGACGAACGTCAACGGGCCCCACCGGCATTTGTACCCCGCCAGCCGTTGCTCTGCTTTGCTTTGCCCCTCGCTCTGTTCGACCGAAATGTTTTCCTCAATCCGCTCAACAACAGCTCCCTCCTCCCTCACCAAGCATTCCCTCACCCGTCAACCCATTCGATCCACCACCACCACCACCTTCCAACCAACTTACAACCGTTCCTTTCACGCCTCGTCCGCCAACATGGTTGTCAAGGCCTACTTCGACTGCACCTGGACCGGCCCTCAGGCCCAGGTCGACGACTCCGGTCGTGTCACCAGCATGGACAAGAGCGACGCTCGTAAGTCCCATCTCTCATCGACTCCATATCCTCGACACTCACTCCGCAATCACTGACCGTGCGGATCCAGCTCGCTCCGGCCGCATCAACTTCGAGCTCTACGACGACGTCGTCCCCAAGACCGTCGAGAACTTCCGTGCCCTCTGCACCGGCGAGAAGGGCTTCGGCTACCAGAACAGCAAGTTCCACCGTGTCATCCCGGACTTCATGCTCCAGGGCGGTGACTTCACCCGCGGCAACGTAAGCCCCTCACCCATCCTCATCTCTTCACCCTCACTGACCCCGCTTTCAGGGCACCGGCGGCAAGTCGATCTACGGCGAGAAGTTCGCCGACGAGAACTTCAAGCTCACCCACAACAAGCCGTTCCTGCTCTCCATGGCCAATGCCGGCCCCAACACCAACGGCTCCCAGTTCTTCGTCACCACCGTCGTGACCTCCTGGCTCGACGGCCGCCACGTCGTCTTCGGCGGCGTCCCGGCCGGCGACAAGGACTCCATGGCCGTCATCAAGAGCATCGAGGCCTGCGGTAGCAGCAGCGGCGCCATCAAGAACAGGGACGGCCCGCCGACCATCGTCAAGAGCGGCACCTCCTAGACGCGTCGCGGCACGAGTGGGAATGAGCATCGGACGGGAGCATACGTAGACAAGTGTTATCTGGCACGACATGATGTTTGAGTGGCTTTGCTGCCATCTTGAAAAGTAGACTGCATATGCCGAGAGCAATGAACTCGGTATCCCAACCTCACCTTCTGACCATATTTCAATGTCTATCAACCAAGGTCATTCAGGCCCGTGCTATGTGCGTGCTGTACTGTGCTGTGCTCTGTCGTGAAGGATTGTTGACCGTCATCGAGCAAGAACATATTCACGGAGCAGTACGCGTCGGCCTCATATGTGTGTATCAAGCAGCAAAGCATGTTTTTGCATGCTCCAACTTCATCAGAGATTCAGCACCCGTGGCGTTGAGTGATGTATCTGTAGGTACATAGCAAGCTGAACGAGAAGTGGATCGTATAGTGTGCTCGACCATGTACTTACGCTGCGCTCTATGATCAGAGAAACAATCACGCTTGTTGTTACTCTAGGAGGAGGTTGACTGTACTTTATTTAAGGGGAGGTAAAACACACGTTTGTATAGCATACGGTATACATTGGCCTTGCAGGGTCATGAAACATCCCACCTTTTGGTATAAAAAAGATGTCCTCGGCAATTTACCCCTGCCATTGCTGTATGTATCCCCTGGCGCGACCCTGCCCCGAGCGCGTGCCCGACTACATAGTAATTCAATTGTTTAATGATTTTAGACTCGCACCGCACTGCTACACAATCTGACGTCCGACATAATCGCGTAAGTGGCCATGGCATTGTTGTTGGTGTTGACCACAGTCGTTGCATGCTGAATTCCTGCCCGCAACCACGTGAAAGGAGAGAGAGCAACGGGGGGGAAGGCGACGGGTTGAAAGGGTCTCGTTAGAGTGCGGGCGGCTGGGCCTCCATCGCTGGACCCTCTCTCGCGGCCCAGCGTCGCACTTTCAGGACCATGGGCGACGACAAGGCCGACGCTGCGAGAGGCGGCCGGTCGCGATTCCTGAAGAAGAGCAATTGGGGGAAAGTGTTCAAGGAGAATGACAGCCCGTCGCCAACAGGGAAGGTGAACTCGTTCAAATTGAACGAAGACGTCGTCGACTTCCTCAAGCCGTCGACGGACAAGAGCAGCACGCGACCGACGATCAACATCGCCGTCGCGCAGCGATGGCCCGAGACACACGAGATCCGGCGTGCCAGCGAGGCCAACACACCACCTGTCGCTATACAGCAGACCTTCGCCAAACCGAAACGGCGGAAAGGGTTGACGGTGGGGTTTGTGAAGACTGCGCCGGAAATCATTGGGGAAGGCGGAGACGAGGCGCCGGACCCGCCGTCAGAGGTGTCGCGACGCAAGTCCATGATCCCGCGATCCGTCTCGGCCAGGCAATCGAATGCTGTACCCGACGGGACGCAATGGCCGGGCACGCAGGCGGCGCGGCAGCAGCCACCCAGGCAAGCGCACGCGCCGGGCCCAACTGGACACGACCTCAGGCCGCCTCCGGTCCGACGAGTGCAGACTTCGCATAACGAGTTCTCGGCGCCCGTGCAACGGAAACATGCTTCGCCTCGGGCGGAGGAAGTGCCGCCTCACCGACCGACGCTCGGCCGCATGCCGACCGGGTATGGCTCGCTAGACGACGAGCACACGACGCCGCATGATACGCCGGTGGACCATCAGGAACACCGCTACTCCCCAGTCATACAGACCACCTTCGACGACACCGAGACTGGACCACCGTACGACTCGGCTGTTCCCGCACGCGCAGAAGGTCGTTCCCTCCAGCCAGTGCTGAATTCGAGTAATCCTTTATCAATGGTCATGCGGAAACAACGAGATCAGCGTGCAAACGAGGGCATGGCACTGCGGCGTGCTAGCGCCCTGTATATGACCGATGGAGCGGAGGCTCGCGTCAGAGACAATGCGAGTACTGGCATCCAACCTCCGTCTGAGTTCTACAACGCGCTCTCCGAGCCGAATGCGCCCGAAAGAATGCCAGAGTCTGTTGGCACTTCTGAGAGGACCTTGTTGTCGGACTCCGCCCACAAGCCCGATGGACCTTCTCCGTTCGCCGACCCGAAATACATGGAGAAGCGGGCGTGCGAGATGCCTACTACACAGCCGTTAAGACAACCGCGAGCGCCTCATACGCCAAGCTACATGCAAGCTAAGTCTTTCCCATATCCGGAACCGCAGCCGTCGTCTCATCGGACACAACGGTCACTGGAAGGGGTGCCACCAGTCAGCTACATGCAGCGTCGATTACCGGCACAGTCAGGGGCCAGACAGGCACCGAGCGAAGGGAAGCCCAGCTACATGTACGCTAGTCAACCACATACAGAGTCTATGGAGCAGAGCCGGGCGCCACCCCAGCCGTCAACGAGCATGAGCGTTCTGCAAGACTCCTCGCGAAGCCGATCGCGCTCGCCCATGCGCGATCGTATCTTTGACTCCCAACCAATGTCCGACGACTCGAAGCCGTTGTACTCGCAGCCAGATCACTCGAGTGGGAGTATGAACCACTTCGCTCCTACTTCGACAAAGTCCGGTCACAGTCGAAGCGACTCTCACGAAAGTAATCTACCGCAAAGCTCAGGCTCGGCAAATCCTGGTCGACACTCTCCCCGCCAGCCTCGCGCCCGCGCTCATAAGACCTCGCAGAGTTTGACCACCGATTCGTCGATGCTCGGACTGAGCCATCCAAACAAAGCTTCTCTATCTCCCAACACCCAGACGCACAGCCCAGCAGATTATTTCTCTGCCCCCAAATCGGCCAACAACAACATACCTCCCAGATCACCCGCGGCAAATCTACGACAAGAAGAAGCCGGTCGGCCAGGATCATCGGGCTCAACCCGCATGGCGTACCGACCACAGCCATCGCCGCAGCCGCCTGCTCACGGAGATCCGGCCGCCGACATCGCATTCGCTGACTTCGCTGCCCGTGTCGCGCATATGAAGGGTGTCTTCAGACTGACCGCGGAGAAGGAGCGGCCGGCTGACAAGTGCACGCCATCGGCTTGGCTTCGGGCGGCTTTGTGGTGGTATCTGCGCGGCAAGGCGGGCCTGGAAGTAATGTTACAGCAACGGCCGAGGAGTCCCGAGGGCAAGCGAGAGCTGCTCGTCCAAGCGCATGTGGATTTGGCGAAGGCTTGGTGGATCCTCTCCGACCCACTCGAGCCGTATGACACGGTCGAGGGAGTCAGTCCTCCAAGCGCGCACCCAGGTGACAACCCGAACATCCGTTTGCAGGGAGCCGTGGCGAGGTTGCATAGTTATCTCAAGTCACTGTCGTTGCAGATGGTTCGGAACCAGCTCATGCCACCTCATCAGTCCCTCATCCAAGGCCAGGATACCCAGATTTGGCTGGATTACCCGCGCTTCACCACGGATGCGGCGACAGTCCTGAGCGGCAACGCGAGTATGTCTCGGGTCATAGAGTCTACGACGCACGCTACCGACCCGCTCGATGCATTACCTTTGGGCGACAATCGCAATGCTTTCTGTTACGGACGCTTTCCGGTGGAGGTCTCTGTCAACACTGACGAGCAAGCTACCGACAGGGTGGTGTTACCATGCATGCTGTCGATGCTACGTGGCACGCGCGACTACCAGACAACCATTGTCATATCCAGCCAGAACGAGCTCGTCAATGTCCGGGTGGGGCCGCGGCAACAGAACGAGAGAGGGCTGATACGGCATGACGTGTCGTGGAAAGCGAGCTCGCAGAGTTTAGCGGTACACTTGCCGCGCGGGTTCGACCTCACGGTTCGCATGCAGGAGACGGACTTCCGATCACTATGGAACTTGGCCGAGTACGCGCGCAAAGTGGAGCACAGTCTCCGCCCCGAAGCGGACGAGAAGCTCGTGCACGAAGCGCGACTTGCGGAACTCCAGTACGCCGACTCCTCGGGGTCGAAGGCGTTTCCGCATGAGAAGATCCGAGGGTGTCTGGCCGTCGTGTACGAGAAGGTGGTGGAGCACCGTGACGCGAGCGGCCTGCGTAAGAAGCACAACGGTTACCGCGTCCTGCTCGTCACCGACCCGAACCACAAGTCGCTCAGCAGCGTCAGTCATGAGCTTTGCCGAGGCATGCCCTTGTCTTTCGAGCTGATCACGGATGCGGCGGCCAGCGGGTCAACGGCGATGGTCATCCGCGTACGCGAGGAGAGCAGACAGTGTAGAATCCTGCTGGTCTTCCCGGACGTCTCGAGCCGGCAGGCCCTGTACAACGTGCTGAACGGTCTCACGGTCGGGCCAGACGAATCCGTCGTGGGTAAGATGGCCGTCACGGGCGTCAACATCCAGACCGCCTCCCAGACCGAAGGCTTCACGCCCGTGAGCCATCCGGCGCTTCAGGACTTGCAGTGGCAGAGGCTGGGCGTGACTAACGGCCATCCCGAAGACCCAAACTCTCGCATCCCGGAGACGGTCGAGTCGGAGAACCTGCGGGTGCTGGCTCGGCATGCGGCCGGGTGCATCACCGATCGGCTCAATATGAGCAAAGGTGAGCTGATGATTAGGATTCCTTGCGCCGATACCGCCACGCCGGTGGTTCAGATCCTCCGTGGCCCGCAACGGGATCTGACGATGTCGATTGACGTCCGAGTCGCACCGCAGCACGTCGTGGACGGGATCACGGAGCTTCTGCAGCTCGCGAGGGAACAGTCGACGATTCGCACTTTTTCGTTTGCTAACTCGGCGGAGCTTCATGCTTTCCAGGTGAGTTGTACTTGTGTAAGCATACCTGTATATTACGTGACTAATAATAGCGTGTCCAGGCGGCCATTACCGGCTTCACCGTCACCTACGACGGCGTGGCGAGCTCCTTCGGCATCTCCCGGCGCATGATGGTCGTGTCCATCCACCACGTCTGGCAAGCGTCCAAAGTCCGCCTGCAGGTCGTGAGCAAGTCGGGCATCGTGCAGGTGCTGGCGTTCATGGAGGACTTCAGCCACGCGGACGCCATGTGCTTCCAGGTCAAGTCGACGGACACGTTCGAGAGCGTCAAGGGCGACGGCAAGGGCAAGAAGTGGGCGGTCAAGATCAAGGATGCCAAGTTCTCGTTGCCGAGGAGGGAGAAGAGTGAGGTGGATGAGGAAGAACGGGTGCGGAAGCGGTTTGTTAATTTGGAAGGGTTGGATTATGCTGAGGAGCATGACGATATTACTGTTGGGTTCGAGACGGAAGAAGGTGAGTACGAAGACATGTTGGACGATGGTGCTACGAGATGCTGATCTTTCTCCCAGACCGCGACAAGTTCGCCAAATCTCTTCCAGCCGCGACGACGGTGAGCAGGATGATCACCCTCAAGCGACGCATCTGAGCCATACTTTCTCTGTCTTTCTCACATCATCCTAGCGTTGGGCTATTCGCTGCTTGTAAGGCATCGCGCCTGGCGTTTGCATTGGCATCGGATATACCTTCCCCCGCCATCTCCCCCATACTCCTCGAATGTGGGGTAGAGATGGAAGTGGGATGTTTTTCTTGGCATGCATCACTTTTCTTTCGATATCGAGATACCAAAGGGAAGAATTAGACCATTTTGATATCGACCTTCTATCCATTTCACATTTGAAAATCGACATCTTCTTGCGATGTCTCAACCAGATGGCAACAGTAATCCTAACCTCACAGGCCTCAGCATCCCCGACCCTGCGCCACTACCAACACAATCACTAGCCACTCTCGGCATCCACGCTGACGACCCGATCAACTCCTACACCGACGTCGCACCCGCCCTACACGTCTCCACCACCTTTCGCTACCCGCAAGACCCCGACAAATGCGTGCCCGTCGACGATCTCGACATCCCCGACCGCGCCCCCGGTGCGCCCACCACCAGCGACTCGCACATCTACTCCCGCCTCACGGCCCCGAACGCCTCGCGCCTCGAACTCCTCCTGACCTCCGTCATTGGCGCGCCCTGCCTAACCTACACCTCCGGGCTCGCCGCCTTCCACGCCCTGCTCGTGTACCTACACCCGAAAGTCGTCGCCATCGGCGCCGGCTACCACGGCTGCCACGGCGTCCTGCAGATCTACCAGAAACTCACCCATTGCAAGATCGTGGACCTCTTCGACGAGAAGAGCTGGGATAACGACGCCGATGGCTGGCGGCTGGGCCCAGGCGACGTCGTGCACCTCGAGACGCCCGTCAACCCCACTGGCAACGCCTACGACATCGCACACTACGCTCAGCTGGCGCACAAGCGCGGCGCCGTCCTCACCATCGACGCCACGTTCGCGCCACCGCCGCTGCAGGATCCCTTCCGGTGGGGGGCGGATTACGTGATGCACAGCGGGACGAAGTACTTCGGAGGCCACTCGGACATGCTGTGTGGTGTGGTGGCGGTGGGCAAGAACCGTGCGGAGTGGGAGAAGGATTACTGGACGATGTTCGGCGAGCGACTACATTTGGGTGCGGTGATGGGGAGTCTGGAGGGCTGGCTCGGCGTGCGGAGTCTGCGGACGTTGGAGTTGAGGGTCATGAGGCAGAGCCAGAACGCCACGTCGATGGTGGAGATGTTGGATCGGTGTTTACGCGGTGAACAAGGTGGGGAGCGATCGGAGGACGACAAGCGAACCGTGCAGGCTGTCGTGGGCAGGGTCGAACACGCTTCGCTGCAACGGGAGGACATGGCCTGGTTGCGCAAACAGATGCCGAACGGCTACAGTCCCGTTTTCGGCCTGTACATGAAGGACGCGGTGCTCGCGCGGCGTTTGCCGTCGAAACTGCAGCTCTTCCACCATGCGACCAGTCTCGGCGGCGTGGAGTCGCTGATCGAGTGGCGGCGCATGAGCGATCAGACGGTTGAGGATACGTTGTGTAGGCTCAGTATCGGCGTCGAGGCGTGCGAGGATCTGATCCAGGATTTGTTGGCTGGGTTTCGGGCGCTGATGGAGGAGAGGAGGTGAGATGGGACTGAGACGGTTCATTGTATTTCCACTCTTGTCCTTATCCGCTAGAAAAGGCATAGAGATGTTGTCAGAGCGATTAGCGAGCGATCAAAACATAGATACCTTTTGTTTGCACCCACAAACAGCCGTCCGAGCCATTTCCATGACCAACTCAGGAAAGACCAAAAGCACATTTCGTTTGGCCGACCTGTTTTGCCCGCTTGCTCCTTATAGCAGCCGCCGATGCTCCCTCAGGCTAGGGCTTATCCCGTTTGAAAGTCAAGACCAGTCTCAAACAAAATGCTACCTACCCACATAGTACCTTAAAAAGCCTTTCTCACCTCTTGGGTATCGTTTCCACGTAGAGGTTGTGTGGTGATCTGGTCGTACTATCACACAGGACGTGCTTGCAGAGGCAACCCAATGAGCTATGCAAACCTGTTCTAATATGTCCTCTTCGCGCCTCATGTTTGTGAGTAAAGACACCCGGCAAGGCCCTTCACTGCCTCGCGGGAACCGACTCGCCACTACTCATCCTTTTCGTCGCAATGGTTCAAGGAGAGAAATGAGCTTTGACGTAAGTTAAGAGAAGGAGGAAAAGCTCAATGCTGAATCAACTATGAAGTCCACTGCAGGAACCCAGGTATCACATCCACGCTCATGGGTCTATCTTTCTCATGACCCTTTGCCTGCAACTACATATATCTCCCCCTGACTGACTGGATATCTCACAACAACGCCCGACGTTCTTTCCGCGGCAGACCACACCCCGATTTCGTGCTTTTGCATACTTCCCCATCATCATCATCATCCGTAACGTACGCTTGCAAGACGATCTCACGTCTCGGCGTCGATGAACGTGTCTTCGCCGCCCGAACTGTCTTGCCGACGTAGAGGGTTCCCCGGACCGTGCATTGATGGTTGACTCGATGACTGGGGCTGTCGACTCTGGCTCTGCTGCATGTTCAGATTACCCATGTGCGCGGCAAGGTCGTTGCTCGCACCCCGTGTGGGCTGGCTCGGGACGGCGGAGGCGTGGGGGTCGTTTTGACCGAAGTCTATCAGGTCGCCGCCGCGGCCGCCTGCTTGTGGTGGTTGCTGCTGTTGGGACGGTCGAGGTTTGCTCTGCTCTGACGGCTGTGACTTTGATTGTTGGAGATTTTCGGGTTGGCCTTGACCGGGTAGGATTGGTGCGATGGCGAGGATCTGCTCGACTTGCTGCTTTGGGGGCGCCCTGACGTCGACTGTGGCGTTGATGACCCAGTCCAACTGTTCTTCGTCTCCAGCTGGTGCTGCCTTGAACAGCTTCGGTCGCCAACCGTCTTCGCCGCGCTCCGCCGCCTCTTTCCGCTGCTCGTCTTCGACTTTGGTCTTCTCGTCCGTGGCCACCTTCTGGTCGGCCTTCTTAATGGCTCGCGTGGTCGGGTCCCACAGCCTCTGGGACTCTCGGGGTGTTTGCTCGGCCAGTGGTCTCGCTTTCACCATGCTTGGCTTGGCGTGCGTGGCATTGAACAGCATCTCCTTCTTGCCAGTTGCCAGATCTTTGATATGCATCTCGCCGTGCCAGAAACCGCTAAGTTCGAACAGGTTCTTTCCGCTCTTGCTGTCCTTGATGAAGCCGCCAATGGCGTTGTATGTCCCACCCATCCAGCCTTTGACTTTGAACTCAATGTCTGCTTCCAGCCCGGTCTCCGGACAGCGGACGACTGCATGGTCGCCAAGTTCGTACTTCATTTTGCCGAACAGGATGCCTCGGGCGTACATGTTGGGTTGGGTGATGAAGCTATGCCATGGTCAGTACGGAAGCGGATCGGACATGGATGGTGACACCGACTATCTCTCGTTTCTGTTCAGGAATCGCATGACGGCGATTCCTTCCATGAAACTTCCTACGCTGTTGCCCAAAAACTTGCTCCTCGGCTTCAGCGTGCCGTCCACGCGAATCTGATGTTCCGGTGCCATGAAGAAATATGAGCTCTTGGGGGGATGATGTGATGTCTGTTCGGAGATGTAGTAGCCTCTTGTACCGTCCGGGTAGTCCCAGTAGCCAGTGAACGTTTCGCCGAGGATGGGGTTGAGGGGCTTCTTGACGCCGGGCGGCTTGATGTGCCAGCCGGAGAGGTAGAACTTGGTGACGGCGACGAATCTCTGCACGGGATCCTCGATGGTGGGCAGGGGGAGAAGGGTTTCGGGGTGGGCCATGAAGTTGGTGATGCGCTCCAGCATGCTGCGCGGTTCTAGGATGAAGGTGGGGAGGGTGACCCGGCTGAGGTCGGCGCCGGGTCTGAGCTGGGAGATGATGTGGGAGAGCACATTGCCCTGTTCGGAGTCGACAACCGTCTCATCGCTGCCGTTTTCGCTGTCGCGGGATTCATCGGTTGACGATCGGTTGGAGGGGAGTGAATTCTTGCGGTGTCCATGCCCAAGAACCATCGTGACCGAAGGTAATGGCGTATTTGAGGTTGAGGCGGACGCTGGGAGGAGTAGATGGGTTAGCGAGACCAGTCCACGGATCGGAGTGGTGAAGTGAGGAATGTGTGAGAGAGAGAGAGAGAGAGAGAGAGAGAGAAGGAGGAGGAAGTAAGGGGAGGTGAGGTGAGGTGGATTGGTAGGAGGTAGTCAAGTCACATGTGGACGTGAGGTATCACCAGCCAGCAAGCAAAGCACGTTCCTGCCGTTTCCGCTTCTCAGGTTGCATGTGGGCGGGCCGAGCTGCGTCATCAGCCCGTCGGTCCGCGGTCTTGGCGTATGCGTGGTGGGGGTTCGGGCTTGAGAAGGGACAGAAACAGAAACAGAAACAGAAACAGAAACAGAAACATGAACATGAACATGAACAATTGATCATGTTCAGTCATATGCGCGCTCGACAGACGAGGGGACAATAAGCGACCGTCGACGGAGCAAAGACAGCGTGCTGCTTTCATGCCGCTCCCATGCAAGCATCGGCGGGCACGAGCCGCTAGAGGTCCAATTCAAAGCGCCAAGTTGTCGAGTGAGGCAGAGAAGGCCAGCGGCATCGACGTCGAACCGTAGATCCAGCCTCCAGGTAGCGAGCCAGATCCCAAGGAGCATGGCCAGTCAGTGGGTGCCGGGGCAGTATACCTGAGCGTCGACTACGCTCGTTCTCCAGGGACTCTGCTTGCTTGCTTGCTGGCTTGACGATTGTAATGTTTCACCGAAGATGAGATGAGACCATTCACTTACCCGTCCCACTTGGCCATGTACTCTCTCTACCAGGTGTCAGTCTCGTGTCGACGTAAAAGTGCTTTATGGGAGTCATAGTCACTTACGGGGCGGCCTTCAAGCGTGACGAGCGTTGGGAAGCTCGGAGGCATGTCCACCAGCCTCCACCAGGAACAGCGTTAGCGTCCACCGTGTGTTGAGATTGGAGAAGCAGTCCGTACCAGGACAGGCAGTTGTTGCAGGCCCACGCGGCCACCGGACGTCTCGTCATCGACCTGATACGGTCGCACCTCCACGGCTCCAGCGAACGGCCGTCCGCCGACCAGCAGCAGTACATGTGCTCGTCCGGTAACGGCTCGTTCACCCTCGACCATGGGCAGTCGGAGAGCGTGCACACGCGCCGGAAGTAGAAGAAGCACATTCTGTGTTCGATCTCACTGGTTAGCTGTGAGTCGTGAAGTAGACAAAATGATACAACGATGGGAACCGGACGGGAACGACAGAGAAGGGTTCCAGATTGACAATAGGCATGCATCCCAAAACCTTCGGGATGAAACGGCAAGTATGGTCCAGTATGTAGCCAAGAAAACGTGTTCTGTAGTGGCGGACACTGTGGTCTCTCCTGTGTATTGAAAGGCTGCAGCGGCAGCAAATAGCCTGCCAGCATGCTGAAGGGGAACGACTTGGGGGTGGGGGGAGGGTTGTTGAGGTTGTACGACACGCTTGTTCTGGTCGCTGAACGAGAAGACGAGCTTGAACTTACACTACTGCTGGCGAAGGACGGGCGTCGGTGGTGGTGGTGGTGGCGGTGGTGGTGATAATCTGCTTCGCGACAAAGCGTTAGCTGGCTTTCATCGCGCACGTAGCGAGATGGATGGGTGTCTGCTGCCACTGGTGCTACTACCGCAGCAGCGTGGAGCTCGTCGCGCTGGCATGTGTACGCCCGTGAACGGTCGCTGGAGTCGCTAGAGTCTGCACTTACGGCAATGATTCTGTTTGCTCTCGGCTCGTCAGCATCTCTGGTCAAGGAAGCGGCGGAATGGCTCTTGTGGATCGCGCCACAATGTCCAGCTCGCTGTGCCACGCGCAGGGACATCGCTGCTTCATCTTGCGACCGTGAGCTCAGGGGTAGATGCACTTACGAAACGGCGGTTGCTCGAGAGTTGGCTGCTTTAGCCAGCTGACGTTAGCCTCTCCCTGTCTCGACTGAACAACAGCGGTGCGGTAGGTAGGGGATCGCTTGCGCTTGCTCTTGGTGTCTCGTGAGGGAGGAGAAGGAAGGGGAAAGGAGCAAACTTCGATCAAAACGAAAGCATACGGCGCTAGCGGGAGTGGCCTTGGCAACCAGGTGGTAGAATAGTGAAATAGATACTTAGCAGTAGCTGCCCACAGCGTATGCGTCAATAGACAGAACGATTTGAGAGCGACACAGTAGAATGTATCATGGAGTCATTATCAAAACATCCTCGCCATCGCAGATAGCGAGAGTGTACCGAGTTTTGAAGCAAAACAGATCATGAAAGTCGCACCAAAACATGAGCGAAAGCCCGCCATGCCGGTAGACTCGAACCCTCGACCTTGCGCAAGAGGGGCTTCCGGCACCAGGCCAGAAGCGAGCAACAGCTCTGTGCATTCATTGACTATGTGCTAAACCACTCCGTTAGCCCGGTTTCGAATGAAACCTGCGATGACAACGGATTTTCGACAAAGCAACGCAATACGAAAAGACACTTGGAACCCTCCATGCTGCAAATATATAGGCAGCTTTCTGATGCTTTCCCCACCGCTCACACTCGAGATGGCGATGTGTCTGAGTAAACACAGACATTTTCAATGGGTTGGCTTGTGGAGAGCTTGTGACTGGCAAAGAGGAAACTGAGAAAGGAGAGTTGATCGAGCCATGGAAAGATGTAGTACAGAGATCTGATGAACGTTATGTGGCTCATTTCGCCATCTTCCCAGATATCGCGTCTCCTCAAGGACATGTATGTCTTCCTTTTGTGACAAAAAGGAAACAGAAGATATACAAACTTGAGCGTATCTATTATGCCCTGCATTGACCGGTCTGGAAGGCGCTGGAGCTGCGATCTTTCAGTAGTATCGAGTAAATGACGCTATTCGTTGTGGCTTCTCGGAATATGCCTTGGGATCTTACTTTCGTCATATACGTAGGGGCATTTGCTATTCAGCAGGGGAATGCGGCGTGCTGGATTTGGTGGCGCGTATCGTGCAGGCGTGTCTGAAGATGAGTAGTAAGTGGAATCTTGCATACGGCGCAGTGAAACCCGTTGAACACGTGAGCATGAAGACAATGGCAATTGGGATATCTTCGAAGGCCAGCAGTGAGGTGGAAGAATGCTCGAGGCTTCTTCGAAGGCCAGCAGTGAGGCCGAAGGACGCAAATCTTATTCGCGTTTGTGCAGGCCCCGATCGCAAGGCAGCATGTCGCGGACGGAGGACTTCTCACACGCGTCTGACGGTGGTCCACAAGTGACGGAACAAGCAGAGAGAAGCAGCGCGTCTTGAAAGATGGTAAACTGAAGTATTATGCCATTTCAGAGTGTGTAGATGAAAGGATGAAGTGCGATCTAAGTTGCCAAGAATATAGATGCCTTCTGCGCTAGGCCGGACTCGTCCGCCTTCTTTTCCCCAGCATCCCCAGTACGACGCCGACGAGCCTTGAAAATGGTCGGTCATCATTCGAGCCATCTGAGATATCATCAGTAATCATCCGCGAGTCCTGGGATAGGTTTTCGGAGCAGGCCGTACCTTTTCCTGACCGCTCTGGCGCTGCATCTCGACCTCTTACCTTCCGCCGCATGAGCCCCCACTTCCACATGCAGCCTCCCTCCCTGCCAATGCTTCAGCTTGCAGATCCTCTCGACCACGATCAAAGCTAACCTGACAAGCCTCGTACCTTGTGCAAAGTACTCGATCATACGTTCCTGCTCACGTTTACGCTCACAGGCGCTTCTGACGCTACCAGCGCACCAGATGGCGCGCAAGGCCGCATTGCTTGTGGTCGACCTTCAAGAGGACTTCTGTCCGCCGCATGGCGCGCTTGCCGTCGAGGATGGCAGACGCGTAGTCCAGCCTATTAACCATCTTCTCACCTTACCCTTCGCGCTCAAGCTGGCGACACGAGATTACCACCCGTCGAACCACGTCTCATTCGCGAGCCAGCATCGCGACGCTCGACCCTTCACGAGTCAGCTTACCATATCGAACCCGGAGAATCCGCAAGAGACGCAGACGACGTAGGGGAATCCTTGGCGCCGGTTGATCGAACGCGCAGTACTGACGAGGCTGGCAGCGTTCTATGGCCTGATCATTGTGTACAGAACACACCTGGCTGCGAGCTAATACCCGAGCTGGACAAGAGTACACTCCATCTCATTGTGGACAAAGGCCAGGACCCGAAGGTTGAGTCGTACTCCGGATTCGGACCGCCGTTCAAGGAGCCAAAGGTCTCCATGACCAGTCTGCAAGACTCTTTGAGAAATGCTGGCATTACCGAGGTCTTCGTTGTTGGTCTGGCGCTGGACTACTGCGTAAAACACACTGCGATTGACGCTGCAAAGGAAGGCTTCAAGACATATCTGGTTGAAGAGGCCACAAAAGCCGTCGACCAGAGTGAGCAGGCGCTTGCTGCTTGCCGCACGGAGATGCACGATGCCGGCGTGTTATTCGTCGACCTGCACTCGGAAGAGCTTCAATCGATCAAGGCTGGTTGATTCGACTAGACTACAGACGCGCAATGTGGTGGCGGGTATCGTCACCCTGCGTAGATTCCCCTGGTCCTCTCAGTTGAGTGGCACTAAGCCCGACGATCGCAGATGGGCAGCAGGCTTTGGAATCACCATCTACACTGGCATGCATGCGACCGAATCTTGATCAGCTACCTGTCGGTGCTGCAAGTATACGTATATATTCGTTTACCCAAAAGCTTGCAGGGTAAGGTAAAGTGTGCTCGCTCAGTGCCCACCAGGTCTGATCGCTGTCATGGACATTTGGCCCTCAGCCGGTAAGATGAGAGCGGCAAGACTCAATGGGAAGTCATAGTAACAATGCAATGGAGAAGCAGCATCAGACGATTGCTAGTCTCCGCAAACAAGGATGCCGCAGGGCCATCCCGCAGATGAGAATGATGCGATGAGAGAAGAGCCAAGGTGGATGAGCTTGCTTAGCATGACTTCACGGGAGTCCGCTTGGTGTGAGTCCGAACAATCTGTGTACCTAGTGGCCACCAAACTCCCGCCTGGCGAACAAGAGATCAATCTGGGCCACGACTCTGCTGCGATGGCCAGGCTCACTACCTCTTCCAGGCTTCCGGTGGCCCACGAGGCAGGGCTTACGGGAAATCCAGTCGGGCGCTCACTCCGCTGTGTTTTGCCCTCATATCCTGGCTCTTCAGGCGTGGTTGGCGCTGCGATGAATCTGATCTCCGTTCTTCGCACTTGCCTGCCGGAAGCAGTTCAACATGGCCCCGGGATTCACTGCCGACCGCAGAGCGCGTGAAACTAAGCGCGGTGTCGTCTTCAACCAGTCGGCAGCCGGTGACCGCTGCTGCTGCCGCTTCGTCTCCCCAAGAGAGGTTGCGCTTATCGCTGGTACCCGGCACTGTCGCCGCCGGTTCAGCTGATGGAACGTTCGCTTGCTGAGCCATCCTTGCCACGCGGGCGATCCTGCCGTCTTGACGATGCCCCTGCATCAGTACGGTCGTCCAGAAGCAAGGCAGATGCGTGAGAGGATTTCTGCAAAGAAGCATCTTATCTCGTGCTGGTTGTCCGCTGCCTGTTCTTCATCCCCTCCCGTCCACGAACGGTCCGTTCCTCAGCCTCTTATCGGTGGTCATTTCCCATGATCCTGGGAAGGTGGCAATAGTTTCCTCCGGATACATGATGGAAGGTGCATACTGTCCGTGGAGGACGCAGTCGCCAGGTAGGAGATTTTCGTCGTTGCTGTTCCGTCGTCTGCTTTGGGTTTGCTTGCGCTTCGCTACTGGTTTCATGGCTGCCGTTGCTTTTCATTCAGCGCTGTCGTGGAGCAAACTCCGGGCGCAGTTGGGATCAATACAAGCGTATCAGAGATCAGCAGATTGTATCAATCATCTCGCATACTTGGAGGTCGTCAGGATGGCAAGTCATCTCCCGCATTTCCTTCTTGTCGCTGTTGCCCGCTGAAGGCAAGGAAGATACAGAGGCACTCTCTGGGTCACGCAGGATCTCGTCTGTTTGAAAAAAGAATGGCAGAATGGCTTCAAGAGAGTTGGGATGATACTGTCTGTATATCCTACCGCCTCTCCAAGTGCTGAAGCATCCTCATCAGAGCTGTATGTAAACTCTACAGGAGCTAAAAGCTTGGCACATGGAGCCCTGAAACCAAGTTCTGTTTTCGCCACTACCGAATTCTCCTCTTTCCTCCTTCCTCCTTGTCTTTCTTACCAACAAGCAACCTCACCACCGACCGTAGGTCTCACTACATCCATTCGCACCGAGAAACACCGCTGACAGCTCTCTCTTTGAGCCAACAGCTGAACTGTAAGTCTGCGTCCCTTTTGCGTTCCGGTCGCGATGGCGAGTGAGCCGTGCTACGCGTTGCAGATGGAAGTGCATTTTCATCACAACTCACCGGCGACGACGACACATCGTGGCCTGTGGAAGTACGAACTTCTGTCAATGACCCGGAGATCGTGAGGTTTTTGTAGTGGTAGGCTAATCGTCGAGTACAGTTTTCCAAAAATCAACAACAACGCCCTTCCCTCTTCCTCCTCCAACACCACCATCACCACCTCCACCATCAAGGTAAGTCACCCATGAGTCAAGCACAACATTGCCCCAGCAGCAAGAGGAGGATCCCCGTACCGGCTTCTGCAGTTTGATCTCAGGTAGCTGTGCCTGACGGCTTTTGCTCCTATCGCCCTGATGGGGATAGGAGGCATCGCGCCATCAGCCTCCTGCAAGTAGCTGCTGGACTCATTCGCGCCAATCCCCGCGATTGGACGCTTCTGACTTCATGTCTGCCCACGACGCGCCATATACCCTTCTCTCTCGGTTTGGGATGCCGACAGCTCTTGGGCACATATCACCCGAACGCTTCACCCCTTCTCCGTCGCATCATTTGCTTCTCGTGCGCTCGTATGCTCTGCTGACGGTCCGACAGATGTGCCACGGCGTCGAGGAGATGCGCTACCAGTGCGCCGAATATCACGCCTGCGCTCACGTGCTGTGGAAGGTGTTGAGGCCGTGCCACCTGGGCATGAGCGAGCGGGCGTGCTCCGATGCTTTGAACGGCATCGTGACCCGCATCGTCCTCGACGCGTGGCGCTACGGCGCGAAGTGTCCAACGTGCCTGAAGCACTTCGGCCCGGGCTTGGCGTGGGAGGTCAACGCGACTGGATGTGAACCGGACGACGAGCTGCGATCTGCCCCGGCATTTGCTCGTCGTTCGTTCTGGTACCGTGCGACGGATCAGGTGTTGGGAGCGGACGACACCACGCCAGTCGACCAGCCCGTGGCCAGGTTGACTCCCGCGGCCAATCTCGCCCTGGACGAGGTGCTGGGGATTGCACGGGAGACCATCGCCAGGCAGAGGACCAAGGGGACGTGGATCATGCCTGATGGCGATGCTATCTTCCGCTGAAGAAGCCCGGGTGACAAGGCTGGGCCGGAGGGTTCGACCGGGTCGGTGAGTGTTCCATCTTCATTTCCTTGACTTTCTTTTGAGCACGCCGATGGGCGATGCGGACCCTCCAAGAAATGGCCAGATTGACGGGACTACGAGCCACTGAGCGCGATGCATCCAACGACGGTCTCATCTCGGAAAGTCTTGCATTCGTCAGAGGAGCCGCATCACCCTCTACGCTTCTCACGAGGTGCTCCTGAACTCGAGATGCTCCGCTATCAAGCTGGACGCCAATTCCAGGAGGACAACAGCATCGATACATGAGGAAAGGCGGATTCGAAGTCCGGAGTTGGCCCTCCAGGAGATGGTGTCGCAGATCGAGACCGTGCGATGCATGCCTGACATTGATCACGGTCACTCACTGCGATACGATTTTGGTGACAATTGTCCGTTTCTCCCGTTTCTCCCGTTTCTCCCGTTTCTCCCGTTTCGACTCTGGAGTTCGGGACATCCACATCCAATGAGGAGCGGGGACAGCCGAGCGCACGGACCAGGCCAGCCAGGAACCTTGCCGTCAAATCATCAATCACTGAGCTGGACTTTGCGGCGATGCGAGATGACATCCAAACGGGTTTCCTTCTTTTCTTCACCTGCTTTGCTCATTCATTCTTCCCACGCGTGTTACCCTACCGTACTCTTCGTGTTTCCCTCTTCAGCATGTGATTGTAGCATGTACTAAAGACCAGCAGCTTTCCTCGCAGGCGCGCGCGGCCACGAGCCCACGAACGGGTTCGACCGCGGCAACTTCCACCTCCCCAAAACCAAACATTCGACTAAGTTCGGAAGATGCCATCCCTCAAGCGCGCGGGTGAGGACGTCGAGGGATCACCGTACGAAAGCAACAAGTACCCGCGGTTAGACGAGCATGTGGACTTCCACGGCGTCAACAGGAAGAAGCTTGCTGCCTCGTCGCGCACCGGGCAAGCTTGCGACCGCTGCAAGGTGTGTTCCCCATCTAACCTTCACCCCTCACAGATCTATGGGCCCGCCAGATGGCACGACATACTTGATCCACAGAGACAACAGCTGACAGTGTGGTGTACAAAGCTGCGCAAGATTCGCTGCGACGCGCGAGCTGGAGGCTGTTCGCCATGCCTTCAGAACAACACCGAGTGCAAGACCACCGACCGCATCACCGGACGCGCCACATCGCGTGGCCACACGGAAAACCTTGAGCATGAAAATACCTTGATGAAAGTCTACTTGATCGAGCTGCAAACACAGTTAAGAGAAAATGGGTTGGAGCCTCGACCCCAACCAAGCGCGCCGCAAGGCCACCCGCCTGCCCCGCCCAGCTCTTTCCCATACTCGATGCAGTCTGCAAATGGTTCGGCATGGGATGGCCAGCCGGCCAACGGATACGGTGCTTCTCATGGCCCGCAAGCCCCGTCGCACGGCTCACTCTTGCCGGACTTCCGCAGCGCCTGCATAGGCGACAACTACCTCGGTGTCGCGTCCGAGAACAACTGGCTCAGTTCCATTGAGGGCACGTCACTTGCACTCTTCGGCACCAAGATCGATTTGGCCGAGTTCGTTCCAGCATCCGCCATGTCCTACGACTCGTTCTTGATACACGCCTTCGGCAGGACCCAGCCGACTCAAAGGCCCGATCTACCGGAATACGAGCAGTGCAAGATCTTCGCCGAGTGGTTCTTCCGCTCCATCCAGCCATTTATCCCGATCGTGCACAAGCCGCACTTCATGGATCTCCTCACCCGAATCTATCACGAGGGCCATCAGCCCAACGCTGCCGAGACGGTCATGGTGCACATGATGCTCGCAATCATGAACTTTCAGTGGTCCGCCCGCAACGGAAGCGAAGAGTCTCGCAGCATTTCCAACGAACACTACCACTACGCCCTCACCTTCATACCCCAACTCATCACTAGTCACAAGCTTGAGGACATACAAGCCTTGACTCTCATCTGCTCACAGCTGCGCAGCCAGCCCCGACCGGGCGCGGCGTGGCTGTTCACCAACATGGTGCTAAGCCTCGCCGTCGATCTCGGCCTGCACCGATCAGCCAGCGCATGGAAGGGCTCCTCTGCGGCAGAACAAGATCCGCACATTATCGAGATGCGCAAGCGCATCTTCTGGAGCCTGATGATCCTGCACATTACCATCAGCGGCAAGCTCGGCCGGCCAATGCCTTTGCGTGCTGCAGATTTCGACATTGAGCTCCCCGAGACCGTCGACGACAATTTGCCGGGCGAGGCCAACATGACAAAGTGGAGGAAGTGCTCTTTCCGCGCCGCTATACAGGGCTTCAAGATTGTGAAGATCCAGATGCAGGTCTACAGCACCATCTACGCCATTCGCACCACGCCCGGCCAATACGAGGTCAACGTCCGACAGATTGAGAAAGACCTCGAGGCCTTTTCAGCTCAGATCCCGCCAGAGCTTGCAGGTGGTCCGCAAACGCGTGAAGAAGACCGTGTCTCGGCATTGTACATGCAGATGTCGGAGGCAGAGTGCCAGCTCTTGCTGCACCACCCCTCGCTGTGCCGCACGACGTCCGCCCATGCCGCAAGTAGGAATATGGATATATGCTTGGACGCAAGTAACAAATTGTTACTAGCTGCTCACCAATTGAAGGCGTTGAAGAGTCTGGACACGACTTGGTACTGGTCCACGGACTTCGTTGCCGCCATCTTCACGACCCTCTTCGTCCACACTGAAAGGCAGCATCAGATTACCTCCACGGACCTTCAGCGACTGCAGCACGACATGGTCGTCTGGCTCGATGTCCTTGGTGAGGTCGGAAAGATGCTCGGTACGTCTAGCTGCTACAGTCTCAATCTTTACATTAGCTAATCCGAAGTGCAGGGACCGGACCGAAACTACAGAACGCTATGCGCAATATTATCAACTATTCCGTGGGCAATATCAGTCGAGTCCTTACGGCTAAAACTGCATCAGCTCAAGTGACGACCGCCGGCTCACCGACTGCGCCGACTTCCCAGACTCCGCAGCATCCCGCCCCTGACGCGGCCAGAAAGTACTACGACTTGTCATATGCTGCCGCTCCTGGTATGAATGGCAATCGAGATACGAACGGCCAGTACATGGTAGACACGCCTACAGCACACCCGACACAAAACATTGGCCAGCATGCGACCAACCACCAACTCGCATACTCAGAGCCGCAAGCCTCGCTAGGTGCGTACCCACCGTCCAGCGCCGCAGGCTACAATCATTCGGCATATCCCACCGAAGACATCAAGCCCAGCATCGAGGCACAAAACAACGTGGATATAGGCCAAACCCCAAACCACCAGCACACGCCACAGCCGGCCATGACACCTCACCATCCACAACACCAACAAACGCCCACCAACTACATGACCACCTTCCCGCACCACCACTATCAACAATCCTTCCAACCCCTCGCGGGTACACCCTCCAACACCATCGACGCCCACACCCACTTCGGCCCGGCCGCCTGGCGCAGTTTTGCCGACAGCATGATGACCAACATCGGCTCCCCGGATTACTCGGCCAACGCGCTCATGGCGCTTGGCGGCGGCCCATCCGCACCGGGAGGCCCGAGAGTGACGACGACGTCGTTGGCGGAAGACGCCCCTGCCGGCGCCGCCGGGGGAATCTCGACGGCCGAGGCGTTTGGGACAATGGGGATGCAGTTGCCCCTCGACGGCACGCAGACGTGGCCGTTGATTCATTACAGTACCGGGCCGGCTGTGCCTGATGGGCAGTAATCGGTTTCCGCTACTGCTTTTCTTCTTGCCCCGTGCTTGAAGAACAAACTGCTCTTCTTTTACGTTAGCGGCGTTGACTTTTTAGCGTAGGCGCTCGTGGGGAGGATATTGTATTTGTATCGGACAGTCCACATGCGCGAAACGCGGTTGATGTTAGATAGTTGCAGCGGATCCGAGCTGCTGAGAATGAAGCACGACTTTTGTGTCGGCTTTGCGCCGTACGCTGCTCACTCAGTATCGACGTTCCATTTGCACGCGGCTTGTATCAGAGGTACCAAGCCCAGAACCTGAACATGGAAGTGGAAATGGAGATAGCTTTGAGGACCGAGCCTTGCACCTGAAAGGGTTCTTTGAAAAAGACTGCCGCAGCTGTTTCACGGTTATCTGTACAGATTGGCTGCTGCTGCTGCTCCGCACTCCCCTCCCTCGCTACCACCTCCCACGATCTACACCCGCGGGACAAAAATAGAGAAATTTATCTATACTCCGCCCTCACGTAATCCGCCATGGTCTTCGGCTCGCCCTGGTAGTTGTGCGAGCCGTCCGCGTCGTCGTGGATGTCGTGGCCGCCGTGCGAGTGCCCGTGGGCGTCGTGGGACTCGGGCGGGCCGACGTACTCGAGCTTGTACGCGGAGCCGCATTCCGGGCAGCGCTCGACGGGGCGGTCGCGCGACGTGATGAGCCAGATGACGTTGTGGCTGTCGGCCGGGCAGCCCGTGCAGCCGATGTATTGCTCGTCGCCGAAGGATTTGACTACGATGGGGTCTTGGAGGGTGCCTGGGGGAGGGAAGGGGTTAGTGGTGGTGCTGGTGCTGGTGCTGGTGCTGGGTAGGGGTGTGTTGATACCGAGACGGCTGGCGTCCAGTGGACGCATGTCGAAGATGTCAATGCCTTGCATTTTGCCGAGGATTTCCAGGCGCTCGAGACCGGTGGCTTGTTCGAGGTCGGTCGGGACGGTTCCCGGCTGGGCACCCGGAGGCATCAGGTCGTGCTCGCTCTTGATCTCTATTCGTCTCGCGCCCCGAGTGTCAGCCTGCTATCGCCTATATCCTTTTATCCCCCGTCATGCATCGTCTGCGCGGTGTTCGAGTGAAGGTGTATGGATACCGCTCAATGGCTTCATGTGCTTGTCATGCTCGCCGGGGTTCGGGTTGCCTTCGTTTGGGCGGGCGTCGTCTGTGTCGTGCTGTCAGTCCTCTGTCTCTCGCTCCCTATTTTTCCTTCTCTGCTTGCACCCTCCCCCCTTCGAGCCCGTCGGAATCGGCCTGTCGGAGGGTTGGTTTCGGCACCATTGGGGACGTACAGCGGGTGATGGAGGTAGCGAAAGTACGGCGGGCAGCCGGGCGCAAGGCTGTGCGTCGTGCGAGCGCCGGTGCGGCTTTTCGGAGGAACATGGTGGGATGTTGTGCGGGTGGTGAGTGTTCGGCGGTATCTCTAAGAAGCTCAGAGGTGATCCCAATGCGAGGATTGGAAGCTCTCCCTAGCCCGTTCAGCCTTACTAAGCTTGGCGCAAGAGGTTGGTGCCTGAGGATCGAAATCACCTTCCCTCTTCGGTCGAGCGTTCGCAACTTCATACATGTATACCTAGGTATGTACATCACCTGTACTCATTTGAACTTACATTCGGACATCGAACTCATAGGTTATGTGACTTCGTCTCCCACTACCATCGTCAGACGAGCAATCCAAAGTTCGGTCCCGCACACTGTCATCGCACGCTTGATCAGATCCATCTGATTGCTTGCACAATCGACCACACTTCCAATCTTTTTGCTCACATTTGCATACCCTCGACTACCGAACATGTTCTCACCGAGAAGCACAAGTCTGAGCAGCTCCTTTACCTGCAGACGTATCAACAAAACCACTTTCCTAATCCGAGAGCACGACCTCTACAACGAACACCCCTTCATATACGCCAAGCTGCATCCAACCGCACCTATCCTCATCTTGAGCGACACCGGCTGCGACGAACCAAGCTCAGAGCACAAGCAAGACCGCTTCATCCACCTCCGTGACTGGCTCGAACATTGCCCAGCGCATGATAATAACGACGCGCCACTCAACCGAGGCGGGAAGCGACAGTACATCATCGTCTGCACGCACTGCCACTTTGACCATATTGGGGCATCGCGCAGTTTCTGCGCAGCGGCTCGACGGAGATCATAGCCTCGGCCGCTGGACGTGACTTCGTCGAGTCGGATCTGGAGACGTATGGGCTGTTCAAACACTACGGAATTCCCACGCCGTATTACCAGGTGACGAGATGGGCGCAAGCGTTCGAAAAGCTGACGTACGCTCCTGCCGGTCTGTCGTCGAACTCGAGGGGTCGCCAGGATCTGGGAGTTACTATCATCCAGACGCCGGGTCATACGCCGGATGAGCTGGCTTGGTTTGATCACGCGGAGATGTGTCTCTTTGTAGGTGACAGTCTCTATCACGAGGGCGAGGACGGTATGCCGATACTTTGGCCCAGCGAAGGCAACATGATTGAGTGGGTGTTTTCGATGCAGAAGCTGAAGTCCTTCGTCAATTCTGTCAACGCAAAAGCTATGAGTTTTAACGCCGATGAAGGTGATGAAGACGTGGACGATTGGGTTCGAGTCGCAAAGAGGGTGCAGATATGCTGTGCGCACCAGACCGCGTTGGTGGATGGCGAACAGATTCTGGCGGACGTGGAGAACTTCTGGTGGCGGACAGTTCGGGGTGAGGTACCGGTGGTGAAGTCGCATTGTAACATGGGTGAAGTATACGATCTCTGGCGAGGCGAGACGACAGCACAGCGAAAGCTATCCTTCGGCGCCCCGAGGCGGCTTATGATCGAAGCGAGAGCTTTCTTCAGTGCTGAAAGTGGGTTGTAGATTGTTCACGGTTCAGTGGTCTTCGAGATTATGGGTGTGAGCACTAAACGATTCTGCTGCGATATTCGAACGATAGGCTTTCTCAACGCACACTGTTGTTGTCCATCTCAGACTAGCTTTGCAACTCTTCTTGCATGTCACACACCATAGGTTCGCCCCGAACGTGCGTGCTGTCGCTTGGGGTTGTATTGCGCTTGGTGCTCCTTCAGACAAGCTTCGTTCCTGTAACCCTTCTTGCAGGTGTCACACACCAGGGGTTCGTCGCTCTCACGGTGCATGCACTGATAATGTCTCTTAGCCATTCTTCCTGTGGCGAATAGGCGGCTGCAAGATGCCTCGAGAGAGGGATGCGTCTTTGGTGTTGGTGGAGGTGCTTCAATCTCCCCCGAACGTATGGTGACCCGACACGCCTCTGTCGCCTTGACAAGGTTTGGGAAGCCGGTGCGACGACTCGTCTCTCTCCCTTCAGCAAGGCGCGGATAGCCGGCAAGACACTGCATCTCTCTCCTTTCAGCAAGGTTTAGGAAGCCGGCAAGATGGTTCGTCTTGACTCCTTTGGGGCTGAAATGCCTGTGTACTTGTACTACAGCCGAAAGTTCACCTTTCTGATTGCTTTGTCCTTGACAAAGGGGGGCCGCGTGCCCTATCTCGAGGGGATGCGTTGGTCTTAGGTACCGATGGAAACTTACGGGGGCACCCGAAGACGCTCTCGGGATACTCGGATGGTGACCCCCCGCCTCACCCGCGTACACATGTTCTGTCGGCAGGCCCATCAGCGCCATGGGGACCCAAAGAGCGACTGCGTTGTTCTTCGCACTTTGCTCAACGTTCGTGTTTCTCTTCGAACGCGATCGTCATTGGCAGGAAGGGCCGCGTGTCCCATCTCGAAGGGGATGCGCTGGTCTTTAAGTCTTGGGCGGTGGCGCTCTCGTACCTACCGTCTGCTCATGATACGAAGCTCAGCAGACTATGGCTTTCAGCTCACAACCCTGGCTTGTGAATCAGTATGACCGCGGTAAGTCCAACACCTTCTCCGAGATGTAGTTCAAGCACATCTCTCGGCTGATGGGCGCCAGTCTCGGGATGATGACTTCCCGTAGGAAGCGTTCGACGTGGCTGTGCAGTCGCTGTCAGTCTCACTGTCCGTCGCGGAAAGGAATGACCACTTCACGTACTAGTCCTTCGCATAGCCCATTCCTCCCATGCTACACACAGCCGTTTCGCACGCGGTGAAAGCGTTTTCGCCGGCTAGGTACTTGACGGCGTTGGCGTACTCACCCGTCGAGAAGCCCTCATCCCACATCTTGGCCGCTTGCATGATCATCAACCTGGTGCTCTCGAGCTGACACCACGCCTTGGCTAGCGGGTGTGCGACGCCTTGGTTCATGCCGATCGGCCTTCCGAAGACGACGCGCTCGCGTGCATAATTGCTCGCGTGTCTCAGTGCAGCGTACCCGATGCCGACGGCCTCGCCAGACAGCAGGATGCGCTCGGCGTTCATGCCGTGCATGATCATCTTGAAGCCGTCGCCCTCGTTGCCGATGCGGTCTGCGGCGGGCACTCGCCAGCCGTCGAAGTACAGCTGGTTGGTGTCGACGGCCGCGCGACCCATCTTCTTGATCTCCGTCACCGAGACCTGCGATCGATCCAGGTCTGTGTAGAACAACGTCAAGCCTTGCGTGGGTCTCTTCACTTCTTCCAATGGCGTCGTGCGGACCAGGATCAAAATCTTCTCGGCCACCTGAGCCGTGGAAGTCCAGATCTTACTACCCTTGAGCACGTAGTCGTCGCCATCCCTAACCGCAAGCGACTGTAGCTTCAGCGTGTCCAGCCCAGTATTGGGTTCGGTCACGGCGAAGCAAGCTCGCTCCTTACCCTCGACCAGTGGGACCAGGAAGCGCTTTCTCTGCTCTTCGTTGCCGTATTTGACGACGGGCGCCAGACCGAAGATGTTCATGTGAACGCAGCTGGTGGCAGTATACCCGCCTCCGCTCTCGGCGATCGTTTGCATCATCACAGAAGCTTCGGCCAGACCGAGCTCACTGCCGCCATACTCGGACGGCATCATGATACCCAGCCAACCGTCCTTCGCAACGGCTTCTTGGAACTCACTTGGCCACCTCGCGGTGTTGTCGATGTCCAGCCAGTAATTCTCGGGGTAATGGGAGCAGATCTTCGCGATCGACTCCCGAACCGTAGTCTGCGATTCGTTGTAATCTGCATAATTGGGTAGATACTCCGTGGCCTTGGCGACGAACGTCCGTCCCAGCGTAGGTGCGCGGTGTTGCAGATTTGGTTTTGTGGAAGGCGATAGATTTACTCTTCCACCCCGTAAAGGCAGGCTGGGTGATGAGTGGCAAGGCGCGGTTCGAAACCGTGCGCTCGACTGTGCGAGTCTTGCGCTGTACCGGACACTCATCATCCTCGACTGACAGTGACTTTGTCTGTTGACCAACTGCACTCTCGTGGCTTACGTCTGTTTCCGATACCGCAACCTGCTGCGAGCACTCACGCGACCTGGTCGTCGGGTTCGTTGTTATGCGATCAACTCAACCCCGCTCGCCTCCGCTCGATACTGCCGACATGCCTGCAGGAGTACTGTATGTAGTCAAAGCGGCGCAGACAATCGATGGTTGGCTTCGGGATGTTCTTGTCACACGCACGCTGCGGTCACGTGTGGAGTCCTTGGGTCATTGGCATCTGTTAGCTGTGTCCTTGGCTCAAGTTGTTCATCGCATATAGATAGCATTTCCGGTTGCATCCCAATCGTCTTCGCACACGGTAGGTACCTCTGGTAAATTGTGCCGTGGACATTCAAGGACCGGAGTGTCTGTTTCGTTATGAACGCGGATGCCGGAAACACCACTTCACTCCCAAGCCACAAAGATTTTCTTCCACAAAAATCTACTTCCGTCCTTCTCCCCGCTGCACCTGTAGAACCCAATCACACATTCCGGCATTGGGACCACTGCAGCACGATGATGCAGCGAAGCAGATGTTGTTGCCCCGCGATGGAGTCGATGCCGTACACCCAGCGACCTCGGCCTGGCACGTACAAACACCCCACCTGATCATGCGGTTGTCTCGACTAGTACTCATGTTCATACCCGGTCCACTGTACATCTGTCCAGTCCTATGTAGTATCTCAAACTGGAGCAGACTGTGCGGGACGGTTTTTGTCGATGTGACCTTTTCGTATCTCCAGTCCCACCCTGACGAATAGAGCACTCTCTTTCGCTGGTATGGGTGCACTGCGGCACAGCCAAAAAGGCGTGCGAACCGTCCTCGCCGCTACGCAGCACTCATATCTTCCCTTCGCAAGCTCGGGCGTATACATCAAGTATGTCAACGGGCGAAGAAACTACTCGTCCACGGCACCCCAGCCCGTATCGGAGGGACCATTGAAAGGCGTCCGCGTGCTCGACTTCAGCCGGATCCTCGCCGGGCCGTACTGCACCCAGATCCTCGCGGACTACGGCGCCGACGTGGTGAAAGTGGAGCAGCCGGGGCAAGGCGACGAGACGCGGTCGTGGCAGATCAAGGGCGAAGCGGCGGCGTGGAAGGACGAAGCCAACCCCATCAGTTTCTACTTCGCGGCGATCAATCGCAACAAGCGGAGCATCACGTTGGATTTGAAGAAGGCGGAGGCGCTGGAGGTCGTGCGGAAGTTGGTGGAGGAGGTAGATGTTGTGCTAGAGAACTTCGTTCCCGGTGGCGCTGAGAGGTTGGGGATTGGGTATGCGGAGCTTTCGAAGATTAACCCGCGGTTGATCTATGCGTCGTTGAGTGGCTATGGATCTGATGGGCCGTATGCGAAGAAGCCCGGTTATGATGCTATTGCCGCGGCGGAAGGGGGATTGATGCACATCACGGGTTATCCGGACGGTGGACCCGTCAGGCCCGGGTTGGGGATGACGGATATGAGTACCGGCCTGTACACGCACGGCGCAGTCATGGCGGCATTGTATAGCCGTGAGAAGACGGGCCGAGGTCAGCATATCTCTGCTTCGCTGTTCGAGACCCAACTCAGTCTGTTGATCAACATCGGTGCCAATTGGCTGAACATGGGGCGGGATGGGCAGAGGTACGGCGCGGCGCATCCCAGCTGCGTACCGTACAATACCTGGAGGTGCAAAGATGGGATTTGGCTTGCGCTCGCGGCGAATAACGACCGGCAATTCAAGTCCCTTTGCCAGCGCATTGGGCGCGAGGAGTGGATTGAGGACCCTCGGTTCCAGACGAACGCGTTGCGAGTAGAGAATCGATCGGCGATGGATGGGGTGTTGGAGGAGACGTTTGCCTCGAGGACATCGGAGGAATGGCTGAAGGCTTTCGACGGGGCGGGTCTGGCGCACGGCCCGGTGAACACGATCCAAAAGGCCTTTGAACACCCTCAGACGGTGGCGAGGGATATGATGAAGCCTGTCGAGTGGGATGCGCTGGTCTCGGGCCAGTGGAAAGCCATCGGCGTGCCGGTCAAGTTCAGCGATACCAAGGGTGCCATCAGGAGCAAACCCCCCACGCTCGGCGAGGATACTGATGATGTTTTGGCGGACGCCGGGTATAGTCGGAATGAGATCGCACGGTTGAGAGACGCTGGAGCGATCTGAACCCGTTTGCGCGACGAGGCCAGGCAACGCACTTGTAGTAGCTGAAAGCCTCAAGTTGGACCTACCGTCGAAGGACAATGCGAGACGACGGTTCCGATCAATGGGACGAGCGCTGTGAGTAACACTCACACAGTCCCATGCTCGTATCTGCCGTGCACGACATCAGTCCGTAACGCGAGACGTAGTCAGTGACTTAGCGTTGCCTTTTGAGGTCAATGCAACCGGACAACCTCACAATGGAGTCTTCCTGACAGTGATGTACATCTGACACAACCATCCGTTGAAGTGCTAGGCAGTCAGCACACACGCTTGACATTGTCGGACAGTTGTCGAACCTCCCAAGGCGGCACGCTTCAGTCTGAGCTGGCACGTCGCCGACGCATCCTGTCTCTTCTCAACGGCATCCGACTGAAGCCGATGCAGATAATCTCCCGACACCACCACGCACATGCAGGCGAGCCCGACCGCATGCATGAAGAGTCTCACAGTTGGTTCCGATGTGACAATCGCCAACGGCATGCCCGCCCATCAGGGTGGTGGTGGAAGAAAGTCGATGGCGGTCGGTCGCTGTAGATATCGTTCCGCCAAGCCTTCGGAAGGTCGAACGTCTGGAAAATCTCCCGATCGAGCTAAGAATAACTCCCCTCCATCCACACACTCTACGGATAGACTTCACAATCGCATGCCATCCCACGCTCGCAGCGCTCACACGTGTCAAACTCATCTCTTTCACTCAACCTGCTCATCGCTATATTCACCCTCGCACCAATCGACGCCCAAAAAGACACACTCCAAGCCGGAGCCACTGCTTGTCCCGACCGTCCCACCACCGGCTGGCCTTCCCCCCCCCAGAAAGCTGTGCACTGTGCGACCTTCGGCCCGCCGCGATTGCAGCGATAAAGAAAATCAACCGTCTTCTCATCGGTCGGACGGTCTGACAAACGTGTGCTGCGTGCTGCGTGCAAGCGTGCTGTGTCGAGAAGCGTGTGCCTGTGTTCTTTGCAGGGTGGCCCTTGCGCTACGCTCACGCCTTTCCTCCTCGTCCGATTCGGATTTTTTCCTTCATAAACGCCTCTTCTTCCTCATCCTCCTGCTCCCCTCCTCCTCTTCCCGCGATGTCTGCTCAACCCGTCTCTTTCGATTCGCACCCGCCGCACGGCCATCCTGCCAATCAGGGCTCGAGTACGCAGAAGAGTGACAAGCCCTCGACCGCTTCGCACCCGCCCGACACGAAACCCGATCCGACGACGAGCCAACCCCATCCGAAGCTTCACGCGCCAACTGGCAAGACAGGAGGGGGTTTGGAAGATGCCAACCAAGGAGGACTCGCCGCCGCCTCTACCACCGGCCCCTCCGTATGTCGTACTCGTGGAGCATCCCCACGACTTATACTGTACGGCGCTGATCGGAGCTGCAGGAATTCGCCCATCTCGCGTTAACCTTGAAGAACGGGCTGCGACAGTTCCCTGACTTCCCATCTCCCGGCATCCTCTTCGAGGATATCATGCCGCTGTTCGCGTCCCACGCACTACATACGAGCCTAATACGAGCACTCGAGCTGCAAATCGCGAACGTGTTTAAGACGCAACTCGGCGACAAGAGCGACATCGATGTCATTGTGGGCTTGGAGAGCAGAGGGTTCTTGTTCGGGCCGACGTTGGCCTTGAGGTTAGGAGCCGGGTTCGTCCCGGTGCGCAAGCAGGGCAAGCTGCCCGGCGACTGCGTGACGGAGACGTTCAAGAAGGAATACGGCGAGGATGTGTTCCAGATGCAGAACGACGCCATCAAAAAGGGCCAGAAAGTCGTCATCGTCGACGATATAATAGCGACGGGTAAGTCGGGAGGAGTAAAGCAAAGGCTCGATGTCATACACCAGGTAGCTGACAAACCCGCGTAGGTGGCACCGCCTTAGCCGCCGGCAACCTCGTGAACAAACTCGGCGGCAACCTCCTCGGCTACGTCTTCATGATGGAGCTCGACTTCCTCAAAGGCCGCGAGAGGCTCGACGCGCCGGTGCACACTCTGCTCAGCGGGCAGGAAGAGTCGATCGTGAAGACCGAGTTGCCGCTGGGACAGACGAAAGAGAGCGCCGCGGAGACGGCACAGCCTGTTCGGGATGCAGGTGGCGCTGCGGCCGAGCAGAAGCCTTGATGTTGGCGTGATCGACCGATCACTGTTTCTCTGCGCGGCGTTGGCGGTGGATTTGCATTGGGTCTTTGGATATGGTTGGGAAGACTGTGCATATCCGCGTACAGAATCATAGATGGTAGAGTACGACACCTACATATTCCGCTGACCGGCCAGATTCAACAGTCTGCGCTTGCATCTGGACGATCACGCCCCGATATTGCGCTCATCTTGGAGAATGTCATGAAGATCTCGCTGATTGTAGTTGGGGAGCCTTTGTTGTTGCAGCGAGACCGCTCATAGCGCCCAACGGGTTCGAGGCGGTCTCTTCGCAAGCGTAAAAGAGATTACCCAGGACATCCTTGGTGATGAACTCCTGGCCGTTATCCGATTTGCCTAGATGAACCTGCAATGTGTGAGAATACCTGCATGTCCGTGTACTCGAGGATGCGGTTGAGCATGCAGATGCAAACAGCATTACAAGTTACAGCGGTGGTCTGTGAGACCTAGCCTGCAATCGTAGCTTCTTTCGTATGGAGGGATGGGCATTGACGATCTGTGGCATTCATCGACGGACGTATGTGGCTGAGGTCGAAGGCGGAGTCTCGGATCTCTCTGCCTTCTCCTCAGCCACAGGCGGGAGTTCCCGCTTGTGGCGTGTCTCGACTTCACCACAGTGCCGTACCCTCAAGACCATGCACCATTAGCATTCGTACGCACGCAGTTCATATCGTAGTACTTCCAATGGCCAAGCAATCGGGCAAACCTCGTACAGCCGACACGCGAAAAGGTAGGCGAACCCCTCGAACAATCACATTCCCGTTTGCAAACTCGCTCAGCTTGCACAAGGCTGCCGTTCCTGCACCACGCGCCGGATCCGATGCGATCGCGGTCTTCCGGCTTGCTCGAAATGCATAACGAAAGGGCTGCGTTGCTCCGGATACGGCCAGCGGCTGCGCTGGACAAATGCGGTCGCTGTGCGTGGTCACTTACGAGGAGCCACCACGCCGACACGACCGGAGAATTTGCCTTTGGATGGTGGGAGCTCGCTGCAAGATCCTGAGGTCGATGAGGTTGCGGACTGTGCGCAGTATCCAATCCCTGACACGCCGACAAGCATGACCGTCTTGTCGACAGCTCCCTCGGATCTAGGGCTCGACGAGGTCCTGCAGCTGCCTGATTCCGAGACGGTAGAGACATTGTTGGATCATTACAGCCAGAAACTGGCCAGCTTGGCGGTCTGGATCGACTCGGACTCGAATCCATATCGCTGTCAGGTCATCCCGCTCGCGCGGAGATGGCCGGGACTCATGCTTGCGATCCTGGCCGTCTCCGGGCAGCATCGATCTCCCGACCGAGTGCTCGAGGAGCGCTTCCCTGCTCGAGCGAGGGATGCCGCTGTACGGCTGATCTCGCAACATATCAGAGCCGTCACCTCGCGCATCGCAGAAGGCGGTCACTTGCGGCATGAGCTGGGCATGGAGAGCGCGGAGTGGATGTTGGCGTCCATGCTGACGCTCGCCAATTACGAGATGCTTGACAACGGGGCCGGCTTCTCGGATGCGCATCGGCATGCGGCGCGCATCCTCGTCAGGGCGATCAGGTCTACTGGGAAACAGAACAGCGCTCTGTTTACGTTTCTTACAAACCAGCTTTCTATCTACGATGTGCTTGCGTGCACGACCGAGGTTGAAGCTGCTGACGCTGAAGACGTACTGCTTCCCGATCCTACTGACAGTGACAAGCTCTTTACCGGTTTCCTCCGCATAGTGCACGAGGTGATGGTGAAAGCGCAACGACATCGACAGGTTTCTGGAGGCTTCGGGTTAGGCTCGGGCCTTGGGTCATATCAGCAGGCTTGTGAAGCTAATGACATTGAAGCACGCTTCGAGATCGCAAGAGGGACGACTTTGATGGTGGCTGGGCGGTTACCGATGTCCAGCGATGCTCAAAGTCGAGACTTCATCCGTCTCGTCAGTATATATCATCAAGCAGGCCTGCTATACACATGGAGTATCCTACCTCACCTCAGACCTTCGACCCAACGCTTGGAGGTTTGTGCCGAGGGCCTCTTCGCCAGTCTCGAGGGAATGGAGACACCGTCAACCATGCTGCACAACCTGCCATGGCCGTTGTTCGCAGCAGGCATCGGGTGTCGAGGTCTGGTCCAGCGACAAGCTTGTATCACAGCCACGTTTGGAAAGCTCATAACGGAAACGGGGTTTTCTAATTATGGAGATGTATTGAGCTTCTTACAGCTTTACTGGAAAGAAACGGCGTTGTCCTGGGCACAGCTCGCGGTGCAATGGAGGTCCAGCGGTCGTAGCATCCTTCCTGTATGAGGAGCCCAGACGAAGCGTTCGCCACAGTGTCTTGCACAAGTCAAAGAGTCGGTGCTAGTTGCGTTCGGGTACGAGTCGCAATCGGTCACTCTTTTAAGCGTTCTGAACTGGGTTTTGTTGGGGTATGGGAGTTGCCTTCGGCCTGAGTCGCATCTGGTTCCAATGTCGCATCTGGTCTCGGTATCGTCTCTGGTTTGAGTCGCATCTGGTCTGAGTCGCATTCGGTCTGATTCACATTCGGTCTGATTCACATTCGGTCTGATTCACATTCGGTCAGAGTCGCATTCGGCCTTGGTCGCGTCGGGCTTGATCCGCAAGTCAGGAGAGTCGCATTCGGTCTGAGCCGCATTCGGCCTTGGTCGCGTCGGGCTTGATCTGCAGGTCAGGAGAGTCGCATTCGGTGGTCCACGGCGCAAGGGCGGTCGCGTCAGCCTTGGCCCAGGGATCTCAGGACATCTCAACGACCACGACGCTACTCTCCGCCACGGTGTTCGAGAACTTCAGATAGTTTTTCCGGCCCGAGACTACCCAATGCACCGCGCACACCACCAGAACGCCTCCGATGATGGCCGCAGCCCAATTCATGTCAGCCATCTCGCCGACGACTGGCAGATACTGGGGAAAGCTGAAAAACAGCAATGAGATCGCCGCCCAACCAAGAGACTGTTCAGCATTAGCGACGGAACCGGGAAGGACACGCTGATGTGTTGCAAGCGTATGATCCAGCTTACCAGGATGTTGATGGTGTAACCCCAACGACCGAGATCAAAGTATGGACGCGGTGGAAGGATTTTTCTTCCGCGGCAAACCACCTGTATGACATTCAGTTATGGGTTTGGAACGCCAGCAGTACGCACGACTTACGCTAAGGATCGGCACGCAGTATGCGATTTGCAGAGCAATACCACCTCCGGAGATGATCGCCCAGAACGCCAGGTTGCTCCCGAGCACGAGCAGACCTGTACATCGCTCAGTTTCTAAGCAGCATCCGACTTGAGAAGATCATATGCTTACCGATTGCCAGGTTCATGCCGAGGAACGCAAACACGGCGCGCAATGGCGTCTTGAATTTATCCGACACCTTGGCGAAATAGGTGGAAAAGGGAAAGCCGTGGTCCTTGGCCATAGCCCACGTCATGCGACTGCCGGCGGAGTTCATGTTTAAGATGATCAGGTACTTGATCACGATCAGCTTCCCCAGGTAAACCAATTGCAGGGACTTCAACTTACGTTCAAACCCATCATGATAATGGATAAGAAGACGCCTCCGCCATTGACAGAGCCTGTGACGTCCATGAACCACGACAGGTACGGCATGTCAGCCTTCAGGTCGGTCTCCCAATGGCCTGTTGTAAACCCCATGATGATCGCAGAGATGAAACATGTCACGATGGCCCACACCATCGACCAGACCATGACACGCTGGCAGTTTGATTAGCGGCTCTCCGAAAGCATTCAGGCGAAAGGAGGTCCATAGACTCACAGGTGCATCACGCGCCGGATGCTTCATCTCCTCAACGAGATGCATAACACCATCTGTGCCGTAGAGACCATAGATTGGCACATAGAAGCTCAGCACGAACACCCAGCCTGGAGAGGCCCATCCGCTGGTGTTAATGAACTTGGTGAAGACGAATTCGGCGCTGTTCTTGGGAGCCATGACGAGGAAGACGATGGCCCAGATGATGAAGCCGCCGATGTTGAAGGCCGAACCAAGCACGTTGAGCGCTGGCAAGAGTCTAGGACTCAAGTTCATGACCGTGGGTCCGACGAGGAATACCGAGTAGACGAGCCACGTCATCCAGGGCTGCCGAAAGTGATCAGCGGAGTCTGCGGGCCAACGGATAGCCCGGTCGGCACATCACCAACCTTCCACGCCAGATCTGGGTGAGTGACCTCGATGAAGGCAGCCAGGATCTCGGCGCTGTTGAGGGCGCAGCTGGAGCTGGTGGAGACTTCGCCCACCAGGACACACCAGCCGACGAGGTACGACAGGAACCTTCGGGAGCGGGGTGGGGCGAGCATCTGTGTGTAAAACTGCTGTCCACCGGCGGCTGGCCAGATACCGCAGTACTCAGCGAGCGAGGCCATCAACAAGGTCTGGCCGATGCCGACCACAAGACTACATCCGGGTGTGCTCAGCAGGTATCGGTGTATGGCAGAGGAGTGGGAGATATCCCTACGTTCCCCAGATGAGGCTCATGACGCCCCCGAGCGTGTAGATGTACGAGTACATGACGATGATGCAGCTCCACGAGCACAGAATGGTGGTCTGGTAAGCCATGACTGAGGGGCATGTCAGTACTCGCGCGTGGCGGGACAGACACGCTTCTGCTAGCGACGGGCTGACAGACGAGTCCAAAACGTGTGCACACGCTCGAGTTCAGGCTTCTTGCCGAGAGCGACCAGACGTGCGTCGGTATCGTTGAGATTGGCGGCAGTGTCGCTGGCCTGGCCCTGCGATGTCGTCTCGACGTCGGCCGAGACGGGCTTCGGTTCCTTCGTTATCTCCATGGTCGATCGAGCGGCGTTTCCGAGCAGAAGGTGAGAGTCTGGGAGAGAACTTAGAGAAGTAGTCCATACTTAAATATTCGGGGACTCGTGAGAGGCTGATAAGCAATCAACGTAACATGATGTCTCCGTCCTCCGATGGAGCTACTAAAAGACGAGGTCGAGAGCTCCAGTTTCTCACTTTAACTACCTATCTGGGAATAGCTTAGTTTTGGCTGTTCCACCTTGGCAAATTGCCGGAAAGCAGTTTACCTCGGGAGGAAGAATTTTGGTCGCCGACACCATCTCTCAACGTATACTACTCTCACGTACAGTAGCCATTTGCAGGTCGGCCGCGGGTCATCTCAAAGCCGCTGCGCATCGACACGGCGTATGAAGACGTCGTAGAAACGAACCATCTCCATCAGTCCTTCCACCGGCATTCGCTCATCCACCGTGTGCATCCGGGTCCCCCGAGGGTCAAGCGACTGCCTCCACGGCGAGATACGGTAGATCTGACTGCATAACTCCCAGTAGTATCTCGTGTCGGTGTTACCGGCGAGCAGTGTGGGCGCGACTATCACCTCCTCCCCAAACACCTCCTTGAGTGACGTTGTCAGCCAGTCAAACTTGGGATCGGCCTCGCTGGCTACGGGGGATGGCTCAAGGTCGTATTCGGAGCTGAGCGTGACTTTGCCGGCTGGTGAGCTCGAAGTCACGCTTTCCCGGTCGAAAAGGTGCAGGTCGAGGTTGTTCTCCCTCGCCCAATCGGTCAGCAGTCGCCTGTAATGACCTCTGACAGCCTGAAGGCTATCGTGCGTCGCCAGACGATGGTTGATGACGGCAGAACATGTTTCGGGTAAGGAATTGGCTAATGGTAACGTTAGAGCGTATTCAGCGGTGCAGCGATGGAGGATGCATTGACGGACACTTGTCGCCGCCTTCAATGACATCAACTGCGGTGGTTGTCTGAATGAGTGCCTTTGTGTCGATCGAGTGACACAAATGGCCCAAGAGAGCTGATTCGTCGGTGGAATCGAGTATCACCGAGCGCAAATGGTCCGGCATGTCTTTTGCATGCAATGCCGCCCGCTTGAGGAAGACAAGGAAGGGATTGTCTTTGTGCATCTGCGGCGCAAACTGGTTCTCCTCAATCCGTACTATTGCTTGGGAAAGGTAGCCAACCGCGTCGTGTCAGCTTTGTGTTTTTGACCCCGATTCCCTTCCACTCACTTGCTGTGTGCTCGGGCGGGTACGAAGAGTGTCCGCCTGGCGTCTCGACCTGAACCGTAACATCCATATATCCCTTTTCTGCGGTCGCCGGAAGAGCAAACAGGCTTCCGTACCGCTCTTCCAATCCAGCGATACCTTCGTCAAACTGCACTCGTCAATACGCATTCCAGTCGCACGAGCACAACAGGAAGGTCAGCTTACAATCATCTCTACACCATCTTTGCCGTACCGACTCAAGAGTTCCTGGGCAAGACATCTCGCGCCATAGCTCTGCTCGGCGCCGCCTTCTTCGTCGAAACCAATGGATAATATCACCGTTCGGGCCGGTCGGAAGCCTTGAGACAGAAGCAGCTCGATGACCGTGAGCATTGCAATGAGGTTCGACTTGTCGTCCTCCGACCCTCGGCCCCATATATACTCTCCGTCGTAATGACCGGAGAACGGTGGATGAGTCCACGTCTCGGTCATCGTTTCGTTGACAGGTACGACCTGCTTATGCTTTAGCCAGAGCTCATCTCGACCAGACAGTATTGGCACGCGCCGAAGCCGTACATCAGAGTGTGCCATCAGCAGCAGAGGCTTGAGGCTGACGTCCGAGCCTTGCCAAGTGTACAACAGACCATGCTCGTTCACCGTGGTTACGTTGAGAGCGTCGTGACTGTATCATCTCGCGGCTCAGCAATAGCTCCGACGCAAGCGCCGCGATCAGGCAGTTCACATACACTGATCGAAAGGTCTGCTGTAGATAAACTGCGAAGGAATAGAAAATCTCCCATCGGCTGTCTTCTCCTACATGACCCATGCCATCCGTTACAATGGTTGGGATCTGGACCGCTCCGGCAAGGCGTTGGGCAATTCGATCGCGAAAGGCAGGATCTTGTGTCAGTTCCAGTAAGCTCATGGAGGATGTGGCCGTGGTGGCGGTGATCGCCATTGTGTCGGACGTGAACGGTCTGGTGCTGACCGAGATTCATTCATGTCGCAACAGCCTCTCGCACCACTTTATTAGTACCCAGAAGCTTTGTTGCACAAGGTCAACAGAGAGCTAGACACATCAGCCTTCGCTGAAACGCTACCAATCTCCAAGACTCCAGCCAAAGATTCCGAACCGGTCTTCTCATTCTATTGCCTGCATCCGGTTAGCGCTTCTCTCACATTGCCCAAAGATCCCGTGACTTGCGTCTCTCCAGACTTCACCACTCGTGCTCTCATCACTACCTCCTAACGAAGGGGTACATGTACTTGTAGTAGGGGACTGTGAGTATCCTAGTGATGTGCCTGTCCTTTGTACGCTCCAGCGCAGTCAATATGCAACAAGCAAGATCAGAAGCGAGGAGTGAACAAATGTATGTGGTATGAACAAACATCTCACAGTGAACACTGTCCCTCACCTTTCCTCTACACCTTACCTCCAACCTGAAAAAACCCATTTCTCTCCTCTTCACTCTCTTCCACTGGACAAACTACCGATCCAGCATCAGAACCGCACGATGAGCCAGCAATGCAGCTTCCTGGCTCTGCCACCCGAGATACGCAACCTGATCTATACCTACGTGTCGCACTCCACGAAAGAGATCTGTTGTACCTATCGCCACACCATAACACCGGACGACGGCGTTGCACTCACCTGCCGACAGATCAGGTGCGAATATGTACCCGTCTTCGACGCCTTCCTTCGCCAGCATGCGGATGCGCGACTTCACTACCAACATGCGAGCCATCGACCGCTTCCCACCGCAACCAATGCGGGAATGGCGGTGCTTCAAGATCGATCTGGCCTTCACTGCGCAAGATCGGCGAGATGAATCGGGCGTGCAGCTTTGGCTCGAAGGCAGCAGCAAGCGGGAATCAGTAGGTGTCTTCAGATACCACTTTTTCTTCCCACGATTTATCGACGTGTATGCGTCAGCGAGAGTACGACGGCTGCACGCCCTGCAGTACGCTGTGAGAGGGACCGCTGCAATGAACCCGTCAAACTCTCCCTCGCCCTTCGATGCGGAATTCGAGGAGATCCAGGAAGGAGTTGCAGACGAGAGATCCGATCTCACGATCTGGAAGCGCGCCAGGCGTTCCTCGGCACCGGGTGTGGTGGTGAGTGGGAACGGAGCACTGTGTTGGGTGCTTGGGAGACAGCGACCTGGTACGTATCGGAAATACTGACGCATATCGCTCGCGAAACATGAGAAACATGAGCAGCAAGCACCTCGGGTGGCAAGGTGACTGCTGCTCAAAGGAAGATGAGCAGCTCTCTTGGAGCGGATCGAGCAGCAAGAAGTCTAGCAGGGAACAGGTCAAGTAGTGGTAGGGGCAGGCAGGCAAACCGTGGATCAGAAGTAGCGTACCAAAAAGGCATCAAGGACCATCAGGATTAAACGTTACCAGTTCGCATTTTCACAGTCGTAGGGGTATTAGGTACAAGTAACAACTGGTATCTTAAAAAGCAGCGCCAACGATGCAAGCAAACCACATCTACCAGCCCTCCCTCCGACCTCGCCCCCAAACAAGACATCTAACCCCTCTTCTTCCCCTCCTTCTGCTCCCCTCCCTTTCCCCCAACAGCATGACCAACCGAAGGCCCCGCCACAACAACCGGCGGCAACATCGAAAACGAACTATCCGTCGTCGAAGACTCCCCATCCCCATCCTCTCCCTCACCCCCAAAAAGACTAACCGCATCCACGCTATCCCGTCTCAGACTCGTCGCCGACGAACGAAAGGCCTCACGCGTCTGCCAGTAAGCTTTCTTCCCGCCTTGCTTGAGTTTCTCTTTGGAGGTGATTTTGGGTGCGTTTGGCGGCGGAGGCTGGGATTTGAGTTTCCCCTTCGAGGTGACTTTGGAAATGTGCGGGAGGTTGGGCAGACTGACGCGCGCGGGCGGCGGTGGCGTCGGGTCGGGTCTCTAACCCCCCTGCGCGCCTGCTCCTGGTCCTAGGGGAGTCACGCTGCGGTCGCGACGGCCGACGAAGCGGCCTAGTCCTCCGGCTTTCTTCGTTGCGGGGGAGTCGGCGCTGTTGTTGCCGGCGGGGACAGATGTCGCGGTGCCGTTGGTGTCGCCCGCTGCCGATGCTGGTGCAGGCTGGAAAGATGTTCGAAGCGAGACGAGGCCCGGGCCGACTTTGACGTCCTGCTGGCCGCCTTGCGCCTGATCGTTGACGAAGAAGGCCGCTTCGCCCAATTGCTCGCCGTTGCCGAAGGTACGGTGTTCCTTGACCTGGACTCGGAACTGGCTGTCGACGGCGCAGGGGATTTTCTTCCCTTCGTGGTCGTATTTGAGGGGCTCCCCGGCTTTGGGCTTGAGGTGCTCGGTTTTGGTGACCTCTTTCAAGCCCTTGGGTGTGTCGTGGAGGATGTGGACTTCAATCTTGTGTTCACTGCTGAATCCCGATGCGCTCAGTACGCTGATGGTCGCGGTGCCTTGATCTGCCGCAGCGGTTGGTGAGCCGTGGCCGAAGCTGCGCTGTCGTTGATGACCTGTTGGCGTCGCCGGCAGGTCCTTATGGCTGAAACTGTCGACGGAAGACTGCGGTACGTGCCCATTGGCAGATTGAGTGCCGGCGGCAAGAGCAGGTACATCCATCGAGGTGTCACGCACATTGGCCATCGTGCCATTCGCTTCTTCCGAGCCCAGTGGCGGAACCTGACCGCTGGCGGTCCTACGCTTGAAACCACGGCCGAGGAAACTCGCCCCTTTTGCCACGCCACCACCGACGAGGACAGCACCTTTGCCGACACCTTTCACCGGTGCGCCGATGATTTTACCAGGCGTACTAAACGTGCCGGAAAAGGTCGACGAGCTCTGCCGCGAGCGCGTGACGTAGTCGGGTTTAAAAAGCATCTTCAGGCGTAGCGCGCCGCTCTTGCCGTCCAGACCGAGCGTGACTTCTTGCGGTTGGAAGGGTTCCAGGACGTCCAGGTTGATAACCGCCGCGCCCAGAAAGTCCGCCTTGTCGCCGAAATCCCAGTCCATGACGTTGACTTCGAATTTGGCCGCCGTCCTGCTACGGACGGACACCTCGAAGAATTCGTTCCAGGCCGGGTGAAGCGTCTTTTTCTGCGTCTTGGTCTTGTACACCTCCTTCCCGTTGAGACTGAAGCGGCAGAAAGGATCCGAGTAGCCATTTCGATCCGCCGCCGGCAGATCCGCCGCGTCCAACACCTCGACGCGCAGGCTGCCAGAGTTGTTGAAGCTTTCGCTCAGGTCGAGCTGCATCTGCACGGGCAAGTAGCGCATCGACACCGTGACCTTGCTTTCCCGCCCTTCCTTGTCTTTTAGCGAGATCTGCGTGGGAGTGTACAAACAACGCTTGAGGGTGTCGAGCGTGGATCCCGTGATCTTCGCCATGACCGCTTCCTCCTTTTCGTCGCCCTTGCCCTTGCTGTCCACCTTCTCCACCAGGCGCAAGGTGATGCGAGAGAGGTCAAGCTCACGGACTAAAGCGTCGCCAGTCTCGTTGAAGGTGTATGTCTGGGTGCGTGCCTTGGCGCTACTGTACGCCGGGAACAACATGTCGTCCATGACGACTTCCACAAAGCAGTCTCTGTGCGATAGCTGAGCCCCCATGATCTTGAACACCAGCAAACCACTTTCTGTAGCCTCGTTAGCGTTCATTCCCGTGTAGGATGGAGAAGCTCCGGCTTACCATATTTGACAAGGTCTTCAGGACCGATGCGGATCTTGGGGACCTCGACTTGCTGAACATCGTCCGCTTCGTGCTGTTCCTTTTCGCCTTGCGCCAGAGCCTTCTGCATCTCATCTGCGCTCTTGCTGGTGGATCCACTCTTTAGGCTGCTGATAGTACCAACAGTGTTACTGCGAGCGCGTTGTGGAGCCGTTCCGGAGGTGATGGGACTAAGAGGAGCACCGTCAACACTCGGGTGAACGCTGTTTCCCACACTGGTCCGCGCTTTATCCTCCTCGGTCTCCTCGTCCTCCGGATCAACCACGTTCAGGCACGGGTAGAAGGCGACGGTGTAGTTGAGCGTGCCTTTGGGTGCAGCAGCGCCAATCCTGAGTTGGGCCGAGATGAGCTTGTCCTTCGTGTCGTGAATGAGGTACTGGCCATCGTCACCTCGCCGGACGTATTCCGAGGCGTCGATCTCAAATTGACCGAGCGTCCTGTCCTTTTGCGTGTTCTCCTCGTCCATGACCTCGACGGTAAGCTTCTCACGCGTGCTGTGCACTGGTACGTAGTGGACCTCGTCCCAGTTTGGGCTGAGGTTGTTTGAGAAAGTCACCGTCCTGCCCTTTTGAATGCCGGACAGGAGCACACGCGCGTACGGATCAGATTTGCCCATGGTGTCCAGGTTCTTCAGGTCGTGTGCAGAAATGAAGTGGAACCTCATGACACCAATTGGCGTGACGTAACCACCGCTACCGCCGAGTGCTCCCTTGAGAGCCACCGGCTTCCACTGAAGCATCATCTTCGCGCGGCCAGTCTTGGCTCCCGCCAGATGGTACCACTCTTGACCTTTGCTCGTAAGGTCGAGCATGTCGTCCAGCTTGATCTGATAGGTGCCAATGACTGGGTCGGTGGCGATGTCGCGATCATCTTTGATGACAAGGCCAAGCTTCGCCTTCTTCCGATCGGTAATGAGGAGCTCTTTGGTCGCGTTCGGCCAGATCGGGTTGTTGGTGCGTTTGAGTTTCTGGGAGACTTGCACCTCTTTGCCGTTGAGCAACAAGACCGCATACGGGTTGAGCTGTCCGATCAGCGATTTCGTACCATCCAAGTCTTTGGCTTGCTCGACCGTGAATTTGGCAATCCCTGTGGTGCTTTCCGGAGGCGGCTCGACAGTACCATCTGCGAGCTTGTGGCCTTCCAGAACCGGAAAGAAACGTATATCAGCTTGCACGACGCCGCGTGGTCGGCCATTGGCAATGACCTCAAGCTGTGCGTTTTCGTGGTTATTGATGTGTGCGAGTTGCTCCAGGTTCCAAGTGCACACACCGAGCTCCTTATCCTTACGGTACTCATTGTAGTCAAATACTTGTATGGTTAGAGGCTCACGCAAGCTGGTCAAGATCACGTTGATGGTCTCGTTCCAGCGCGGGTTCGCATTTTGTTCGACGGTCTTTGTCTTTCCAAGTGGCTCACGTTGGTTGATGCTGACGACAGCGTACGGATCCGGCGTGCCGGAAAACTTGTCGGGGTTCTTGAGGCCATGTGCTCCATGGAACGTGACTTGAAGTACGCCAATCGCCTGGTCCACCGGGTTGCCAGCGAGCATCTTGGCAATCTCGATCGGGAAGACGTTCGGATCGTACATCATTGGTGCTAGGTTGGCATGGATCTGCTCCTGGATGAAACCTTCAAGACCTGGGATGAAATTGATGTCAAAGCCGAGCATGTCACCTCCGATGGGCTTGCAGACGTAATCGAACGTCGGCTTGCCAAGGAAGGAAATCTCCACGCGGTCAATGTGCGGAAATGGAAGCTGAAGCTTCATTTTGACGCGCATCAGGCCTGAGCAAGCCATGTCCTCGACTATTATATCGAGACCTTTGGAGATCATGGCCTTGCCGACGCGCACTTCCAACACGACCTTGGGGTTGACTTTGTTCTTGATCTGGCGTGCAGTCATATCCGCTGTATCGTGAGGAGTGAAGCTGAACTTCCAGTCCATGAGCACAGTGTCGTCATCGGCTTTGGGGTACGTTTTGACATGCTCGAGTCGCGGCGGCTTCGTACCCAGGGTGAAGAACTTCATGCGCATGCTATCCAAGAAGGCAGGTGTCGAGGTACTGAGTACCTGATCCACGGAACTGACAATGGTCGCGCACATGACCGGAGCGTAGATAGGCCAGAACTTGACCATAAAGCTGTTGATCCATTCGAGCGTCTCCGTGTCGGTCTCAAGCTTGTTTTTCGCGAGTTGGCGGTGAACATCATCCCGGAAATTGCGCCGCACCCTCCGGAGCGACGTTCGGTAGTACGTCCCACAGACAGCCATGACAAGGAAAACCCAAGCGAGCCCGCCACCCAGCACGGCGACGGTCCAAGAGGCCAGACACGCAAAGATGATCACCCCGGCATTGTGGTACCAGTCTCCGAAGAACTTCTCGTCCAATTTGCCCTCGAGAAACGTCTGATGCTCAAGCACCGTGCCGTCCTCATCCGTATCGCCGGGATTGCCGAAGCGAGGCGCCCAACCCACCTTGGCGTACGCTTCGTCGGCATCGTGATGTATGTCTCCATTGGCAGAAGTAGGCGAGCCCAGAGGTGAGACCACTCCGGCCTTACTAGGCGGCGGGAGGTCGTAGCCAGCGGTCTCGCCGTCGTCCTGGTCGGTGACTAGCGCAGCGACCTGATGCTTTCTGTGTGGTCTCTGCACTTCTGCCTTCTATACAGCTCCAGTCAGCGGTCGCGAAGCGGGCACTGTACGATGGGCCGCAGCAACCGACCTCTTTCATCTGAGCAGCCTTCTGGGCGGGCGTGGCATTTGGGTCGAACTGGAAGGCGGCAGCGCCCGCAACCTTCGCCTCGTGAAGTACCTTCTCTTCGGCATGTTGGGCGTCGACCGTGCTGTTCGGATCGCGGGATGCTTCGAGGGCGCCTTGCTGCTTGAGCTCCGAGGCGTGGCTTGCGGTGCCATCAAGCATGCTGGCCGTCGCTACTGTGTACAATTTGTCGAGGTGGGAGAAGCGTGGTACGGCTGAGCCGGCGCTCAGTGGCTCGAACGTAATCCAGGGTACGGTATGTTGCAGATCAGCAGGTGGGGCAGGTAGGAGAAGGAGGTCTCGAGGTCGAGGATCGCTGTCGTAGGATGAATTGGCGGAAATCTGAAAAGAATGCGGGCTCAACGCAACGCAACGCTATGCAGGTAGAAGTCGGGTCCTGAAGACTCATGAGTGTGAGGAGGAGGTGTGAAGGTGCGTAGATGTGAGGAGTGGGTGACCTTGACCGTGGCTTGCGGTGGCTTGTAACGAGGTCGGGGCGCTAGACACAAGCTGCTTCCTGCCGTGATCTCGCTTCTCTTCGTACACCTACCGGATTGGGGATACGCAATCACGTGTGTGACAGATCCATACGTGCAGGTGGTCAAAGACTGGGAGCATTCACGTGTTGACTTGTGGTCACTGGTTGTCTTGCATCTCTTCCAGGTTCCTTCATGGACGCGGACGCGTATTGGGAGCGGGACAAAGCTCCAAGCTCCACCATGCACGTGACCGCAGCCATGAAAACTAAGTTGACGCCACGTGAAACCCTGCGTCCCCGACAACCTCACCTAGCCTTCACAGCTTACAAGGCACTACCTCCTACAAGCAGCGATCCGTTCACGATCCCCCGTTCCTTTACCACCGCCTATATATTCCCGTCGCACTCTGTTGCGTCGAACGCGGAGGAAGTTGATCCTGGAGATGGACGGCTGCTACATCGCGGAAGTCGCTCGGAATACCCCCAAGGCCTCTATTCTAAGCCCCTTGTGGGCGTCGGTGTTCGTGGAAGTTCCGTACGCGACGTGGAAGGGTGTCGTTATCGGGACGAACCAAGAGGTAGTGCGACATAAGGAGATGCTCCAAGAGTCAGCCATCACCCCTCATCGTAGGGCTAAGCAAAACCATTGAGGATACCGTTGGCGTGCACCTGGTCTTGGGCCTCAACACCATGCATTACACTATATACGTCTTACTGGACTAACGTAGGTCAGACTCTTCTCGAACGCCGCGCGAAATTGTGTTCGTCATATACATTGCAGGCATCTCCCACCGACACCCGCCCGCCATCACCCTGAATCCCGCGGTTCCTCGGTATGTAGTTCTGACAAGATCATCGTAAAGGCCCCGGTGGACTCCAATCCGGATCCATCTCCCTACTGCGCACGAAATCATAGTCGACAATTTCGGCCGGGTACGTCGTCTTTTCGCAACCGGGTCCCCACGTCCACGGCTCGTCGACACCAACGTAATCGACGGCACCTTGCGGCATCGAGTCGTTGTGGCCGGACCATGTTCGCTCGATCTCGACGCGTCTTCCGGAGGGATGCAGCCACATTTTAGGCATCGTGGTTCTCGCGGTTGGAACGATGCCACCCGCGATCGGCTCCGTCAACAGGCTTCGCCGACGCATGTACGTCTCCGCGTCCCGGTAATTGCCGCGCAGCTGGCTGCCGTAGTTGATCCCCGGTTGCGTGCCGAGGAACTCGTTCTCGTCAAGCATGCCCACCGGCCAATTATCGTTGTGCAGGTACGCTTTCTCATCGATGAAAGAGTTGAAGATGCGGTCGTCTATGGGTAGCGGGCCCGATGTGAAGCGAAGGGAGCCGCGGTCGTAACCAGGCCCGAAGTCGTGGCGATTGACGCCCCGGAGAGAATCGCGTTCCGAGCGAGGGTCGAGGTCGCGGTTCCAGTAAAGCTGGGCGTCCATACCATAACGGAGATCGAGGTTTCGGTCCCAGCAAGGCTCAATGTCCATACCGTACTGGAAGTTGAGCGTCCGGTCACCGCGAGGGTTAAACTCACGGTCGAAGAAGGACTCAAAATCACACTCGACATTTGCAAAGTTCGATGGACCGCGACCCGCTCTGCTTGCCTCCGGCTCGTTTAACATTGCCTCGAAGTCCGGGATATTGTCGACCCCGTACTGCCAACCAAAGCCCGATCCATATGCCGAACGGTCCATTTGATGGTATCTTTATCTCTGAGATCGCTTCACGGAGAGGACGGACTTATCTTGAGGTGAGATCCCAAGTATATCATGCCACTGGAGGCTGGTAGATACTTAAGAATGGAAAACTGCTACAATGCGCCAGTCCTCGAACACCTTATCAGCATTGGGCAAGCTGTGGCAAAACGCCTTCAGTCGCAGTGGTCACTGGGGAATCCATCGGAATACCAGCGACGCGTTCACAGGTCATATTCACGTCAGCAGGGAGGCATGTTGATCACGCTGCCGATGACGATGTGCTGCCTGAAAGTGGTTGACTGCCACCAGCAAACGCGGATGCATTTGCGTGATGCGTGGCCATGTTCGCGGTAGCAGTCTGGTGCTCTCAAGGGGTATGAGTGCCCAGCAGTATGCACTGCGCAATGGTAACGTTGTGCTGCTCGTAGCTCGCGATAAAGAAGAGTCGGTACTCCCTAGGTGTACGTAATCAGCTCTACCGCTCGCGTGATTTGCACCTCATGTTGCCGTATGTTATTCGCCTTCACCATTGATCTTCGACAGAGACGTGAAATTCTCTCCTTGACCGGCATTCACTCTTAGACTATTGCATTGGTCCTTCCATAAACGGGTTAGCGTAGGATTCGTATATAGGTCATAGCTCCCGGGAACGTCGCCTCTGAGATCCAATTGAGTCACTGCACATGCAAGTATTGAACCATATCATGTGATGCTACGCCGGCTACAATGCGAATGCGACCTCAGCTTAAAGTCATGAACGCCGTGGCCGGCGGAGTACATAGACCAGACTCTCCTCGCGCAACACCGTCTCCCACTTTGATCAACAAGCCTCCTCTTCTGCAGCGCACAGTATGCCATCGGAACGAGTCCTCATCTGCGGCGCAGGTATAGCTGGCTCGATATTGGCCTTCTGGCTGGCCAAACATGACTTCCAGGTGGTTGTCATCGAGCGATCCAAAGCCGAACAGAGAGCCGGGCAAGGTCTCGAGATCGAGGAGCCGGCTTTGACGGTCGTGAGGCAGATGGGCATCCTCGACAAGCTGCACGAAAAGAAGACCGGCGAGCTGGGGTTCGAGCTTGTCGACGCGCAAAGTCGCTCCTGTGGGATCTTGAGCGCGGGGGGCCTCAGCATCACCGGCGCGCTCGAACTCATGCGCGGAGACCTGACTAAAGTCCTTTACAGAGCGGCCGACGCGTCCGCCAATGTCACTTACCGCTTCGAGACCGTACTTCACAGCTTGTCACAGACGGCAGACCATGTCATCGTCGACCTGCAGAACAGGCAGGACAAGAGCATCACGACCGAGGAGTTCGACTTCGTCGTCGGCGCCGATGGAGCACGATCCCGCACGAGAGAGCTCGTGATGGGCAGCCCTGAAAGGCTAAACTACTATAAGCCTCTCGGCGTCTTCTGCGCATACTTCTCCATCCCGAGCAAAGCACAGGACTGGCCCTACTCCCAAGCATGCAATTTCCCACGCAGGCGAATCGTCTGGTTGCGACCGATGGGCAAAGACTCCAAGATGACGTCGGTATACCTCCTCTACGCCCAGAGCGACGCGCCCAAACTCCGCTCCGCAAACGCCGCCGGCGACCGCCAGAAGCAGAAAGAAGCCTTGGCCGAACTCTACAGCGGCCTCGGCTGGCAAACCCCGCGCGTCGTCGAGCAGATGATGAAAGCCGAGAACTTTTACTCCGAGGAGCTCGTGCAGGTGAAGCTGCCCAAGTGGTCGCAGGACCGCGTCGTGCTACTTGGAGACTCCGCGTGGGCCCCGACGCCCCTCACCGGCGAAGGAAACCAACTGGCGATCATCGGCGCGTGGGTCCTTGCGCAGGAATTGTCGAGGAATCGGGACGCGGTGGCGTTTCAGAGGTATGAGGAACGACTGCGCTCGTACGTGGAGAACGCTCAGGAAATCCCGCTCGGAAGCTATGCGCCGTACATTGCTAATCCGGAGACTGAATGGGGCATTTGGCTACTGCGGGCGGTGTTCTGGCTCTTTTCGGGGACGGTTCGCTTGCTTGGGTGGATGGGGTTGGCGAAGACGTTGTCGGAAAAGGATCATCATCCGGATTTCGACTTGCAGATTGACGACGTGGCTAAGGGGAAAGGGGTTCAATGATGTGCTTTCCTTGGCGGGCTGGACTTACTCTACTCAGATCTGTGTGCTCCATCGCGATGGACTTTCCTCTTTTAATGACAATCATTGTCCAACAAGATCGCATTGCAGAAGTGCTCCTACATCTGCCTTGCCTTTGAGACTCACGTTCAGCGCGGCGTGACCTGTCAAGAATGGGACAAAGCGACATCGCCCCTTTGGTGAACGTGTTTGTGCTCTTCAATTCCGCAGCATGGCAATGTTGTGCAAACCAGGTGACAGGAGTTGCACCGTAGGATTGCCGAAGTCCGTCCGGCTCGGCTTCGATGGTAGAAGGGGACTTCATCAACACCGAGCGGTTGCTTCGCTTCAGCGACTCGGTGATATCTGGAATATTAGACCCGTATGCTCTCTTTTCTAGCAAATTACAACGTCTGTGAAGGAAGGTACTCTGCTCGTGGAGAACACGGAGCAACGCCAATCCGTGACCGGCCGCATTTGCGATGTGGGTACCGGTCCCTTCTCCCCAGTAGAAGTGATTGCTCTTCTGGATCACTGGCCCATACAATGATCCTCCACGCCTCCTTAACTCTCTTCCCACAACGTTGAAAGCCTTTGTCTCAGGTGAAGGGGATGTGGAATGGAGGGGGGGCGCCGGCGGGGGCACAACTGGATGTCATCTCATTCTCTCACACTTTTATATTCCTAGATCATCGTGGGCAAGCTTCGATTCACCAGGTCATGGGAGTCTAGGATATCGTCAGTACGGTACCGCTCGTGCAGGTATCGTAACTTACTCCAAATGTGCTCGTCTTGAGGTTAAACGCCATATTCGTTGATTTCGCACGCCTTTGCCGAGGAGTACCCCGTGGAGCCTGCTGAAGCAAGTTCTCGGGCTCTCCTGAGATTGTGGATTGGACCAGACTTCTTCACAAGCCAATGCAATGTACTTCATGGCTTTTAGTGCTGTACTGTCGTAACTCTTGATCCAGTCCGTGATCGCCCGAGCGTGTTCCTCGTCCACGAGGATGTAGAAGCCGTTGCAACCGAAGTACATGAGGCGAGACTCCTGACGAATCTGCTTGCACGTGCGGAGCAGGGGTGGCACGCCTTTACTGAGGTTTCGGATCCCATGCCTGTTGAATTCTGCGAGCGCAGCTTTGTAGATGATGTTCCTGACTTCAGGTGGAAGCCTGTTTAGGAGAGAGCTCTCCATGATTACGATATGGAACTCGCTGGCATGCGCGTGCCGTGTGCCGTGGTGGAGGTGTGAGGTTTGCAGTCATGGAATTATGAAGATTTTGCGGCAGTGAAGGTAGCTTGTTGTGTCGTGCGTACGCAAACAAGTGTCACTGAGGTTGGACCATGACGTGCAGCAATGAAAGTGAAGGCGTTCACTGAAGGCAGAGCAGGCGAACTTCGAAAGAAACTGGGTATCGAGTTGTGGTGATCACAAAACTATCTATGGTACACAATGTTATTAACGCGAACTTGCAAATATTGTCATCAACTAAGAAACGTGAGGGATTCGCAAACCGATCGAATCGTCAAGAAACCGTAAAGACCAAGAACGCCCAGGAGAGACAACCCAAAGCATTATGGACGCCGTTAATCATCATTGTACAGCCGTCGCCGGTATCTGGCAATCTTGTTTGAAATGTCCGACAATGTCAACAGAGATCGAACCCCAAACAAGCCATCGGCTTCATCGCAGATCAGAAGAGTCCGTGAGAAAACTGCTCGTCTCCCGGCTCGCATTGTGGGACGACATCATCGGCATGTTGTCGTCGCATGAAGCAAAGCTTGCTTCAGTCGCGAGCGACGGTGTCTCCGGCGCGAAGTCGTCATGGTTACCAATGAAACCGCCGTTGAGGAAGTCGATGTGGCTGAACTCGAAGTCGTTGAGCGCCGACTTGGCGGGTGCGCCGTACATCATATGCAAGTCCGGAGGCGTCTGTGGTGCCGACAATGTCGCAGGCCTGCCAACACCTTGCTCGTAGTCGATGAAGTACGGGCTCGAAGGCGGTTTCGGCATCATCATCCCAGGCTGCGGCGACGGTGGCATTGAGTGCACAGGTGTCGGTGTGAAGAACGGTGGTCCCTGCCGTTTGTGTTGCCGGCGGTGAGTGGGAAAAGCACTGACGTTGGGATGTGACCTTGCCTGCTGCAAGGCTTGCTGGCGACGAGTGGCATTCCTTGTCGCTTGACCACCTTTCGCGCCCGAGATCTGCCGCTTCAACGCTGGCAAGCCCCGGCGTTCAGACTTGCGTTTCGGGTCTTTGCGGTATCGGGTGGTGGAGATCACGCCGTCCCTGAGTGCCTGCGGTGTCAATCGCCACAGACTACCTTTCTTGACGCCTTGGGCCTGCGTCGGCGTCACTCGATCGAAAGCCTGGATGAAGTCAGCATAGAGTCTCTCGAGCGATCTTCAGATGACCCACAGCGTTCATTGACAGGTTGTGTCGTACACTGTTCTGCCATCCCCGGTTCTTCTGGTCCTTGGCCTTTTGGCTGTGCTCCTTCACCCATTCGTACAGGTCTTTGAGTGCCATGATGTGTCCTGGGGCGTCTTTCAGGCAACGGTATAGCAGCTGCGCATAGCACGGGTCGGCGGCATCAAGATCGACGTTGTTGCACTCGTCGCTCCCGTTCCCATCGATGCACACCGGCCCTGCATCTTCATGACCCCAACCCCCGTTCGTGTTCTCGTCGAAGTAGACGTGTGGCGAACCTTCGTGCAAGAACGGACTTGGTTCCACATGACTGTACGCCTGTGGTTGCGGTGGAAAGCCAGCATTTCCGTAGCCCATTGAGATCTGAGGAGGACCGTGTGGAAGCATTGCTTGGGCTTGCGATGGCGGCAAGTTCCAGTGCTCGTGGCAAGACATCGATTGACTGGCCTCCGTGGGCGCGGTCAGTTCAGGCCAAAGCTGATGGCTGTGCGCGTGCATGAGTGGTGGGGGATCCTGACTGCTGCCAGCTATAGCAGGGTATGGACCGATGCTGCCAGAGGTGGTCGACTCTATGCTCCGCATCGGTGTCTGCGGTAGTACTACCGATGCTGCTTGAGGAGGACTGAACGTGTCGAAATCGGTAGGTGGATTGTTGTTGCCACTTGCGAGCTCCTCGAACAATCGTTCCCACTCGTTCTCATGTGAGCGTGATGGACGGCCATGCGGCACACGCGGTGACAGCGTGCTTTGGTCACATGGACCATTCGTCATGAGTGCGTGAGCGTGATGTTCCAAGCCTTGCCAGGCATTTGAATGGACGTCCATTGACGCTGCCTATTGCTGAGGCAGAAATTTGATCGTAGTCCAGCGAATCGCACTGGAGGGACGCAAGACCTTGAAGTTGTTTTGCGCGTGGTGAGCGTCCAAGTCAGCAGAGTGTAAGCGGTGTGACCCAGGCCGGTAGTGGCTATTCACTGGCTTCGCGGATCGGAACTCAAGCACAGGCACCCAAAGTGACCTTCACGGTAGACAAGTGAGTTCTAATGAAGAACAGCGGTCAATCAGGAACGGAAATGCACCCCTACTTCAAGAAGTGACGACTATTTGAGAAAGCGAAGACTGGCGAAATGGCAAGTGCCAGACAGGCAGCTCTGACCACTGCACCTCATGCGTGCATGCAACGAGGCATTGTCACGGATGTAGCCTCTATCGTGATCCCCTGCTTTCGTGGCCGCATGAGGACGGTCCGGTCATGCCAGCACACGATGCGCGCCATCCACAATCGCCGCGGTCCCGAGCCGAATGGCAATAGTGTGTGGGCGGCCACTGTAAAAGCGGCGGTAACGCAAGTCTCTTGCGACTCCGCGCGTCGTTGCGCAACAAACAGATCGTGAAGCAAAGCCGAGCAGCGAGCGCTTTGTCAAGCGGCATAAGGCGGTGCAGTAGTATGCAGACTCTGAGCGCGGCATGGCTCGGGCGGCGGTGCAGGTTGTGCGCACCCTCTGGCGATCCACTAACGGTAGGGATGCACCTCCCGGGGAGACTAGGGAAGCGGTCGGTGCTACACGTTGAGGACCAATGGATCTGCGGCGTACCTGGATACATTACGTGCTTGGGCATTCGGTATCTGCAACCAACCGCGCCGACATGCGCGGGAGGTGTCACCTGGCTCAGCGCGCGCTCATCATCCAGCCGGACCTAGGGTGTAAATTAGAATTTAGGCTCATGGAGAGGTGCTGCGGACAAGGGACGATTGTCTCATACCAGGAAAGCTTCGAAAAGTTTTTGTCATGCTCGACGATATGGACAAAGAGTGAACGACTCTGCACCACCAGCGGTTGCTCTTTGCTGGATCTTACCACTCTGATGGTATTGTTGGAAAGATCGCTGATAGATCATAACGCTATTGCGACTCCCTCCCACTGACGCCACGCTCGTGCAAATGCACGGCCAAAGGTGACTTATGCATGGGCCACCTCCGCCAAGGCGCACAGAAGCTGCAGCTATCCGTTACCAGGGTAGGCGTAGGTGGTCTGAGCCGTCGATCTGCGACACACCGAGATGTTTCAGGTGGGCTACAGAGGGTAGACTTCGCAGTTGCACGCCTCAACTCTCCATACTGTAATACCGAGCCAGAGTAGGACACCCCACCTGTCAAAGTGCTTGCTGTGAGACGTTATCAGACGTCAGGCCCTCTTTGTGAGAGCTTCCAGCGTGAGGAGTCAGACACTGGCCCGGATAGCATAGCACAGGTGCCTGCCAAGCTCCAATGCCGATGAATGAAGATGTTGCAATACCACGGTAACCGACCTGTCATGATGGGAATAGTCCGCACTTATAGGGATGTTGGACGTGCCGAGCCTTGATCGCTGACGTCGTGCAGGATCGCTCGGGCTACACGACGGAGCGCAGGAGGCTGTGGAGTTCAGCCGATATCAGACTCTTGGTGAGATTCCACTCGCAACGTACAAGCGCAACTTATAGTGCGCCTCAGATGATGAAGCCTGCGACGAGTGGGCCATCGTGTCACGGGTTCGATGCGAGACGGTGTTCGTGCTGGTGCTACTTGCGGTAGTATATCTGCGAAACGGTCAGTAAACACCTCAAACGCTGATCAACGTACCCACTCACCTTCTTGAACTGGAAATGTAGTTGCAAAATTCCCTGGTTCGAAACGTCAGTCCTCAAGATCTGTCAGGGCGTGAACTTATCCTGCGATAGCGATGTCTGTCGGCGATGGTCGTAGAACCCAGCAGACAGGAAGCCATGAGGATTTTACACACGTACCTTGTCAAAACTGCTTTTGAACCCACGTTCCCGCTTGGCAGAGTAATCCCATTCGCGATCGACGACTCTGAAGGCGATATCTTCATACGGCGCACCACCGAAGAACCGTATCACACACGTGTCGTCTTCTCCAGCGGGTGCGAACGACTGACCTTTCTTTCTCCCGCTCTCGCGCTCGATCTTGTACGTGGGTGCCTGGTTCTTCTCAACCAAATCCGGGTAGAAGACTGTGAACCTATAGCCTTGTACCACTTTTGGTGGAGGATTGTCGTGATCGTAGTGGGTTTGATTGTATTTGTTCCAATCATACCCCGTCACGACGCGGTTGAAGTACTTCGGCTTCCGCGGTCGGTAATTGTGCGCCCACTGGTCGCGATTCTTGGTCGTCACCTCCACTTCGGTAGTAAAGATGTCTTCGTTGTCGTGTAAGCCACGAGCTACCTCACGGTCAAATGCGGATGACGTGCCAGGCCCAGCAGCTTCACCATCGAGGCGTGAACGCTTCGCGGCTGGTTCAGAGCTGGTCGTATCTGCAGCACGTTTGCTTTTGGGTATGTAGCGAAGTCTCAACACGTTCTGGCGATTTTGGACAAGGCTCGTCGCGAAATCGGCCTCTGTGACGGCGTCAAGCGACTTGTCTTCCGGCTGCACACGGAGCAGAGGCTCGGGATCAAGTGGATGCCGCTCGTCTATCTGCCCGTCCCTCTCCCGACGCTCCCCGACAGTAGCTACCCTGTCCGGGCTGTTCATGGACGAACGAGCGACTAGGTGTGCCTTCAACGCAGTCGCTTCCGCGGCTTGCTGTTTGCGCAAACCTTCCAGCCTCGAATCAACAAGCGACTGCGAGAGTCTCCTTAACTTCGCTTTCGCTTTGTAAGTGAGCAAACTTCGAAGCAGATGCTCCCAATAGTCAGTGTCGATTGGCTCATTTAACGACAGTTTGGTTTTGATTTGCTTTTCCAGCTTCTCCAGATCTTCCAGAGACTTCGGGCCGAGGAGTTTGTCCAGATCCCCAGCTACCGAATGGACGCCGCGCGCAGAGGGCTGTGCAGACTTGATATGCTGTTGCCGTTCTTTGCAAATGGTTTTCATGGTCTGTAGACCTGTCAGTGCCAGGCTTGCATTAGCGAGTCGACATTGTCAACGGGAAGAGGCAAACATACAGCCCAATATTCCTGGTTGCTTCTACTGGACTCAAGCCCGAGGTACGAGTCTATACCCTTTTCAAGCTCCCTCATCTGCGTGTCGTCCAGTTCTTCAAAGACGCTCTCTGGCTCTACCACATCTAGCTCTTCCACGTCTGCCTCATCGTCCAGCGGGTTCCGGTCAGGGTCAATGACAGCCAGGATCACCGTAAGCCAATCGATGGGCTGCGCTCGCCCGCCCTTCACTCGTATCGCCGCTTTCTTCTTGGCTTGCTGTAGCACGAAGCGATCCTCATCTGCGATCCACGCTGCTTCTTGCGCTTCGGCTGGACGTTTGCTCGGCCTCGAAGAGCGCGACATGATTGCCTCGGCACATGCGTTCGTCTTCAGGAATGGGCAAGACCGACGATGATGCAGTTGGTTTGTCGAAGCAGTGAGCGCTGTTGGTTTGTCGAAGTGAATGGAGGTAGAAGGGGCTCGTCAGAAGCAAGTGTGAAGCACTTCATAGATGTCGGCTGTGCGCAAGGTTCGGCGCGTCCCGTGAATGCTGGAGCGGCACGCCAGCCGGTGGATCCCCGCTCCGCTTCCACCTGCAGCGCAACATGAAATGTTTCGACATTCCATGAACTCAAGTTACCATCAGGCAGCCATGACTGGTGCTAGATGGACAACACTCAACATCGTCGACGTCGAGATACCCAGGCTGCTGTTCAAAGCTGACTTGCCGGAGATCGCAGCGCCGCGTGCCACAGAAGGACCGCAAGGGAGCTGTCGTATTCGTCTTACCGATTTGAGTCGGACATGGGGTGAGGTACTCTCTCGAGATGAGATCGTCGGTCGCGCGCTTGAGTGCAGATGTAGTATCGATCCAAACGAAGACAACCAGCAGTTCGAGATCTTGATAGAGAAGATCCGGGCGGCCTTGAACCACGAACCTGGGACAACATTATCCCTTTTTAGACAACAACACACCGAAGACACGCTGCTGTTGAGTCTCACGGCTCCGTTACCAGCTCCTCTACCTGAGCTGCAATGGAAGTTCTACCTTACCACGTGTACACCTCTAGACCTCGAGGAGGACTTGGTGAGGCCTTTGCTACATCAGGCGTACCATCTCCAGCAGAAGGTCGAGCTTATGGTCAAGGAGATCTACGACAAAGACCGAGTGATATCCAAGATCACAGACAGGCTCGAAACTTCTGGCAATGATCTTACTGCCGTTTTCCCGGGAGTCTCGAACATCAAAACCAATCGAAAACGGTCTCAGCGTGAGCAATTAGCAAAACACGTCAAGGGTCTGGGTGATTTCGATCTCAGCCACTGGGATATACAACATCCACGAGCTTATGCGGATGTCAAGGACCTTTCGCCTACTGAGCTGAATGCCATCGTTGCAGACCTGCCGAATCTCCCGGTTTCTGTCAGTCGCGGAGATCGCATAGATTGGTGGGTGAAACTAGGCGAAAGGTCTACATGGAGTGATCGGGAACGTCACAGTTCTTCTGTGGTGAGCAGGTCTGTGGACGACAGAAGAGCTGCTGAAAACATCGACAAGACAGAAAATGCCACCACACACGATAGCGATGATGACTTCCAGCGTCAGGCCACACCATCACAGTCAAACCAGCGTAACGAGCGCGCTATACCAGCATTAGCGTCAGCAAACCCTCCAGAGGTTCAGCCAGAGCAGAGTCAGTATGCGTCGCAACAACATCCGACAGTGACTCCTGCCGACGACGAGAGTACCACGGATGATGACAGCGACTTGGATGCACCTCAACGGATGTCACAGGCCACGGGACGACCGAACCGCTCACTTACGCCTCGGAAGTCTAGTACAGTAGTTGTCGACCGTCGAACTTCGTCTCCGGCACGGGAGGCACCAGAAAGCAGAGTAATGTCTCCGCCGGTGAAGCCTCGCTCAACACTGGGATCATTGGGTGGCAAATCCAAAGTCTCTGTCACACCGGAGCCCACAACAGGGCGGGACGAACGTCAAGCGAAGCCCATAACGAAGCTGGGTACGCTTGGCGGCAGAACCCAAGCACACCTGGAGCGGGAGCAGACTCCACCGCCCAGCAAACGAGCACAAAATGCTTCGGTGACGCCATCGCCAAACAAGCACAAGCGTCTCGGTGTCGTTGGTGGAAAGAGTATAGATTCACAGACGTCGTCATACCAGCCGTCTGCACTGACGGAAGATGCCACGCCCGAGCCTGCGCGACAAGCTTCTCCTCCAAGGGCGAGAAGAAGAGAGATTGAGGCCACGACTGCCCCCCGTGAGACATCTCAGGAGCGTGCAGACAGGAAGCGCGATCAATTGAAACGTGATTTGGAAGAGAAGGCGAAGGCGCCGGCGAAGAAAAAGCGAAGGTTCTGATTACGGTAGAGTGGCATGCCTGCCACGTGACTTACGTGACTTTCGATGATAGCATTCCCCTCTGCGAACGTCCAGCCAGTGTCTCTTTTACGCCCGTACCTATGTATGCTCGTGGTACTGAAAATCATGTGCAAAACACTGTCGTTGAGGCGAGGGGCGCTCAGCATGAAGGTGACGTCCGCTCCTTCCTTTCTTGTCAATTTCGGGGATTTAAGCTTCTTCCCGCTCCCGCGCCGCCGCCATGCGCACGTTGCATGGCAGGATTAGCGGCTTCTGTTTATTTCGACCTCATTTCTCCATCGCACATGGTTTCCACGTCAACACGCCGATATTACGACTGACAAAGAGACATGTGCGTGTATCGTTATTACTACTTCGGTGGTTGTGGGCATCAGCAGACTGTGTTATTCGCATACTGCGACGAGGCGGAGCCATTGACGCCTGCCGCGATGCTGAAGAGGAAGCAGCTAGAGTCAACCGAGCAGTCGCCACTTGGGGATACGGAAACACAGCCGCAAAAACGACGAGAGCGGAAGAAAGTGAGTGGGAAAGCAGGGAAACAGCATAGGCGCCGATATGCGAGCTCACCTACTGGTTCAAAACGCTCTCACTCCCAACATCTTCCTCACAACAATCTCATCCCAAGGGCAGGCTCAGCATCCATCACTGAGGAGCCACTCTTGGAGACATCATCACCATCATCATCTCCACACGCGCAAACCATTGAGCATTCTTCTTCAGCATCGGTGGACGACATGACAGGCCTAGCACCTTTCGGCACAACTCTCCGCTCCTGGATGTCCGAGGTGGCTTCGAAAGAGACTCATGCGTCACCATCATGGCAGTCAACGAACTCCATTGACGAGACCGTAACTTCTGCCTTTCACGTATCAGTGCCAGCTGATCCTATCGCTGACCATAACTGACAGGGCAGTACCGACACCCAAAATGAGCTACGCTCTAGTAACCGCAGACTTGGCATCCGCGACAATTCTGACGAGAGCTGCGACCTTCCACACAGGTCAGTAGCCGCGCAGACTTGGTGGACACGAGGTCGGCTCACTAACGCCTCTGGCAGCTCCGATATCCTTCAGCACTTGGCTGAATCCAGTCAGAACATCAACGAACAACACGTCGGCACTGATGACCGTCGTTTCACTTCTTACGGCTCCACCGCAGCGGGCCCAGATGAGGAGGGCCGTGCGTTTCGCAACGACAACATGGATACTCTGGATCTGATCGAGGCTGACATCGACGCTTTGAAGGCGGAGGTGTCCCAGATCAGGAAGGATACCGATGAGGCTGATAATCGTTCCCAACATGGCCAGGATGTCCAGTCTGCCGAAGCCGTGCCTCACGAATCGGCAGCTGCTCGCTTGCAGAGAGCCCACGACAAACTCGCAAGCATGCTTTGTAACCGCGAGCCCGAACCGCGAAAAGTACCACCCGGTCCACCAACGCCTGACGACTTTCCACTACTCGGTGTTGCCAAAACAGTATTCAGTGAAAACATGATGGTCGCTGACTGCAGTGAAAACGACCAAAGTAGCAGCCGCAGGCCGTCGTACGCTCGCGCTGCCGTTGCCGGTTGGAAGGGTGATACAGAGCGCAGGACTTCAGCCAAAATAACGAAGCGACCAGGCGCCGACACTTTCAACGGATTCTCATCAGCATCCTCCTCGTGTCACCAGGATGATGGGTCTCAAAACCAGTGCACGCAAAGCGGAGAGCTGAATTTTGCTGCGCCTGTAACAGCTTCGTGTATCAATGCCGAGTTGAGATCGGAAGGACCAACCATTGGATCAAAGAAGTCTCCAGCCAGGGCAGACAGCAAGCCTGTAAAAGGATCACCAAGGTTCGCACAGCCAACGCAGTCTTTCTCCAGGCGCACAGGAGATACTGTACGAAAGGACACGATTCCCGGAACAGCTAGTGAAGGCTCACCAACGAAGAAATCCGTCAAGGTCGGAGTGTCGAACCACGAAAGTGACAAACGCACGACTCAAGGCCACGCAAAGCGGAGGTCATTGCCGGGTACCTGGCTGAAGTCGGACACCACAGCTGAGCCGGAAGAGATCACCACTCTGTTGTCCCCAACAGAGAAGAGCTCACTGGCCTCTGCGGCTTCACAGCTGATCAACCACACTCACGTAAAGCAAACCACGCGGGAGTCCCAACCTCAAGCGGCGGCCTCAGCAAAGTCGCCAAAGCAGATACGGAAGAAAACCAGCTCGTACATGGCGCCAACGGCAGCCGCAACTCAGCGAGCCATTGCCACGAAGGGGCAGGAGAACGTCAAGCACAGCACCCCGCGTCTCAAGCAGGGTGGTTTACGTGTGGACACCACCGACCAGCTCATTACAACGAGCTCGCCAGACTCGAACGCTGTATCCGCTCGCAGCTCTTTGCCAAATTCTGCCGTTGAGCGAGAGGTCAGCAGTGCAATCACGTCACCAGCAACGCCGGCAAGCGGTCGTAGGGGCACGCTCCACTTCAAGAGTTCGCCGCCTGTCGTGGTGGTGGACAAAGCCCTCAGGGCTGTCGGCAGTCTCAAGAGCCCAAGCAAAATTCCACGGGCGGTGGCTTGTCAGAGAGTCCATAGGAAGACCTTCTCAGGTAGTCCATTGGTTCAGCATGGCGATCGCGCTCTTTCGGAAGCTCTGACGAAGATCGCCAACACCACGACGCGGCGCAGAACGTCCCACGCGGACATCTTGCAACCGATCATCGCAAAGCTTGACAACAAAGGGCTTTGGAAGAACAAGCCCGACAGCCTTCACGTTTCCGCTAGTGTATCCGATACATCTGGACACAGTGACGACTCTCCTCGCTTCTGCAAGTCGAGCGTCTACCGTGCTCCGCGCAAGATGTCTGTCGCGGAACAGCTGGAAGAGGTGGCGGTATTGACACGCCAGGGTGTGGGTATCAAGAGGGTTATGGCACCACAACTCCATGACTCGAGACAGTCAAGCGTTGCAAGTACCCTCACCGAATCCACCATCATCCAGGTGGAGCCACGCATGCCCATGTTCGTCAAGGACGAGGACACTTCGCGTGTCAAACTACAGGATCGACGCGATTCAGCTGCACCTCTCGAGAACCCATTCGAATGGGCTCCACTACAACAGACGCCACCTGGCCCGGCAGCGTCGCTTCCGTCGTTGCTCAGGGCAACGGCCCAGGAGTTCAAGCCGATCTGGAAACCTGAGAATATCGCCCAAGAGCTTAGGCTGCTCTCGTGGGAAGGGCTCCTCGACGAAGGCACGGAGCAATGGAGATCTTCGTTGCCGGCAGATGTCAGGGTGGGACTCAAGAGCATCCAAGAGTGGAAGAAAAGCGCTTCTCCGACGAAAGCTGCTGAGCGCCGCTTTTGGGGAGAGTTGGCGCATCGTACAGCTGGCTCAGACATTGTACCAAAGCCGGACGAGCCTGTCAGCCTGAAGGATGAGAGCTTTGGCGCGGGCCACCAGCCTCCCAACGTCGTTCGAGCGGGTCAGGTCTTGAAGCCGACGCTCAGCCCGGGCAAGAGGAGCGTCCACTGGATTATGCAGGACATCAATGGCGAGCAAAAGCCGATCTCTTTTGGCAAGACTGCTTCGTCGCCTGCTCTACCCGGATCGAAGTTCGAGAGTCCGATATTGTCCCCAGTCTCAGATGACGCGATGAAGGCGGCCATCGAGCCTTGCGGTTGGAATGTCAGCTCAACCGGCATGTCGCGGTCCGGTTGGCTGGGCGGAGATGGGAGGGAGATCAGATTCGTCGGTCAGGGGCTCATTGCGGAGGTGGACCCGAACAGCCGCGTCAACACGCCGTCCTACGCCAACGCCAACAGCGTGGCCTACCACAAGAGGCATCAGGGCCCGCGCCATGGTCCGACCGACCGGAGTGATGGGTTTGGATCTCCGGTGTCCAAGGTCTGGCCGAGGTCGAGGAAGCAATGGGCCGAGCTGGCCGGTTGGCCCAAGGTGCCGTGCGGCAACATCGAGTATGCGCAAGTCGCGGAGGTCTTGCCCCATCCGAATGTGCCGGCGACCCACTGCTTCGACTGCGTGAACTGAGATGTGCAGGGAGGAGGCTGGAAGCCTCAGACCGTTCGTTCTGGTGGGCCGGGGTAAGCGAGCCGAAGCAGGCCATGTTCATCTTCGCAACGGGTTGCTTGCGAGGACGTTTGGTGATGGGGTCTTTTGGTGTTTAGGGAGATGCGCACGAGGAGACACACTTGTCTTGAGGGTGGTTGGATTGACCGAGGTCGTCGTTGCATGGTTCTTGGTATGGCATTCTATCTCATAGATTGGCAGGCAGAAACCCGATTCATGGCCTTTCTACTGTGCTCTTCTGCGGTGATGAGTATATTCATGGGTCGGGATGCAAGCGTTTCTCCCTGATCGCGCTGCTGTTCATTGTTAGGGCGCCTGAGCGAACGCTCTCACCTCGCGTGCCGTAGCTGTAACGGTTGAGGAGATGTATGTCACAGTATGTGTGTGCCACCATCGCCGAGAATTCAAATCCATCCTTCATGATCACAGGCCGTATAGGATATGACCCACGCCACGAACCTTCTCCCAGTGTCTGACCTTGGCGACGGGAATGGAGAAGTTGCTGCCGAATTAAAATCTTCCGCCAATGAAACCCTACCTCGCGTCCAACCTCGCAGACGGAGCCCCATATTTCGATTCTTTGCCCCCTGGGGCTCCGCTCCCCGCATCTCCGTCAACGTGCACGCGGAACATCTTCATCATGATCGATTTACCTCCTTCCTTGTTGAGCCGTCGTGGCGCGTTTGATCGGCCTCGGCTGTCATGGGCCTGGGCCGCCTGGCTAACTTTACTATGTGTGCGGCCTATATAGAAGCCGCAGGATGCCCGGGACGCAGAGTTGGCTTTCTCCTCCCAGGTCACTCACTGTCAACCCGAAAGACATAGGCAGGATGCAATTCAGACTCTCTGTAGCAGCGTTGCTGCTGAACGTCCTGGGCGCTACCGCGACCTGGACCGCCTACCAAGAGTACCTCTCGCATCTCCCACAGCACGTGTCGAAGCACCAAGGGCCTCGTCCGCCGTTCTCCTTCCGGCCTCACCAACCACACTATCCCTTCCCAAAATCGCCGGCGAGGAACCGCAACTGCTACGTTCAAAGCCACAATGACATGACGACCGACGATTCGGAGTACATCCTGGCCGCGATCAACAAGTGCAACAACGGAGGGCACGTCGTCTTCCCGCAGAACGTCACCTATGTCATCGGAACTGCGTTGAACTTGACGAACCTGAAGCACATCGATATCGGTGAGAGACTCCGCAAGATGGACTGGTCTTACATCGGCTGACGAATGGGCAGACATCCAAGGTTACGTGCAATTCACCAACGACACCGACTACTGGCAAAAGAATGCATTCTTCCAGACCTTCCAGAACGCGACCACCTTCTTCCAACTCGGGGGCGAAGACGTGAACGTCTACGGCGGCGGCATGCTCGACGGCAACGGTCAGGTCTGGTACGACCTGTACGCCAAGAACATCTACATCCTGCGACCCATCCTCTTCGGCACCGTCGGCCTACACGGCGGCTCCATCTCCAACCTCTACTTCCGCTATTCGCCGCAATACTATAACTGGGTCGCTAACAGCACCGACGTCGTCTTCCAGGGCCTTGACATCAGCGGCTTCAGCCAGGACAACATCACGGCGAAGAATACGGATGGGTGGGATACGTACCGTAGCTCCAACATCGTCATCCAGAACTCTGTCGTCAACAACGGCGACGACTGCGTCTCCTTCAAGCCGAACAGTACCGAGATCTTGGTGCAGAACATGCACTGCAACGGCAGCCACGGTATCAGTGTGGGTTCGCTTGGGCAGTACGCCGGCGAAACCGACATTGTCGAGAACATCTACGTGAGTCAAACCACACCATTCACCTACCCCTCCCTCCCTAATCTCATGTAATGATTTCCACCCCAGGTCTACAACATCTCCATGTTCAACGCCAGCGACGGCGCCCGCATCAAAGTCTGGCCGGGCGCGCCCGCCGCCCTCTCCGGCGACCTGCAAGGCGGCGGCGGCGGCGGCCGCGTGAACAACATCACCTACGACACCATGTCCATCAGCAACGTCGACTACGCGATCGAGGTGACGCAGTGCTACGGGCAGAAGAACCTGACGCTGTGCAACGAATTCCCTTCCCATCTCACCATCAGCAACGTCGCCATGACCAACGTGCACGGCACCACGAGCGCCAAGTACCAGCCGCTCAGCGGCTACGTCGTGTGCAGCAGTCCGAGCGTGTGCTCGAACATCACGCTGGATGACATCGCCGTCACGACGCCCAGTGGGGTGGAGAATGAGTTTACGTGTGGGGATGTGGACCAGAGTTTGTTGCATGGGATCAATTGCACCACTATCAATAAGGGTAGCAATTGAATGGGGTATCTCGTAATTCTCATGTATTCCAAATGAAACAGCATCATTCCGATTACTCACTTTCGCTTGCTTCAGTACTTCACCGATCCTCACTGTTTGGCGCAAACGCACAGGCAGCCATCTGTCGGGCACGCGCCGCCACCTTCTTCATCCGCAAACCACTCCTTCATACAAGCCGCGTGTCCGCCGTGATCGCACCGTTGACAGTGAAACATCACTCTCCCGCCTCCGAGCGGACTGTCGTTGCACCAGCAGATCGGACAATGATCTTGCTTCGCGCCGCAGCTCTCACACCGCAGTCTCTCCATCCCCATCCCCATCGCTTTGCCGCAGCCGCCGCATTTGAAGCACACCACGTTATCCTTGACAAAGTCCTCGTAGACGGCGGGGAAGGCCGGATAGGCGAACTTGCGCAAGGAGGCGGCGGCGACGTGGCAGCGACGCGCGAGCAGCTGGTCATGGTAGGTGGAGTGGATGCATTCGACTTCCAGGGGTCGAAGGCCCGCCAGGATCAACGGCTCGATGTGCGTTTCGAGGAGATGCGCGACCTCTGCTGGCGCGTAGCCCAGGTTGCCGTACGTCTCCGCGTAGTGGGCGCGGTGCATCTCCGCTTCGACGGCCGGCAACTGGTGCGTCTGCGGCAGCAGGGGGCCGATCAAGGTGAGGAGGTGCGAGGCGGTTTGCGCGTCGCCCGTGGCGAGGGTTTCGTCCTTCATCTTTTGCAGCAGTGCTAGCAGGGAGAAGGGCTTGTTCTCCTCAAGATCGACGGCGCTGACGTCGGGGAGGAAGTGCAGCGGCTCGAGAGTGCGTGGCTCGACTGGAGACGTCGTCGGAGCCAGAGAGGGTGGCAGGGTCAATGTCTCGTCCGGCTCTAGTGAGAGCGCGGGTCTGGCGAGCGGCGTGGGCACGTTGGAGGTCGATACGTGCGCGTCGAGCTGTTGTGTGATCAGGGATACCGACTTCATCGATGCCGGCGACTGCACAGTGGAGGCGAGCGTACGGGACACGACGTCCCGGAGTTTATTGTCGTTCTGCAACTGCGCCCCGTGATCAACAACCTCGCGTTTGTACTTCATGCGCTCCTTGAGACGCTCCACAGCGACAAAGCCAATGATCTTCCAACTTTGAGCAAGACGTTGCTGCCCAGCGGCACGAGCGTTAAGCTCGTTGGCTGTAAAAGCTTGCTGGGTCGTGTTGATGAAGTCTTCTGTGATCTCTGCTTTGATTTCGATGCTGCCGATGTAGTTCTCGGCGAGGACGGCGAAGACACTGGGATCTTGGAGGAAAGGTAAGCGACCCATGCCACCATACTGTGTTGGTTGAAAGGAGTAGCCATCGTTCAGAATATCGTCAAGTAGGATGACTGCACTTTGTGAGCTCCCGCTCTGAGCCATCTTTGCGTTGCCGTGCGAATGACTGTGTTGTTCGGATGGCGAATGGTGACTGAGGAATGAGTGATCTAGACTGTCGTCTGTCCAGCTGCGATGCGAAACGACGTCCTCAGGGCTTGTGCTGAGACCACTACTGGTATTTGAAGTGAAAGAGGGTGGTGTTCGATGGGTGGGAACGCGCCGTTGCCTTCGCTTCTGTACGACGAACTTGACGTCACCCTGTGATGAAACAGCAAAGCTTTGCAAGTTTCGTCTGTCGATGACTTTCGAAGCATGTTGGACATCGGATTGCAGAAAGATACCTTCACGACCTACGGTCCACAACAGATCCTGGGAGTGCCATATCAAGTCGGTCGGTGCGGACGGGTAGGGCGACATCTCTCGAAACGGCAGCGCAGAACGACGAAAATCCCAGATGTGGACTACCGGATGATCTCGAGTGTACGACGACACGATCTGTGTGCACTGTCGCGCGGCCTTGTTGTTCGGCAGCAAGGTCTCGCACGATGGCCGCCAACGGGCGTTCATGACCGGGTACGGGGTTTTGATCTCGCAGGCAGGCTTCTGTCTGCGGTCCGTGGAAAAGTCCCAGACGCGTACGGTCTTGTCCAAACTGGCACTGAGGATATGCTTACCATCTGGATGCCAATCAATCGTGTTGCACGCGAGCGCATGCGCGGGGATCTTGACCTTCGCAGCCTTCAGGTTGCGGATATCCCAACGCTGGATGTCGCCGCTATCTGTCCCGAATGCAAAGTCGACACCGTCGGTCAACGACCACTTGACGTCGCGGACGCCATCACCTTGGCCAGAGTACTTGCGCTTGCTCTGGAGAGTGCTGGCCTGATTGCGAGCGTCGCGGACGTCCCAAAGTCGGACTGTACCATCTTGGCTGCCAGACAAGAGAAGGTTGCCTC